>QMCD01000784.1_pt1 | contig 21520 bp, 15 predicted proteins | sample 1821841 | NCBI WGS metagenome assembly QMCD01 (sample SAMN01991225, study PRJNA193472) | Termite gut metagenome, whole genome shotgun sequencing project. | isolation source: worker | host: Macrotermes natalensis
ACTGCCGAAAGGTGGGAGAGTAGGAAGACGCCGAATTTCAAAGCCCTTCGTTTCGATCAAAAAGAAAGAAACGGAGGGCTTGCACATTTAGGGGATTTGGCTTATCGTTTTGTTTATACTATATTTGCAGAAACTGCTTCGCTTGGTAGGAAAATAATAAAAAATACGACGTATGAAAAAATCAGTTTTGCTGTTATTGGCTGTAGGCTTGGTTTCTTTCGCTTGTGCGGAGAAAAATTCCGACCTGGCGCTTTTTGCCGGGCCGGATCTATCCTCTTTAAAGAAAAATACGACAGAGAAAAAAGTTTCTGCCATGCAATCTCCGATTCTGAAAGCGGCAGCGGAAGAGATGTTGGCCGGCCGGTATCCGTTGGCCGATCGGATGAGATACTACACCTGTTACTTGTTTCCGGAAATTCTTGCAAAACAGTTAAAGACAAGCACTTATTCACGTTATGAAAATCCGACGGGTATCTGGTTCGAAGCTGCCGGTCCGGCTGTTGTTTGGGTGGGGCCGACACAAGGAGCAGAAGTGGAGTTACGCGTGGCTAATTGGGGAGATGAACACTTCACAAGTCAGAAATATCCGTTGCAAGAAGGAGTGAATCTTTTGGATATCAAAGAGAAAGGGAATAGTTACATTAGTTATTACGCAAAGGAAACGGTAACCGATCACCCGATAGCGGTTCACATTCTGGGAGGAAAGGTGAACGGGGTATTTGAGTTGGGCAAGGATAACAACGATCGGTGGGACGAACTACTTTCCAATGCTACCGGCCCCGTGTTGGATATTCTGGGGGATCGGGTGCAGTTGGCTTATCCGGTGGAGGCACTGAAGCGGGAAGCCTCTGGGCAGGGGGTGGAATTGGTCCAACTGTATGATTCTATCATTCGAATGCAACACCGGATCATGGGATTGGAAAAGTACAACCGGATTCCGAAAAATCACATGTTCGGAAGGGTGATCTGGAAAGGTTATATGCATGCGGACGGTATGGGAGCGGCTTTTCACAACAATACGCTGAAAACGCTTGCCAATGTGGAAAAATTACGGAAAGGAAGTTGGGGTGTGGCTCATGAATTCGGGCATGTCAACCAGATACGTCCCAATATGAAATGGGTGGGTACAACGGAAGTGACTAATAATATCTATTCGGTTTGGGCCCAATACTTGTTGGTGCCGGAATTGCCGAAATTGGAACGGGAGAGGGTTAGAGATTACGATGGCCCCAAAATAGGCGGACGTATTACAGCGTATATGGAAAGCGCTTTTATCCGGAATCAGCCTTGGCTGACACAGGCCGGTAATGATCGTTGGGACCGGGAACGGCCGCGTGATTGGGGGGGAGACCATTTTGTAAAGCTGGTTCCCTTGTGGCAATTGCAACTTTATTTTGTAGTAGCGGGAGAAGGGAATAGTTGGGGAAATCTTGATTTTTATGGAGATATCTTTATCAAAGCCATAGACGAACCAGTAGAAAAAGAACGGCCAAACGGCTATTATCAATTGGCATTTATAAAGAATTCCTGTGATGCGGCTCAATTGGACCTGACGGAATTTTTTGAACATTCCCGGATGTTGTATCCGATTGATTTATGGGTGGATGACTATACCTGTGCCCAGATGACCCTAACAGAAGATGATATTCAGGAAGTGAAAAAATATGCTTCCCAATACCCAAAACCTTCAACTCCGGTCCTGCACTACATAACAGCGAACAGCGTAGATACCTATAAATATAAGCTTCCTTTAGAAGGTGTCACAGGAGAAGGTTTTACCGATGAAGAGGGGCGTCTGTTGGTTGATAACCGGATCTGGAAAAACAGTGTGGCGTTTGAAACATATGCGGGAGACCAGTTGGTAAAAATTGCTTTTACGGGCGCGGGTTCGAACGATGCCGAAACTACTATTGTCCATATTCCGGAAGGAACAACGACGGTGAAAGCGGTCGGTTGGGATGGGACAAGGATGTTGGTAAGCAGTTTTTGAGTAGTGAAAGTTGAAAGTGGAAAACTTTCCACTTTCAACTCCAATCTATAAGGTTATCCGAACAGTTTTCCGATAGCGGATTTTATTCCTCCTTCACCACCACCTTTAAAGGCGTCCGTCAGGGACTGGAGGTTGAAGCCCGGTTCTTTGGGATCGTTTACTTTTTTGGAAAAGAGCGACATGACAGCCGGTACGGCTGCCGCTGCGATCCCGTGTGCTACCGATGAACTCAGGCCGACTTTTCCGGTCAGGGCTTTTTCTACGGTTGATACGATGGCGCTACTTGTGCTGCTACCGGAAGAACCGCCTCCGAACAGGCTGGTCAATGCGCCGCCTGATCCCAAATGACTTTTTAAGCCGTCTACAATAGAAGATGTTGTGGTGCGGATGGTTTCATCTTTTTTGTCTGCCGGAACCTGACTGTTTCCGCCGATCAGGTTGCTTACCTGATCCTTTACCAAATTAACGATGTTGTTCAGCATATTTTTCTGTTTTGATGTTTGAGTAATACGCTGCGGTTTCGTGTAAAGTTAGAGCGTTCCAGATACTTTAGGAATTTTTGATATACGGAGTACAATTTAAACAGCTTCTTACGGAAAAAGCAGTAAGAACGTAGTTTCTCCCGGCCGGGAACGGACGGTGAGCAAACCATCATGTAGACGCATGATCTGTCGTGATAGACTTAGGCCAATGCCGCTTCCTCCCTCTTTTGTCGTAAAGAACGGGATGAAAATATGGGGCAGTATTTCGGCCGGAATGCCTGGGCCGTTGTCTGTAATAAGGATAGTAACTTGTTCGCCTTCGGGACACTCTGTGGAGATGATGATTTTTCCGTTTGTCTGTCCGTTGAGGGCTTGGGCGGCGTTTTTGAGCAGATTCATCACCACCTGAAAAAGAAGGTTTTCGTCGGCATATAGAATGAGATCGTCGGGCTGTACACAAAGCGTGATGGTCATATCCGGAAACTCCTGTCTGGTAAGGCTTACCATTCGTTCAAGAAGGGGTTTCACCCGGATCAGCGCTGGGCGCGGAGTCGGCAGGCGTGTCAATTTCCGGTAAGAATCTACAAAAGTCGTCAACCCTTTTCCGGTGGTGTAGATGGTCTCCAACCCTTTTCGAACTTCGCCGGATACGCCTTCGGTATCCATCAGTGTTTCACTCAACGAAGTGATGGGAGTAATGGAATTCATAATTTCGTGGGTCAGTACGCGGATCAGCCGCACCCACGATTCGAGCTCCTGTTCGACAAGTTCATTGCCGATTTCGCTGAGCGCAAAGATACGCAGTTCGCTCTCTTTCGATCGGATGGACGAGCAGCGGACGGAAAGTGTCACTTCGCCCCGCTCGTCGTTAAAACGGATGCGGCGCCGGTCATCGGCCTGCATTTCACGAAAAATACCCGGAAGCGCCTCGTCGATACGTGCCAATTGGTTCAGATGTGTCAGTATGGGAAGGCGCAACTGGCGCCGTGCTTCGTTATTGCTTCGGTGAATGCTGCCGTTTGGATCCGTGACTAAAATGCCGGTACTCGCACTGTCGAGGATCAGGGAGTAGTACTGCTCCTGGCGGACGATCTCCTCTTTCTCCTGCATCAATATCCCTTTGATGCGGTTCAGGGTACTGTTCAATACATTGTCAGGCAGAGAGCCGTCGTATTCGGTGAAACGAAACGTGTAATCGCCGTTCGCAATGGCATTGAACATAAAGGTGATCTTGCGGATATTTTCGTAAAAGAGCCGGAAAATCTGCATCCCGGCAAACACTGATCCTCCTGCCGTTGCGATGAGCCAAAAGTATCTCTCCGAAACAAACAGCCATACCGACGCTGCGGCGGCTGCCCCGAAAAGTACAAGCCATACGGCTAAGCGATATATTGTTCCCTTTAACATGGTTTTTACTGCACGGGGGCGGATGTGTTTCTGTCACAGGCTTCAATCGCCGATCCCGTATTTTTTTATCTTGTTGTACAAAGTCTGCCGAGTAATGCCCAGACGGGTGGCTACAGCCGAAAGGTTACCGTTGTCCGTTTCGATGGCTTGCCGGATCATCGACTGCTCCATCTCTTCAAGTGTCGAGTTCGGAGCGTTGTGCAGGGCATTCCCGCCGGAACCGGCGGCACGCAAAGGTTGAAGGTAACGTTCGTCGGGATATTTCCCATCGGAGATGATCACCGCCTTTTCCATGGTGTGTTGCAACTCCCGGATATTGCCCGGCCAGGGGGCGCTGTATAACTCTTTAGCGACAGCCGGTGTTAATGCGAACGGAGCTTTTCCGTACTTTGCGGCATACCGGGCGATAAAACGTTCTGCCAGCGGGACGATGTCCTCTCTGCGCCGGCGCAATGGAGGGATCTCTAAATGTATGGTGTTGAGGCGATAAAGTAAATCCTGTCGGAATTCGTTTCGGATGATCGCCTCGTCAAGATTGCGGTTGGTGGCGGTGATCAGGCGGATATCCACGGGGATCGGAGTGTGGCTGCCCACCCGCACCACACTGCGGCTTTGCAGTACAGTGAGCAGTTTCGATTGCAGGTGCAGCGGCAGGTTGCCGATCTCGTCGAGAAAGAGCGTGCCTCCGTCTGCCACTTCGAACTTGCCCGCCCGGTCGGTTTTGGCGTCGGTAAAAGCGCCTTTGACATGCCCGAATAACTCGCTCTCGAACAACGTTTCAACGATCGCCCCCATATCAACAGTCACCAACAGTTCGTTGTTGCGGGAAGAGAGGCGATGTATTTCCCGCGCCAACATCTCTTTGCCGGTGCCGTTCTCCCCCGTCAGGAGGATGTTGGCATCGGTGCCGGCGACTTTTTCTGCCAGCGAACGAAGCTCTTGCATGGCCGGTGAGGTACCCCAGAAAAAATCGGGCTCCTGCGGGGCTAACTCCCGCTTCACCTCTTTCAACCGTTTAATCTCTTGCTGCGAACACCGCAAGTTGTAGGCTGCTTGTAGAGAGGCGATCAGCTTGTCATTTTCCCACGGTTTGACTACAAAATCGGTTGCTCCGTCTTTGATAGCGCGCACAGCCAGGTCAATCTCTCCGTATGCGGTGAACAAGACGACTTGAATGTTGGGGTCGTGCTTTTTGATCTCGCCGAGCCAGTAAAACCCCTCGTTACCGGTGTTGATGCTGGCCGAAAAGTTCATGTCAAGCAACACGACATCGATCCTGTTTTCCCGTAGTGTCGCATGGATGCGGTTCGGGTTGGAAATGGTGATCACCTTGCCGAAGTATTTGTTAAGCAGCAGCTGTAATGCTGCCAGGATGCTGCGGTTATCGTCGACTACAAGTACAGTCCCTGTTTTTGTCATTCCATATCAGATTCTTAGGCTCTCAATAAATGAGCTGTAAATGTACGCTTTTTTGTCTAATTTGCTGACACAGATGTCTATTTTTTTGACAGGATGTGTTTTGTCGAAAAAATATAAAGTACTAAATCTTAGCATATTGTATGTTTAGGCATTGTTTTGGCATACGAATAGACAGAATTTATCCAATTAAGAAAATACAATGAAGTCTCTATTTGGTGTCGTCTGTTTATCTGTTTTTTTTACACTCTTTGCTGGGGCTCAGGAAAATACCCGCGTCTGGACGTTGAACGATTGCATGGAATATGCTGTTCAAAACAGCCCTCGTACCCGTATTCAGCGTCATACCAACGACAATTACCGGCAGGATGTCATTGTCGCCATGGGCAATATGCTGCCTTCCATCAGCGGATCGGTCGGTGCGGGGTGGGGCTTTGGGCGAAGCATAGATCCACAGACAAATAGCTACAACAATACGTCCAATTTTAACAATAGCTACAACCTGAGCGGATCGATCCCCCTGTTCAGTGGCCTGACCTCGGTCAACTCCCTGCGATACGCTCGCATCATGCAGTTGCGCGGTACTGAAGAGTTGCAAAGGGCTGAAGATGATATCGCGCTGGAAACCTTGCAGGGGTATGCCGATGTAGTGTACTATACCGAGGCGGTGCGCATGGCCGAAGAACAACTTGCTGAGAGTCGTCGCAATCTGTACAGAACAAGCCGGCAGGCGGAATTGGGATTAAGGAGTTTACCAGACGTTGCACAGTTTGAGGCCGAGGTGGCAAGCTATGAATACATGGTGATCAGGCAGCGAAATCTGCAGAATACCGCCTTGTTGCACCTCAAAGAGCGAATGAATTATCCATCCGGGGAGCCGCTTGAGATCGCTCCGGAAATCCCTTCATACGGGGAGGTATATCCCGAAAAAGCGGAACAGATCTTTGCAGACGCCTGCGAAAACCTGCCCGAGGCACGGATAGCCGATTATACCTTGCGCGCTTCGGAACTTTCGCTGGCGGTGGCACGCGGCTCTTATTATCCTTCCGTTTCGGCGTATGGCAGCATTGGTACCAACTATTTTAAAAACCTGAACTCGGACGGCTCTGTAGCGCCGTTTCGCGATCAATTCAAGAACAATACGGGCCGGAGTGTCGGGATTAGCGTGAGCATTCCTGTTTTCAGCGGATTTGCCCGGCGTACCCGGGTGAACCGTGCGCGCAGTAATTTGAAGATTGCCGAGGAGACCCACCACGAAACGTTGCGCCGGCTGGAACGGGAGATTGAGCAGGCGGTGATGGATGTGGAGGGCTACGCCAGGGAGTGGGAACAGACCATCCGCCGGGTCAGCGCTACCGAAGCGGCCCACCGTGCCAACGTACGTAAATTTGAGGAGGGGCTTATCAGTGCGTTGGAACTGCAAAGCAGCACCAACCAACTCTTGCAGGTGCGGGTTGAAGAACTCAATGTGCGCCTGCAATACCGTATCAAGTGCCGGTTGCTCGATTTTTATAGAGGGAAACCGCTGATCGCTGATTTAGTATAGTCATCTAAAAACAACTATGTTATGAACTTGACCTTTCGGAATTTTTGGAACATGCTGCGGCGCTACAAGATGGCTTCCATCCTGAATATTTTGGGACTAAGTGTGGCTTTCGCCGTATTCGCTATTATCCTGATGCAAGTGGCCGGTGAGTATGGCTACGGCAAGACCGATGCAAATTACCGGCGGATCTTTCGCCTCGAAGCTACTTCTCCTTTCGACCGGGCGTACAGAATGAACCTGCTGTTTTACGATAATGCCGAGGACGTTTTCCGTTCCATTCCGTATATTGAGGCACATGCTGAACTGCTTTCTACGGCAGGCGAACTGTTGATTGACCGCGGGGGCGAAGAGATCGCTTTCACAGGAGTCCCTGCCTGGCGGATTTTCAACGATATTTCGCAGGTTTTTGATATCCGGATGGTGCAAGGTAGGTTCGCTGCAGCTCTTGAACCGGGAAAAATGCTGATCTCACAAAGCTGCGCCCGCCGGTTGTTCGGGGAGGAAGATCCTGTTGGAAAAACACTCCGCTTCCAGGGCGGGAACTATACGGTTGGCGGGGTCTACCGTGATTTTCCCCCAAACGCCACGTTGCAGGGCGAACTGATCTATCCCGGACAAATGGGAAGCGTCACTGTAAAAACCGTCTTTCTGCTTCTCAAAGACCCCGCACGCGCCGGAGAAGTCAGCACCCTGCTGCAAGAAAAACTCCGAACGGCGATATCTCCGGCGGAATATCGTTTAAACCCAGCCGGAGATATCTATTTCTCCTCAGACGTGGCCGAAAATACCTTTATTCAGTCCGGCAACCGCTACACGACCTGGTTTCTCACCGCTATCGCCGGATTGATCCTGCTGATTTCGACGATCAATTTTATCAACTTCTCGACAGCGCAGGTGCCGATGCGCATGCGGTCGCTTAATGCCCACCGGGTGTTGGGCGAAAGCCGGGCATCGCTCCGCCGGACAATGCTTTTTGAGGCGGCCGGTATTACGATGATCGCTTTCGGATTTTCGCTGCTGCTCATCGACGCGGCGGGCAAAACGCCCTTGGGAGGCCTGTTGACCTTTGAGGACATCTCTTTGGGCGCTAACCTGAAACTGATCGGTTGGGTTGCCGGGATTGCCCTGCTAACGGGAGTGGTGGCCGGGCTCTACCCTGCATTTTACGCCACTTCGTTCCAACCCGCTCTCGTGCTGAAAGGGGTTTTCTGCGCCACCCCGCAGGGAAAACGGTTGCGCACCGTATTGGTCGGCGTGCAGTATACCATTTCGATGGCTCTGATCGTTTTCGCCCTCTTTATCGATTGCCAGAACCGCTATTTCCGGCAGGTGCCGGTGGGGTACAACAAGGAGAACGTGCTTACGCTTGGCACAATCCGTTTCCGGCCCAAACTCGATGTGGTCCGGCGGGAACTCGAACAATTACCAGGAGTGGAGGGTACAGCCCTCTCCGCCGGCTCTTTCGGAACGGGGGACGGGGATCTTTACAACAGGCTTCTGGTCGGCAACGATACACTGAACCTCAAGAGCTATATGGTCGATCTTGATTTTATGGACCTGATGCAGATCCCGATTGTTGAAGGCCGCGGATTCCGGGAGGGAGACCCAGTGGATCGGATGCAGGCCGGAGAGGAAAGGGCCGTATCGATCGTGGTCAACCGGGCGGCGGCCCGCCGATTCGACCTCACAGTCGATACCGTCTTGCTGGATCGGGGAAGAATCCCCGTTCAGGTGATCGGTATTTCAGGAGATGTCATCTCCCAATCCATGCACCAGGCGACGGAAGATGTTGTTTTCTGGCTGACTGATGACCCGCACCTTTACCAAATGTTCATCCGCATCGCCCCGTACGATCAGGCTGCGACGATTAGGGCGGTCCGTCAGGTACTTGACCGACACGCCACGGATAATCGCTGGTCGATGGACTTTTATACCGGGGAATTGGATAAACTGTACGAAAAGGAACAAAATCTGGGCACACTGATCACTCTGTTCAGCGGGTTGGCGGTACTGATCTCGATCATTGGGGTATTCGGCCTGGTGTTTTTCGAAACGCAGTACCGGCGCAAGGAGATCGGACTGCGGAAGATGCACGGGGCAACGATCGGTGAGATTTTGCGTCTGCTGAATCGGGATTTCGTCCGAATCGTGATCGTCTGCTTCGTGATCGCCTCGCCGATCGCCTATTATGCCATGCGGCGGTGGCTGGAGGGATTTGCGTACCAATCGCCTGTACACTGGTGGATTTTCGCTGTGGCCCTGCTGATCGTCGGGGCGATCACCGTGCTGACCGTCACCCTGCAAAGTTACCGGGCGGCTACCGAAAATCCGGTCAACTCCATCGAAACCGAATAAATATAAAAATAGAACTATGGATATCAAATTGGAAAAGAAAAAAGGGATTCGCGGAAAACACATTCCCTATATTGCGGGAGGTGTGTTGGTGCTCCTGTTTGTGGGGTGGCTCATCTTCGGCGACCACTCGTCGGCTTATAAGGCAGACGTGCGTACAGTGAGCATCGGCGATGTTACCGAAGGGGAGTTCAACGACTACGTCCGGATCAGCGGCCGGGTGCAACCTATTACAACGGTGCAACTCAGTCCCCTGGAAGGTGGGGTGGTGGACCGGTTGGTGGTCGAGGAGGGTGCCATAGTACGTAAGGGTGACGTGATCGTTGTATTGACTAATCCCGCGTTGAGCCTCTCTATTCTGGACAGTGAGGCGCAACTGGCTGAAAAGCAAAATTTCCTGCGCAATACGCAGGTTACCATGGAGCAGGAGCGGCTGAATCTGCGTCAGGAGAAGTTGCAGTTGGACCTCGACGTTGCCCGCAAGGAGCGAACCTTTCGTCAGAACGAAAAACTGTGGGAGGAGGAACTTATCCGCCGTGAGGATTATTTACAGGCGCGCGAGGATTGGGAACTGGCGGTACGGCGGCGCGAATTGGTGATGGAGCGGCAGAAGCAGGACTCGATCTACCGCGGGGTGCAGGTGGAGAATATGGAGGAGAGCCTCGGAAATATGCGCCGCAACATGCAACTGATCCGCCAGCGGGTGGACAATCTGCAGGTCACTTCGCCTATTGACGGCGAGTTGGGATTGCTGGATGTTGTGTTGGGACAGTCGCTCTCTTCGGGGCAGCGGATCGGGCAACTCAACGACCTGTCGGATTTCAAGGTCGAGGCGTTTATCGACGAGCATTACATCGACAAAGTGCGTGCAGGGCTTGCGGCGACCTTTGAGCGCGGCGAAACCACTTATCCGTTGCGCATTCGCCGGGTATATCCCGAAGTGCGCAACGGGCAGTTCCGCGTCGATTTTGTGTTCGACGGTCCCCGTCCCGAAAATATCCGCACGGGGCAGACCTACTACATCAACCTTGAATTGGGCGAACCCTCCGAAGCAGTGCTGATCCCGCGCGGGGCGTTCTACCAGACAACTGGCGGGACGTGGATATTTGTGGTGGAACCCGACGGCAGCCGCGCGCACAAAAGGCCCATACGCATCGGCCGCCAGAATCCGCAATTTTACGAGGTAACAGAGGGGCTGAAAGCGGGCGAACGGGTCATCACTTCAAGTTATGAAATGTTCGGAAACAACGACGTAATTATCTTAAAATAACTTGCCATGAATCAGTTGTTTCGTAATTTTCTGAACACCTTGCGCCGCTACAAAGCTGCCTCGCTGCTCAATATCATTGGACTTGGGATTGCTTTTGCCGCTTTTGCCGTCATTCTGATGCAGGTGCATTACGATCTTACTTACGACCGCTTCCACCCCAATGCCGACCGTATTTTCCGGGTGGAAAACAAGTTGTATGAGGACGAATACCACATGCCTGTCAATGCCAGGCCCTATGCACGGGTTGTTATGAAAGCTTCGCCCGGAATAAAACGGGGAGGGTTGTATGCATCGTGGGATAGCTATTCCATCTCAGTTGAGGGTTCCGATGAAGATACTGTTTTCGAACAAGGGTGGACGTACTATACGCCGGATATTTTGCAGATGTTCGATTTTCGCATCCTTTCCGGGGACACTACCCGTTTGCATCGGCCCGGCATGGTTTTGATCCCTAAAAGCCTGGCGGAAAAGTTTTTTCCGGGTGAGGATGCGGTTGGCAAGCAGTTGATCCGGCATGGCAGCAACGTCTCTCCGGTTGAAATAGCCGCTGTCTTCAAGGATTTTCCCGACAACTCGTTTTTGAAGAATAAGGTCTGGCAGCCATTCGACAATGTGACAAATTATAATTCGTGGAACAACTGGAATTACCCGTTTTTTGTGCAACTCACTTCGTCCGATCCGGCGCAGGTCGAGGAGGATATTCACGCTTTTTCTTCGCCCGAAATTCCGGAAGACCGAATGGACGTGTTGAAGAATATGCGATTAACCTCGTTACTTGACCTTCATTTCCAAAGCGATATAAAAGGAAACAATCTTATGGGAGTTGAAAACGCAAGCCGCGCTACGGTCTATACTCTGCTGTCGATAGCTATCTTGGTTGTATTTATTGCTGCCATCAACTTTATCAATTTTTCGATCTCCATGGTGCCGATGCGCCTGCAAGCGATCAATACGCGAAGGATATTGGGCAGTTCTGTGCGGGCTATACGCAGGGAGATGATCGCTGAGGCGATGGGACTTTCGCTCATTGCACTCCTGTTTGCCTATTGGCTCGTTTATACTCTTTCGACGACCTCGTTCACGGCTTTTCTGAACGTGGATATGGCATTTGGAAAAAACCTTCCGGTACTATTGATCACCGGGGTGGTAGCCCTGGCTACGGGTTTGTTGGCAGGACTTTACCCTGCTTTCTATATCGTTTCGTTTCAGCCGGCCCTTGTGCTGAAAGGCTCTTTCGGACTCTCACCGCGTGGGAGAAAATTTCGCACCGTGCTTATCTCGGTGCAATACATTATTTCACTGGTGTTGATCATTGGGGCTCTCTCTGTTTGGACACAGAGCAACTATATGAAGCACTATCCGCTCGGATTCGAAAAGGAGAACCTGTTGGTATTCCCTATTTCTCAAAAATTATCCGGGCAGCCCGACGCGTTGCGGGAGGAGTTGCTGAAAAGCCCCTCTGTCCGAATGGTAGAATATGCTGCAGGCACCCTTGTTTCGATGAACAAAATGGGGTGGGGAAGAACGATCAAACCATCGGGTATCATGATCAATTTCGATATACTGCCGGTATCGGCAGGCTTTCCCGAATTGTTGAGGTTGCATATCACCGCAGGAAGGAGTTTTCAACCCTCGGATGAACAAAGCGAGGATGGTATCTTTATCTTCAACGAAACGGCACAAAAACGGTACGGCCTTACACTCGAATCTTCTATGAGCAGTCACCGTGGTTATGCCGAAATAGCCGGTTTTGTACGCGACTTCCACTTTAAACCGCTGCAATATCCCATTGAGCCCTTCGCTTTTTTTGTTTTCGGGGCACACCCTTGGTATACACTGCGGACAGCGTATGTCCGGGCCGATGGGGCGGATATTGCTTCAACCATTGACTATATCCGCCAGACGGTGCATAAAATGGATCCGCAGCAAACAGTTGTACAGGTCGATTTTTTGGATGCTACTCTTGGAAATTTCTACGAAAAAGAGGATCGTTTAGCTAATCTTATCGCGCTGTTCAGCCTGTTGGCGGTGTTTATTTCGATCATCGGCGTCTTCGGGCTTGTTTTGTTTGAGACACAATATCGCCGGAAAGAGATCGGCTTGCGTAAAGTTCACGGCGCAAGCATCAGTGAGATACTGTACATGTTGAACAGTAATTTCATATACATTGTATCGGTGTGCTTTGTGGTTGCTGCTCCGGTAGCCTATTATTTTGTCCGGCAGTGGCAGGAGGGATTTGCCTACCGTTCACCTATACAGTGGTGGATCTTCGCTGTCGCCATTCTCCTGGTGCTGGCGGTTACGGTGCTCACCGTCACGCTGCAAAGTTACCGTGTGGCCACGGCAAATCCCGTACATTCTATAAAAACAGAGTAGTTTAGATACATGAGAAACGATTTTAAATTGGCCTACAGAGCGCTGTTGAGGAGCGGGCGCGGCAATGTGATCAAGACCCTCTCCCTGGGGTTGGGATTGGCTGTGGGGTTGATCCTGGTTACCAAACTCTTTTACGAATACAACTATGAGAGTTTCTATCCCGACAGGGACCGGACCTGTCTGGTGGTGGTGAATCACAAGATTTCCGGAGAGGAGTACGATCCGGATGATATTGATGAGACGGTAAGCGGCGGTGTCGCTTACGATTTGGGGCGTGAGATACCGCAGATAGAGGCGGCAACACGGTTCTTCCGGTTAAGAGGAATGATCCGGCCGGACAACAGGGAATCGCTCAAAGTCAAAGCCATTGTTGCCGACAGTTGCCTGTTCGATGTGCTGCCCCGCCCCATGCTCCGGGGCGATGCCCAACAAGCGCTTTCGTCCCCTATGAGCGTCCTTGTTTCGCAGTCGCTGGCGGAAAAGATCGGAGGCGATGTAATGGGGCAAAGCGTTGAATTCGAAGATTTTCCCGGACAGCACTTCGTAATTGCAGGGATCTTTGAGGATGTTCCCCCCAATACCGACTTCGGGTACGAGATGGTTGTTTCGCTCTCGTCGTTGGGGCGGTTCGGAGGGGGTAACGGCTCGCGGTTTTGGCAGGGCAATGATATCTATTCCGGTTTTGTCAAACTTTTCCCCGGCACCTCTCCCGAAGAGTTGTTGCCGGCGATGCGTTCGGTGCAGGAGAAGTACGACGATATGGAGGAACTGAAAAGAGAGGGAAGCGACGTCCGTTATTCGCTTATCCCCCTGCCGGAGTTTCATACCTGCTCCCCCTCGGTCAGACAGGCGAACCTGTTGATGCTCCTGCTGGCTGTCTCTCTGCTCACAGTGGCCCTGCTGAACTACCTGATTGTGACGTTGTCGACCATGGCAAGGCGCGCCCGGGAGGTTGCCGTCTACAAATGTTACGGAGCGGGCGGCGGTGATATATACCGGCAGATGTTTGCCGAGGCGGTGTTGCACATCTTTTTGTCGCTGGTGTTGGCCGCTGTGCTGGTGGCGCTGTTCAGCGAAACGGTGCAGGAGATCCTGAAAACTCCCCTGTCGGCCCTCTTTTCGTGGCAGGGCACGCTTCTTGTGACAGGGGTTTGCCTGCTGTTGCTGGCCATTACCTCTTATATCCCTTCGCGCTTGTTTGCAACGGTTCCGGCGGCTTCGGTCTTCCGCAATTTTAAAAGGTCGGGAAAAGTGTGGAAACTGGTACTGCTTTTTGTCCAGTTCCTGTGTGCGGCCACCTTCTGTGCGGTACTTGTTGTGATCTGGAAGCAGTACGGCCTGATGGTGAACAGCGATCCGGGCTATGCGTATGAAAACGTGGTCTACGCCGATGTTACGGGGAGTGAGCAGGGCCAGCGCAGGGTCGCTGTTGATAACCTCCGGAAGTTGCCTTTTGTCGAGGCGGTGTCCACTTCGTTTTCTACTCCGTTCGGCTCTCAATCGGGCAATATGGTATTTTTGCCGGGAAGCGACCTGGTGCTGTTCAATGCTGCCGACCTCTATTGGGCCGACGAGCACTACTTGGATTTGATGGAGATACCGATTGTTGAAGGGAGCGGATTTGAGCAGGGCGTTACCGCGCCGGACCGAATACTGGTGAACCGGGATTTTGCCGGGCGCATTTGCTGGGCGGCCGGTTGGAACGACGGGGTGGTCGGCAAAACCATCCGCATGACGGAGCACGGTGAGCGCACCATAGTCGGAGTGTACGAAAATTTCCGTATCGGATCAATTAAATACACGGACAGCAGACCGTCAGTTCTGGGATATTCCGAAGAGTGTCAAGATGTTATCTGGGCTAAATTGCGTGTAATGGATGGTGGAAATATGCGGGCGGTGAGCGAAGCGCTCCAGAGCGCCATACCGGGGAAATCCATCTATGTGAACGCTGCCGGGAGTACTATAGCCGGGCTTTACAACAACGAGCGGATTGAACGCAATTCCATTGTCCTGTGCTCCCTGATCACCCTGGGGATTGTTTTGCTGGGGCTGATCGGGTACCTGGGCAACGAGATCGGCCGCCGCCGCGCCGAGATCGCCATCCGGAAGATCAACGGTGCGCGCGTGGGTGATGTACTGAAACTCTTCGTTCGCGACATCCTCCTGATCTCCGTTCCGGCGCTATTGGCAGGCTCTTTTACGGCGTATTATGTATCGGGCAGATGGATAGCGGGATTTTCGGAACAGATAGCGCTTTCGCCGTTGCTGTTTGCCGGGAGCAGTTTAGTCGTACTGACGATTATCCTGTTGACGGTTGTGTTGCAGTGTTGGCGTGCTGCGAACGAAAATCCCGCTAAAACAATTAAAACAGAATAGAATAATCCTGAATAGTTAAAAATAGAAAACCATGTTACGAATTGAAAATCTCAGCAAAAGCTTCCGTACGGAAGAGATTGAAACCATCGCTCTCGACAGTGTTTCGTTAGAGGTGAACCAGGGTGAATTTGTCGCTATTATGGGGCCGTCGGGGTGCGGTAAGTCCACACTTCTCAACATCCTCGGCCTTTTAGACAACCCTACCGGCGGGAACTATTACCTGCTTGACAGGGAGGTGGGGCACCTGCGGGAAAAAGAGCGTACCGAATACCGCAAAGGGCGCATCGGTTTTGTTTTCCAAAGTTTCAACCTGATCGATGAGTTGAACGTTTTTGAAAACGTTGAACTTCCGCTGACCTATTTGAAAATCCACTCATCGGAGCGAAAAAAGAAGGTGAATGACCTCCTCAAACGGATGAATATCAGCCATCGTGCACATCACTTTCCGCAGCAGCTCAGCGGCGGCCAGCAGCAGCGGGTGGCGATTGCGCGGGCGGTGGTGGCGAACCCCAACCTGATCCTGGCGGATGAACCGACGGGTAACCTTGACTCGAAAAATGGTGCTGAGGCGATGCACCTGCTCACCGAATTGAACCGGGAAGGCACCACGGTGATTATGGTAACCCACTCGCAGCACGACGCTTCGTTTGCCCACCGTACGGTAAACCTGTTTGACGGTAAGATCGTAGGGGACGTAAAGGCGTTTTTGTAGCCGGTTTGGCTTGTATCCCGGTTTGCACTATATTTGTGTAATGCAATTGACTTATATAGCGCACAGCGGTTTTCTCATGGAGGGCGACGATTTTGTCTTGGTTATCGACTATTACAAAGAGAGCGTGGATAAGGTTGTCAGCCGTCTGTTGGAACAGAGTACTAAAAAATGGTATGTGCTGGCTTCGCATTCCCATCCGGATCATTTTAATCCGGAGATTCTGTCGTGGAAAGGGAAGGGCGGGGAGGTCCGGTTTGTTTTTTCTTCCGATATCCGGGAGTTGGTCCCGTACCCTTCTCCGCACGTGGTCTTTTTGGATCCGGGAGATGGTTGGCAGGACGATACGGTGCGCATCAAAGCCTACGGTTCTACGGATTTGGGTGTTTCTTTTCTGATAGATGCGGGCGGGAAATGCATCTTTCACGCCGGGGACCTGAACAATTGGCACTGGAAGGAGGAGTCTACACCGGCGGAGTGGCAGGCGGCCGAAACCGCTTACCTGAAGGAGTTGGAGATGATTGCGGCCGATGTTACGGAGGTGGATGTGGCGATGTTTCCGCTGGATCCCCGTTTGGGGGCGGAGTATGCCTTGGGGGCCGTGCAATTTATGGAGCGGATCCATACCCGTCTGTTGGTGCCCATGCATTTCTGGGAAAGATATCCGAAAGTTCACGCCTTTAAGCCGATGGCGGAACAACGGGGGATACGATATGCCGATTGGACCCATACGGGAGAGACGGTGGAATTTTGACGGGGAACAGTTTCTAATCCAAAATAAAAATAGATGAAAAGCAGATTCGACCACTACAATTTTAATGTCCTCGATCTGGACAGAAGCCTGTTGTTCTACGAAAAAGCGTTGGGACTGAAAGAGGTCAGGCGCAAAGAGGCCGGGGACGGTTCTTTTATCTTGGTCTATTTGGGAGACGGACAGACCGGCTTTACGTTGGAATTGACTTGGTTGCGGGACCGGACCGAGCCGTATGACCTGGGCGAGGCGGAGGCGCACCTTTGCATGCGGGTGTCCGGGGATTACGGCGCTATCCGGGAGTTCCACCGGGAGATGGGGTGTATCTGTTACGAAAATACCGATATGGGACTCTATTTTATCAACGATCCGGATGGTTACTGGATCGAAATATTGCCGGAGAAATAGCCCGGCCGAAATTATTCGGGAGGAGTGCTGTTTTCTGGAGATAAAATGATATTTTTGCTCCGTTCCGGAAGTTTGCGGGATTTTGATGGAAAGCAGCAGCTCGGGGAACAGGTATCAATTTAATCTGGAATAAATGAAATTTTTTGTAGATACGGCGAACTTGGATCAGATCCGGGAAGCATATGAAATGGGTGTGTTGGACGGAGTGACGACCAACCCGTCGCTGATGGCGAAAGAGGGGATCAAGGGGGAGGAGAACTGCCGCAAACATTACGTGGCTATCTGTGAATTGGTGGATGGGGATGTCAGTGCGGAGGTCATCGCTACGGATTATCAGGGAATGATCCGGGAGGGCGAGGAGCTGGCAGCTTTGCATCCGAACATTGTGGTCAAAGTGCCCTGTATTGCGGAGGGTATCCGGGCCATCAAATATTTTACGGACAAAGGCATCCGGACCAACTGTACGCTGGTTTTCTCGCCGGGGCAGGCTTTGCTGGCGGCTAAAGCGGGGGCCACGTATGTATCTCCGTTCGTGGGGCGGTTGGATGACATCGCCAGCGACGGGATCGAACTGATCGAGAAGATTGTGGACATGTACGCTTATTACGGATTTAAAACCCAGGTATTGGCGGCTTCCATCCGTTCAACGCAACACATCATACAGTGTGTGGAGGCCGGGGCGGATGTGGCGACCTGTCCGCTGAGCGCTATCAAAGGTCTGTTGAACCATCCGCTGACTACCAGTGGATTGGCCACTTTTCTGGCAGACCACCGCAAGGTTAATTCCTAACCATGTTACTCAAGTTGTTTGAAGAGGGCCCGAACGATCGGGAACTCTTCAAGGCTGTAGAGGTGTTGAAGCAGGGAGGCGTGATCATCTACCCGACGGATACGGTGTACGCCATCGGGTGTGATATCGGACAGCCGAAGGCGGTGCAGCGTGTGGCCGCCCTGAAAGGGATCAAGCCGGAAAAAGCGAATTTTTCCATCATCTGTCCCGATCTCAGTAATTTAGCGATCTATGCCAAGGTGAGCAATCCGGTGTTCAAGGTGATGAAACGGAACTTGCCGGGGCCGTTTACCTTTATCTTGCCGGCAACCGGAAAGTTGCCCGGTATCCTTCAGAACAAAAGAAAGACCATCGGGATCCGGGTACCGGATTCTGAAATTGCCCGGGCACTGACCCGCGAATTGGGCGCTCCTCTTTTGACGACCTCCGTACACGACGACGATGAAGTTGCGGAGTACATGACTGATCCCGAACTGATCCACGAAAAGTATGAGCGCCGGGTGGATTTGGTGATCGACGGCGGCTACGGGCAAAACACCGCTTCGACTGTAGTGGACTGTACAGGCCCTGAAATGATTGTCCTGCGGGAAGGGATCGGGGAGTTGTTGCTCTGAAGAACGTTAAAAAAGTCCTTACTTCTTCCAAAAGGTCCGGGTGAAAAGTACCAATACCGTAAAGATCTCCAATCGTCCTGCCAGCATCAGGAAAGAGAGTAGCCATTTGGCGGCTCCGGGAAGGTGGGAGTAGGTGCCCATTGGGCCGATCTCTCCGAAGCCGGGGCCGATGTTGCTCATGCAACTGATCACCGCCGAACAGGCTGTCGCCATATCCTCTGTAAAGAGGGACATAAGAACGCTTCCGACACAGAACAGCATCAGGTAGAGGCTAAAGAAAACCATGACCCCTGACACAATGGATGGGGGAACGCTTTTGGAGTTGTACTTGACCGGAAAGACCGCGTTGGGGTGTATGATCTTCTTCAATTCTACCAGGGCATTTTCAAGCAGCAGCTGGATCCGGACTACCTTGATCCCTCCGGCTGTGGAACTGGCGCATCCTCCGATGAACATCAACATCAGCAGGAGCAACCCGATCAGGGGAGGCCAAACCAAGTAATCCGCCGTGGAGAACCCGGTGCTGGACAAGATGCTGACCACCTGAAACAGCGCGTCCCGGAGGCATTTTTCCGGCCCGGCCCATCCGATGGCGTACAGTGTGACGGCGATTAGAATACCGGCTGTGGCCAGAATGATCACATACCACCTGAACTCCTGGTCCCGGAACATTTTCCGGAAATCTCCCTGAAATGTGGAGAGGCAGAGGGCGTAGTTGATCCCTGCCACAAACATAAAGAAGGTGACGATGTACTGTATATAAGCGGAATCCCAGTGGGCGATGCTGGCCTGTTTGGTGGAGAAACCTCCGCTTCCCATGGTGGAAAAGGAGTGGCAGGCGGCGTCGAACAGAGACATATCGCCTACATGCAACAGCAGGGTTTGAATGCCTGTGCAGAGTACGTAAAAGAGCCACAACCGGCGGGCGGATGAGGTGAATGTGGAGGCCACTTTGTTGTGGGTGGGGCCTGTCACTTCGGCGACATACAGGTCGCGCCCTTCGATGCCCAATCCCGGGAGTACCGCCAGAAACAGCACAACGATCCCCAATCCGCCGAGCCATTGGGTCAGTGAGCGCCAAAAGAGGGTAGCGTGGGGGAGTGTTTCGATGTTGTTGAGGATGGAAGCGCCGGTGGTGGAGAAACCGGACATGGTTTCAAAAAAAGCTTCCGTAAAGGAGGGAATGGCTCCTCCCAACAGGAAGGGGAGCGTGCCGAACAGGGAGAAAGCCACCCAGATCAGGGCGACGGCTAAGTATCCGTCTTTTTTGGAGAGTACGCGATCCGCCGGCCGGATCAAGAACGACAGGAGCAAGCCGGCGCCTCCCGTAACCAAGGCGGAATAGAGAAAGGGCAAAAGGTCTTTTTCCCCGTATGTCCATGCCAAGAGGGTACAGATGAGGAAACAGCCGCTCTCGATCAAAATGAGCCGCCCGATGATGGAGATGATAAACCGAAAGTTGATCATAACCGGGTCATGGGTGGAAAAATTTCAATACTTTCCGGACGGAACCGGGGAGGGCGAATACGATCACTTTGTCGCCGGGCAGGATCTGTGTGTCTCCTTTGGCGATCAGGGTCTCTTCCCCCCGGATCACGCCCCCGATGGTGGCGTTGTGGGGGAATTGGACGGATTTGATGGGGCTTTTGGTGATTTTGGAACCGGCTTCTGCTTCCAATTCAAAAACCTCGGCTTCGGAGAAGGTTAGAAATTTGACGTGTTTTACGTCGACGTGCATGGTGTAGCGGTAAATGTATGCGGCGGCGATCTGTTTGATGTTGATCAGGGTTCCGATCCCGATGTTTTCGGCGAGATCGAGGTAGTCGATGTTCTCTACTTCGGCGATGCTTTTCTTGGTCCCCATTTTTTTGGCCATCAGGCAGGAGAGAATGTTGGTTTCCGAGGAGTCGGTGACACTGATAAAGGCGTCGGCTTTGATCCCCTCTTCCCGCAACAGGTTCATGTCCCGGCCGTCTCCGTTGATGATCAGGGTGGAGCGGAGTTTGTCCGCTATCTGAAAACATTTTTCCCCGTCTTTTTCGATCAGGCTGACCCGGTATCTCTTTTCCAGCAGGGAAGCGGCCTTTATGCCGATCCGGGAGGCGCCGACAATGACAATGTTCCGGATCTCGAACTCCTCTTTTCCGCAGAGAAAAAAGACGTCGGAAACACAGGTATTTTGGGTAATGACGAAGATCAGGTCGCCGTATTGCAGTGTATCTTCGCCCCGGGGAATGATGGTTTTGTTGTTCCGTTTGATGGCGACGATCCAGAAGGGTTTGTCTCCGTACCGGGCGCCTAATTCGGTGAGGCTCATGTTCAGGATTTGGGCGTTTTCCCACAGTTTGATCCCCACTAACTGCAATTTTCCATCGGAAAATTCGTGTAATTGCCTGGAACCGATCCATTTTAGCGCCCCGGCGATCTCTTCTGCTGCCAGCCGTTCCGGGTAGATCAATACGTCTACGCCGATGGATTGCAGAAATTCGGAATTTTCCTGTTCCAGGTACTCGCTGTTGTTGATCCGGGCGATGGTGCGTTTGGCTCCGAGCTTTTTGGCTAAGATGGCGGAATTGATGTTCTGGTCTTCCAGTGGGTTGACGGCGATGTAGAGGTCGCATTTCCCGACTTCTGCGTCTTTGAGCGCCCCGATGGAGGTACAGGACCCGACTATCGACAGGATCTCTACCTGGCTCTCAATGCACTTGATCTTTTCCGGATCGGAGTCGAGCAGTACGATCTGGTGCTCTTGTTTACTGAGCATGGTGGCTAGATGTGTTCCTACCGATCCGGCCCCGGCTATCACGATTTTCATTTTTGCATTCCCAACAAAAAACAGTGTAAAGATAGTCCAATTAGCGCTGATTTCGGAATAAACGGCGTGTTTTTTGCCGTTTCTATGTTGGAAGCCGCTCTCCGGGTGCCCGGTTGTACGGTCGTTTCTGTCTGTATACTTTGCGCATTCTATTTTGTACCTTTTTAATGTGCTCTGAGTACCTTCCGAATACCGGTGGTAGATCGGGTGTATATGGG
>QMCD01001499.1_pt1 | contig 21514 bp, 26 predicted proteins | sample 1821841 | NCBI WGS metagenome assembly QMCD01 (sample SAMN01991225, study PRJNA193472) | Termite gut metagenome, whole genome shotgun sequencing project. | isolation source: worker | host: Macrotermes natalensis
CATCGCAATACATAGGTATCTATTGACTTTTTAGCGTGGGTGTGATAGAATTTGGGTATGCGGTGGTTTTTGATGGCCGCGTAGTAGTTTTACATTTTACTCTATTCTACAACATGAGGAGGCTACGAGAATGAAGGTGCTTTACTACCAGCACGAGGGTGAAGCTGATGTCGCCCCGAAAAAGAATGCTATTATCCAGCGCGAATTGGCGCGGTTGGAACGCGAATATCCGGATTTGTTAGAAAAGGGTTGGCGTTGCATCGTTAAGATGCGTAAAAATGGCGAAAAGTCCCCGTATTATCATCTGGATGTTCAATCCAACAAGGGCGGCGGTTCCTACGCCGAGGCCAAAGTGCATACCCTTGAGACATTTCGCGGAAAGGCCGCGACGGGCGGAGAGACGATTATAGAACTGTTGCGTATGATAGCGCCCATCACGAACGATAGGACTTACGATGAGCAGATCAGGCAATGCGAAGATGTCGATTCGATACCCAATCGTATTTGGGAGTGGCTGCGCCGAGAGCATGGAATTGCGCCATGCTACGGTGGCGTGCGGATACCGTACGTCGACAATATTACAGGTGATACGGACGTATGTGATGACAGCAATAGCCATTGCGTCGAAACCGGCGAGATTATTATTGCGTTTAGTGGCGCTCCGCAGGTGCTGGATCTGTTTTTCGCCCTGTCGGTTTTCAAAGCGCTGAACGATTCGTTTACAACCTTATGCCCGAATGTTTCAGGCGAGTTGGACTTATACCAACTGAGGCAAAAGCCGGTGGTCGGGTTTTGGTTGAAGCAGTTGGGGATTCAGGAGGCGTAGTCCAATCCTGAAATACGCCGGGTTTTAGAGTAAAACAACACAAGGTCCTCCGACTGTCTGGTGCATTTTGCGCTGGAAAGGTCGGGGGATTTTTACGTTTTTGGAAAATCGGGTTCAGCCGAGGAGTTGTGGTTTTTTGATTTTTTGGTCAAATAGGTAGAGAAGGTGTCCGACGGCGAGGAGGGCGAGGGCGATGCCGGCGATATAAACGAGCGCTTGTATGCCGACCTTGTCATAGTCCATGAATGGGTAGGGGTAGTGGGATGTCGCACCGGTGGCTGGATGATAGGTGTAGCCCAGGAGGCCGGCAATGGAGGCGAAGGCCAGGTAGGCAAATGGGAAGATCAAGACTTTGTACACGTCGGGGTATTTTAATTTCTTGGATTTAGTAAAGAGGATGTAATCTATGAGGCAACCGAGCGGGGCGATGAGGTGGACGGAGAGGTTGGCGAATGACCAGATGGAGGAGTTTTCGGTCATGGCGAAGGGTTGGGGGGCGAGGAGGAGCCAATAAACGGCGAGGGTTAGGAGCAAGTTGACGGTGCAAACGAATTCGAAGCGGGCGAAGTAGCCAGCCGGACCGCGGGGGCCTTTTTGGGTGATGTCACGGATGGTGCGAAATAGTAGAATACAAAATAGGACCAGGCCGAGAATATTGCTTTGTACTGTGTAAAACATCAGTGCGCCCCAGGTGAATGTGCCACGAAAAACGCCGAAGTTATTGAGTAGGCCGAGGACGATTACGATAAGGATGGAGGTGCGGAATAAGAGAGCGACGATTCGATTGCGGATCATAGTTTTGCCTTTTGCTTATTATGTTTATGTTTTTATTATAATGCTTGGAGGTTTGATAGTCAAGCTCGCGGTTGAGTTTAGATTATTTCAATCGTTTTGTGCCGATTGTTAGCGCCCTTGGTGATTTTTATATGGGTTTTGGGGACATTGAGGTGTTTTGCCAGGACTTCGATGAGCTCGGTATTGGCGGCACCGTCGATTGGCTTGGATTTGAGTTCAACGATAAACTCGCCATTGTTATCGATGATTCTGGTGTTTGGCTTGTTGGGTTTGACTAATAGGTGGACTCTCATATGATTTCTTGCTTATGCTGCGCTGGTTTTGCTATATACGCTGCTTGTTGTTTTAGATTATACCAGAAGTTGGTGTTTAAGCGGGGAAAGTGAGTTATAATGAGAACTATGAAATATGACCACTCACTGTTTGCTAGCACGGCAAAATACTATATGAAGTTTCGCCCACGATATCCGCAGGAACTTCTGGAGAAACTAATTGATACGTTTAAGCCGGACTCGGAGGATGTACTGTTGGACTTGGGCTGCGGGACCGGCGAGTTGGCGATACCGCTGGCTGGGCACTTTCGTAAAGTTATCGCTTGGGATCCTGACCCTGAAATGCTTGCACTCGCCAAGCAAAACGCTCAAAAACAGGGTGTGGGCAATATTGTCTTTGAGCAGAAATCCTCCGACGATCTCCCAGCTCTAACGGAAAAGGTAAAGGTCTGTGTCATGGGGCAATCGTTCCACTGGATGGATGGCGTAAACACGCTAGCAGAAATTAAGAAGCATATCCACACAGGTGGTGGCGTTGCTATACTGGGTATTAAAATCGGCATCCATGTTCATAACCCTGATGGTTGGATAGAGCCAATTCCTGCTACTGCCTTGCGCAATAAAGCAATATATGAATCGGTTGTGAAATATCTAGGGGTTGAGCGCAGGGCAGGAGCAACGACATTTAAGACGTCTTATCAGCCATTTGCGGAGGTGTTGGAAGTGGCTGGCTTTAAGGGAGTATCCGAACAGATGTTTGAGGAGATAAGGCGGCGCACTATTGAGGAAACTCTTGGCTATATCTATTCGACTTCTTGGGGGAATAAAGAACAGTTGGGCGAGAAGGTAGCAGCTTTTGACGAGGAATTGACAGATAAGTTGAAGGCGATTAGGGCGGATGGGGTTTTTGATGAGAGAATTGTCTTTAGTCTTCTGACCGCCATTACGAAGTGATTAACGTCTCTTTTTTGGTATGCTATTAAAATGAGAACTGTTCCGATCCGGCCAAATATATCAAATATCATTTTGTTCTCGTTATGCTTGGCGGAGAAGAGAGGATTCGAACCTCCGTTGGGGTTAACCAAACACGATTTCGAGTCGTGCGCCTTCAACCACTCGGCCACTTCTCCGTATTGGGGTATTATAGCATGAAAAACCGGATTCACGAAATGCAGTGAATCCGGTTAAACTTTGGTAGCGAGTAGGTTATGGTTGCTGCTGACCAGCGCCAGAGAGGTCAACAAAGTTGATGCCAGACGGGACGGAAAAGTCAGCTTTGCCGGCCGATTCGCACTTGAGTTTGTAGCCCCCGTCTTCTTCTGTGTCGTCGACAGCTGTGGCATCATCAACGAGTTCGTTGACCATGGAGTCGGAGTAGGCCATTTTGAACGCGGTCGATCCGGAATCGTCCCAGTAGTAGATGCCGTCGTCTTTGAGGATGAGGAAATAGACTTTGTTGCTGGCATTTTCGCCGTTGATCATTTTGAGCTTTTCAAAACCTTTATTGCCTTGGATAGTGACGCTCTGGCCGCTGTCTGTGGTGGCGGAGCAGTTGAGGGCTTTGCGATCCACGATTGCTTGACGCAGATCCTCCATGTTCTTAATTTTGCTGCCGCCGAAAACAAATATGCAAACTAGTACGACTGCCACAACAAGCGCAAGGCCAATTATTATGCCGACAATCTTCTTGGTTGCTTTTTTGTTGTTTATGCTGTTGCTGTGGTTGATTTCGTGGTTTGTGGCGCTTTGAGTGTTATTGTCATTCATTTTGACTCCCGCTTTTACTAGTAATGTTTATATAATACAGGAAGAGTTGGGGGTTGTAAAGCGAACGACTGTTATTTTTTGGCTTTTTTGGTGTGGGCTTCTTTGTATTCGCGGATAATCCTGGAGATTGTTTTGACTTGGGTGGTGGGGTTGGCGACGAAAGTGAATTGGTAGGTTGTTTCGTCGCTATCTGTGGACATGTGGAGGGTGCCGTAGTTGAAGACCTGCTGCAGGGGGTCGGTCTTCTTAGAGCTGACATCTTCGACTGAATCGAGGTCAATCATTTTGACTTGCGTGGCGAAAAGGGCGTTGGTGGCGCGGTGAATGACGCGCTTGTTGGTGACTACCATAGCATTGCCGCGGTAGACGATGGTGCCGACAAGGCCAGAAATAAAGAGGACGGCGTAGAGGATAAAAACGGTGGCTGTGATGTATTTGCGAACGTCGCTATCGAGTGGAAGGAAGTTGTGGCTGGCGCTGTTGTTGAGCCAGATAAGAACGGCGGTTAGGATCACGGCTCCGAGGACCTCGCTGAGCCAAATTAGGATAATACCGATTTTGTGGCGCGGAACGACTACTTTGATTTCTTCGTCTTTGTCGAGGTCGAATTTATTTTCTATACTCATGGGCTGATTATATCATGGTTGGTGTTATAATTAAAATATGGAGCCGACAAAAAAGCAGCGGGTGATGTTGGATTTTATAGACGAGTTTACGGGTGCGAATGGGTTTGCGCCGAGTTATCGGGAGATTGCGGCGAATTTGGGCTATCGTTCGGTAGCTACGGTGGCTGAACACGTGCGTAATTTGGCGGAAAAGGGGTTGCTGAATAAGATGGATTTTAAGCCGAGAGCGCTGAAGACGCTAGATAAGGCGCCGGAAAAGCGGTCAGCAGAGATTCGCACGGGCCTTGTGTATGGAGATTTTTCGGCGGAGATTGCAAGGTTGAGGGACCTGGAGAGGGACGAGGATGCTGAGACCTTGAGCCGGGCCGCGGCGATATTGGCTTCGTTGAAGAGCGACGATTAGGTTTGGTTTGAGTGCCGGGACTTCCGGAAGTCTCTTGCGAAATAACAGATGAAAAACCAAGATTTTTTGTACAAAAACTGGGTTATTTTGAGTTGAGGACTTTTTGGTAGACTGCCAGGGTTTGTTCGGCCATTTTGGGCCAGGAGTATTTTTGGACTTGCTCGAGGCCTTTTTTGATGAGGCGTTTTCGGACCTGGGGTTCGGATAGGACGCGGTCGATTTTTGTCACCATGTCATCCACGGATTTGGGGTCGAAATATAGCGCGGCTTCGCCGTAAACTTCGGGGAGGCAGGTGGCGTTGCTGCTGACGACGGGAGCGCCGACGCTCATGGCTTCGAGGCCGGGGAGGCCAAAGCCTTCCATGAAGCTAGGGAAAACGTAGGCGGCGGAATGGGCGTAAAGCCATTTGAGTTGGCCGTCGTTGGCTTTGTCCAGGAATTGGATGTTGCGGAATTTGCGGGATTCCATCCACCTTTGATTAAGTTCCACCGAACGGTCAATTCCGCCGACCAGGAGTAGGCCGAGGTCGGGATATTTGTAGAGGAGTTTTTGGTGGGCGGCGGCGAGGCGGCGAACGTTTTTGTAGGTGCTTTGTTTGCCGACGTAGAGCAGAAAGTTCGGGTGTTTGACTTTTTTTGTGAGGGCGAGGGCTTGGTCTTTGGTGGTGGTTGCTTGGTCGATGTCGGCGGCTTCGTAGGTGACGGTCACTTTGTCGGGTTTGATGTGGGCGAATTTAACTAGTTCGTCTTTGGTAAACTGGGTGGGTGTGATGATTGCGGTGTTTTTTTTGGCGGCTGTTAGAAAGACTAGCCGTCCGACGAGCTGCTTGGATTTAAAGTTGAGCCAATTTTTGTCGCGGTTGTAGGTTTTAAGAAGGGTTAGGTCGTGGAAGGTGGTAATGGATTTGCCGCGGTAGAAGAGGGGTTGTTGCGGCATGCAAAAATGGACGAGGTCGGGGTTGAGGGTTTTTAAGAATTTGCTCATAATGGTCTGTTCATCGAATGAGTAGTTTTTGATGTCGCAGGCGGAGACTTGGAAGTTGGTGGCGGTTTTGTCAGGTTGCCAGTAGTCCTTGTCTTTACTGGGGGTGAGGATGATGTATTGATTTTTGTGGTCGAGTTTTTGGAGATAGCGGAGGAGGCGCTCAACGTAGCGGCCAGTGCCGGAGTTGATTATGCGGGCGTCGATGACGATTTTGGACATGTTGATATTATATTAGATTTTCGCAAAAAATAATATGGTATAATGCGTTTATGGATAATATGGAACAGGATGCGCTGGAGGAGGCGAGTCGCGAGTTGGCGGAGCAGCAGCAGAAAGCGGCGGCGGAACAGGTGCGGCAGGCGGAGCAAACGGCTACTGCAAATTCGGGTTCTAGTGGGGCGACTCAGCCGGTTGATTATGACCAGATGGCGCGGGATATTTTAAGTAAGCAGCCTGTGGCTTATAATGTGCCGGAGCCGAAAAAACCCAAAGCGTTGATTGGTTTTGCCGTGGTGCTGGTAGTGGCTGCGATTGGGCTGTGGGTGTGGTTGACGTTTTTTAGGTAACTGATGGATTTGCGAAAAAACTAAAGATTTTATGCTAAATCTATTGACTTTTTTAAGCATATGTGCTATAATTAGAAAGTGGTAAATAAACCACTGCTAGCGCGTTGATGAATCTACTCCGCGCTAGGATTGCTGTATGAAAGTTGTACTTTAATAATCTATTTCTATGAAAAGGAGTTGTTGATAATGAAAGCTATTCTCCACCCTGTATCGGAAAAGTTGTTAGACGCCCGGTTGAATATTGCATCCGAGCCGCTTAACTCCATCCGGGCAATTGAGGACTGGATGAGGAAAACCCACGGCCGCGGGCTCAGCCTAATTGAGCGCACGGAAATCGGCTTGGCACTGGAAAAGGTGCCGGAGCAGATTGCCAAAGGTTTCCCGTTGAATTTTATCCTGCAACTGGACGCGGCGTGGGACAACCCGGACATTGAGACTGTTGAGGTCGTACGCGCATTTTACCCGGTGGCGATGACGCTGGCGCGGTTGGGCTTATCCAACAAGTCAACTGGGTTGTCTTCTGGGGGAGTTCTACTGGACGGCAAGTTGGTCGGGGGAAGACGCAGCGGAACGCGCGGGGCTAATCTTGGCCGAATGTTCGGACTGTCGGCTGGTTTTGGCAGGGATGCCACACCGTTTGAGGGCATGACTGTGCGCGACTTTATTTTGCGCAACGACAGCCGAGAGATGGCGGGAGAAGCCGGAGTGAGCCGCGACAAACACGTCATCCAGACTGAAATCCACTACTGTATAACAATCAAGGCGGCGGACGGCTGTCAGGACGAGTTTATCTCGATTCAGTATCTAAACCTGACAAGCGCCCAGTTTTTGGGCCTGGAACCGATTGCGGATACGGATAACTTACCCGAAGGGGATAAATTTGTGTGTTCGTTTGAACAGGCGGCAGAATTAGTAAAGAACCCGGCGAATGGGTTCTATCCGCCACATGGGTTCAGTTTACTATGTTTGAAGTTGAGCGATATCACGCCGTGTGGCGAGAGCGTCGCCGGGATGGCATGTGATAATATCAATAATAAGTCGTCGTATGACCCAGCGGTGCCGTTTGACGGATTAGCCGCGTTGCTTGATAAGTACTGGATTACTGTTGCCAGAGGTATGCGCAACTTCTGATTTTGTTTCATAGAAATACGATTAGCCGCCGAGGGTTTTATGCCGCGGCGGTTTTTTCATGATTGGTTTTTAGCTGCTCTTTACGCTTAGGGTCCGAGTGCGTCGATAGGGATGATGTTGATGCCGTCCGGGCGGGTGTAGGCGTAGCCAGAGCCGATGATGATGTTACGGGAGACGATTTTGCGGGTTTGGGTTTCGATGGTATTGCGAGTGAAGTCGGTGATGGTTTTGACGCCGGATTCGATAAAACCTTCGCCGAGTTTTACCTCGAAGATGGCGGCGTCGCCGTTGGGTCTTTGGACGATGGCGTCGATTTCTAGGCCGGTTGAATCGCGGTAGTAGTAGACTTCGGCGTCAAGGGGGGTGGCGTAGACGCGGAGGTCGTGGATGACTTGGGATTCAAAAAGGAAGCCTGTGTAATTGAGGTCGTTGAATAGGGATTCTGAGTCGAGTCCGAGGGCGGCGACGGCGAGGGAGGTGTCAGCGAGGTGGCGCTTGGGGGCTTTTCGGAGGGTTGCAGAGGAGCGGATGTGGGGGTTCCAGGCGGGTTGGTCTTCGGTGGCCATTAGTCTGGCCAGGGCGTCTAGGTAATCTGTAATTGTGGGGCGGGAAATGTCATCGTTATCAAAATCCTGAATATCTTTTATAAAGGTTGACACTTCGGTAATGGTCGAGATGTTTCGGGCGATAGATTGGAGCAGGTAGCGAACGCGCACGGGGTCGCGCCTGGTGTCGGATACACGGCTCATGTCGACTTCGGCGAGGAGTTTTACGTAGGCGGAGTTGATACGCTGGGCGATGGATTCGCTTGCGCCAACCAATTCTGGCCAACCGCCGATCGCCAGGCGGCGAGTAATTTCGTGGATGTCGGTTTTGTATTCCTTGGTTGGGATTTGTGCACCGGCGAAGAGGTTCTTCAAGGAAACGTAGCCGTCCGAATAACCGAGTTCTTGCCAAGACATGGTGCGCATTTGTAGTTCGATAAAGCGGCCAGCACCGGAATGCATGCGGGCCGATTCTTCCGGATTGGCCGATCCAGTCAAGATAAACTGTCCCCTGTCCACACGGTCATCCACAGCGTGGCGAATATAATCCCAAAGCCGGGGCTGAAACTGCCACTCGTCGATCAACCGCGGCGTCTCACCAAGCAACAAAGCATCTGGGTCAACAGCCATCAGATTAGGTACCTGAGGATCCGTGTCGACTTGCAGGGTGCTTTTGGCCTGCTGCCTGGCAGTTTCAGACTTGCCGCAAGCCTTTGGGCCGCGAATAAGAACGGCTCCAGCGGCCTCGAGAGATTCTTTTAATTCTTGATCGATGATACGAGGAATATACTTGTCCATGCTTATATATTAGCATGGTGGTTTACATTTTTCAAGGTTTTTGTTTTATATTTTTGGAGGGTTTCAGTTTACATTATTTAAGCAGTTGCGGTTACATTTTTAGGCCGAGGCGGCGTTCTTCGGTCATGAAGAGGCCGAGATTTTCGTCGGCGCGGTTCAGAACACCGTCGACGATTTTTTTGGCGACGTTTTCGCCGTAGATGTTGCCGGCTTTGCGCATGGATTTGTTGTTGATGGTGCCTTTGATAATTTCAACCATGAAGCTGGAGTCGATGGGGGGGACAGGGACGTTGCAGCCAGCTAAGAATGTTTCACCGCGGTCGGAGCCGAAGCGAACAGTGGCGCAGGGAACGCCCAGGACGTTGAGTTCTTCGACTTGGCTGCCGGAGTCGATAACCATGGTCGGACTTTTGAGAGAGAGGGCAACAACGTCGCGGTGATATGTGATGGCTGGAGTGGTAATGAACGATTTCGGGTATTTTTTGAGCCATTCTTCGACGCGTTTTTTGAGCTTATAGCGCTCGAGGGCGGCAATAAAGCCATTGAGCTGGACTAGGTAAACTTTGAGACCGCCGTCTAGCATCTTGTCGATCATATTCATGACGATCTGCATGCGCCTTTCGTTTTCTGTGGTTTCGCGGCGGTGAAGGATGACGGGGATGAATTCGCCGGATTTGAGTAGTGGCTGCTCCTTAAAAATAACGGCTTTGTCGGCTTCGGCGGCGGATTTACGGACGGCATCGACAACCGAGTTGCCGACGACCTCGATGTTTTCTTTAACAAAACCTTCGCTGAGTAAGAATTCGCGGTCGATTTCGTGCGGGGCGGCGTGGTAACCAGTGCCGGCTTCTGCCACACGGGTGTCCATCTGTTCGGGATAGGGTTCGATGGAGCCGAGTTCAAGATTGCTGCGTTTTTGTATGGCGGTGTGGTATTCGTCAAACTTAAATTTGCCAGATTTGAAGTCGTCGTAGAATTTTTGGTAAACTTCGGCTTTGGGGGTGAGGGTGCGAATACCGGCCTCGACGTGAACGCAGGCCTCGCGGTGGAGAATGGAGCTGAGTCCGATGGTCATGGCGGCAAAAGTGTCGCCGTGGATGTAGGGGATGGGGGTTTTGCCGTTTTCGCGCAGAAAGTCGAGAATTTTGCCGAAGCGTTCGATGGATTGGGCTGTGCGTTCGTGAATGTCGCCAGAAATCTCGAGGTTGGCGCCAACTTCCATGTTGAATTCTTTGAGTACGCCGCCAGAGTAACGGAAATCGTGATGCTGACCAGTATGGCAAAGCAGCACTAGGGCGCCGCGACGCTTGAGCTCGGTGTATAATGGGGCCTGTTTAATAATGTCTGGTTTGGTGGCGATTATGATAATATGCACCAGCTTTTGTTCCGCACCCAGAATTTTTTGCTCGTGGTTATTCGTAAAATATTTCATAGTAGCCCTAGTATAGCATGGAATAAATCAATGCGGAAGCATGCGCGCATCGGTAAGGAGACTGCGTATGGTTTGCGCCAAATCTGTAAAGTCAATCGTTAGTACCTCCGGTGAATAGATGGTGAAGATGGCATCGAGCGGACCTGTGAGCTCGGGGAGTAATGGTTGGATAGCGGCGTAAACGCGGCGACGAATACGGTTGCGGCTGACGGCTGATTTGGCAACCTTCTTGCTAACCACTACCGCAAGGCGAGTCTTGCCGCGAGTGTTAGGCATAAACGTGAGCGATACCAACTTGCCACGGACGCTTCGGCCGTGCCGATAAACATATTGAACGCCACCGCGGGCGTGAAAGCGGTATTGTTGTGAGAGCATTAGAATTTGTGTTTTACGGATGTCAATCTTGCACGACCTTTGGTGCGTCGACGTTTGAGTACCTTCTGGCCGTTTTTGGTGGAATTGCGCTTCATGAAGCCATGTTCTTTATTATTCTGCCGTTTGTGCGGCTGGTAAGTGCCTTTTGTGGCCATATATTTATTCCTTATTTACTTTTTTACAACTTGTTCTATTGTAGCGGATTTTTCCACAAATATCAAGGGCTTTTCCACAGCTTTTACGGTTTAGACTGCGATTTGTGGAAAACTTATATCTGTTCGCGAGAGCCCGCCATTCGGACAACACAGCCAAACCCCCACCCACAAAAACTAGCGCTTGTGGAAAACTTTTAAATCAGATATAATGGCAGAAAATACGAGCGAGGAGGTAAGAAAAAATGCATCAAGTTTGGCAAGCAGTGATTGAACAAGCGGAATTGGCGAAACTCTCGGGACCGACGATTTCGTTGTTCTTTCGCAAAAGCGATATTATTGATTTCGATGGGGCTCACGCAAGACTTGAGGTTTTGAATATCTTTGCCAGACGCCAGTTTGAGACAAAACTCGCAAAACCACTACAGCAGTTGATGGCGAAAGCGGGTTATCCCGGTGTTAAATTTACCATTGTAATCCGGAGCGGAAAAAATGGTGGCAAGAAGAGTGAGCGTGCGGCTCAGCCGGATTTTTCTGGGCGTATAGCGAGTCCAAAGAGAATCTCTGCGCCGCCGAAAAACGCCTCGTTTGTATCGTCTGGAACGCCAAAACGGTATGGTGGCGAGCCCAATAATGGGTTGAACCCGAGATATAGGTTCGCAAACTTTATTGTTGGAGGGAATAATGACCTGGCACACGCGGCATGTCAGGCGGTGGTGGAAGCGCCGGGCGAAAGATATAATCCGCTGTTCATATACGGTGGCGTGGGCCTGGGCAAAACTCACTTGATTCAAGCGATTGGCAACGCTCTGGCCGAAAAAGACCCTAGTTTGAAAATCTTATACACCACGATTGAGGAGTTCTACAACGCCTTTGTGAATGCGATGCGCAGGAAGGTGTCGGGTTTTTCTGACGATTACCGGAAATTAGACGTATTGATTGTGGACGATATGCAGTATATTGCCGGGAAGGAAAAATCCCAAGAAGAGTTTTTCCATACTTTTAACGCACTGCAACAGATGAATAAACAGGTTATTATTAGCTCCGACCGGCCGCCACGGGAGATATCCACTCTGACCGATCGGTTGCGAACACGATTAGAGATGGGAATGGCTATCGATATTCAGATGCCGGACTACGAGACACGTTGCGCGATCATCAGCGCAAAGTCTGGGCTGTCGGGGGTCACATTAGATACGCAAATTGTGGAATACTTGGCCGAAAATATCCGCAATAATATTCGGGAGCTTGAGGGGGTCTTAAACCAATTGTTGGCTTACTGTGAGGTACGAGGTATTGAACCAACTATCGAGCTAGCAAAAAGTATCTTGACTCAATCCCATGTGGTCAAACCAAAAACATTGAATGCAAAACAGATAATAGACAAGACTGCGCGGTATTTCAAACTCGACCCGAAAATCATGTGCGGCAAAGATCGCAGCCATAATATCGCCGAACCACGACAAATCGCGATGTATTTAATTCGTACAGAACTATCGATGAGCTTCCCAAAAATCGGTCGAGAGTTTAGCCGAGATCACTCCAGCGTAATGCATTCCGTGGAAAAAATTGATGAATGCATCAAAAACGATTTTTATATACGCCAACAGGTATCAGACATACGGGAGAAACTGTATGGATAGTCGCATAGGTAACTGTGGAAAAACAGTGGAAAACTCTGCTTGGGAGGTGTCGAAAAAAAAGGCGAAAACATGTGTGATAGTTTGCACAAGAATTCGAGAAAGCAACGGAAACGGCTGGAAATTGCGGAAAAATAGTGAAAAAACGCTGGAATCTGCACATAGTATCCACAAAGATTTCCACAACTCTTTTTTGGGAAATACAGTAGCCAGTGGGAGATTTACCGGGTTTGCACATACACCTACTACTACGACTACTAACTTATATAGTAATAAAGAAAGGAATAACAATGGAATTGGAAATTAGCCAGAGCATTTTAAGCCGAGCATTAAACATAGCAACAAGAGTGGCAAGTGGCAGGGCAGGATTGCCCATCTTGAACAATGTGTTGTTCAAGGCTGAGGCTGACAAGTTAACAATCATTGCCACGAATCTTGAAGTAGCGATCCAGGAACATCTTAAAGCTAAAGTGACCAAGAGTGGTACGATTACAGTGCCGGCACGCCTTTTGGCGGAGTCGATTGGTACGTTGCCGCGAGGAAGTATTAAGCTAACAGTAGATGGCGCGAAGATTGGCGTGGAGGCCGAGAACTATAAATCGACAATTCTAGGTTTGGCATCCGATGATTATCCAGAACTACCAGTTTTAGATGAGGGTGCAGCGGTGTCGTTCACGGTCAATGTAGCGGAGTTTAAGCAGGCGGTTGCGCAGACTGTGGTGGCTGCTAGTAGCGACACTTCGCGGCCGGTTTTGACTGGAGTATTCTTTAATACTTTTGAAGATGATTTATATTTGGCGGCAACTGATGGGTATAGGCTTGCGGAAAAGAGATTTATGACAGGCGTAGACGGGAAAGAATTGGAGGCCGTAGTGCCAACAAGTTCACTGCAAGAGGTTATACGGAGTATTGGTGAGGGCTTAGAGGAAATGACACTATTGTTTGACCAAGACCAAGTGAAATTTCGGTTGGGTGGGGGCGGCGAAGATGGAGAGATTGAAGTGACGAGTAAGTTGATTGATGGATCGTTTCCGAATTATCGTCAATTGATACCGAAGACTACGGATGTTAATTTGAAGCTGGATAAAAGTGAATTTTTGCGAATGACTAAGTTGGCGGGATTGTTTGCGCGGGATTCGGGAGGGTCGATAATACTTGAAACGAGTGTGGAGAAAGGTGTACTGTCGATTGCGTCGGTAGCGTCGGAGCGGGGTGAGAATACTTCGGATTTGAAAACCAAGGTGGACACGGATGGGAAGATAACACTGAACTCACGTTTTTTGACTGATGGATTAGGTTCGGCGGAGGGCGATGAGGTGGATTTTGGGTTTTCTGGTAAGATGGCGCCAGCGATTCTCCGCGAAGATGGATATAACCATATTATTATGCCACTGAAATCCTAGGAGTCTAAAACAAAAGGTCGTGAGTATAATTCGGAGATTAAGCGTAAATAACTTTCGCTCGCACAGTGAGTACGAATTAGTTTTTTCGGGGGCGACTACGTTGATTATTGGTGCTAATGGAAGCGGTAAGACGTCGCTTTTGGAGGCGGCATATATGTTGCTTGCGGGCAAGTCGTTCAGGAGTGGAGACGATGAAATACTGAAAAATGGGTCAGAGTTTTACCGGGTTGAGATGACCTTCGGCGACAGTCGGAAAGTTGCTGCGGTGTATGAAATATCTGCAGGTAAAAGAATGTTTACGGTTGACGGGAAGAAAACTTCTAGACTACCTGCGGCAAAAAAGTATCCGGTGGTCTTATTTGACCCTGAAGATCTACACCTGGCATTCGAGTCCGGCGAAACGGCGAGATTTTTTGGATGGGTTGATTTCGCAGGTTGATCCGGAGTACCACGGAATCGTCCTGAGATATGGTCGGGCGCTGAGGCAGAGGGGAAATCTACTGAAGGATGAGAACTGTAAGCCGGAAGCAGTGTTTCCATGGGACAAGATCCTAGCTGATTTGGCTGAAAAAATCGTTGCAGGAAGAGTATCTTTGCTGCAGCAGATAAACAACTTGGTTTCTGAGTTGTATGGACAAATTGCTGGGGTGGATTCGACGATAGAACTGAGTTATAAAAATTCGCTTGGGCGGGAATACAGGGCAACGCATTTTTTGCGAGAATTGGAAAAAAATTACACCAAAGATAAATTTTTAGGGCGCACTACTGTGGGGCCGCACCTCGATGATGTGCAGTTTAGGTTTAATGGTGCCTCAATGGTTCTAACAGCTTCGCGGGGAGAGGTACGTTCGGTGATGTTGGCGTTAAAGTTCATAGAAGCTGGTTTGATCTTTGATTTTACGGGTAAGAAACCCGTAGTGTTGCTCGACGATATTTTTTCGGAGCTAGACGAAACTAGGCAGCGAAGACTTGTTGATGAGTTCAGGGATAATCAAGTGATTATTACCTCTGTTTCAGCGCCACCGGGTCTAAAACCGGATGTGGAATTGTGACTGGCTAATAATTTACAACGAGAGGTAGTTTTGGCTCTTGCGTAAAGTCATGAGTTGATGTATGATGGGGTGAGTATGGGATGGTTTGATTTAATTATCGTGCAGCCAGTTTTTAACCTTTTGCTATTAATATATGGCTTGATTGGTGATTTTGGTGTGGCTATTATTTTATTTACGTTGATTGTAAAATTTGCAATGTGGCCGCTAGCTAAGAAACAGTTGCGGCAAACAAAGCTAATGCGAAAAATTCAGCCCGAATTGGCGGAAATCAAAAAGAGGTGCAAGGGAAATCGCACACTTGAGAGTATTCAGATGATGGATCTGTATAAGCGGAATAATATCAAGCCGTTTTCGTCGATTTTGACTTTGGTAATTCAGTTGCCGATATTTATTACACTCTATAGGGTGGTGACGATGGTGATGGCAACTGGCGCGGGTGGAGAGAATATGGTTGGAAAATATGCCTACGGTTTTATGAATAATATACCCATGGTGGAAAAATTAATTTCCCAACCGGATGGTTTTAAACCGTACTTGTTCGGGTTTGTTGACTTGCAGATTGGGCCATTGATGTTTGGCGTGAATACGCTTTCGGCGATTATTCTATTAGTATTTGTTTTGACGGCGGCATATATGCAGTACGTGGTTGCCAGGCAGACTATGCCGAGCAAGAAGAATAAGCGTAAATTCCGGGAGATTATGCGCGATGCCGGAGAGGGTAAAGAAGCCAATCAAGACGAGCTGAATGCTGTAGTCCAAGGGCAAATGAGTAAGTTTATGCCGGTAATGATGCTGCTCATTATGATTAACTTGCCAGGGGCTGTGATTTTATATTATCTCGTGACAAATATCTTTACTGTGGTGCAGCAGAAGGTGATTCTGGGCAAGAATGAGGAAGATATGGATGCGGCGGCAGACAGGAAAATTCTAAAAGAGTTGCGAGATGTTGAGGAGGCGCAGGTTATTGAGAAAAAAAGCGACAGGAAAGAATCCTCCGACAAAGTGATGGATAAGGGTATGAAAGGCTATAACGTGACGAGAATTTCAGTTGACGACAAGAAAGGCGCTAAGGGTGGTAAATTGAAAAAAAGGAGGAAGTAAATGAGTCAAGAAGAAGCCATCCGGTTCGCTGTCAAGTTTTTGGAGGACATAGTGTCCTTTTTTGGTATGAATGTGGCGGTTAAGTCGAGCATCGAAGATGAGGTAATTGAACTTTCGGTGCCTAGTAGCGAAAATAACGCTTTTTTGATTGGTCGGAATGCTGAGACCCTGCGCAGCTTACAGCAAGTTGTTTCCTTGGCACTAGCTGCCCAGGATGCTGAAGTGACTAGGGTAAATATCGACGTAGCAGGGTATAAAAAGCAACGAGCCAGCAAAGTTGAGGAGAGGGCAGAGAAGTGGATTCAGAAAGTGCTGGATACTGGGAGGTCGATGACCGTGGAATTGAATGCGGCAGATCGTCGGGTGGTGCATAAGTTGGCGGAGAATTACTTGTCGATAAAAACCTATTCGGTTGGTGAAGGGCGTGAGCGAAAGCTTGTGATTGAGAAAACCGAGTAAGCTGAGTAGCAGTAGTTAGATTAGATCTTGCCGTATTTTTTGAGAGTTTTATCTACTAGCTCGACGACTTGGCGGGGTGTGAACTCGGCTTTGAGAACATAGCCTGCGATGTTTTCGTCCTCGTCGGTTTTGATGCGTGAATCTTGCTGATTGACGTTGGTGAGAATGAGAACCGGGACTTCTTTGCCCCAGGAATGTTTGCGGATTTCAAGTAGCGCGGCGTCGCCCTTAACGTTTGGCATATTGATGTCCAGCAGAATAATATCCGGACTCATGACCTTGACTAGTTTGATGCCGTCGTCGCCATTTTCTGCGACCTGAACTTCATAGCCAGCGAATTCAAATTTCATTCGATACATCTGATGAATCATTGGGTCGTCTTCGATAATGGCTACTTTGACGGTTGTTTTCATGATATCAGTATAGCACAGGTTTTGTTTTTGCAATAGTTTTTTAGATATTCTCGGCGAATTTTTGGGATTGAGAGCGGAAATAGGTGATAGATATGATGAGCGTAAGAATAACTATTGCTATAGGAATGAGGTTGATCCAGGTGTTTTCACTGAATAGCGAGGTTAGAGTTTGAGTTTCGGGAGTGACGAGGGCGTGGCGAAAACCTTGGATGGCGTGTGCTATGGGATTGATGACCATGACCTGGGCAACCAGAACCCATTTGTCGGCCACAAAAGAGAGAGGGTAAACGATCGGCACTGCGTAGAACAAAGCTTGCATAGCGATCTCCCAGATGTATGCGATATCGCGAAGCTTTACATAGATTGCGGAAAGTAAGAAGCCCACACCGATGGCGAAAGCAAGGAGCTCTAAGAAGAATAGAGGCGCCAGAAGGGCATTGGCCGTAAGCGGCACACGAAGGATGACCATGAAGACAATAATTACAAGAAAATTGATGAAGAAATTGATGGTCGCGGAAATGACACAGGAGAGGACAATAACGTATTTTGGAAAATTAATTTTGCGGATTAGCGGACCACGATTGACGATGGAAGATATACATTGATTGACGATTTCGGAGAAGTAATTCCAGAGGACAATGCCAACCAATAGATAAACTGGGTAGTATGGCACTGCGTCGCCGACTTTAAGAAAGTAAGAAAAAACAACATACATAATTGCAAAGAGAAATAGCGGGCGTAGTAAACTCCAGACATAGCCGAGAGCGGAGCTCTGGTAGCGGAGCTTGAAATCGGTAATCACGAGTTCGCGGAGAAGAATTGCGGAGTAACGGTACTTACTTTTTGCTTTTGTGAGTGTAGACATGGGGGTATTGTAGCATTTTTGAGCGTTGATTTCAATGCGCTCCACATGCTATAATATGATGTATATGGATGATGAGCAGAAGCGGTCATACTTTGGTAGTCGGACGATAAAACCAGATTTTAGTGCGGAAGCAAGGCGGACGCAGACCGATGGTTCGTCTGCGTTGGCTTTGGATAGCGACGAGCCATATTCTCAACCACATGCATCTCAACCACATGCACGAGGTGGTGACGATAGACAGGGGGATATTGTAAGCCCGGAAGAATTCCAAACGGCAAGGCAACTCAGGCAGGCGGAATTAGATTCGGCAGGTGAGTCTAGCAGGATTGGTTCGGATAGCGTTGCGTTGAGCAGGGTGCGGAACGCAGAAGAAAATCCGGGCGAGATACCAAAAGTGAACGTGACCGGGCAAGTCCGAGAAGGACGAACAAAGGGAAAAGGTAGCGCAAAGGCGCAAAAAAGCACTCTTCGGAAGGCGGCGCCAATTGGGGGAGTGATTGCCGGATTAGTATTGCTGGTGTTTGGAGGGGTTTTCTTGTTTGGGCCGACAACGTTGGTCGGGAATATTTTGCAGCTAGTAAAGGACACTGACCCGAGCGGATTTACGTCTGACAGGCGAAAAAACTTGATAAACAATAAGAAGCTAACGGGTGAGGCGACTACCAAGTTTACGAATCGCTATCGAAATATGAAACAGAGTACGGCGAACAGGTATGTAAATAATGATATTGAACTGTTTGTTTCGCGCAATGGATTTGATGATCCGGTTAGAGTGCAGTACGAGACGGATGATGGTGGCAACCGGCGGTTTTTCGTTGACGAACCGGATGGGAGTGGAAGGACTTATATCGAGGGGCGGTTTGAGGGCAAGAATCGGCTTACTGGGATTGCGGATGGAGTGAACGTGATTGACGGCGTGGTGGACTCGGATAATATCATCAGAGCAGGAGATTTTAATAGCTCATTATTAACGAATCCAAAAATACGCAGAGGAATAAATCGAGTTTATCACCCGCTGGTGGCTAATATGGCTGATGGAGTGTCAAGGTTCTTCAAAGGGCTGTTTGATTGGGATGTTTTTAATCATGGGACTAGGGGATTAGTGGATATTGATAATATGGATGAGGCAATCGATAGAACAAGAGTTGATGCGAATGGCGACCCGATCGGAAATGGAGATGGTGGACGTTTAGCGAATGTAGAGGAGGGGAGAATTGATGTAGATCCGGAAACTGGTAATGTTTCAAGTTCCGTTAGCCAAGGTGCTGGCGGGAGCCAATCCGGCGGATCGGCGGTCGCGGCAGACGGGATTTTTCGTGGCGTTGATTGGTTACGGTAAGAAAAAAGTGCGTTACGAAGCCGAATTTCAATCGCAAGGCACGCAAACCGGCGAAGTGGCGATGGTGCAGTTCACCGCCAGCAAAGTGCCGTTCAAAGATTTGGGGCAACTGGGCGTGCGACCGGAAATTCAGCCCAAAGTCATGGAAATTCTCAACGCCAAGGAAGGACTGGTCATCGTGGCCGCCCCGCCGGCCAACGGTCTGCGAAGCTCCATCGACGTTTTTTCCCGTGTCTGTGACCGTTTTACCCGCGACGTGGTCAACGTCGAAGACTCCAACACGCCGTCGGAGGAGATTGAAAATATCATTCTTTCCCGCTACGATTCGACCAAGGGCGAAACGCCGCTGACGGTGCTGCCCGACATCCTTTTCAAAGAGCCGCACGCTCTGTTTGTGCGGGACATGACCAATCCGGACGTGATGAAACTGTGCTGCGAACAAGTCGATCAGCACCGGCTTTTTATCACCATGTTCAGAGCCAAGGACGCCATCGACGCGATTTTGCGGCTGTTGGCCCACAAAGCTCCGCCGCAGCTTTTCGTTTCCAAACTCAAGGCCGTGATTTCGCAGCGTTTGATCCGAAAATTGTGTCCCGCTTGCAAGGAACCGTATCAGCCCGCCCCGCAATTGTTGCAGCAACTGGGCCTCCGACCAGATCAGGCTCCGCAGTTTTTCCGCCAACGCACACCGCTTCCCGAGCCGGAAGAGAAAAAGCGTGGCGTTTGCGAAACCTGCAACGGCATCGGTTACAAAGGTCGCACAGCCCTGTTTGAAGTCGTTGAAATCAGCGATACACTCCGGGAAATGCTGCTGGCCAACCCGAATCCGACCGCTCAAAATCTGGCCGCCCTGCGTCAGCAGTTGATGAAGGAACGCCAAGGCAGTTTCGCCCAGGAAGGAATTTTCAGGCTCATTAAAGGTGAAACAACGGTTGAAGAATTTTCGCGCGTGATGAAAATGTAAGAGTCAGAATTCAGAATACAGAAGTCAGGAGCTAGCATGGAGGAACGCAAGCGAACTCCTGACTCCTGACTCCTGACTCCTGACTCCTGACTCCTGACTCCTGACTCCTGACTCCTGACTCCGACCATCCCTCAAATACTCTATCAAGGTTATATTTACGGTGTTCCTTTGTCCATTGCGGCGGCGATTTTCGGCTTCCGCTGGAAAGAAGGCTTTTGGGGCAACGCCCTGGCCGTTTTCAACGTGTTTTTCTCCTTTCTGATTGCCGTGGGCTGGTGGGAAGATGTGGCCGTCCTGTTTGCCAAGAACGTGCCCAAGATGCTTTTTTTCGCCGACGCGATTGCCTTTTGGGTTATCTTCATTGTTTCGCTCGCTATTTTGAGTGAAGCCACCAAGGCCCTGTCGCGGGTACAGGTGAAATTTATCGAGCCGGTTGAAAAGGCGGGAAACGCTGTGGCCCTGACGCTGCTGTTTGTGGCCATGTACGGCGGCGTTTTTCTGTTTGCGAGCGATTTTGAGCCGGTGGGCTATCAAGCGAGTGCGTCGCGGCAATCCGATTCTGTGACGATTGGCATGTTACGCATTCTTTCCGCCGGGAATCTTTCGTCGTTCACCAAGCCGGTGCAATTTGATCGGAACGCTAATTTCCGCCAGAACCATCTGAAACGCCAGCAGGCCATCTGGCAAAGCGTTGATAAACCGGAAGGAAAAATCACCTACGAAGGGCAGATTCCTCCGAGAAGACGATAGACGGTATCGTCCACGGACTCGCTGACGCTTCGTGCTCTGACATCACCATGACCGACCATCAACCGACCTCATCAAGTTTTTCGACCTCTTGGAACGATGCTTCCGAAAGCGACGCCGTGTATACTCGTGTCAGTGTCAACGCATTGCTGGCACTGCTGTTCGGCGTTGCGTCCTTCCTCGTTTTTATGACGCCTTGGCTTTTTTTCCTTGGTCTGATCGGCATGGCTTTGGGTTTCGTCGCCCTGCTGGTGATTCGCAAGTCGGAAGGAAGTTTGACCGGCGGACGCGTTGCAGCACTCGGTCTTTCGCTTTCAATCATTTCCCTCGTCGCTGTGGGAACGCTCTGGCCGACGTATCATTATTTGGTACGAAAAGAGGCCGACCGCTTTTTTCAGCTTTGGTTTCAACAGCTTGCCGAGGGTAACATCCCCCTGGCCAAGGGCATGACCTCGGTCTACTGGGCGCGGGGCATTCCGAAGGACGCCGAAACTTGGTGGCAGGAACAGTACAAGGATAAATATGCCCACCGGGACATTCATCGGTACATGGAAAACAAGCTGGTTCGCGTGCTGTTGGCGTTGGGCAAAGACGCCAAGGTTTCTTATTACAAGAACTTGAGAGTCGAAACGGACGACGGCAAAGACACGGTCAGCTCCGTCTATGCCGTGACCTATCCTGCCGCGGGACGCACGGAAACATTTTTCGTCAAAATGACCGGCCAGCGTCATCTGCCCGGCGGTGACATGCCCTCGGCGGGCTGGGCTTTGTTGAGCGAGCCTGATATTTTCGTGCCGGAAGAATTCAAAGACCGAGAATAAGGCTTTCGCCAGAAAACAATGGGCCTGTTACGACATT
>QMCD01001257.1_pt2 | contig 21495 bp, 24 predicted proteins | sample 1821841 | NCBI WGS metagenome assembly QMCD01 (sample SAMN01991225, study PRJNA193472) | Termite gut metagenome, whole genome shotgun sequencing project. | isolation source: worker | host: Macrotermes natalensis
GTTTGACAATTTGACGGTCAGCTTGCATCTGCCGTTCTTGTACAGTGTCTTCTCGAAAACCACACCCATATTTGATTCAAAAACAATGCTGCCCATTTGCTTCCTCCTGATCGCTCATGGCCTGTTTTATCAGGGCGAGGTGGATCGCACGCTCTTTCTTTACTTCGCCTAAATCACCCGGAAGCATCCTGTTGATCAAAGTAACCGCAAAATCTGTCGCCCATAGCGCGTGATGTTTACAGTGGGGGATGCACGCAATCTGCGCCATCGTCCTGTAAAACCGCTCCTTGACCGGGTTATTTTCCTCGCGCGCCTCTCTGTAAAGGTCTCCGAACGCGATGTTCCTTGCCTCGTGGTAGTTCGTTTCTTTTCGCAGCCACCGCCGCATGGCATGGAACGCGCACAGAATTTCTTTTCGCGCTTCAAATCCCGTGCGCTCAATAAGGTGCTCGCCCAGCAGCATTCCAAACCGTACCATGTCAGCTTTGCTTCCGGCGTCATATTGAGTGATGAAATCAGCCCGCTGTTCAGGCGCATCCTCGATTTTCCCGAGCGGCCTTTGATAATCATATATATTCGTACGCTTTTTCAAGGCCGGATCAGGCTCCTCCGGCAGTCTGACCGGAACCGTATTGCCAATTGCCAGACTGGATTCCGTCACGGTGCAGTCAAAAGCTACAATATGTACCCCCGCTTTCGCAGCCGCCACCAGCGCATCTCCAAACGCCGGGTGTGTCTTTATATTCGGCGTGAAATACCGTACATCGCTCATCTGTATCACAAATATGATGTAGGCTTCATATCCCTCACGGGCACATTCGGAAAGCTCCTGTAAATGCCTGACGCCTCTTTCTGTTGGCGCGTCAGGGAAAAGAACGACTCCATTCTCCTCAAGAGTCACGCCCTTTACCTCTATAAACGCTTTTCGTTGCCTTGACTCAATATAAAAATCAAACCGGCTGCTCTTATATCTCGCCTCCGGTTTGATGAGAGTGATGTCCTCCATGTACCGGCCCGCACGCAGGTACTCCAGAAAAACCGTGTTCGGCGCTTGGCTGTCCATGTTTATAAGCCTGGCGCCCTTCCACACTGAAATCAGGTCGAATCCTGTTTTCCTGCTTGGGTTCTTGGCTCTCTGTAAAACCACCTTCGCGCCGGGGATCAGCAATTCCTGGCACCGCCCAGTGTTCTTCACATGGGCCACTACCGCTTCGCCATCCAGCTCCGCGTGGGCGATAAATCGGTTTGGGCGTGAGAGGAATGTGCCGGCGTAAGTATTGGGATAAATCAAATCCTATCACCCACTCCCTAATCCTTTAAGCACCCGATTGGTACAATATGCACCCCGTCAGCACGGCGGTAGGCCAACTCCGTAGCCGTAAGCACCATCAGGAAAGACGGTTCCCGCATCTTATCAAGATTGATCCTGTTTTTCAGCGCCTTCAGATTTTCCGCTGCTTTCTCTATTTCTTTTGCTCCCATTTTCACTTCGATTGCGCCCCACCGGCCGTCTTTCAAATGCACGATGGCGTCCGCTTCCAATCCGTTCCGGTCGCGGTAGTGGAACACCTCGCCGTCCGCAGCCTGTGCGTAAACGCGCAAATCCCTGATGCACAGTGACTCAAACAGCAAGCCAAAAGTATTAAAATCCGTCAGCAGACTGTCGGAAGTGGCCCGCAATACCGCAGTGGCGATGGAAGGGTCGGTAAAGTGGCGCTTAGGGGAGGTACGCAACGCGGTCTTGGATCGCATGGCAGGATTCCACGCGGGCAAATCCTCTACCACGAAAATCCGCCGCAGCGCGTTCACATAGGAGGCTATCGTTTTTTCCGAAATGGTATCCTCGTCCCCGGCTATATCGTTTCGGATGGTCGTCAGGTTCGCCGTAGTGGATATATTCCTCGCCAACGACCGCATCAGGGCCCGAACCCGCGCGGGGCTTTTCTCCACACCGTCTACTCTGGACACGTCAATGTTGATGACGGCGTCTACATAGTCGTAAACACGCCGCAAGGCGACTTGCTCCTTTTCTCCAATGGAAGCGGGCCAGCCGCCGCGGGTAAGAGCGAAAGCCAAGCCCTCCACAGTAAGCGCGGATAGCCCCTCTGTTTCGGCAGAGCCGTCAAAAAGCGCGCGGAGCGAGACATCGCCGCTGGACTCCAACGACTCAAATAACGTCATTGTCCGCATGAACATTCTTGAAATACGCCCGGTTCCGGAATGCGCGGTCGCGTTGTCCGTCGGAACCGCGGAGCCAGTCAGGATGAACTGCCCGCTTTCGCCGCGCTGGTCCACCGCATATCGGACCGCATCCCATAAAACAGGCGCCATTTGCCATTCGTCAAGCAACCTCGGCGTTTCCCCCCGCAACAGCAGCGACGGCTTCGTATCGGCGGCCTTCAGATAGGATTCCGTATAATCAGGATCTTGCATCAGGAGCTTGCTTCCCGCCCTCTCCTCTGCGGTCCTCGTTTTCCCGCACCACTTCGGGCCTTCAATCAACACCGCTCCCGATGCTTCCAAAGCGATATCCAATACATTGTCCGCGATGCGCTTCATATACTTTCGGTTCATCATCGTCACCATCTTTCACTGAGGAAGTATGTGTCATACCGTTATCATATACTTTACTTCCGAGTTTGTCAATGAATCGCTTCCGAGTTTGGCGATATATTACTTCCGCTTATTGCAAAAAGGGCGCCGTCAAATGACCGGCTCCCTGTCTTACTGGCTCCAGCACCCGTAATTTATAGCGCTCCGGAATCCTCCGCTTCTTCAAATCGTTTTTCCGCAATCATTTCATTCCCGGTCTTGAGCACCTCGCCGCCATATTTACGCTGGAGCTTTAGCATGGCGCCATCCAAGGCGTCTTTCCGCTGCTCCTCACGGATATTGCCCACATTTTCCAGCGTCAGCTGCTTAAAATCGGCAGTGGAAAACCCACTGAGGCTTATGCCCACAAGCCGGATCGGTCTTTTCTCCACAGTATCCAACAGCGCCGCCGCTGCTTTGTAGATATCCTCCGTCCGGCAAATAGTCTCACCGCTCTTGGAGCGGGTTATCTGTTTCATGTTGGCGTACTTGACCTTAACCGTGACGGTGCGAGCAAAGATGCCGTCCAGCCGGAGCGTGAGGCTCAGTTCCCGAGCGAAGAGCCGCAGTACGTCTTTCATGTAACTGAAATCCGCGGTATCGTGCTGGAAGGTGTGCTCCCGGCCCAGAGATTTAGACTCGGATTCATAATAGGGCGTTACCCGGCGGTCATCGACGCCCTCCGCCAGTTGGACGATATCCCGGCCGTGGTTCCCCAGCACGCGGATAACAGTCAGCTTGCCGGCAAGCACATCACGCACGGTATATATACCGGCGGAAGCCAGCTTCTCGGCCGTCTTGGGTCCAACGCTGTATATGACGCGGGTACTTCGATCCATAATGAGGGTCTTCAGCGCTTCCGGGGTCGGTATCTCATAGAGTCCGTCCGGCTTCTTTTCCTCACTGGCCAGCTTGGCGGACATGATGGAGTATCCGATCCCCACCGAGCAGGTCAGGCCAGTTTCATCCTTCGTCCGTTCCTTTATGGCAAGCCCGATGTTTCTCGCGCCGCCAAAGGATTTCAAGGAGCCTGTGACGTCCATAAACCCCTCGTCGAGTGAAACGTACTCCACGAGGTCGGTATAGGTGCTCCAAATTCGGTGTACCTGTTCGGACGCTTCTTCATATTTATAACGGCTGGGGTGCATGTATATACCCTGCGGACAGAGCCTGTATGCCTCCTTGATGCTCATTGCCGAGCGCACTCCAAACTTCCGGGCCTCATAGCTGCAGGTACTCACCACACCGCGCTCAGTGGGTAAGGCGCCGATAATCAGCGGCTTGCCCGCGAGCGTAGGATTATCCCGGACTTCGACCGCCGCGAAAAAAGCGTCCATATCCACACTGATTATCGTCCTGCCCATCATCTTTTCTCCAGATTGCTTCAGAGGTCGTCCATATGCCTTTCATCCAGCAGAAAGTCAATGATATTCATCTGCCGGATCCCGTCCATCTCGCTGGGCAGGTCGTCCATGGTCAGCACAACCTTTGGATAGTGATCCTTGATCAGCCGCAAGGGCGCAAACTCGCGCTCAAAGGTCGCGGGATCCAGGACGCTGGCGGCCACCTGATAATAGACCCTCCGGTTGCCTGATATAGCCACAAAATCAACCTCTTTATCGCCGACTTTGCCGACCCGGACGTCATATCCCCGCCGGATCAGTTCCAGATATATGATGTTTTCCAAGATACGCCCGACGTCCCTGTTCGCGTTCCCCAGAACCAGATGCCGCAGGCCGACGTCCGCCGCGTAATATTTCTCCAACGATTTCAGATGCTGCTTTCCCTTAACATCATACCGTCGCGCTTTATATAGTACATAGGCGTCCAGTAACGCGGACACATAGTTTTCCGCCGTGACCGAGGTCGTTTTCCGGCCGTAAGAGGTCAGGCTGTCCGCGATCTTGTTTGAGGACACAATGTTGCCGATGTTGTCGAGCAGGAAACATGTCACACTCTCCAGCAACTCCACATCCGCTATCTTCTTCCGCGCTACGATATCCTTAAGCAGCACGGTGTTGTAGATGCCTCGGATATAATCGGAACGAATCCCGTCGTCGGTGATGACGACCGCTTGCGGGAACGCGCTCTGCAAATAAAAAGCAGTGAATGCGTCCCGCTTATTGCCGCCCTTCAGTTCATAATACTCAGCGAAAGAAAGTGGCAGCATATTGATCTCAATATACCGGCCGGTGAGCAGCGTGGCAAGATCCCCGGAAAGCAGATGGGCATTCGAGCCGGTGATGTAAACATCGACATTGTCTTTGATAAACAGGCTGTCCACGGCCTTTTGAAACTCAGTTACCCGCTGTATCTCATCCAGAAATATATAAGCCCGCACCCCATCCTGAATCCGCGCCGTCACATAGTCGTACAGCTTATGATAATCCAGCAGGAACTCATATTGAAGATCCTCGAAGTTGATGGAGACGATTTGGCTGTCCGCCACGCCGTTATTCTTCAGAAACTCCTGAAACATAGCCAGCAGGGTGGATTTACCGCAACGTCGGATTCCCGTGATGACCCGGATGATTTTCTCGTCTTTCATTTTGATGAGCTTGTTCATGTACTGTTTGCGCTGCACCATACTATCACATCCTTGTTTTCAGTATACCACAAAGCGCAAAGGATAATCAAGTTTTTATAGTGCGATATAAAAACATTGTTATTTTATTGTTTTTTCATATCGCTTTCCATGCAATTCTCAAACGCCAGCCATTTTGCGCCGTAGGTGTCGAGATAGAAGCGGTTCCCAAATTCGTTCTCAACCAGACGCTGCCAACGTGGCCGGTACCATCCGTGCAGCTCAGCCGCTAGGTCGGGATCTTCTGAAAGAGGTTCGACCCAGACCCGATCATAACACAAGACATCATTCGAGCCCAACGGAGGCCCTGAGCCGAACAGCCTGATTGCGGAGATAGGCGGGGTTATATAAATCGGTTCCTGTATGGTATCAAAAGGTACGTTTTGGCCATCTGCGCAGACAAGCCACCGCTTAGCCGCATTTACAAGTGTCCACCCACGGCTTCTTAGCCATACCGGCGCTCGGTGCAGCACCGGCAGCAAGGCCTTCTCCACCGGCGCGATACCGGGCACCTCCTCATTGAGTCCGAGAAGATATGTGACACTGACGCCAAGCAGGGAAGCGATATCCGTTAGCCGTTCGAGGGAGAGCTGGCGGCGGCCGGCTTCCCAGTTACTTACGGTTGTAGTATCTACGCCCAGCCTTGCGGCCAACTCCTTGGCGGAGAGTCCTGCGTCCAACCGCGCTTGCGCGATCCGGTTCATCGGCTCCAAATCGACTCACCCCCCTGCATTGTAATTCTGAAAACTATGGTTTAATAATATACCCTTTATTTTCAAATATCAAGGGGGCGCGGGAGCCGGCTGCCTGCCGTACCCCCGCGCCCTGACAAATGGGCCAATCACCGATTCTGTTTCAAGTCACCGATATGGGCCGCCACCAGACTCAGAACTTCCGAGAGATGCCCGCTTATGTCCGAATCGGCCAGCTCGTCGAACATAATGGTCTGCAAATACATATCCAGATATTCTTTCATCACGCTTAAAGAGTCGAGCAAATGGGAATTCTTGCAGGGCTCGCCGCAATCGGGGATGCGGCTCATGCACACAGGGATGCTCATGTCGCCTTCCATCAGCTTAATGACATCGAATATGCTGATGGAAGCTGCTTCCTTGTCCAGTGTGTATCCTCCGCTCTTCCCCGCGTGAGCACGAATCAGCCCGCCATCACGAAGCTTGCCTGTGATTTGCAAAATGTACCGAGGGGAAATCTTTAGGTTCCCAGACAATTCAGTCGAGGATACTGTCTTGGGCTTCCGTGTCAGATACAGCACAATCTGCATCGCGTAACAAGTAGATACGTTGAGTTGCATTAATACACTCTCCTCTCTGTGGGATTCGCAGAAAAACTTGAACAACAGCATAACGGAGACTGAAGCTGTTCACCCGCCAGTGAGAGTAATATTAAGTTTAACAGGCCAACGGATAACCCTCGTTGATACTGCACGAACACTGCGGTCGCACTGACAGGAATGCATGTCAGCCGGAAGCAGGTTGTCCAACTCGACCACCGTATGCTGTTGTATTAATTATACCATATTGTTCGCAAAAAGAAAAGGAGTATCGTCATATTAAACAGAAGAATCCGGTGCGTATATACCTTATTCCCTTACATCAGAATATTACCATTGTTTACCGTCCTTTCTGGCCTTAAGCCACGCTCCATAAATCTATGTGACATTACATACTGAATACGTAGACGCAGAGGATGCAACACGCGTCCTCTTTTTTGTATCTTGAGACACGAAACATTGCATAATACGTGTGATTGCGCTATCATGGGGAACACAAGGACGGTGACGGTATGAAGCTGATATTGTCTCAACATCCCGGGCTTTTGGAGACAGAGGTCGAGATACGCTACGCCGAGCTGGACGCGCAGGTGCGGGGTCTCGCGAGGAGGCTAGAGGCGGCGGAAAACTATCTCTACGGCGAGGATAACGGGCGGCAGTACCGCATAGCGCCGGACGATATCCTGTATATAGAGAGCGTTGACAGAAAGACCTTCATCTACACCGCGAAGGCCGTCTACCGCTCGGAGCAGCGACTGTATCAGTTGCTGGAGCGGTTGGCGGGCACAGATATCGTTCAGGTGAGCAAGGCCTGCATACTCAACATCAACGCGCTCGAAAATGTGCGCACCCTTCTCAACAGCCGCATGGAGGGCACACTCATAAACGGCGAGCGAATCACTATCTCGCGCACATTTCTTCCCGCGATAAAGGCGGCATTCAGTTCAAAGGGCGGTGGTTCCGAATGAAAAATTTCGTGCACAGGGTTCTCATAAACTACGCGCTCGTAGTCATCGTTCTGGGGCTTGTGAACCTCACGGCTTTTGGCCCCAGCGAATTCGCAAGCTTCACCCTTGAGCTGTTACTGGTTCTGGTAACAGTTTGGGTGGCGTTCATGCTCACGGCAAGGATAAAGTACCGCTGGCCGGTGCTGGAAAAGCTGCTGGAGCTGGCGGCTGTTCTGGCAATCGTGCTGAGCGGCGGGTGGATATTCCGATGGTACGACGTGAGCCTTCTGGGCTACATGGTATTCATCATCGTGGCGGTTTACGCGGGAGTCTACGCAATCGGGATAGGCCGCGCCAAAAAGGACGCGGAATACATCAACGAGCAGATAAAGCTAAGGCGAATAAGTAGGGAGCTGAAAGATGAGAGTAATTAAATTCATAAGCAGGGCAATGGTGCTGGCGTTCTTCTGGTCGTGGGTGTTGAATCAGATACTGCCTCCCGTATTGGCAGAGTACAGGCCTTTCGAGTGGTTTTTGGGGATGTCCGGGCGGCTGAGTACAGGCATGAGCATACTAGCGGTGGGCCTGTTCCTACTCACGTTGATACCGGTAAAGCAAAAGCCTGTGGCCGAAACCGAAAAAACCACGCTTATCCTCCACGACCTCGCCCCCGAAAAGGCCCGCGAGCTTTTCGCGGATATCCCAAACGCCACATTCTACTGCGCCTCTCTGAAAATGGCCCCCTGCCGCGGCTACTACGATTGCTGGCTGCGTACCCCCGGCACTTGCGCGTTACACGACGGCTTTGAGGGTCTCGGTCAGCAGATGGGCAAATGTGATGAGCTTATCATCGTGACAAAGAACCTCTACGGCGGCTTCGGCAGGGAGATCAAGAACGCGCTAGACCGCTCGATCTCGTTCGCGCTGCCCTACTTCAAGATGGTCTCATGGGAGGTCCATCACCAGCCGAGGTTCGCCAGGCGCGGAAACCTGACAGTCTATATCTACGACAGCGAAAACATCAGCGAATATGACAAAAACGCCCTCCGCGAATACACAGGGGCGATAATAAGGAATCTGCACAAGCGCGAGCCGGAGCTTAGATTTATAGGCTCGATTAACGAGATAAAGGAGTCGGTGGCATGAAGATATTGATGATAAACGCAAGCCCAAAGCGCGTGACCTGTGCCTCGAAATACTTCCTCGATCTAATGAGCTTGCAGCTTTTGGGGTGCGAAACCGAGCAGATAAAGCTCACGGGAGCGGGCGTCTACAGAGAGATATTCAGCCGGTTCGTGGATATAGACGCCCTTGTCATAGCGCTACCCGTGTATGTGGACGGTATCCCCTCAAGCGTCCTGCGCTTTCTGCAAGAGGCGGAGAGCTACATCAAGGAAAACGGCTGCAAATTCAAGCTCTACGCCCTGACCAACTGCGGGTTTGTGGAGGGGCGGCAGTGCAGGCATGTTCTCTCGTCTATGCGCTCCTTCGCGGAGACCTCCGGTCTCGAATGGGGCGGCGGTCTCGGAATAGGCGGCGGCGAGGCGCTCAACTTCATGCGCCTGACACCCCTCTTCGCGATCTGCAGCCTGATACTCTCGCTGCCGGTATATCTACTGCGCGGTGATTTTTTGGCGGGTCTCGCGAGCTACCCGTGGCCGGGCTTCATCATCAACATAGCGGTGTTCCTTGTGTTCAGCTCATGGATGCTGTTCGCTGTCGCAAGGCTAGGCCAAAAAGTCAGGCGGCTGAATACAGTCAAAAATTTCACGGCCATGTTCCTCATGCCGCCGCTGCTCTTCGCCGCCACCTCGAACACCTACTGGATTATCCGCTCCGCGCTCTTCGGAACAGGGTTCTGGGAATTGTACAAGAGGGATTAGTTAAGATAAGCCGCCGTATGATTCTGCGATGTTGCTGAAGCTGTATATCTATGGGTATCTGAACCGAGCGCGGTCATCGCGCAAACTGGAATCATTGGCGCGGGTGGATGTCGATGTGATGTGGTTACTGTGCAAGTAAAATTTACAGTTTCACGCTCTGGCTGACCTCGTTGCGGAGCATACGGAGAATCTTGTCGCTCATGGTCTCGCGGCTCGTGGTGCTGAAATGGACCTTGACCTTGTATGTCGTGTTGCCGATACGCTTCAAAATATAGGGCTGTTGGGCGTTGGGGGTTGTTCCCGTCACAGCTTTATTCATACTATCCGTCTTTACGGTGCGTGTGCGCCTGTCCGCTGTTGCCGCTTGTTGTGCTTATTAGCCAGAATTTGCCGCAAACGTGCCCGTAAATCCTTGTTGAAGTCTTTCGCCAGCGGGAGTTCATTCCGCGCCTGCCCCTCGCTTTTACCTAAGCGGCCACCGAGGATTTTACTAGAGGATTTTGAGTCGCTTCATGTCTGTGAATCTGTTGACGGCGCGACGTTGCAATGATATAATAAAAAACAGCGTTTTATCTGATATTTTGGCGGTTTTGACATTTCACTTCGTCCGAATCATTTGTTCGGGTTCCATGAACTCTATGTTCAGGTAGACAGCATTTTTATCATCTTGTGTAACGCCGAGATAACGGCGAGTGACAGCGAGGGAACTGTGGTTGTAAATGTCCATGATGACCACGGGTGACGCCCCGCTTCCCCATGCGTGATAACCAAATGTTTTCCGCAAAGAGTGACATGACACACGGCTCTGGAACTGCAACGCTTCGGAAGCGGCGCGGATGAGCCGGTACGCTTGGATCCGGCTGATGGCTTTTCCCGTCTGCGGGTTCTCGATCAGGAAGCGCCCTCGCCCCGCTTTGTCTGCCGCAAGCATATTCAGCGCGCTGACCGTGGCCCTGTTGAGCGCTATAATCTTTGACTTCTTTGTCTTTTTCTCTGTGACACTGATACTCGACAAGACGCGACCTCGTTCAAAATCATAGACGTCATCTCAGCGAAGGCGCAGCAGGTCGCTGATACGCAGGGCGGTATGTACCCCGAGGACAATCAGGGCATAGTTGCGAAGCTGGCCTTTGCGCAGGTAATAATCCGCAAGCTCGCGGACTTGGTGCTTGTTACGAATGGGTTGAGTAGTAGCCATAAGTGTTTTCCTCCCAATAATTTCGCCCATGTAACATTCTCTCGAATAAGTTACATGGGCGTATTTTGTAATTTTCATATCGGCTTGTTTTAGTGATTAGCGGGTTCGATTTTTAAGAATTTCTTCTTTAGCACTCCTGAATATTTCGTTTACAATCAAGCTATAACCCACGGGTAACACATTCGAGGGCGATAGATCAGCGTTATTCCCAGCAAAATCAGAAATCACAAATATTGGAGATGATGTAGTGATCCTGTATTTCCACTATTCGGATTATGCTTATGAGTTTCCGTTGCCATCATGCAATGATAGGAGCTTTGTCTTGGACTTGAACGAGGAACTGGAGGGGGGCTGCGGAAGTGTCCGATTTGAAGTGTGGGACAGGATTTGGCACATACTACCCGGAACAGATACAACCCTGTCTGTTTTAGGCCAGCGTGTCTCCGATCACGTTATCAATGTCGGGGATGTAATCAACGGGACAGTCACGGGAGGCAAAACGGAGTTCGCCGTCCGGGTATATCCTGTTGACGCAGCGTATGCAACCTACGAAAAATATGCTCTTGCTGGAAAGAGCGCCTTTATAATCGGAAGCGACGCATCCTCGGATATTGTAGTTTCTGATACATACGCGAGCAGGAAACACGCAACCTTGCGGCGTGAAGGCGCGGAGATGTTCCTTTCCGACCACAGTTCAAACGGGACATACATAATGAGCCGCAGGGTACAGGGCGAACAGCGGCTCGACATCATGGACGACATCTATATCGCGGGTGTCAAGCTCGTGTATATGGGTGATTTTTTAGCGATTAACCAGTCGGGTAAATATGCCGCGAAGCTGCAACGGTATGTCCCGCAGAAGGAAGCGGCGAACACAGAGAAAGGCGGCACAGCGCTCATCCGCTCTCCCCGTATTCTCGAACCCATCGATGCCGAGGCGGTCGAGATCGAATCGCCGCCCGCCCCACAGCAACAGCGAAGACAGCCCATCATTTTCACGATAGGCCCTGCCGTCACCATGCCCCTGCCGATTTTGGCCTCTATCCTCGTCACGGCAAGTCAGGGCGCGAATTTTATCATGGGTACGGTGATGTCGGTTGGGCTCTCGGCTATGGTAGCCGCAGGCTGGGCAATCGCAAATGTGACCTATGAAAAGAACCGGGCTAAAAAAGACGAGGAACACCGGCAAAAAACATACCTCAAATACATCGCCGAGAATGAAGCGCATCTCAAACAGAAACAGCGCAAGAACACCAACCTGATGAATGGCCAGCATCTCAGTCTGTCCGAAATCCACTCGGTACTGCAACACAACAAAGCTGTGCTGTGGAACCGCAATATCTTTCAGCCAGATTTTTTAACCGTTCGTCTCGGCGTTGGCAGCGTCAAATCGCAGTTTGATATTGTCGTGCCAAAACGCAAATTCTCGCTTGTCGCGGACGCGCTGCAAGCGCATCCCCACACGTTGCGCGATAAATACGCGCTTATTCCCGACAACGCCTCTCTGTTAAGTCTGAAAGACGCAAGGGTTGTCGGCGCGTTGGGTAGCAGGGCCTCTGTCCGTGGAATCGCCGGAGCGATAGCGATGCAGATTGCGTCCCTCCATTGCTATACCGATGTAAAAATGGCTTTTATTCTGCGCCCCGGCGAGGAACGCTACTACGAGTGGGCGCGACCATTACCTCATGTCCGCTGGCAGGAGAACAAAATTCGCCTGATTTGCTCTGATGATGCCGAACGGCAGAACGTCCTGTTTTATCTGAACGGGGTATTGCGGTCGCGCTTGGAGGCGCAGGGGGAAACCAAAGCCGAAAAGAAAACACCGCTACCTCACATTGTTATTTTCTGTACAAACCCCGATTTGATAATCCGCGAGAACATATCCCGTTATATGTCCGAGGATAGCGACTTGGGCGTCACCTTCGTGCTACTATACGAATATATGGACAGGCTACCCAACGAGTGCAGCCACATTATCCAGTGCGACAATGACTTCCACGGCTATTATCGTCTTGATCAGAGCAGGGATGAGACGTGCGCTATCCGCTTTGATGAAGTAAGCAGCCGCCTTTTATCCCACCTGTCCCGGCAAATTAGCGGCTATACTGTTACCGAGCTTGCGACAGGCGAAATCCCCGCGTCTATTTCCTTTTTACAAATGTACGGCATCACTTCTTTGGGTGAATGGGAGCTTATCAAGCGGTGGAAGGAACACCGCGCCTACGAGAGCCTGCGCGCTATGGTGGGCATCGGCACAGGCGGTAAGCCTCTGTTCCTCGATATTCACGAAAAGCAGCACGGGCCACATGGATTGATTGCCGGAACCACCGGCTCCGGCAAAAGCGAGACAATTCAGACCTATATCCTTTCGCTTGTAATGAATTTCCATCCAACGGAGATTTCCCTAATCTTAATCGACTACAAGGGCGGCGGCATGGCGAATGCCTTTATCGGCCTCCCCCATCTGGCAGGCACAATCACCAATCTGGACGGGAACCAGACTATCCGCGCCCTGCGCTCCATCAAGGCAGAGATCAAGCGTAGGCAAACGCTATTCAACCAATTCAATATCAACCACATCGACGGTTACGCGAGGTTCTTCCGGGACGGAACGGCAACGGAGCCTATGCCCCACCTGATTATCATTTCCGACGAGTTCGCGGAGCTAAAGAAGGAACAGCCGGAGTTTATCAAGGAGCTTGTCAGCACGGCGCGCGTCGGTAGAAGTTTGGGCGTACACCTGATTCTGGCCACGCAGAAGCCTTCCGGTGTTGTGGATGATGAAATTTGGAGCAATTCCCGTTTCAAAATCTGCCTGCGGGTGCAGGATAAGCAGGATTCCAACGAAATGCTCCACAGGACGGACGCCGCTTTCCTGACCCAAACGGGCCGGGCCTATATGCAGATTGGCAACGATGAAATCTTTGAGTTGTTCCAATCCGGGTATTCCGGCGCGCACTACGAGCCAGAGGAAAACGGCGAGCGGGATAAGACTGTCACAATGATCGGTCTGGATGGTTCGCCTTTGGTGCAGCGGCAGAAAAAACGCACAGACGGCGGCAACCGTCTCACACAACTTGCGGCGGCGGTGGGCTTTATCCACGACACGGCGGAAAGCCACGGCATCGAAAATGCCCGGCAGCTCTGGTTGCCTGAACTGCGCGAGGGCATGACGCTCGCGGAAATCAAGGCGTCTTATCCTGTAGCGAAGGAAAAAGGCGTTGCGGCTCTGTTCGGCCTAATTGACGATCCCAACACACAAACGCAGTACGGGGCGTCCATCAATTTCTCCACCGTTGGGAATCTGCTGATCGCGGGCATCCCCGGCGTTGGAAAAAGCACCATGTTACAGACAATGCTTTTCAGCCTCGCTTTGGACTTCAAGCCGGAGGAAGTCAATTTCTATGTGATAGACTGTTCCGGCTCCCTATCGCGGGTTTTCGCCGATCTCCCTCATTGCGGCGGCGTTGTGATGCCCGATGATAACGAGCGCGTTGCGCGGCTATTCAGCTTGATACAATCACAAATTGACGAACGCAGTAAATTATTTGATAAAGAGCAGGTAGGGAGCTACGACGAGTACCGCATGGTATCGCCGCGGCCTCTGCCTGTTATCCTCTTTGTGATCGACAATCTCTACGCATTCAACGACCGTTACCCCGATTTTGTTGAGGTTCAGCTACTCTCCCTTTCGGCCCAATGCGCCAAGTACGGCATTCATCTAGTGGTGACAGCAAACCATATGAGCGACGTTAGGTTCAAACTGCGGCAGAATTTCAGCACGGCTCTCCCGTTACAGCTTGCCGAACGCGGCGACTATCACGACGCCCTCGGCATTATGCCGGAGTTTTTGCCCGCCGCGCTGAAGGGTCGAGGACTATGGGGCAGGGAATCGTTGGAATATCAGGTGGCTTTCGCGGTCGAGGGTGAAAACGAGCAGGTGCGCGCCGAAAACATCCGCACCGCCTTTACCCGCGCCGGATACGCCGATTATGACGGCTTCCGGGCGGAGCCTATCCGCTTTATCCCCAAAGACCGCACCTACAGGGATTTTATCGAGGAGCGCGGCAATCCCGATTCTTTGTACATTGGCTACAACACGCAGGACATAACCGTTCACTCCCTTGCCCTGCGCTCGCTATACTGTTACGCTATCAGCGCCGCTAACCGCAAAGGCTTAGAAAATATGATGCGCAATATGACAGAAGCGGCAGGCGTTCTCGGCGCGAGGCGACATATCGCGGCGCTTCGATATGACCCCGATCCCGCCATCGCTTACGATGGCATTTACCGCGATGCAGCCGGTATACACGAGTTACTGGTGCTTCTCAAAGATGAATTTACGCGCCGCTCTGCTATTCGTAAGGAATTGTCTGCGGAGAATGGAGATTATTTCACCGCTATCCGGGAAAAACACGGCTTGCTATTCGTCTTTATTGACAGCATGAACGACTTCTTGAATCTGGTCTACGAACCCCATGAGGAAGAATACCATCCGCTGGTCGAGTTGTTCTTCAAGCAGGGAAAGGGGCTGGGAATATACTTTGTCGCGGGGTTCGACCAGCAGATATACAGCTCAAATATGTTTAAGGACGCCTACAAGCTGTTTGTGGAACACGGAACAGGCATCCATGTTGGAGGGCAGCTTGACAAACAGAAGCTCTACGATATACCGTTCCTGTCGCGAGAGCATATCACCGCATTGGAAATCACCGACGGTTTAACCGTCATTGACGAGCAGTTCGCGAAAATTTTCGTGCCGCCACACAGCCTGTAGGAGAGGACTTCATGCTTCTTTTATATTTGCAGGAATACGATTCCAACGCCCTGTATGAGTTGGCGGCCAATGTCCGCGAATGTTTTCGGTTAGATTGGGACGCCCGTGTGGAAGCCTGCGAATTGTCACCGCACAATCTTATGCAGAGGGTTCAGACAAACGAGTTGCCGGCCCTGTTCATCATGGAGGATGCGAAGCGCGGTGATTTGGATACCGCCGTACTGTCAATCCGGGAATATAACGCGCTGCACTATCTTGTGCTGCTCTTGCCTACGCTACAGGCAGCGGTGGACATTCGGCCACCATATTATCGTGTATCGGGCTTTCTGGTATCCCCTGTGGACAAGGACATCCTGCGGCGGCTGTTAGAGGTAATTTATCAGGATTATGCCGCTTCACACACAGGGTACGGCGGTTACTTCACACTGAGAATCCGTGGCACGGCTTACCAGTTACCGTACAGCGAAATCCTGTTTTTTGAGAGCAGCGGGAAGAAGATCATCGCCCGCACAGCCGCCAGGAGTACGAGTTTTACGATTCCCTTGACGACATCAGCCGTGCCGCGCCGGATTTCTTTTTACGTTCCCACAGAAGCTACTGTATCAACGCGCGGCAATTAGGCTCCGCCAATTTCAGCGAAAGAACTGTTACAATGCGGGACGGCTCGACCATCCCCTTCTCCCGTTCCTTCCGGCAAGGGCTGGAGCGCGCGCTGTCAGTCAGATCAGAATAAGGAGTGGTTTGCGGTTGTCTGTTTCCTATATGATAGACATGGAACAGCTTGCGGTTTTGGCCCGATATATGAGCGCGGATGGTTTTCCCGGCCTGCCCAATCTACCCGAAACGGATCAAGGGAAAAACGACGAGGTATTGAAAAAGCTGTCCGAATTGGGCATGGTTCATCTGCAAGGCGCGGAAGCGTCTTTGGATTTAGGGCTGGCTTTCATCCTGACAGCTATGGCGAAACCGGAGCTTATGATACGGGCGATTGGGAATATCCTATGTTGTTGTACAAAAGATTTGGGTGTAGTAATAAGCTCCGACACACACGCGAAAAACAAATACCGAATTACGCCGCTGCCAAGTGCCGCAGAGGTAACGGAGCGTATGTGGGAAGCTGTTGGGGAAAACTCAAGTCCCCAAGAGTTTTCCCTATGGAGTGTGTCAGGCGGTTGGCAGCAATCAAGCATGTCAAAGTCGGAGCTAGGAAAGCTGATACGGCGGATATATAAGGAGGCTGAGGTGCAATGAGTGAAATGCTTGTCACTGTTTATTGTCCATCTGTTTCAAAGTCCTACGATTTTTGGATTCCAGCGGGAATAACCGTAAGCGCGGCGCTGAACCTTTTGTGTGACGACATTTGCGCGTATGAGGAAAACCCCGATATCTTTTCGGATCGGGGAAGCCTTTTGCTCTGCTCTTATCTTAATAAGCAAACGCTACCGTTGGAAAGCACAATGGATCAGGCCGGAGTGCGCAGTGGCGACCGTCTGGCCCTCGTTTGATGCAATTCGTTCCCTTAATCGTGCAATTCGTCAGGTTGACGATTCAAAAATTCCAAGCTGTGGTATGCTTGGGTCAGTCGAAGGAGATGATGAGATGGCAAAGGTCAAGTGGGATATAGATGCGCTGCGAAGCTCCATCAACACATTGAACACGGAAAAGAACAATCTCCGGGCGCAGCGAGATCAGATGAAGGCGGCGCAGAGCCGGGTGGATGTGAACTGGAAAAGCCCGGCCGGACAGCAGTATCAAAACCGGCTGCAAAACGACATGACTGTGCTCGACAACATCCTGACGCAGTTGGATAAGAGACTTAACTCGCTAAATAAAGCTCTTGGCTTCTACAATACTTGCGAAAACAAGGTTGTAACGGCACTGCGAAGACTGCCGTAAACACAAACTGTACTTACGAACAGGAGGGAGCGCCAGATGGCTACTCAAATCTTCCATGAGGATGTCGAGTTAAAAAACGCCGCCACCCGCATGGGTTCCGTTATCCAGAGCATGACAAATATTGAAAACGCCATTGTACAGATTCACAACAAGACTTCCCCATCGTGGCAGGGAAAAGCGGCAGACCAGAACACGCGCAATTTCCAAAAACTGCGCCAAATAACAAACAGCTATCTGGCTGACGCGAGGCAGACCAAGAGCGCGTTGGACAGCGCCGTGCTGGCCTATGAGAAAACAGAGCGGGCGCAGGTTTCCCAAGTTTCACAGCTTGATACGAAAGGTATTTTTTGATAGGTGGTGATGGAACATGGCTCAAATAAACGCCAATCCCGATGTGCTGGAACGGGTCGCAAGAGAACTGGATCGAATCGCGGAGGACATTGATACCCAAGCAAAGAATTTGGCGACCGCCGGAAACGACGCCGCTGCGGTATGGCAAAGCCGCTATACTAACCAGTTTTTGGACAGCGTGAACAGAACGCGGTCAAAGGTTAGTTCCGCTTCCGGCAATGTGAGGGCCACGGCAAGTGCCTTGCGCCGAATTGCCGCCGAGGTGCGGAGAGCGGAGGAAGAAATAAGGCGGAAAAACTCCCGGTAATACAACCAATATTGTTCCTTTTTGCGTTATTCGCAGTAGATAAACCAAAATAATCTTTGGAGGTAGTAAAATGGCAGCGATTCAAGTAACCCCGGAACTGATGCGCAGCACGGCAAAGAACGTGGACAGCAAGATTGTGGAATGGAACGCGGCGGTCAGCAAGATCTACAATCTGGCCAATCAGATGGACGCAATGTGGGACGGCCTCGGCAACGACTCCTTTAACATCGTGCTCAACAACGACCGCCCGAAATTCGACAGTCTGAACATTGTGATGTCCGATTATTCCAAAGCAATCGTGACGGCGGCGAACCTTTATGACTCCGGTGAGCAGGAAGTCAAAAACATCGTGACGCGCAAGAAGTAAGTGTCCAGCCTGACGGCTCGGACGATCCAAAAAATAAAAATGAAAGGTTCGTGTAGATATGGCTATGGTTCTCAAAGTTACACCCGATGAGGTTAGGACAAAGGCGAAAGAGATCGAGGCGCAGAAAAACCAAATGCAGCAGCTCATGCAGGCTATGCAGCAGGAGGTTAGCAAGCTGCCCGCCGAATACTGGAAAAGTCAGTCGGGAACCGATTACGGCAGCAAGTACCAGAGCGTTCAGAAAAACTGCAACGGCTCTCTGGAAACGCTGATGACGCACATCCGCAATCTGGTTGACGCCGCTAACAAGTATGACGAATTGGAGCGTTCGCAGGCGCAGAAAGTGCAGGCTCTCAATACCAACAATATTTTCAATTAGCCATGTGCGGCGCGGCGCCCTCCATTCCCATTGAGGGGGGGCGCCATTGTGCGTAATTTAGATATGGGCTTACGGGTGATGGAGATGGACGGTTTCCGTGTTGATACGACCGCGCTTATTCAGGCCGGTTCGCAATATGCCTCAATCAGCGCACGGCTATCTGATGACGGCGAGCGCTTGCGAGAGCTTGCGAGTTTGCTTGAGGGGCAAACCATCGGTGGCGATGTATCTGATCTCTTGCGCGGCGCTATTCGGACAGTCGAAACAGCATCGGAGGATTCGCGGGAATTGAGCAAACAATGCGCGGGGGTTTCCGAAGCATACGAAAGAGTTGAACGACAGGTGGCGGCGGTTGTGGCCGCGCTGCCCTCCACATCCCCTTTTGCTGAAGCAGCCGCATCCGGCCAAACTAATCTCTATGGCGCTTATCGGCCCACGAAGCCAGTGCTGTTTGGTGGCAATCGTCTGCCATGCGAAAGTTGGCTGTTGGATAGAGCAATCAAAGCAAGTTTGGAAGGAGAATCCTAATGGAGATAGAAAATTTACTGCCAATCGGAAGCATTGTGCGTCTCAACGATTCGGAGAAGCGCCTTATGATTTGCGGCATCAAGCAATCCGGCTCATCTGGTGACGGCGATGTCGAGGCGGACTATATCGGTATAATGTACCCGGAGGGGTACATGGGCGAGCAATACCAATACTTATTCAACCACGACCGTATTGTAGAAGTGGTATATCGCGGCTTTGAAGACGATGAGCGGGATGCATTTATCCAGAAATTAAGTGAAATTTTCGCCAAAAGACAGGAAGCGTAGATTGATCAAATTGGGGTGTTGATATGAAAAGATTCGGAAAAAGGTCAATGTGCCTGTTGCTTGCGATTGGATTCATGTTGTCTATACCGTTCAGCGTATATGCGGCGGAATCCCCCGCTGTAGTCGGCCTGAATATAGACGAAGATGGCGCGGGTCTCTTTCTCTACGGGGATTTGCCGCAGGGATTGGCCGCGAAGGTCTCGGGGCAGGACTGTGAAGTTGAGGTTGTCGGCCTTGCTGAATCCGAAAGCGATATACGCACATTGCTTCTGATCGACATCTCAACATCCATGCGGCAAGGTTCTCAAAAGCAGGTCATAGACGCACTAACTGCATTGATTGACAGCAAAGGGGAAAACGAGCAATACGCAATCGCCGCTTTTGGCGTAGAATACAACCTGCTTGTAGATTTCACAAGCGATAGATACGATTTAATAAAAGCCGTGGAGCAACTCGCGTGGGACGGCCAAGGTAGCAGTATCTACCGGGCGGTGGATGCCGCGACTGACACAGCCGACAAAGATCAGCAGAATGATGGAACTTTTACACAAGTCGTCCTGTTTTCTGACGGCGTTGAAAAGGCAGAAGACGGCATCATCAAAGAGGAATTATTTTTTAGTCTCAAAGAAGCTCCCTTGCCTGTCCACACAATTGGATTTCAATATGAAAACAACGCCGAGGGGCTGAAAGAACTATACGCGATTTCTCGCATGACAGGCGGGTTCAGCTTTGGTTTAACAGCCGGAACAAGCTCAAGCGAGGCAATCAGCCAAGTCGCCCAATACATAGCAGAAGTCAACTGTGTAGATATTCGCTTGCCAGAACAGGTAAAAGATGGCGCGGTACGCCCGCTGGAACTGCTGGACGGCTCCGGTGGTCAGATTTTGATGTATGACCTACATATGCCCGTATCAGCGCAGCCTTCAAGTGCGCCGGAATCAACCCCGCCACCGTCCGCTGCGCCTGCCCCGGCGCTACACAAGAGCCGGAGCCAACGGCGCAACCAGCGCTCAACATACCGATGATCGCTTTGGTTGGCGTAGGAATTATTTTAGTTGCTGCAATCATCGTCTTTATCGTGAAGCGGAAAGCCCTAAAACCTGATGAAGAAAGTGGAGGTACAGGGCTTACTGATCAAACGGAATTTGTCGGCGCTGACGGAGACGCAACGATGTTTTTAATTGCGGATGCGGGCAGGCGAAGCGGGAGCGGTCAATACCTGATCCTCAATGATCTGGCGCAACCGCACAAGCGGTTTGAGGTTTTGGTGGAAAGCAAAGTGGAAGTAGGGCGCAACCCTAACCCACCCGGAATCACGATAGATTACGATAAGAGAATGTCGCGGCAGCATTTCGCGATTGTGAAACGAGACGGCAGCTTATGGATTGAGGATTTAGGATCGGCAAACAAGACCTATGTAAACGATGAACTGATAACCAGTCCAAAGGTTATCCGGGACGATGATGTTATCTCATGCGGCAAAACAAAGCTGTCTGTGAAAATAGAGCGGCGCTGAGTTATTGGGGGAAACTGCAATGAGTAATTTTGATCTTCAATATACCGAATTGAGTGGCATCCGTTCCCGTGTGCAGGGTACAGGCGGTAGTCTTGCGAATTGCGCCACCAGATTGCGCAGACAGATGGATGTATTAAGCGGACAATCCGGTTTTGGCATCGGTTCTGTCCGGGCGAGCATTGGAGCATCGGCTTCAGCGCTTTCCACGCTTTCCAGTCATTCGTATACTATCGCTGCCTTTCTGTCTGAACTAGAAAGAAACGTATCCGATAGCGAGACCCAAGCTTTCTCCGTTTTAGCAGGGGGCGTGCCAACAGACCTGAAACTGACCGACGGCGAAGTGGCTTTTTCGCCCGATGGCTCGGCTCCCAATAACACAGTGAAACCAGATACACCTAAATGGGTCGATTTGCTATTTAATATCGCGGGTGAAGCCGGGTTTCTTGGTTCGACTATTACTTTTGGCAAGGGTATCTTTGATTTCTTGACCGGCGGTAACTTGAACATTGGGAAAACAGTCAGCGGAGGGATAAAAACCTTATGGGATTTCGGTACGGATATTAAGGATTTTATCGGAGATATAAAGGATATC
>QMCD01000951.1_pt1 | contig 21487 bp, 12 predicted proteins | sample 1821841 | NCBI WGS metagenome assembly QMCD01 (sample SAMN01991225, study PRJNA193472) | Termite gut metagenome, whole genome shotgun sequencing project. | isolation source: worker | host: Macrotermes natalensis
TAAACGCCTTCGGCATAAGGGGGATATGTCTTTTGTCGCATTTTTTCAGTTCCTGATGAGCATTATTAATTCAAACAGCTTCTAAAAATGCGCCAATTTGAAAAATCAATTAGCGCATTATCATTTACTTTTCCGGCACATTTTTTACTGCGCCGGCTTAATATCCTTTATCATCAACTGTATGGTGGTGTTTCCGTTGAATGTATTTTCTTCGATGGTGTAACAAATATCCACCGGATTTAATTTCTTGATGTAATCGTTGTGTTCCGACTGTCCGAAGGCAATGCCGTTCATTATACATTCGGATTGCGAATCAATTAATTCCAGTTTCAAATGCTCCTGATCTTTTCCTACTATGCGGCTTGTACCATAATCGAATACGCGCTTGGTGGCAAAAACCGGTTTCATGTTTTCCGGTCCGAATGGACTGAATTGTTTCAATAACCTGAAAAACTTCGGCGTAATCTCCTTGAAGTCAATAAACGCATCAATATCAATCTGTGGTTCCAACTGGTCGGGCAAGATATTTTCAGCTACGTATTCCTCGAATCTCCGTTGAAATTCCGGTACGTTTTCCTCTTTCATCGAAAGCCCCACGGCATACATGTGTCCGCCGAAGTTTTCCAGCAAGTCGCGGCAAGATTCAATCGCTTTGTAAATATCAAATCCCTGTATGGAGCGTCCCGAACCGGTTGCAAAACCGTTGGAGTGGGTCAATACGATTGTTGGCTTGTAATAAATTTCGGTTAATCTGGAAGCCACTATTCCAATCACGCCCTTGTGCCAGCTTGCATCGTAAATCGCTATGGATTTGTTTTCGGCAAGCCCCTCCATATTTTTCAGTGCCTCATTCGCCTCTTCGGTAATGCTTTTGTCCAAATCCTTGCGCGTTTTGTTGTACTGGTCAATACAGTCGCTTTTTTCTTTGGCAAAAGTAAGGTCTTTTGAAATCAATAACTCGACTGCTTCGTTAGCGGATTGAATTCGTCCGGAAGCATTCAGGCGAGGTCCTATTTTGAAAACAATATCGCTTACGGTTATTTCTTTGTCCGTCAAGCCGCAAACGTCAATAATGCTGTTTAATCCCAGACTCGGATTGGAATTTAGCTGCCTCAACCCGTAGTGAGCCAAAATCCGGTTTTCGCCGTTTATCGGCACAATATCGGAGGCAATGCTTACTGCTACTAAATCGAGTAGGGGAGTCAGCGAGTCAAACGAAATCCCGTTGTTGAGAGCAAAGGCTTGCATAAATTTGAATCCGACGCCGCAACCCGAAAGGTTTGGATCCGGATAGGTTGAATCCGACCGTTTAGAGTCAAGCACGGCAACAGCATTGGGCAACGTATCATCAGGCGTGTGGTGGTCGCAAATAATAAAATCAACCCCTTTTTCGCTTGCATAAGCCACTTTTTCAATGGCTTTGATACCGCAATCGAGGGCAATAACCAGCTTGAAATTATTTGCCGCCGCATAATCAATCCCTTTGTAAGAAACTCCGTAGCCTTCCGTATAACGGTCGGGAATATAGAAATCCACATTGGTGCAAAATTGCCGTAAAAACTTGTAAACCAGAGCAACTGCCGTTATCCCGTCCACATCATAATCTCCATAAACCAGAATTTTCTCCTTTCGTCCCATTGCCTGATTCAAGCGGTTTACCGCTTTATCCATATCGTTCATCAGGAAGGGATCGTGGAGGTCTTCTAATTGAGGTCGAAAAAAACGTTTCGCCTCATCGAATGTCTTGATTCCTCTTTGAACTAACAATTGGCATAGAATCGGACTTATTCCTAATTCCTGCGCCAAGGTGTTTTTTAGTTCTTCTTGTTCTTTTGTTAGAGGAGTAAATACCCATCTGTTTGTCATTTATATTGTTGTTTTTATATTTCATCGTCGGATGTCCTGTTAGGGACATTATTGCTGGTAGAAAATGTTGGTTGATGGAGAAATTCTCCTTTCTTCCAATGCTTTATCCTTGATGGGAAGGTATATTTCCCCAAAATATCTTGTAAAGGTAAGGAAAACTAAGCGTAAATCGGCAATTTTGGGTTGAAAAAATATAAAAAATGAGAAGGATTAAAAATTTTGATGGAATTGTATCAATCCTTTCATCGGGCTTTTCTCTATTTTTTCTATTTGATAGGTCATTTCTTCAGCCACTTCCCGTAGAATATCTTGAAAATAATAGGCTATTGATCCGATAAATCCAATTTTTTCACCGGTTACCGGATATTGTTTGATGTTTCGTTCGAAAAATTCAGTAAAGCTCGTTTTTACTAACTGATAAATGGGTTCCTCGCTGATGTTTTCCAGTAAAAAAGGGGTGAAAGAGGCTAAATATCTGTTTGGAAAAGGTTGCTTGTAAACCCTTTCCATAATTTCGGACGGAGAAATATGGTATTGCGAGAAAAATTTCTTTTGTAGCGCATCCGGCAATTGGTTTTTCAGGCAGTCGGAAATAAATTTGCGCCCCAATACGGCTCCGCTTCCCTCATCTCCGAGAATAAAACCGAGCGGAGAAACGTTTTTTTCAATTTCCTGTCCGTTATACAAGCAGGAATTGGAACCGGTGCCCAAGATGCAGGCAATGCCTCTGTCTTTTCCAAATAATGCTCTTGATGCCGCTAATAAATCGCTTTCGATATAAATTTCGGCTTGTGGAAATGAGAATGACAGTGCGTTTTCCAACATTTTCTTTTTTTCCGGAAAAGCGCATCCGGCGCCGTAGAAGAATATTTTTTGAATGTTATATCCGGTTAAATTCGGATACAGATTGTTACGAACCAAATCCCGGATTTCCACTTCGGATTGATAAAAGGGATTGATCCCGGGCAAAACGAATGTGTTTTCTTTCGCATTATCTCCCAATAACTTAAATTCGGCTTTGGTAGAGCCGCTGTCGGCGATTATGTAGTTCATATTTTTCCGTTGCTTATTTAAGATTACAACAAATGAATGAAAAAAAGTAACGTTTATCAGTGATATTATCCCAAAAATCAAACCAATAAATTTTATAAACACAAAGGCACAAAGAACACGAAGTTGTATTTATTTTTGTGGATTTTGTGTCTTCGTGTTTACTATTTCTCGTTGGGGGGTAATATTGTTTGATAAACATAAAAAAGTTTTAAGAAAAACGAAATGCCATAACATAATTTACTCCTTCATCGAAAGTTGTATCCGTTTCCTTTCTTTATCCACTTCAATTACGGTAACTTCAACGTGTTGATGGAGAGCAACTACATCGGCAGGATTGGAGATAAACCGGTTTGCTAATTGTGAAATATGTACCAGTCCGTTTTCCTTGATTCCTATATCTACGAATGCGCCGAAATTAGTTACATTAGTAACAATGCCCGGCAGGCGCATACCGGTTTTCACGTCGTCGATGGTGCGGATGGATGGGTCGAAAGCAAAAACTTTGATTGTTTGTCGTAAATCCCTTCCCGGTTTTTCCAGCTCGTCCATAATATCTTTGAGTGTTGGAAGTCCCGTTTTTTCCGAGATGTAATCTTGCAGATTTACTTTTTGCCTCAACTCCTTGTTTTGGATTAGTTCGGGAACGGTACATTTTAGATTTTTCGCCATTTGTTCGACTATTCCGTAACTTTCGGGATGGACTGCCGAATTGTCCAATGGGTTTCCGGTATCCGGGATACGCAAAAATCCTGCGCATTGCTCAAATGCTTTTTCACCCAGTCGTGGCACTTTTTTTAATTCCTGTCGCGACTGAAAAGCTCCGTTTTCGGCGCGATAATCCACGATGTTTTGCGCTAACTGCAATCCTAATCCCGAAATATAGGTAAGCAAGTGTTTGCTTGCGGTATTCAAATTTACACCCACGAGGTTTACGCTGTTGATGACGGTTTGGTCAAGCGATTTTTTCAATTTTGCTTGATCTACATCGTGCTGATATTGACCTACACCAATAGATTTCGGATCAATTTTTACCAATTCAGCTAACGGATCCATCAGCCGCCTGCCGATAGAGACAGCGCCGCGCACCGTTACATCGTAATCGGGAAATTCTTCGCGTCCGATAGGCGAGGCTGAATAAATTGACGCACCGCTTTCGCTCACCACAAAAATCTGTACTTTGCGGTCGTATTGGATGTTTTGGATAAACTGTTCCGTTTCGCGGCTCGCCGTTCCGTTCCCGATTGAGATAGCTTCGATTTTATATGCCTCCACCATTTTCGCTATTTTTCGCGCGGCTTGTGTTCTCTCGTTTTGCGGCGGGTGTGGATAGATGGTTTCATTGTGCAATAAATTTCCTTGCGCATCAAGACAGACCACCTTGCAGCCGGTGCGGTAGCCGGGGTCAACGGCAAGCACCCGTTTTTGTCCCAGCGGCGGAGCCAAAAGCAACTGGCGCAGGTTTTCGGCAAAAACGCGAATTGCTTCTTCGTCTGCCTTCTCTTTACTTTGGTTGGCAAATTCGGTTTCGATTGAGGGTTTTATCAGTCTTTTGTATGAATCGACAACTGCCTCTTCTACTTGCGTGGAGGCTTCGGTACGTCCTTTTACAAAAAGCGGCGTAAGGCGCTCCAGCGTATTCTCATCGTCGGGCGATATGGAGATGCGCAAAAATCCTTCCGCTTCGCCACGCCGCATTGCGAGCAGACGGTGTGAGGTGCAACGCCGCAACGGTTCGTTTATCTCGAAATAGTCGCGGTATTTTTCGGCATCTTTCTCTTTCCCTTTGATTATTTTGGAACTCATCACAGCATCATGTTCGAAGCTTCTTCTCACGCGGTTTCGCGCCTGTTCGTTTTCACTGACCCATTCGGCAATGATGTCTTTTGCTCCTTTCAGCGCTTCTTCCACATCTTTTATATCACCCTTAACAAAGGCTGCGGCGCGAATTTCAACATTGTTTTCGACTTGTGACATCAGTATTTTCGCCAGCGGTTCGAGTCCTCGTTCGCGGGCAATTTCGGCGCGCGTGCGACGTTTGGGCTTGTAGGGGAGATAGAGGTCTTCGAGTTCCGTCATGCTCCACGTCCCGGTAATACGTTTTTTAAGTTCAGCGGTCAGTTTTCCCTGCTCTTCGATGGTTTTCAGGATACTCTCCTTCCGCTTTTCGAGTTCGGTCAGTTTTTCGTGTTGCTCCTGAATTTCCTGTATTTGGACTTCATTCAGTTCTCCTGTCATCTCTTTCCGGTAGCGGCTGATAAAAGGGATGGTTGCGCCTCCGGTAAGTAATTTGATGGTGTTGGCTACTTGCTTTTCGCTGATGTTTAATGTTTTGGCTATAAGTGAGTCGAACATGTTTTTATTATTTTTTAAACAGCGAAGATAGAAATTTAAGCTGTAATTATGTCGGCTACTATAACAAAAAATATTTTTATTCTTGAAGTTTTTTAGGATTTCTTTAAGGTTGTAATGCCCTAAATAAAAAATAACCCGGTGTAAAGTCCACCGGGTCATTTTCTATTTAATAATCAATAAATTATTTTCCATCCCATTTATCCGTATCCTGTTTGAACTCAGCACCTACGTCTTTACCTGCCAATCCGTCGGCAAATCCTTTGTAGGCGTGCTTACGTATGTAATTGGCATCCCAGAGGCAAGGGGCGTCGTTTTTCTTCCAATATTTATGTTCTTCTTCGCTGTCTGAAATACACCAAACCGTAATTCCGAATTGATGATTTTGAGGAATGATTCGAGTGTACATTTCGGCAACATAACGATAAAGTTCAGCTTGTTGTGCATATTGCTCTAATGTAGGCACTATCGGACTTGCCGGATCTTCATTCGCATTGGTATTGAAAGTTACGTCCAATTCTGTTACTTTAATCAATTTTTCGTTAGCTACTGCCCAGTTAGCCAACTTTTCAAACATCTTTTTAATCCCTTCCGTATCACTCCAATTGACGTTTAAGTGCATTTGCGTACCGATACCATCTACTCGACCTCCATTTTCTTCAATATATTTCACATATTCAATCAGGGAGTCAAGTTTAGTCTGGTTTGTTGATTCCAGATTGAAATCATTGATAAACAATATCGCATCCGGGTCGGCTTCAGCTGCTGCTTTAAATGCTTTCACTGCGTAATCTTTACCAAGATAATCCTGCCAGTAGAATTCATCGGAAGCAAGTTCGCCTTTTCCTTCTCCGGTTCTCAATGTACCGTTGTCGTTAATCGGCTCATTGACTACATCCCAAGCGCGAACCTTTCCTTTAAAGTTAGTAACGACTTCGGTAACGTAATTCGTTAATGCATTTCCGATAATTACGGTTTTTTCGTCATCCGGTATAGGAGTAAGACCTCCTGTTCCGGTTGTAATTGCCGTAACATCATAAATTACAACATTATCAATGTAATAATCGGCCGGGACTGCACCTAAATCAAAGAAAATTTTGTCGTTTGCATTTTCTGCAGTAAAATCGTGTTGAATTTTTTTCCACGAAGTACCAACCCCGTCGGCATCGAGGTATTTAGCGCTAGTTCCTCCCTGGAATTGTACCCGTGCGGATCCGTTTTCTACCGAACTTCGTATCATTGCTTCAAAGCGATATGTATTTCCGATAACGAAGGCTTCATTTAACTCAGATGTTACTTGCACGCTGAAATCGTTTGTTCCATCTATACTGTGCATAATCATAGCCTTACTTGTTGCACCGTCAAAACCGTCATAGCCGTCTCCTTCTGCCGAAACTTCACGATAGCCGGTTCCTCCCCACGAATTCCAGCCATAACCGTAAAGCGCATCGGCATCGGCACCGCCTGAAAGCTCTTCAAAAGTACCGCTATTAGAGAGTAAATTCACGTCGGTTACATCAAAAACGATAACATTATCAATGTAATAATCAGCCGAAACTTCACCTAAATCAAAGAAGATTTTATTGTTTTCACTTTCAGCAGTAAAATCATGTTGGATTTTTGCCCATGAAGTACCAATTACATCGGCAGGAAGGTATTTTGTGCTAGCTCCACCCTGGAATTGTATTCGTGCGGATCCGTTTTCTACCGAACTTTTCATCATTGCCTCAACATGGTATCTGTGTCCAACGATAAAAGGTCCGGTTAACTCGGATGTTGCTTGTACGGTGTAATCGCCAGTTCCGCCTGTGCTGTGTATAATCATAGCCTTACTTTTTGCACCATCAACCCCGTTATAACCTTCTCCTTCTGCCGAAACTTCACGAGAGGAAGTTCCTCCCCACGAATTCCAGCCATAACCGAAAAGTGCGTCGGAATCGGCGCCAGCCGAAAGCTCTTCAAAATTGCTGCCCGTAATCATATTTGCCGAAGTTGGTCTTCCTTTTATCAACCCGTTCAAATAACCGGCTCTTTGTTGCGTATGCCATACGAGCGTATGCCCGTAGATGGTCATTCCATCTTGTTGCAATGCATTAATAACAGGATTAACGCGAGAAAAATCTAATTTACCATCTTCGCCCATCAATGACGATTGTTTCATTTCGTTGCCTGCAGTAATGTCTTTGAAGTTTTCAAGAACGAGTTTCTTGTACGCTTCATCATTCATATAGAGATTGAAGTCAATACCGACACCCAATTTGAAAAGTTCTTTATTGGTGTTTATGTAGGCGTATTCGGTTAATGTTCCATAACGGTCAATCTGTTCCCGTAACTCTACTGGTAAATCTACAAAATCAGGATGCTTGTAATCGTCTTTCCATTCCATTTTTTCGTCGTAGCAGGCGCTCATACCAAGCATAAGCATACCACAAACGGCGAATTGGGAACAGCCATGTATTATTTTACTGTATAGTTTCATAAATATATAAATTAATTGTTTTTTAATTCTTTAAATTTTACTCTGCTGTTTCCTCACCATTGGCGAAATCGTCAAAAGTCCGTGCTGCCAACGGCACGATACGAATGTTGTCAAAATTAATTTTTTGAGTTGCCGTTACTGCTTCAAACACGTCAGCTATACCACTGTTTTCAAACCAAGGTCCGCATTGCTTGTAAGTGGCAGCATTCATTTGAGCGATTATTTCGTTAAGAGTCTTTCCTTCAAAGTCAGGACTTGAACTAAACGGCAATGTAATCGTAAACCAAGCACCCGGATTTTGGAATGCTGATTTATCATATTTGTTGTCTACATATACCGGTTGATAAATCATACAGTATTTGCTTGTACCCCAACCGTCAGCCATTACAAAACGGATTATTCCCGAATTCCACTCGCCTTCTACATAAATATCCATTTGTATTCCGCAGTTTTCGGCAGTTGTTGTACCCGGAAGAGCATTGGACATAATAGTTATCAAGTTGGTTGAATTGAGCCAAAAACGTTGGTCGACATTGGCGCCGGTTGGGTTATTGCTGTCGCCATTAAACGCTTGATAGCCATTTTGCGATTGAGGCTTTCTATTAAGAGGAATAACGTCAGTTAAAGGCGGTGTGTCATTAGCAATAAATCCCCATGAATAATTTAGAACATTGTCAAAATTATGGAAAAGTCCTTCTTTGAAATTAAAGTAAGCTGGTGAATATGCTCCGCCGTTTACGCCTATAACTTTTATTTCGCCACTTGTTGTAATTCCTTCTGGAACAGTAACAATACAAAACTTACCATCTAAATCATCGGAAATAATGCCTTCGCTTACAACAATATTGCCGGGGAAGGTAATGCTTGATATATTTTGCAAACCGGAACCTGTGATTACGATTGTATCTCCGGCTGCAGGCATCGTATGCGAAATGCCGGTAATCGACGGAGCAGCAGAACGGATGTCAAAAGGGAAAACCGTAAATTTGTCGCCCTTTTCCAAACGGATTTCGCCAGCATTGGGAATAATCGACACATCTGAGTCAATTTGTACAACCATCGAAGTGTTGGTTATAAATGCCGGGTTGAAATTATTGTCGTATCCATTGAAGAACACTTTGGTTAACCCTATAAGGTTTTCTCCTTCAATACGTATTGTCTGACCGAGGCGCGCAAATGATACTTCACGATCTGGTACCGTAGAGTTCGCATCTTCTAAAAACACCCGGTATATAACCGGTTCAGTTGCATTTCCATTACAGCAACTTTCATCTTCGCAAGAATAGAATGCTGTAGAGAGTGCAAGCGATGCAACGAAAAATATTAAATATCTTAACTGTTTCATATTTATTCAAAATTTATTTAGTTAAACAACTCGGATTCTGGGATTCGCTCTTCTGAAAACTGGTAAGGTACGGGAGGCTCATTCATTTTCGGATTTTTGATTAGATCTCCTTCCGGATAAGGAAGACGGAAAGTTGCAGGCGTAGCTGTTCCTACTACTACTGTTTGAGGGGAACCTTCTGGATTTTCGCGCAGGTTATTAGGAGCCGTAAATAAGTATGATGGACGTATACCTCTCTCCTGACCATTCAGGTAAGTAATTACTTCCTGCTGTTTGTAGTAAGCACGGGCAACAAGATCATACCAATAGCGACCTTCCATACAAAACTCTACGCGACGTTCGTGGCGTATATCTTCCCACTCGATTGACGTTTTCGGTTCTAATCCGGCGCGTTGACGCACTGCGTTGAAATATTGCAATGCTGTACCATCAGAAGTAGAAGGGGCATCACCGAGAATAGACTCAGCATAGTTGAGATATACTTCTGCTAAGCGTAACATACTGTTATGTAATCCTGAATTGTCATCGCCTATAGCTTTGCTATCACTCAAAGAACCTGTTACATTTTTTTTAACGTTCAACTGACTGGATGCTTCACCCACTGCATTTGCCGTATAAGTAAATCCGCCTTCTGCACTTCTGATTTCCGGATAGTGGTCGCCATAACCCATCCATGTTGCTTTACGGCGTATGGTGTCATTTTTTTCGTACTCGGAAATCATATTCCACGGACAAAAAGTGTATCCTCCCCAAGCTTTATCATTTCCGGTTATTTCGGATCCCTGAGCTAAAAATCGTTGTTGTGAATTGCCATTTCCATAACCGACCGAACCTTCCGCCCATCGAAATGCAAATAAAAGCTCCGTGTTATTATTGTTATTCGCAACTTTGAATATATCGGCATAATCACTCATCAATTGAAAGTTAGAACCTTGAATTACTTTCTCAGCAGCTTTTTTTGCGAGTTCCAAATAATGCTTATCGCGTGTACCACAATTTGGATTTTCCCCGAAATTGGAGGCGACTAATCCGGAATAAGCCAAATAGAAACGGGAAAGCATGCCATAAGCGCTATATTTGTTTACGCGTCTTCCATCTCCATTGATTTCAGGTAAATATTTTGCGGCATACTCCATATCCCGTATGGCAAATTCGTAACTGTCCTGTTGGGTATTTACGTTTACTATCGCATTGTCAATTAACGTACTCGGATCTTCGCAAAGAATGACATTTTTCCATAATGAAACCAAATGCCAATAAGCTAAACCACGCATAAAACGGGCTTCAGCATAGTATGGTATTTTTTCTTCTTCCGAAACTGTTGTGTTATTTTTTATATCCTTCATAATCTTGTTCGATTGCTGAACAACGATGTACAGCGAAGCCCAAGCGTTTTGAAGTCCATCTGTAGTACCCGTAACGGATAAATTGTTAAACGGATTAATATAGGTAGAACCGGGTGCCAATAGATTGTAAGCCATTCCATCTCCCAATCCAAAATAAAATTTATCGTTAAAGTCAAACCAGAACCGGTTGTACATAGGATACATCATTTGATCGAAATTGTCCGATGAAACAACATCTCCTTTAATCACGTCTTGCGGCTGAAATTCAAGTTCGCAAGAGGTAAAGGTTAGCGAACATGCCGCTAAAATACCTGTTAATATATGTTTTGCTTTCATGTTTTTTATTAATTAGAGAGTTAAATTTAAACCAACTGTGTATGTGCGTGGAGATGGGTAACGGGAGTTGTCGATGCCAAACGTCCGATTTTGTCCTTCCTGAGTTGCAGTTGTTCCGATTTCCGGATCATATCCTTTGTATTTTGTCCAAGTATATACATTTTGCATATTGAATGACAATTTACATTGGGTAAGACCGATACTGTTCATCCATTTTTTTGGGAATGAGTAGGCTAACGAAATGTTTTGTAGGCGAAGGTATGATCCGTCTTCTATAAAGCGATCTGAAAATTGGAAATTGTGTTCATTGGTAACCGAAGAAAGTGGCATACGCGGTTGCTTTGGATCTCCACCTACAATTTGTACGTTGCGATAGTCGTTAGGTAATTCGGGGTTGATTAATCCCAATTGAGCATAATCTAACGCTTCCGTATAAAGATTGGAAATATTACGATATGGACTGCTCAAGTGGCGGCGAGAATAATTTACTACATCATTCCCGTAAACACCGCTAAACATAACTGTCAAATCCCAGTTTTTGTAAGTAAATGTATTTCCGATACCGTAAGTAAATTTAGGTTCTGGATTTCCGATTACTACACGGTCGGCTTCAGAAATTATACCGTCTCCGTTTACGTCTTCATACATATAATCTCCAATCCAAATACCATTCTCGGAAATTTCCCTCATGTTACCGGCTGCGTCAGCGGTTACAGGAGTACGAACAAGTTCTCCGTCTTTATTGTACATATAAAAATCAGAAGCATTTTCAAAACGACCTATTACTTTGTATCCGAAAATCTGACCAATAGGCTCTCCTACAATAGTACGGTTCGTAATTGTACTACCGCCTCCGCCGTAATTATTGTCGGATGTGCTACCATAGAAAACACCTGTTTCCGTATTTAATTTCATTACCTTGTTTTTGTTGCTTGAGAAAATAAGGCTAGAACTCCATCTGAAATCTTGGGTAATAACGTTTTGTGTATTTACTGTTATTTCAATACCTCTGTTTCGTAAGGAGCCAAGATTTCCCCAAGGTGCCGAACTTCCCCCCTGTGTGTTAAGTTCTGCAGAAGAAACTCCCAAATAATCAGGTAATGATGTAATCATTAGCAGGTCATCTGTTTGGCGATTATACCAATCAACGATAAGGTCAATTCTGTTGTTAAATAATCCTAAATCAATCCCGATATTGGTTGAGTTTGTTGTTTCCCACTTTAAGTTTGGATTTGGAGTGTTGGATGGATAGAGTCCGGCTCCCCATGGAGATGCAGCGGTAGAATATACAGCGAACCAAGCAGTTTCATCAGGAATCCCCTGATTACCAACTAACCCCCATCCTAAACGGAGCTTCAAGTTGCTGATACTTTCATTGTCTTTTAAGAAATTGTATCCGGAAATTCTCCATGCAAAAGCAGCAGAAGGAAACCATCCCCAACGATTTTCAGGGGCAAATTTGGAAGTTCCATCGTGGCGTAATGTGGCAGTTAACATGTAAATGTCTTTTAATGAGTAGAAAATGCGTCCAAATTGTGAAGAAAGAGCATTTTGACCTGAATAATTGCCACCGAAAGGAAGTTGAGGATCTATACCTAATCTTAAACCGTTTGCTGTATTAGTAGGAGAATCAGATGCTTTCCCGGAAAGGGAACTCCAGCTGGATGTTGAGTATTCTTGACCCAACATAACATTTAGCTTGTGAATACGGTTAATTGTTTTATCGTAATTCAAAATATTGCGGTAAGTCCAATATTTGTTGAATTTTTTTGATTTTTCCGAACTGTTGGATTCTTCAAATTGCGTTTGTGATAAATAGTAAGACGGCATAAATTGATCTTGTTGCGTCATATTGTAATCAACAGCTAATTCAAAACGATATTTTAATCCTTTTAATACGTCATTAAAAATACCTATCGGTTGAAGTTCGAGATAGGCGTTTCCTCTTAAACCAAACATCTCTTGATTATTATCTTTAAATGTAGCTAACGCAATAGGGTTGACCTGCGCAAATTCTGCATCGGTTGCTCCAAAAGAACCGTCCGGATTACGTACCGGCACATCCGGAGTTGTTTGTAAAGCCTTATTAATTAAGGACTGGTCGTCAACTGTCAATTCCTGAAATGTATTTGAAAATGCCATATTTAAACCTGTTTTAACCCAAGGTTTTACGTTGGCGTCAAAATTTCCCGTTAAATTATAACGTTCAAATCCGGAACCGATAGCAATACCTTCTTGATTCAAATAACCGGCAGCAACGTTGTAAGTTGACTTTTCGGAACCTCCGGAAATCGACAGATTGTAATTTTGCATCATAGCGGTTCTAAACAATTCATTTTGCCAGTCGGTACCTTTACCAAGCAAATCGGGGCGTACGAAACTATTATTTTTTCTTACGTTTGGATTCCCGGCAGCAATCATATCATTACGATGTTGTGCATACTGACTTAAATTTAGCATATCCAATCGTTTTGGAAGTTCCTGTAAACCGATGTTAGTGTTGAAATTAATAACGGCGCTTCCAGCTTCTCCTCTGCGAGTAGTGATGATGATAACCCCGTTAGAAGCTCGCGAACCGTAAATAGCAGTTGCCGAAGCATCTTTCAATATGTCTATCGAAACAATATCGGAAGGGTTTATAGATGCCATAACGTTGGAATTCATGTTGTTTGCATCTTGGCTGATAATAACTCCGTCAATCACGTAGATTGGCTCATTTGAAGAGTTGATTGATCCCGTACCGCGAATACGAATGTTAGACCCTGCGCCCGGCATACCCGAACTTTGCTGAATTTGCACCCCTGCAGCCCGTCCCTGCAACACCTGGTCGATAGAGGTTGGCGCAGCCCTTGTGATAGCGTCTGTGCTGACCGAGCTGACCGATCCCGTTAAATCACTCTTGCGCATCGTACCGTAACCGACTACGACAACTTCGTCCAGCGTATTAATATCCTCTTTCAAGGTAATATTAATACTTGTACGCCCTCTTACATCTACCGTTTGCGATTCGAAACCAATGTAAGAAAAGGTTAACTTTGCATCCGGCGCAACCGAAATCTGATAATTTCCATCTATATCAGATATTGTTCCTCTTGTGGTTCCCGTTTCTATAACGTTAACACCAATTAAGGTTTCTCCGGTCGGATCCTTGATCGTCCCGGAAACCGTTATTGACTGCGCAAAAGCCCAACAAGGGAATAGCAGAAAAAAAATAAGAAGCCTGAATGGCTTTTTCCATTGAATTGTGTTTTTCATATAATAAATAATAAAGTATTACATCCTCGCAAATATAAATGCTTTGACACTTCTTTGCAAATATTATAAATTTAATACTTTTGTAACTGTTACATGTTCATTTGTTTACGTTACAAAATACTAATGTTGACAGGGGATATAGCGTTTTTTGTTAATTTTTTGTTGGGATGTTTGTTAATTTAGAAAGAAGCTTTGCGTTCAAGTAACTTTCACAAAATTTCGATAGTTAAGCTACTGTTTAAATTTTTTATTCAAACAAGAAAAAGAGAATAAAATAGGCTATAAATGTTTCCCACAAAGAACACAAAGTTTTTTGTGGGCTTTGTGTTCTTTGTGGGAAATAATTATTATAAATTGTTTGTTTCTTTATTTTCCCAATAGATTTCCTTTTTACTCTTTCTCTCTGTTTTTATCGGCATATTCTTTGGGCGACATACCATAAAACTCTTTAAATGAGTTAGAGAAATGCGATAAATTGGTAAATCCTAACGCATACATAACTTCCGACACGGAAAGTTTTTCCCCGGAGAGTAAATTTGCCGCTTGTTTCAGGCGAATAGACCTTATAAAATCACGTGCCGATTGTCCCGTCAGTTCTTTTAGTTTCCGGTGCATGTGTACGCGGCTCATACCGACGTTTGATGCCAGCATTTCAACGTTCAGGTCTGGATTAGAGATATTTTCATTGATGATTTTGATTACTTTTTCATACAGTACCTGATCGGACGAGCGCAATACAATCGGCTCAATCAGCGATTTATTTTCTATCGTATCAGATGCTTTTTGTTTCAGCCGCACTCTGTTTTCAATAACGCTTCCGACAATACTTTTTAGTAAATCAATGTTAAATGGCTTTGAAATATATGCATCGGCTCCAATGCCGAATCCTTCGGTTTTATCTGCATCGGTTGTTTTGGCGGTAAGCAGCACGACAGGAATGTGGTTGATATTGACGTTTGATTTTAGCTTTTTGCAAAGCGTGATTCCGTCCATTTCGGGCATCATCACGTCGCTGATTACCAAATCAGGTTTTTCTTTTAGGATTTTCTCTAATGCAATCTTTCCGTTGACCGCTTCGGATATTTTGTAGGTATCGGCAAGTTCGCTGTGCAGATATTGGCGAATTTCATTCTCATCATCCACCAATAATATTTTGTATTTTGTTTTTGGCTTCACTTTTTTGTTTTCTTCTTCCTCTACTTCCAAATTCTCCGGCTTTACTTCTATTTGTTTGTGGGTGAATAGAGGTTCCGAATCGTTTATACTTGTATCTATTTCGTCCTTACTTAAGTGGGAATTTCCCATAGGCAGACGAATAATAAAGTCGCTGCCTTGTACATCCGAACGATTTTTGGCATATAAAACGCCGTGTTGCAACTTAACTAACGAACGCGATAAATGTAATCCAATGCCTGTTCCGCCGACACTCAAATGAGCATCTCCTGCATTGACTTGATAAAAACGGTCGAAAATTTTCTCAATATCCTCTTCTTTAATGCCTTTACCCGTGTCGGAAATCGTTATCTCAAAAAAATCACGCAATGCATCCGTTCTGCTTGTATCTGTTCCATGCCGTAAGGTTGCGGTAATCTCTCCTCCGTCGGGCGTAAACTTAAATGCGTTTGAAAAAATATTCATCAGCACCTTATCGAAATTATTCACATCTATCCATACGTTCATTTGCGGGTCGGAGTGTACAAACGAGAAGTGAATCTTTCGTTTTTCTGCCTGATACTCAAACGTCCGCATAAAATCGTCGATAAATTCCACTATGTCTGTTTCGCGGAATTTGACTACCATTAGCCCTTTGTCGATTTTCCGTACATCCAGCAACTGGTTTATCAGCTGCAAAATCCGTTTTGCATTTCGGTACATCAGTGAATATACTTTCGACTTTTGGCTATCCTTATTTTCGGCGATTAATTTTTCGAGCGGACTGATAATCAATGTCATTGGAGTACGAATCTCGTGCGAAATATTGATAAAAAACTGTAGCTTGGATTCGTTAACCTGCTCTGCATGCTCCCGGCGCATCAGCTCGTTTTTATGCCGGATCCTGTCCAGGATAAAACGGGCAATTCCCAATATCAACAGGGCAAAAAGCGCAACATATATGAGATATGCCCACCAGGAGAGATGCCAGGGAGGGGAAATAATAATTGTGACTGTTTTTTCTTCCGATGAATTGTTTTGCATATAAGCCTTGACGCGCAAGGTATAGGTTCCGTGGCTCATATTGGTAAAGTTGATGCGGTTTATTCCCGGATCCGTATTTATCCACATTGAATTAAGCCCCTCCATTTTGTAGCGGTAATATATCCTTGGCTGGCTTCCGAAATCAAAGGTCGAAAATTCAAAGGAAAACATGTTATCTTTATAACTCAGCCGGATGGTGTCAACGTCGGAAATAAAGCGATCGAATGCCACATTTTTTCCAGATTTCTGCCCGGCGACCATTGGTTTTCCGAGGATGTAAAACCTTGTCAGATAGATAGCGAGCGATGTATTCCGTTCTTTAATTTCAGAAGGGTAAAAAGCTGTTATTCCGCCTGTTCCGCCGAAAAACATTTTCCCGTCCTGCGCTTCGAATGCCGCTCCGCGAGTAAATTCATTTCCCTGCAAGCCGTCAAATTCGAAGTAGTTGATAAACCTGTCTTCTCTGGTAATCAACTTTGAAATTCCGAAATAGGTGCTCAACCAGATGTTGCCCTCTTTATCTTCCAGTATGCCGCAGACGATGTTGCTCGACATGCCGTCGGAAACAGTGTATATTTTTGACTGCCCGCTTGTCTTGTCTAAACACGCTAATCCTTCGGTTGTTCCAATCCAGATATTTCCCTTCGTGTCTTCGTAAAGGCTGAAAACCACGTTTCCGGGTAAAATACTGTTCGGATAAGTGGTAACCTTGCCGGTTTCCGTATGTATACTGTAAACGCCGTTAAATGATCCGACCCACACTAAATCATCCGTGCCGTAAAAAAGGCTGTTTATCCAGTTATTATTAATTTGCCGGTCTGCCGTTTGCGATTGGGAGTAGTGGGCAATGTATTTTTTCTTTTTCAGGTCAAACAGATACACGCCGGTACCGTTTGTTCCGATCCAAAGCCTGTTATGCTTATCTTTTGCCAAAGAAAGTACCGAATTTTCATTCAGCGCTTTCATCCGGTCATCCAAATAGTCACATTTTCCGGTTTGTTTATTCATACGTGCCAGTCCTGACAGGAAAGAACCCAGCCACAGGTTTCCCGAACCGTCGTCCAGCATTTTCATGACTGTAGGCGGAACCGAATGCTCGCTTCCCGAAGGCGTCAAATGGTGAGAATGGTCATTTTCCAGCCGGTAAATGCCGTCGTTGTCTGTCCCAACCCAAAGCACATTTCTTTCGTCTTGCAGCAAAGACATGACGCATCCTGATCCTATTATGTTGCGGCTGAACGACTTATATCCCCAATATTCAAACTGATTCGAGATTTCGGGAATTATAAAAATGCCTTTCTGGAATAAGCCTGTCCAAATATTTCCTGTTTTATCCTGAATAATCGTATGCACTTTCGTTCTCGAAAAATCGAACGGGGCTGAAGACAGCTGAAAATCTTCCAGACAGCGCTTTTTTTCGTTGTAAATTTTAATTCCTCTTCCGTCCGTCCCTACCAATAGCCGGCCTTTGTTATCTATCAGCAAACTTTTTATGGGCAGCGCCGGGGATGGAGTGTATGGCACAAGCTCAAAAACGTGCGTCCGGACATTGTATTTGTACAGTCCGTTGTTCAACGTACCGACAAAAATATTGCCTTCCCTGTCTTCGCAAATGGTTGATATTTGATTACTGCCGATTTCTGGCGATTTAAAAATAATAACTTCATCGGTTTCCGGATTGTACCGGTTCAATCCCTGATTTTCGGACGCAATCCAAAAAACGCCTTTACTGTCTTGGAAAATATACGTTAAGTACATGCTACTCAGGCGCGAGGAGATGCGCTGATCAGTCTGGTAAATGCCTTTTTCCCTGTTGAAGCGAATAACGCCCTGCTCGGAAGAGGTCATCCAGATTTCATTGTCTCTGTTTTCGATAATGCAGGTAATGTGCGGAGTAACAAGGCTGTCGTTATTATACAGAGGCACTTCCGAAAAATTATCCGTAGCCCGGTTGTATATCTGTAATCCCGTAATGCTGCCTACCCAAAATTGCCCGGAACTGTCTTCAAACAGGCTCTTTACATAGTTGTTTTTAATCGTGGTCGAATCATTCGGATTATTTTTATATACGGAAAATTGTACACCGTCGTATTTATTCAATCCGTCTTCGGTTGCTATCCAAATATAATTACGGCTGTCCTGATAAATCAAGTTAATCAAACTACTCGAAATAGCGTCATTGGTTGAGAAAAACGTTCCAACCTGAGCTTTTGAAAGAAATGAGAGCCAAAATAAAAAATGGAACAGAAAAAATATAATTTTTTTCATCCGATTTTCCTTAAAGTATTAACTAACGATAACTATTCTAAATTTTGATACAAAATAACAAAGATAGTGATGTATAATAAATTTACAAAAATAATTTATACCTTAATTTGGGAAAAAGTTGATTTTAATTTATTATTTCTTACTGCTTCTTTAGAAACACCATAAATACCCCCGCTACCGAAGCAATTACTCCACTGCCAAGAGCGCCGGCTATCAAATTTGTTCGGTTTATATTATAATGATTGATAAGTTGATTTGAGTTTTCTATGCGATTTTTGAATGTCAGTTCTTATGTTTTTCCAGCCTTTTGTTATTTTGTTAGCATCATTTTGACTCTTGTATTTTTTCTTGAGGTAAGTAGAAGGATTTTCGCTTAATCCGAAAAAATACAAAAACCAGAACAAATAAGATATGTTTATTATTCATAAAATTTTCTTTTATTCGGTTATGAAATCTTAAAGGACTATTACGGTATAAATGTATTGTGGTATGTTTTATTTTGCAATTTTTTTATATTAAATTTTTTCTAAATCAACCGTATTCGCATTTATTGTTTTTAATTTAAAAGTAGAATGCAAGCAAAAGATTTTGAAAAAATAGTTGATGGTAAACCGGTCGGATTATTTACGCTGGTCAATGCAAGCGGGGCGGAAATGTCAGTAACGAATTATGGCGCAAAAATTGTGTCGCTGCACGTTCCCGATAAAACCGGCAAACCGGTAGATGTGGTTTTGGGAAAAAGCTGCATTGACGATTACATGAACGACTTGGAGCCTTTTTTTGGAGCCATTTGCGGACGAACCGCCAACCGGATTGCCAACGGATGTTTTACATTGGACAATGTTGAATACCAATTGGCAATCAACAATGGACCGAATAATTTGCATGGCGGACAGAAAGGATTTTACGCCGTAGTCTGGGATGCCAGACAAACGGACAAGCAGACCCTCGAACTCAGTTACTTATCCAAAGACGGCGAAGAGGGTTTCCCCGGAAATTTACGAGTAAACGTTACTTACAAATGGACGGATAAAAATAGCTTGGAAATTGAATATAAAGCGGTTACGGATAAAACAACTATTTTGAACCTGACTAACCATTCTTATTTCAACCTTTCGGGCGAAGGCGACCCGTCTATTCTCGACCACGAGTTACAAATCAATGCCGATACATTTTTGCCGGTCAATGAGGTTTCTATTCCGCTTGGAAAACCTGAAAAAGTGGAAAATACGCCTTTTGATTTCCGCTCTTTGCATACAATCGGCGAACGAATCGAAGATAAAAATACTCAACTGCACTACGGAAAAGGGTATGACCACAATTTCATTATCAACCGGGTAAGCGAAGAATTGACATTTGCAGCAAGAGTGATTTCTCCGAAAACCGGCATTGTAATGGAAACGTACACTACCGAGCCGGGTCTTCAATTATATACCGGTAATTTTATGGATGGCAGTTTTACAGCGAAAAATGAACACCGTTATCCATTCCGTTCTGCATTTTGCCTGGAAACGCAACACTATCCCGACAGCATTCATCAGCCGGATTATCCTTCGACGGTGCTTCGTCCCGGAGAGGTGTTTTTGTCGAAGACGGTTTATCGGTTTTCGGTTTAAAAATTAATGGTAGTTCATAGTAGAGACGTTGCATGCAACGTCTCTACTATGGGGGAAGTGCGATACAATTTCGAAAGATAACCTGTATGCAAGGTCTTTCGAATAGATATCTTATTTACAGCATTTTATCCGTTGCTTAAACAACGGTCAGTAAAGCTACAGAGTAAGAAAATCTGCCGCTTTCGGGGTTATACAGGAAAAGTTTCTGGCCGGGTTTCAGAGTTCCTGAATTAAAAATTTGTTCTAACATTAAGTACATAGATGCCGAGCCGACATTTCCTACTTCCGTCAAATTAATGAACCATTTTTCATCGGAAAAGGGCGAGCCGGCTTCTGCCAAGCCATTTTTTAACTTGTCATAAAAAAACATAGATGAGATATGAGGGAGAATAAAATTAATTTCCGTTGATTTTATATTGCGTTTGGCTAACGAATTGACAATGTGTTCTACCGATTTTTGCATGATATGCGTGTTCAAATGACGAACATTTTGTTGAATAGCAAAAACGGATTTGTCCAACCACTCCTGTTCATCAAGAAACTTCCAGCCAATTAAATCACCGTTTTTATCCATGCTCCCTGATACATACAGGTTTTCAGTTGGTTGGCGTATGATACTGATTCTATCCATTCAATTTTTAGTGAGATGCCATTTTTATTTGGAGTATCGGATAATAAACACGCACCGGCACCGTCCGACAACATAAAACGTAAAAAGTCCTTTTGAAAAGCAATAATAGGATTTTTCTCTAATTCTTCTAATTTCTCGTATTCAGCCTTAAAATTTTTAGCAACCAATATCGGAGATAGTAATTCTGAACCTGTACAGATTGCATTAGAGGTATTTCCCGACAATACAGATAAGTATCCATACTTTAAAGCAGCGCTCGAACTGCAACAAATGCCACTGGCAGACAGAATTTCCATTGTCGGCGCATCGGGGAATTCTCCATGTACCATGGAGGCGTGGGACGGCAACATCTGGTCGGGACTTGTTGTACCGCAGCATAATAATTGTATGTCTTTCAAAGAATCTTTATTTGATTCAAATAAAGCTCGAATGGCATTAGCTGTTAGTTGTGCATTCGTATGCGTAAATTCGCATGATTCGTTTATCGCATAATACCTCGTTTTAATCTTGTTTTGTCGTAAAATTATGCTTTTAGCTCTTGATGGTTTATCTCCGATTAAGCCGAGTCTTTTTTCCATTTCGTCATTATTTACCGGATTGTTTGGCAAAAATTTTGCCACTTTGTTAATAAAAACCTCTTTTCCCATTTTAATTTTAATTTTAAATTAATAAATTAGTTATTTTCTCGTTTTCTTGGCGATAAACGGGGTTAAAACAAAAAATACGGACAATAACCATCCTGTAAAC
>QMCD01000785.1_pt1 | contig 21470 bp, 17 predicted proteins | sample 1821841 | NCBI WGS metagenome assembly QMCD01 (sample SAMN01991225, study PRJNA193472) | Termite gut metagenome, whole genome shotgun sequencing project. | isolation source: worker | host: Macrotermes natalensis
CCTCCGACAAGTATTGTCAAGGGGCATGTTAAAAACAATAAATAAAATCGTTTATGCGATGTATTTCCTCTCTTATGCCCTTTGGGTTAGTGGGCAGAAGGCCAAAAATACGAAAACTCCTCTATTCATGCAATATATTACTCCGGCACTCAAAAGTAGGAAATAATCGCGCGGCATTTTAGCCGCAAGGCAAGGCGCGAAAACGAAGGAATGCTTGGTGCATTGCGAGTTTTCGCAACACGGAATTGCGGCCAAAATGCAAGAGAAAATTCCTGCTTTTGGGTGCCGGAGTAATAATAAGCAACGCCCATATAATGTCAGTTAAAAATCTAGCGCAACTTAATTCGCACTTGCCCCTAAATATGCTATAATAAGAAGAAAAATGTCACATGGCGCTGGGGGCAATTCGATATGAAATCCGATGGTAAAATACAATTTTCTGCTATGCGTAAGGGTGAGAAAAAGCCAGTAGAGGAACACAGTGAGATCATCATCTACCAATCAGATGATGGAACGATTAAAGTTGATTGTCGACTTGAGGGTGAAACACTTTGGTTGCCACAAGCGCGAATTGCGCAAATCTATGGACGTGAACGGTCAGTCATCACAAAACACATTCGTAATATATTTGCCGAGGGTGAGTTAGACGAAAAAAGCAATGTGCAAATTTTGCACATTGCTAATTCCGATAAACCAGTTGCCTTTTATTCGCTTGATGTTATCCTTGCCGTAGGCTATCGCGTAAAGTCTGTGCAGGCAACGCAGTTTCGGCAGTGGGCCACCACCGTCCTGCACGAATACCTGCAAAAAGGCTTTTCAATGAACGATGACTTTTTGAAGAACATGGGCGGTGGCTTATATTGGAAAGAACTGCTGGAGCGTATCCGTGATATACGTGCCAGCGAAAAAGTGATGTACCGCCAAGTATTGGATTTGTATGCAACCAGTCTTGATTACAACGCCAGAATGCCGGAAACGCTGGAGTTTTTCAAAATAGTGCAAAACAAACTGCACTACGCTGTAAGCGGGCGTACTGCGAGCGAAATTGTATTTAGCCGTGCCAATGCAGAATTGCCTTTTATGGGCTTGACTGTATTCAAGGGCAGCCGCCCTGTTAAAAGCGAAGTAACCACAGCAAAAAATTACATGACCGAAAAAGAGTTGTTTACCTTGCGCCGTATGGTAAACGCCTTTTTTGATATGGCTGAACTGAAGGCCGCTAATCAAGAACCCATGTATATGCGCGATTGGCTGGAAACACTGGACAAGTTTACAGGCGATTTTGGGTTGGGTGTGCTGGAAGGAGCGGGCGCTGTCAGTCATAGCGATGCCATAGAAAAAGCGCATAGGGAATATGACACATACAGAGCACAACTTCCTGATGAATTAAGTGACGTGGAAAAATCGTACCTTAGTACATTGCGCGATATGCAGAAAAGGCTGAAAAACGAGGATGGCGAATGATAACAGCATAACAAAGAAAAGGCATCACTATGGGGGTACGCACCATTTGAGGGGAAACGCCGTGCAGCAAACCAGCTTTGCAACCTATGTCGCCGCGCGGCGGCTTGCGGAATATGTCGATGATGAATCTCTTTTGCCAGTTTTCGCATCCTCCTCCATTGAGGTTTATCCCTACCAAATCGCGGCGGCGCGGTTTGCCCTGCGCTCACCCTATTTGAAAGGTTGCATCCTCTGTGACGAAGGCTCCTTGGGTAAAACCTATGAAGCCCTGCTGGTTGCGGCACAAAAATGGTACGAGGGCAAAGACCGACTGCTACTGATTCTGCCGCCCAATTTGGTGGCGCAATGGGTAGGTAAAATAGAGAGCGGCTTCACCCTGCCGTACTGCCTGTGGAATACCGGCGACACCTTTCCCGATGTGGACGGCCTCATCATCTGCACCTACGACTATGCCTTGCGCCATGCCGATGCCATCGGTGAGAAGCCTTGGGATTTGGTCATCTTCGATGAAGCCGATGTGCTGGCGAAACCGCAGAATAAAACGGTGTCCACACTGAAAGCCGCGACAGACGGCTCTTTCAAGCTACTGCTTACACCTACGCCCATCACCATGCGCATCATGGATATTTATGGGCTTATCCACTTCATTGACGAAACGGTGCTGCCCGACGCGGACGAGTTCTACAAGAGATACTTCCGCAAGCCGGAGAATTACCCTGAGCTTACCGCCTGGGTATCCCGCTTTGCGTTTCGCACGCTGAAAAGCCAGGTGACAGAGTACGTGGGCTTTACTAACCGTATGCCGCTGACGCTAAATTACGACCTAACCGTACAGGAAAAAGAGCTATACCATCTGCTGGATGGATACATTGCCCTCCCACACCGGGCTGCGTTCCCGCAAATGAACCCCTATGATTTATCACTAATGCTGTTCCATATCCTGTCATCCTCGCCGCAGGCACTTTGCCGGACACTGGATGGCACCATCGCCCGGCTAGATGACAGCGAAGAAAAAGCACGTCTCTTGGAAATGAAAACGATGGCCGCAGGCATCGGCAGCGAAATAAACAGCAAGGCCGGTGTGCTATTGTCAACGCTAGACCAGTGCTTTTCCATGCTAAAACGGACTAAATTGGCGCAAAAGGCCCTTATCTTCGTGGACAATCTCATCACGCTGGATGCTTTGGCGGGATTGCTATCCGAAAGCGGCTACACCGTCATTAAAAGCACCCAAATAGACTATATATCACGCTTCCACGATGCAGAATCCGCCGTGCTTCTCGCCACTGATGCCGCCGCCAAGGGTTTGGACATGGAATTTTGTCCTGTGGTCGTCAACTACGATATGCTTTTTAACGCCGTGGAGATGGAACAGCGCATCAGCCGCTGCCACCGGCAGGGGCAGCAATCCGATGTGCTGGTCATCAATCTGCTTGGCAAGGAAAACATCGCGGATGTGCGTGTCTTGGAGCTCATCAACAAACGGGTGTTGCAGTTTAACGGCATTTTCGGCATGTCGGACAATATCGTTGGCAATTTTGATGCCCCCATCGGCGAGGTGCTGGCGCAAATTCGCAATGCGGGCGAAATAAAGGCGGCGTTCGATGAGAATCTTATGGCCCATGAAATCGATAACAAGCGTCTGACCGCCCAAGCAGAGAATACGCTGTTTACCACCTTCACCAAGGCCGTGGCCGACAAAGTGGCCGTAACGCCGCAGTATATCAAGGACAAAACGGTAGAACTGGACGAGCAGCTTTGGCAGGTGGTGTCGGCGTGGTTTGCCGGGCGCGACGATTATGCCATCGACGAGCAGGCGAAAACCATCACGCTGACCGCCAAAGAGCCGCCGCAGCTTTTCTATTATTGGACCGGTAGCCGCAACCGGCCGTACACCGGGCAGAAAAAATATGGTTTGGGTAAAGCATTCAAGCCCGCCAGCGGCAGAATTGCCTTGACTTCGGTTTTGGCGAAGGGCATTATGGGCGAAGTTGCCTGCGCGGATGGCGGCGAAATCGTGGTGGACGCGGGTATTGAGCCCTGCGAGATTGCTTTTTATGACGTTTCCATGCTGATGGGTAGGACAAATGTCGCTTCAAGTAGTATAATGGTGGGGCGAACCAATACCGGCCGGGTTATGGATAATGAACAGTGCGGGGAACTATTGGAAATGCCCGCGCTTTCCTGTACGGAAGCCGGAAAACCCACTTCCTATTGGTTGCGCAACGCCACCGGCGGCGGTACGCATCACCCGCTGGACGCGCTGGTGCCTAAAGAAGCATTGATTGCACAGCACCAGGAAAAGGCAAACCCTGCGGTGCAAGAGGAAATTGAGCGCATAAAACTTCGTACTGAACGCCAGAAAACGGCGATGGAACATTCACTGGATGATGTGCGCGCCGAGATACGGGCGGCGAAACAGAAATTAGAAACCGAAGCCGGCGACAGATTGAAGGAATTAACCGTTGGCAAGCGCCTGAAAGTGTTGGAGAAAGAATTGCGTGGCAAAGAGCAAAATTTGTTTTATGAGCAGATGCGATTGAATGTTGCCGCAGAGGACGAGATTGCGGCGCTTACGGCACAGGAAAAGTACACTGTTCGGGCGAAGCGGCAGTTTGTTGTGAAGGTGGTGGGTAAATAATGAATTGGAACGCTATTGGTGCAATTGGAACTGCTGTGGGTTCATTAGTAACTGCTATTGCGGTGGTGATAGCGGTGATTCAATATAAACAACCACTAATAAAGAAGATAAAAATCACCTTGACTTCTGCTTTTCCTGTTTTTGATAGCGGGCTTGGCGAAAACTATTACTGCATCACTGTTGCGAATACGGGTATTAGAAATATCGTAATTACAAATGTTTATCTATCCACGCGCAAAAAGAATCTCATAGTGAACAATATTATGGAAGCTCTTGATTCTCCAACGCAAGAACTTAGTTTCCCACAAGAACTCTGTCCTGAGAAAAGTTTTTCGGTCTACATTTCTTATAAAAACTTATCAGGAGCACTTCGAGAAGGTCTACAGCGTGAAAATGTGAAAGAACACGATAAAATACGAATTCTTGTTTCAGATACAACATCTGGCAAGCACTATAAGAGAACAGGAATGACAGTGAAGAAAGTGGTCGAATATGGCGGCTGATGAGAGGATATTAATGAACAAATTCAATGGCCAGAGCATGGATATAGAGCAAGCAGAGCGCGATAAGCTGCAAGCCCTGTTCCCCCAATGTTTCAGCGAGGGCAAGCTGGATATTGATAAGCTGCTGAACCTTTGCGGCGAATACATCGACAACGATTTTGAGAAATACAAATTTGAATGGTCCGGCAAGGCCGAGTGCTACCGCATCGCGGGCAAGCGGTCCACCGGGACGCTGCGCCCCTGCGAGGGCGAGAGCGTGAATTGGGATGCCACCCACAACCTCTATATTGAGGGTGACAACCTGGAAGTTTTGAAGTTGCTCCAAACTGCCTATTACCGCAAGGTGAAGATGATTTACATCGACCCGCCGTACAACACCGGCCACGATTTTGTGTATGAAGATGATTTCCGCGACCCCATTGCCCGCTACAAGGAAGTGACCGAGCAGACCACCAAGAGCAACCCCGAAACCATGGGGCGTTACCACACCAACTGGCTGAACATGATGTTCCCCCGGCTGCGGCTGGCGGCAAATTTGCTGCGGGATGACGGGGTTATTTTTATCAGTATTGATGACGGCGAGCAGGCCAACCTCCGCAAAATATGCGATGAAGTGTTTGGCGAGGAAAACTTTGTTGCCAATATTATGTGGCAGAAACGCTATAGCCCTGCCAATGACCATAAAACAATATGCCCTATGCATGATTTCATTGTGGTGTATCAAAAATCTTCCGCATGGCAGCGCAATCTTATGCCGCGTTCAGAGGAAAACAACAAGCAATACCGCTATGAAGATGAGCGAGGGCGATTTCGTGCATCAGACTATACCTGCAACAAGACAACAGCAGAGCGTCCTAATCTAAACTACGCAATCATCAATCCCAAAACAGGCGAAGAAGTGTGGCCCTCTCCCAATGCTGCGTGGCGGTACACACAAGAGCGACATGAAGAAAATGTCAAAGATAATCTTGTTTTTTGGGGTAAAGATGGCAACGCGAAGGTGCCAGCATATAAACGTTATCTGGATGAATTGCCAAATGATGGTGGAATTGTGCCAGTCACTTGGTGGACGCATGAATTTGCGGGGCATAATGACGAAGCGGCAAAGGAAGTCGGAGATTTAGTCGGAAACCGTGTGTTTAGCACACCGAAGCCCATTAGACTAATCACCAAACTGTTGCAGCTTGCCACCAATCCCGGCGACGAGGATATTGTCCTTGACTTCTTTTCGGGTTCCTGCGCCACCGCCCACGCCGCCATGCAGCTCAACGCCGAGGATGGCGGCAACCGCCGCTTTATCTGCGTGCAGCTTCCCGAAGTGTGCGATGAAAACTCCGAAGCCTACAAAGCGGGTTACAAAAACATCTGCGAGATTGGCAAAGAGCGTATTCGCCGCGTAGGGAAACGCCTATTAAGCGAAGGTGTGACTAAAACAACGTCTAAACAGGATGGTGAAACAACTAGGCAAACTACGCTGACAGAAGATGGGATGATAGAAGAAGAATCCCAAATGGAATATTTGATTCAAACAGAAACTACCAAGCATGACGAGTTAGATGTGGGCTTCCGCTGTTTCAAGCTGGACACCAGCAACCTGGTGACCTGGGATGCCACGCCTATTCCTGACGGCGACCTGCAAACCCTGTGGGATCGTTTTGATGCGCTTGCCAATACCCTCAAGGCGGGCCGCTCTGACATGGACATCATCTTTGAAGTGATGCTGAAAATGGGTGTGCCGCTGGATTACCCTGTGCTGCCCATCGCTGTGAATGACAAAAAAGCCTACTCCATCGGCGAAGATGGCTTGATGCTGGTGTGCCTGGACAGTGGCATTACGCCGGAGGACATGGAAGCCATGTGTGACCTTGCCCCGTACAAGATTGTTGCCGCCGAAGCGGGGTTTGTGGATGATACCGCGCTTAGCAACGCGCACTATATCTTGAAGGATCGGGATATTGAGATGAAACTTTTATAATAATACGCTTTTGTGGGGGAACTTATGCATTTAGAGCAAGCCGAAATTGAACAGTTTTATAAATTGTGGTATGCGCTGGTTTGGGGAATAAACGAGAAACACAGGGTTATCCCTCACTTTGAAAAGCCTGTATATGGTACACGAATTGCCGTTTCGCAGCGAGATTTTATGGCAATTCGGGACAAAATGTGGGAAAAGCCAAAATGGATTGACGAGTTTTTGGCGCTACACGATAACGGCGAGTTTGCTGAGAAAGAACGCGCAATAATTATTTCTTGGCGCAAGAATTATGTGTGTGGTAAGTTTGTGATTATGCGTCACCTAAAAAACTATTCAGTTTTTATGCAAATAGGTGAAGATGAAAAAGAGCCAATAAAACTATATGGTGTCTGTGGCATTAGCGACTCGTTTAAGGATATTTGCCAAGGCGATACGTTCATTATGGCAGAAGCGGTGTTGATACCGTTTAAAGACAGAATCATTTATGATAGCTTTTTGGTATCACAAAACATTTCATTTGGCCCTGGAATACGTGAAACGTTTAATACCGATTATAAAAAAGCTAAAGATGGCTTTGGAATTATTACTGTGTTGTAGCTGCATAGGCTGTCTTTTTTAGATATAGTCGCGCCGAGCAAAGCCACTAAATCCTGAAAGCTTGGGATATAGAGAATAAACATTAAGGGGAAATCAACAATGGATGTCATGAAAAACTGTCAGACATGTGAGTTTAATTTTAATGGTACCTGTGCTGAAGGTGGTGATGTTTATAAATATGGCGAACAAATCACGGATGACAAGAAAACATGTAGCGCATGGGGGGCTGGCTTCGATTATTTCATGGAAGTGACTAACAAGGCGCCTCGATTTTTACGCGAAAAATTTGAGGATTGTCGTATCTCTTTCAACAAGATGCTTGAACTGCTCGAAGCCGATACAACTGGCACAGGGGTTGAACTTAACATTTTTGATGCAATCAAAACCGTATATAAAATTAGCATGGTTGACATTGCTGTCTTGATGGACGTTTCTTTCGGCGTAGTATATAGGGCAAAAACGAAGGGAATTCCACCAAAAAGAATGCAACAGTTTTCCAACATATTGTGTATACCTGAAGAGCTATTGCTAAATGTAACAACGTTAGATTTTGGAAAACTGATGAAGTGCAAAGAAAAGTTTGAGGCTAGCTCAACATTGAATGCTCGTCTTAATGCAATGCCCGAGTGGAAATTCAAACTTGCAAACGAAATATCATCATTTTATCTGCATTGTCCGATTCATATCTCAACGAGCATCGCACGTGTAGATAAAATGTACTGGTCACCATCTGTTAGTATAGATGAGTATACCGAGAGCGAAAAAATATTGATTAACTATTTGAACAGGAAAGGCAAAAAGGGGAAGCCACCCGTTTATCAAGTTGAGTATTCTCTGGATTTAGCATGCAAACCGCATCTACGTATTCTAGCACCAAACCCAAAGGTGTCTTCATGAAACTCAAATTCAAAACCCAGCAATTCCAAACCGACGCGGTGAGCGCCGTCTGCGATTTGTTTGCCGGGCAAGAAAAATCCAGCACCACCTTTTCCATCGTGGAAGAAGCGCAAACCAGCCTGATGCAAAATGAGCTCGGCGTGGGCAACGCCATGCTCATTGATGACGCTACACTGCTTAAAAATATGCAAGCCATCCAGCGCCGAAATAATTTACAACTGACCGCCGATGCGAGCAGCCGCCAATTTTGCGTGGAGATGGAAACCGGCACCGGCAAAACCTATGTGTATATCAAATCTATCTTTGAGATGCACCGCCGCTTTGGGTTTACCAAGTTCATCATCGTGGTGCCCAGCGTGGCCATCCGCGAGGGCGTGTACAAATCCTTTGAAATTACAGCGGAGCATTTTGGCGCGCACTATGACAACGTGCCCTGCCGCTACTTCATATACAATTCGGCAAAACTCTCTGATGTGCGCCAATTTGCCACTTCCGGCAACATCGAGATTATGATTATCAACATTGACGCGTTCAGAAAAGCCGAGAACATCATCAACCAGGCGCAGGATAAGCTGAACGGCGAAACGGCCATGCGCTACATACAAGACACAAACCCCATCGTCATCATCGACGAGCCACAGAGCGTGGACAACACACCCAAAGCGAAAGAAGCCATCTCTTCGCTGAACCCGCTGTGTGTGTTCCGCTACAGTGCCACACACCGCGAGAAAATCAACCAGCTTTATCGCCTCACCCCCGTGGATGCCTACCAGATGGGGCTGGTGAAGCAGATTTGCGTTTCCAGCAACAGCATCACAAACGATTTTAACAAACCATATATTCTGCTGAAAGCTGTCTCCAACGAGAACGGCTTCCGCGCCAAGATTGAAATGGATGTGCAAGCCAAAAACGGCACGGTGAGCCGCAAGACCGTCACGGCCAAACACGGCGATGACTTGTTCCTTTTGTCGGGCAAGCGCGAGCTATATGATGGTTACTCCATCAACGGCATTGACTGTACCCCCGGCAGCGAACGTGTTGAATTTGCCAACACCGAAGGTGTACTGCTGGGCAAAGCCATTGGCAGTGTGGATGAGAATATCATCAAGCGCGCTCAAATTCGCCGCACCATTGAAGCGCATTTGGATAAAGAGTTGCGCTACCTCGAAAAAGGCATCAAGGTGCTGTCGCTGTTTTTTATTGATGAGGTGGCAAAGTATCGCACCGCCGAGGGCGCACCGGGCATTTACGCCGAGATGTTTGAAAAATGCTATTTAGAGTTGCTGGAGAAGCCCCAATATGCCGAATTAAAGCGGCGTTTCACGGCAGACGTGGAGAGCGTCCACAATGGCTATTTCTCCCAGGATAAGAAGGGCGTATACAAAAACACCCGTGGCGATACCCTGGCCGACGACGACACCTACAACACCATCATGCGCGACAAAGAGTGGCTGCTCAGTTTCGAGTGCCCGTTGCGGTTTATCTTCTCGCACTCCGCGCTGAAAGAGGGCTGGGACAACCCCAACGTGTTCCAGGTTTGTACGTTAATTGAGCAGAAATCCACCTTCACTTGCCGGCAAAAGGTTGGGCGTGGCCTGCGCCTGTGCGTGGACCAGCAGGGCAACCGCATTGAGGATAGGGATGTAAACATTCTGCACGTGATGGCAAATGAGAGTTTTGCCGAGTTTGCCGAAACCCTCCAGCGCGAAATTGAACAGGAAACCGGCGTAAAGTTTGGCGTGTTGCAGCTTAGTATGTTTGTTGGGCAGACCTATGAGGAAACGACAACGATAGAAAGGGCTGTGACCGCCGAGCAGGCGGCGGAGGTTGTGGAAATCCTCAAATCAAATGGCGTTATTACGAATAACCATAGCGTGTCCAGCACGTTCAGCGATGAGGAAATAGCACAGTTGTTGGATGAACAAGCGTCAACGATACCCGCACCCGCCAAAGGCGCTATTGCTTCTGTTATCAGCAACGCGTTTGACGCGGCCTCTGACGCGTCTGATGATACAACTGACGCTGTCAAAATTGATGTAGACGTGTTGACCAAAACAGCATTTACCGAAACGGTGACTGTGGATAAATCACTATCCTACGAGGACGCCGCCGCGCTGATGACCGAACTGGAGAGCAAAAGACTCATCACGAAGGACGGCAAGGTCAAGGATACCATGAAAGCCCAGCTTGCCGCCGGCACATTGGATTTGGGCGCGCGGTTCAGCCAGGCGGCGCAGAGGGCGATTATACGCACCATTGAGAAAGCCGACACAAGGCCGCCCATCCGCGACGCTTCCCGCGAGGTGACGGTGCGCCGGAAGGAACGTGCGCTGTTGTCGCCGGAGTTTGCCGCGCTGTGGGATAAAATCAAGCAGAAAACCACCTACAGGGTGCGAATCGACCAAGAAATGCTGGTGGAAAACAGCGTCGCTGATTTGCGCAATATGCCACCGATTCCCAGGGCGCGGCTGGTTTCGCAGACCGCCGATATCGACATCCAGAGCGCGGGTGTGTCCCATATTGAGCGGGAACTGCGCACCACTGATTTGCAGGACGGCTATGACTCCCTGCCGGACATCCTTCGGGTAATCACCACTGAAACCCAGCTCAAGCGTTCCACCGTGGGGCGTATCATACAATCAAGCGGGCGCGCGGGCGATTTCCTGAACAACCCCCAGGCTTTCACCGAAAAGGCGCTGGAGATCATCACCCGCAACCGGCACGGCCTCGCCATTGATGGCATCCGCTATGTGAAGTCGGCCGGCGAGGAATACTACGTGCAGGAGATTTTCGACAGTGCCGAACTGATTGCCAACTTGGACCGCAACGCCGTAGCCGTGGAAAACAGCGTGTACGACCATGTGATTTTCGACAGCCAAGTGGAGAGCCGCTTCGCGGAGAGCCTTGATAATGACCCTGATGTAAAGATGTTTTTCAAGATACCCAGCCGCTTCAAAATCGAGACGCCCATCGGCAGCTACACCCCGGATTGGGCGGTTTATCTGGAGCGGAATGGCGAACAGAAGCTGTATTTTGTGCTGGAAACCAAGGGAACCACCGATTTGTATGGCCTGAGTACACCGGAACGGCAGAAAATACACTGTGGGAAAGCACACTTTGAGGCGCTGGATGACGGTGTGATGTTCAGCGAATTGCCGGTGCGGGATTGGGCGGGGTTTAGGATGAATTTGTAGCAGGCAAGTCAAGAGTATATTTATAAGGTAACAGCACACATCATATTTAACAGATTGGGGGGGGAATGGCATGATAAAGAAAATAGCAAGTATTAAAAACTTGGCTGTTTTCGATGATTTCAACTGGGATAGTTGTGTTAAAGACAAAGCTGGCGTAACACTGGACTTTGGCAAAATAAACATCATTTATGGGCGCAATTATTCTGGCAAAACCACATTGTCCCGAATTTTTAGAGCAATAGAAACGCATACTCTTCCCGAAAAATATGAGAACCCCCAATTTGAAGTTTTAATGAAAAACGGCACGACAATAACGCAGAATACATTGAGTACATCTTCTGTGGATGTTCGAGTATTTAACGAAGATTTTGTGCGTAATAACTTGAGATTTCTTATCGACCCCACAAGTGAGATAGAATCTTTTGCAATTTTGGGCACAGACCCTAATGTCATAGCAGAAATTGAAGCGCTGGAATCAGAAATTGGCTCCAGCGAACTTGGTAACGAAAGTGGATTGTATAAAGAGTGTATAGATGGTGTCAATAAGGCGCACAATGCCAATGAAGATTTCAGAGCTGCTGACACAGCTTTAGAGAAAAAGCTTTCTGGAAAAGCGACGGATACAAAGACAGGAATAAAGTACAATGCAAACAGATTTGGGGATCAAAACTATAACATATCTAAACTAAAAAGAGATATCGCTATAATATCCGAACAAACTTATTTACCATTAAGCGTTGCTGAAAAGGCGACTCATGAAAGCACATTAAATGAGCAAGAAAAAACCGCTGATTCACTTCCGATGGTTAATCTCAACATGAAGAATCACATTGAGCAAACAGCTACATTGTTATCAAGAAAGATTGGCACATCAAACAAAATACAGGAATTATTGCGCGATGCCGCGCTGAATGAATGGGTAAAACAGGGGAAGAATCTTCTTGATGGCCAACTCAAGTGTGCCTTTTGCGGCAATCCTATTAGCATGACACGCTGGAAAGAGATTAATGCACATTTCGATGAAGAGTCGAAACTCTTGGAGTCTGAGATTAATGCTCTGATTAATGCAATCACTGATGATAAGGAACATTTGTCGCGTCCAATTAGTTTTGACAAAACGAAGTTTTATGTGAAATATCACAGTGACATTGATTCTTTTGTAATTTCTATGGTCAAAACCATTGGGGACTATTGCGCTTCGCTTGATAGATTGATTGAGCAACTAAGAACCAGAAAAGAGAACATCACGTTAGAAAGAGTGTTTCAACCACCGACTGATAACACTACATTGTTACAAGATGCTGTTAATAAGTTTCGGAACTATCCCTTGACACACGGCAAATAATATGTTATGCTGAACATAGAACAAGAAGAAAGGAAATATTCGGCATGACTTTTATAGAGTTGATGGAGAAGTTTCCAACAGAGAAGTCAGTAGTAAATCATTATATTGGTATCCGCTATCCTAATGGCGTTGTATGTAATCATTGCGGTGGTATTCATGTTTACCATCGTAAAGACAATGCTAAACTATTTGATTGTAATGACTGCCACAATACCTTCTCTCCATTCAAAGGAACGATATTTGAAAAATCATCTACTGACCTTCGTAAATGGATGTTTGCTATACATTTGTTTTTGAATGGTAAAAAGGGTATTAGTGGACTTCAGCTTCAACGTGAAATAGGAGTTACATATAAAACTGCATGGCGTATGCTACAACAAATTAGATTGGCTATGGGTAATGGAAAACAGAGTGAATTTTTTGATACTATAGTTGAGATTGATGAAACATATGTTGGTGGTAAGCCTCGTAAGCATAATCATCACGATGATAATGATAACAATAGCAGTGGTAGTTCTACTACACACAACAAACGTGGACGTGGAACAAATAAAACCCCCGTAGTGGGGGTAGTTGATAGAATTAATAAGAAAGTATATGCTAAAATTGCTAAGCCTAATGCAGAAGGAAAGAAACTTACTGCCACACAGCTTATTGATATTTTAAAAACTGTATCTAAGCAAGAAAACAATAATACTATTATGACAGATGAATTTAAGGGGTATGACCCGCTCACTCGCAATAACTTCATACACTTGCGAGTAGACCATCAGAAAGCATTTTCTACTGGTGACATACATACAAATAACATTGAGAGCTTTTGGGCTACTCTAAAGCGTGGTGTGTATGGTATCTATCATCATATTTCAGTGGAGTACATGCAGCGGTATGTAGATGAGTTTTGCTTTAGATACAATAACCGTCAGAATGATATGTTTAATATAGTATTAAGACAGAGTGTATTGATTTAATCATTAGAACAAGCCAAAATTATTCTTCATTTGAATAGAGGTTTGTATTATGAGTCTTGTAATCGCTGTTGCTAGTTTAAATTTTGCTCTAATGATAAGCGACGGGAAAAAGGTAGAGCTTAAAGATGGCATACCTTTTGAAACTGGTAGAGTTGAAGACGAGAACATTAAAAAAATGGTTAAACTAAATGATAGTCTTTGTATGGGATTTGCAGGGAATTTTGAACTGGCAATGATGGTTGTGGATAAATTTAAAACTATTGATTGTATAAACATGAAGTTAGAAGATGTTAGTTCTTTAGTTGAGCAATGGATGTTAGATTATTTATGGTGGTTAGAAGATAATAAGAGTCTTGTAAAACTAGAACCATCAAAACTACATTTCTTATTTGCGGGCAAAAGCAATAAAACGTCATTTGCAATTTCAACAGTATCTTCTACCAATGAATTTTGTTGTCAGTATAGCTATCCTAATACAAAAGAACAGATTGCGATTTATTACGCTGCTCCGTATTTTGAAAGAAATAAACTAGAAGAAATATTTAGTAGCCGTATTTATACTAAATTAAAACAAATATCGACTTTAGATGCTTTAGTGGTTAGGTTGGAGAATTTGATAAAAAATGTAGCTAATCAAACAATTGATATAAACAAGGTGATTTTTAAGGAGTTGATAGTATAGACTGGATACCTTCACTTGGTGCAAACACGGTTTTGGGTGGATGCTGTGTTAATATGGTTGATTTCCCAATACAAGACGTGAATTTAAATTATTCGTATCTTTATATGTTTGATAAAGAATTTATTGATTATACATGGAAAGAAAAAGACGGCGTATTAAGTGTTATGGCTAAAAAACGCAACGGAGCTCCAGAGCAGAAATTATTACAAATCACTAAAAATAATGATTCACTATAGACATTAATATGTTCGATTTTGGTTAATTCTGTATATGATTAAAACAAGCTATCTATATCTGGATGGCTTGTTCTATTTATGCTTAAACTCATCTATCAATATTGATAGTATCTTAATCTGTTCATCAGATAATCCAGTAGTATCTAAAAACTGTCGTTTATCAAATCCAAATAGATAGTCGATAGTAATATTGAAAAACAGAGCTATTTTAGTGAGCACATCATAGCTTGGTAGCCGGATTGAATTTTCATATGCTGAAATCATGCTTTTCGTAATCTTAAGTTTTTGACCTAATTGCTCCTGTGACAATCCTCTATCTGTACGTAGCTGTTTGAGCTTATCACCAAAGTCAACCATATCGGTACACCACCTTTACTGATAGTGTACATTGAATATAGTTCTCAATATGCGAACTAATCTATCTAAATTAGTTGACTTTTTCTGCAAGTAGGATTAAACTATACTTAGACGAGTAAAATTTCAGATGATAGGGGGATTTTATGTTTGCTAAGTATAATTGGATTATTGTAGTAATGTGTGCATTGTTTCTATTATGCTCATGTTCAAATGAAGCAGAAATTATTCAAGAGTCTTCTTCCAACATCGAGTTATCAGCCATAGAAAAACTGAATGAAGATGAAAAAGTAATTTATAACGCATTGCTTGTAGCGTCAGAGCAATTCTATAATCCAAGTGGATTGAGAATTTTAGAGTTATCTAAACCATTTGAAAATGGGATAGGTGTATATAATAGTCATTTTTATGTAAAGATTCAAGGTGTCAATAAAGCTGGGGGAACTATAACGGATGTGTTTATAATTACTACTGAAAATGATGAGATGTTTGGGGCAGGAGATGTTAGAGATAGAGAGGTTAGTATCTATCCTAAATTAACGGAGATTCCAAAAGAATTATGGGAAGAAGAACATGTAGGAAATATTAATCGAGCACTAAAAGAGCATTGGGAAATTCTTGGACTATAAGTAAATATAAAATAAAACTAACTCCCGCCAAAGTAGCGGGAGTTTTATATTGAAAGGAAATTATGGAAAATAAAATTGTAAGTATTGTTTATATTGTTAAACTAAAAAACGGAGAAGTATTTGTTCCACACTATATTATCCCTTGTTCGACTAAAGAGGAAGCACAATCAATAAAATCAAAATGGGAAAACAATAGTGAAATACTAGATAATAGAATGAAGTGTATAATTATGGATTTGGAGTAGAATAATCCTTGTTATACTTCTCAAGCAGTTCATAAACTTTAGTATAGTGTTTGATGTAATCTTTCACATTAAGTTCTATACTTGCTGTTCCAAAAGAATGAGAATATTGTATAGCGATATCATGAGAAGCTCTTTGAATTTCCTCATCGGTAAAAATATTATTTTTCACTGTGTTACACTCCTTATAACAATTTATTAGGAGTGTAACATATAATCGCTATTTATACAAGTATACCGTGTATTAAGGTATAATACCGATAAGTTTAATGATTTGGTTAAAGAAAACAATGATTTTTCACGTTCGTTGGGCAGTGCAAAATCCAAAGCTCAAGAAGCACTACGTTTGCAGGAAGTGGCTGATTTTTGCAACACAGTTGGGTATGGTTCAGAAATGGAGCGCATTGGTGACTTAAAGAAAAAGGCTGATGAATTGAAGAGTGGATCGGCTGAACTAAACCAGATGCTTCAAGATAAGCAACAAATCCTACAGGCAAAGAAACGACTTTTGAATGACGAAGAGGAAGGTGCCAAACGGGTAAACAAATATCTTAACAATTATTTTGGTCACAATCTCGTTACACTTGAAGCGGAAGAAGTGGGCGAAGGTGAAAAGCATATTCGTTTTCGAGTTATGCGAGATGGCAAACCGGCCTATAATCTTAGCGAGGGCGAATGTAGTCTTATATCATTTTGCTATTTTATGGCCAAACTGGAAGATATCGAAACAGATGGCAAGAAACCTATTATTTGGATTGATGACCCAATATCAAGTTTGGATAGCAACCATGTCTTTTTCATTTATAGCATATTACGTGCAAGAATAGTAGAACCAAAAAAATACGACCAACTATTCATATCAACGCATAATCTTGACTTTTTGAAGTACCTTAAACGAATTACAGGGAGAGAATCAGATAGTAGTATTCGAAGGTTCATTATACACAGAAACAATAAAACTGCTACTATTGCTGTAATGCCTACTTATTTATGGCAGTATGTAACCGAGTTCAACTATCTTTTCCACGAAATCTACAAATGTTCAAAGATTGTCGTCGTAAATGATGAGAACCATATTCATTTCTATAATTTCGCAAATAACGCGCGGAAGTTTTTGGAAATACTAACCTATTACAACTATCCTTGCCATGACAGCGTACCCAATAAGCTGGAAAAGTTCTTCGGCGAGGGTCGCGTACCTGCACTACTTGTAGATAGAGTAAACAATGAATTTTCACATCTGTCAGGTGGCTTTGAACGTGGAGCGGAACCTATTGAAGTTCCAGAAATGTTATCAACAGCCAAACTGATTATTAATACGATTCAAGAAAAGAATCCAGAGCAATATGCAGCCCTGTTATCAAGCATTGGCGAACGACTAGTCTCTACAGTTGGAGGCGATGCATGAAATTTTTCCATCTATCAGATCTGCATATCGGCAAAACGGTTAACGGTTTCTCCATGCTAGAGGAACAGCGGCATATTTTTGAGCAGATTATTGGATACATAAAAACAGAAAAGCCCGGCGCGGTACTGATTGCGGGTGATATTTATGACCGCGCCGTGCCAGGCATTGAGGCCGTCCGCCTGTTTGATGATTTCCTCACAAGTCTTGCCGCAACAGAGGTCACTGTACTCATCATATCAGGCAACCACGATTCTCCTGAACGCTTAAACTATGCCAGCCGCCTGCTGTCCGAGCAAAAACTGCACCTGTGTGGTGTGTTTGGCGGTACCCTAAAATCAGTCACACTTGCCGATGAGCATGGTGAAGTGGATTTTTGGTTATTGCCATTCATAAAGCCTTCTGGCGTTCGCGGAATGTTCCCGGATAAGGAAATTGAGAGTTACACGGATGCCCTAACCGCCGCGCTGGAAACGGCGACGATAGACGACTCGCATCGTAATGTGCTTTTGTCACATCAGTTCTATACGTCGGCTGGTGTTACTCCCATTCGCTCGGAATCTGAAATCAATCCTGTCGGTGGCCTGGATGCTGTTGATGCCGCCATACTGTCGCACTTTGATTATGTTGCGCTTGGCCACTTGCACGGTGGGCAAAAGGTGGGCGAAAACGCCAGATATGCGGGTTCGCCCGTCAAGTATTCGCTGTCCGAGTGGAAACATCACAAAACGATTACGCTTGTTGAGCTTTGTGAAAAGGGCAAGGTCGAAATAACCCCGCTGCCATTAACTCCGCTTCATGATATGCGCGAAATAAAGGGTACTCTTGCCGCACTGACAAGCGACGAAGTGCTGTCCCAAGCCAACCATGAAGATTATCTGCGGGTAATCCTTACAGATGATGAAGAAATTATTGACCCAATAGGCAAGCTGCGCAGCCATTACCCCAATGTGATGGCACTTGATTTTGAAAACGTGCGTACCAACATGGACATGACAGCCATATCACCTGACATAGAGAAAATTGATAAATTCTCCCCCTATGATTTGTTCAGTGAGTTTTTTCTCGAAACGACGGGCGCGGTGATGACACCGGCACAAGCTGAAATCGTTCAGGCACTACTGGAGAGGGGTGAGCAAGCATGAAGCCTCTAAAACTCACCATGTATGCGTTCGGCTCTTACGCCGGCGAAGAAGTTTTGGATTTCACCAAACTTGGTGAAAACGGACTATACCTCATCACAGGCGAAACAGGCTCAGGGAAAACAACCATCTTCGATGCCGTATCTTATGCCCTGTTTGGCAAGGCAAGCGGCAGCGCGAGAAATAACTATAGGATGCTCCGAAGCGATTATGCCGAGGGGCGCGCTAAAACCTATGTGGAATTAATGTTTTTTTCAAATGACAAAGTGTATACGATACGCCGCGACATTGTTCCGCATATTGCCAGAAAAACAGAAGAAGTCACCTATACAGATAACGCCACCCTTACGCTGCCCGATGGAACCACGATTGACCGCGGACGCGATGTGGACGCGAAAATATTGGATGTTGTAGGGCTTGACCGCGACCAGTTTGCCCAAATTGTAATGATAGCACAGAATGACTTTCTGCGCTTTTTGCAAAGCGGCACCGATGAGCGCGTAAAAATTCTGCGCCGCATTTTTGGAACCGGCGCACTTAAATCCTTTCAAGAGAACCTCAAAAGGGAAATGCTCAAAAAGGATGATGAACGCAAAGCTGTTTTGCGTGATTTTGAAAAACATGATGTGGACCCGTATAAACGTGAAGATCAGTTTGCCGAGTGGGAACGGCAGATAAAAGCGGACAACTCAGTTATTAAGCTCGCTGATAAGCAGCTTGATAAATATGATGAGGAATCAAAAGAGATTGCGGCACAAATTGCTATTGCCGCGGGAGTTCTGAAAGCCTTTACTGGCCTGGCCGCGCAGGAAGCGGCGCTGGAAGCGCATACCGCGAGGCAGGAAGAAATGGTGGCGCTTTCCCAAAAAAAGGAGCGCGGTGAAAAAGCTTTGCGGAAAGTGAAGCCATTTGCCGAAAAATGCACAGAAGCGGAGTTGGGGCTTTCATCTGCCCATGCGGATTTGGAGAAAGCCAGAACCGAGAAAAAAGAAGCAGAGGAAGCGCTTGCAACGGCACAAAAGGTTCTGGCGGAATTGCCGTCAGTGGATACCGCGCAGAAAGTGTTCGATGAACTTTCTGCCCAGTGGAAGCAGAACGAAGATAAGTATAAGAAGCTGACGGATATAAAAACCGACTATGATGGTATCATAGAAAAGCAAAATGCTTTGGCCACTTTAAGCGCCGAGTTTACGAAGATTGAGGAAACCCTCCGCAATCTTACGCCTATGGAAAAGGCCCAAGTTGCTTTTAACACGCTAAAAGCAGAGCTGACTGAACGAACAGTAAAACAAGAGATTCTTAGCAAGTTGAACGATGATTGCGTAGCCATCCAAAACATGCAGGCTGAACTAATCCGCGAGCATAGCGCGTTTGAATCACTGACCGAAAAACACAATATTGTCAAATCAAGGTACGATAAAGCGTATGAATTGTTTTTGCGGAACCAAGCGGGTGTGCTGGCGGCTACGCTTGAAGACACAAAACCTTGCCCTGTGTGCGGTGCGGTTGATCACCCCGACCCGGCCAAGCTGGTCGATGCAGACGTAAGCGAAAGCAAGCTGAATAAGCTGCGTACGAATACGGACGAAGCTAAAGATGCGCTCGAAAAGCAGACGAGCGGATGCGCTATCCTGCGCACAGAAATAGAAACACTGAGTAACCGGTTTTTATCGGATGCGTCCAAACTGTTTGAAGATATCACAATGGAAACTGCGGGTTCGGTAATTGCGGTCGCGATCAAAGAAGTGGAAGCGGCGGTATTCAAGCTGACCAAACAAATGAACGCGGATGAAAAAGCACTCGAAGAACTTATCGCTCAAACGGATGGGCTGACAAAGCGCAGGGATGAGATAGAGCCACAATGCGCTGCAAAGAAAGTTGAGATAGGTACACAAATCAAACGCTTTATGAAAGATTTTGATGAATATTCGACTGACGTTAGTTGGGATGCAGCCGGGGTGGCGCTGGAAAAGATAGTAGGCGAAACGCAATCAGCTTCCGTAACAATAACCGATAAAAAGAATAGCACCGCAGAATCCCTTGCGGCGCTAAAAACAAGCACTGCCACTGCCACGGAGAATCTTGCCGCGGGCGAAAAGAAGCTTACTGCCGCCAACACATTGCTGGCAGAGCGAGAAAAACAGGCTTGTGAACAAGAAGCGCGAGCAAAGGCTGCACAAGCAGCTTATGAAAAAATATTGCTGGAAAACGGTTTTTCCGACGCTGAAGACTATATAAGCGTGCTTATTGACGATGACAGATTGAACAATCTTGTAAAAACGCTTTCTGATTATGAGGATGCGGGCAAGACCATTCGCCGTGAAATTAAACGCCTTGAATCAGAAACAAAAGACAAACACAAACCCGATTTGGAGCATCTAAACGCTAAAGCCTTTGAGATTACTAAGAGCACACAAAAACTTCGTGCTGAACGTGAAGATGCGAAAGGCAGACTTGATAACACAATCAGGGTTTTAGGTGAACTAAAAAAGTCAGCGACGGCCTTGGTGAAAATTGAAAATGAGTATGCCGCGCTGAAAGGACTATCCGATACCGCGAATGCCAAACTGGACTTTGAAACCTATGCACAGATGGCGTACTTTGAGCGTGTTCTTCACGCGGCCAATATACGGCTGAAGGTAATGAGCCAAAACAGATATGTTCTTTTGCGGCGCGAAGAAAGCGGTGATGGGCGCAAGCGGACTGGACTGGAAATTGAGGTGGCCGACAGCTACACGGGAAGAAGCCGCAGCGCAAATAGTTTATCGGGCGGAGAATCCTTTATGGCCTCTCTTTCATTGGCGCTGGGTTTATCGGATGTGGTGCAGCAAACTGCTGGTGGAATACATCTTGATGCGATGTTCATTGATGAGGGGTTTGGGTCTCTTGACGCAGAGGTATTGGAACTGGCCGTTAGAACGCTCTCCGACATGGCAGGCGGGAACAGGGTGATTGGTATCATATCCCATGTTGCCGAACTGCGTGAACGCATAGACAAACAGGTGCGCGTGAATAAAACAATGGGCGGCAGTAAAATAAGCCTTGTGGTTTGAATATGGTGAGCAATAATATGCAAATCATTGCTGATGCTGACGTCTGCTCCGTGAAACAAATTATCGTCCGGATGGCAAAAAGAAGAGCCTCTGTCCCATAGGTTGCTTTTGGCAAGCAGGGGGAGGTGCACGCACCTCCC
>QMCD01001042.1_pt1 | contig 21457 bp, 22 predicted proteins | sample 1821841 | NCBI WGS metagenome assembly QMCD01 (sample SAMN01991225, study PRJNA193472) | Termite gut metagenome, whole genome shotgun sequencing project. | isolation source: worker | host: Macrotermes natalensis
CGAGAGCATCACTCTCATCGCTGATCTCAAGTCCTTCAAAAATTGCACCTTGATCATCTTTGATCTTTGAGTGCGACTCCAGCCATGCAAATGCCTCATCAACATTTTCTTCGCTTGCCGTGACCATATATTCATTATCGCCGGTGCGAATTATCAACACCACATCGATGACTTCCGCCTCGCCGGTTAAAAGCAGCGCAGCAGTTACGCTACCAAGTTCATCTGTAGCTGCGGTATCGGCGGTAAACATTATGCGGACAAAATCATGAGCCGAAGAACCGCTGATGCGAATCTTTCCAAGTGTAGACATGTCGCAAAATCTTATCTTGGGGAAGTGCCGATTATCTTTCATACGATCACGCTGCCTCGGCTAAATCTGTGACGCTCAAGTAGTTTATCTTGAGATCAAAGGACTGTGGGAGTGTTGTTTTGGAGGTAGCGTGCGGTTCATCACCAAAAAATCCGCCGATAAAGCGTTGCCACCAAATTACGATACCTTCCCAAAAATCGGGCGCAGCTACCGTTTGTGTGGATACCAATTCTACTTCGGCTATAACCTCACCATTTTGTGTCCAGATAATAGAACCAACTTCCTCACCTTGCATTACCGAGCCTTCTTTGTCTACAAGACGAACCTCTTGTTCGATACCGCCCGCATAATCAAAGATATTGGCGGTTACCGGCGATACAGCAGCAACCGGAACAGTCTTGTCTATCCAGCTGGTAAGAGCCATTGTCGCTACAGGTTGGGTAACTCCACATTCCTATAGTGGGCAAAACCCCATTCAAGCAGAGCTTCACAATCTACAAAGCGCTGATTTTCTGAAGTGGAGTTTATTACCACCGCGTATAACTCAAAGCCATTTCTTTGTGCACTGGCCACCAGGCAGTACCCTGCGGCATCGGTAAAGCCGGTCTTTACACCGTTGGCTCCTTGCATGTCGCTGAGCAAATCATTTGTCGATTCATAAACGACCTCTTTGCCGGAAACCGTAGCAGCTACTTCTTTGGAGCCAACTATCTCTCTAAACAGATCATTTGACATCGCAGCTTTTGTGAGCAACACATAGTCCATCGCTGTTGTGTAGTTGTCCTTATCAGTTATGCCGGAAGCGTTGGAGTAATTTGTTCCGGTCATTCCAATAGCAGCAGCTTTAGCGTTCATTAAATCTACAAAAGCGCGCTCGGTGCCGGCAATGTTTTCTGCGATTGCAACCGAGGCATCATTGCCTGAAGGCACCATCATGCACACTAACAAATCTCTGAGCAGAGCTGTATCTCCCTCTTTTAAATCTGCCGATGAGCCTTCGGTGTTTGCGGCACCATATGTGACCGTCATCGGTGTGTCAGGCGTAGACTGTTCCAGGGCTACGAGTGCTGTCATGATCTTTGTCGTTGAGGCCATCGGAGTTCTTGATGTTGAATTACGTTCCCAAAGCACTATGTTACTGCGAGTGCAAAGCGCAGCGTATCTGCCCTCTATGCTGGGGGCGTCAGGAACTCCAACATTACCCAGACCGATCATCTGGCCATTCACAACATCGTCGGGGCGGATATCGGCGTAAGCTACATTAGGCGCGGTATTGTGTAAGGGCAACGCAAAGACACTTGCGCTGCCCAAAACAAAGGCTAATAACACCCTTGATACAATTGCTTTTACAGAAATACTGTTTTTTGCCCTATGCATACAACTCTTTCGGTTTAACAACTCTAAATCCGGCTGCAGCAATTACTTGCTCAGCCTCATCATGGTTGTCGATGCGCAATACCTCAATCGCAGCATCATTATTGGAGGCAAAACAGTAAGCATACTCCACATTTATGTCTGCTTTGTCCAATGCCTCCATTAAATTGGCTAGGCTTCCTGCGTGATCGGGGATCTCTATGGCAAAGACTTTTGTGAGTGAAGCACGAAAGCCTTTGTTGTTAAGTACCTCGTAAGCCTTTGTTGGACTGTCCGCTATGATGCGAGCTACACCGTATTGTGCGGTATCGGCAAGCGTGAGTGTGTGCATGTTAATCTGTGCATCACCAAGAGTCCTGCAAAGCGCGGCAAGACGACCTTTGTCATTTTCCAGAAAGACTGTTATCTGATCTATCATGAGATATCCTCTCGTATGTTTTACGGACGACCAATATTGATCATCCCTGTTCCTTGTATCGTTCAGTGCAAAACGGTCTGAAACCGATTCCTATTTTACTCGCTCGTCTATTACTCTGCGAGCCTTGCCTTCGCTGCGCTCTATAGACTTAGGCTCCACCACTTTAACCTCTACGCTGACTTGCAGATTGCTCTTGATCTCGGCATCGATACGTTTTTGCAAAGCCTCGATTTTTCTGATCTCGTCAAAATCAAACGAAGGCACGGTCTCCACCTTAAGTACAACATGATCGAGCGGTCCTTTGTTGCTGAGCACAATCTGATAATAAGACGTAAGCTCATCAAAACTGGCCAGAACTTCTTGGAATTGGCTCGGGAAGACATTTACACCGCGAATGATGAGCATGTCGTCAGTTCTGCCCTGTATGCGATCCATACGGCGAAGAGTTCTGCCGCATTCACATTCGCCTAGCAGTATTCTGGAGATGTCACGCGTGCGGTAGCGGATCAGTGGCGAACATTCTTTAGTAAGAGTGGTGAACACAACTTCACCGTATTCGCCATCCGGCACCGGCTCTAAAGTCTGCGGATCAAGTATCTCAATAATAAAGTGGTCTTCAGCCACGTGTAGACCGTTTTGATAACGGCACTCACACGACACACCCGGTCCCATGACCTCAGAGAGTCCATAGATATCCACCATCGTTACACCGAGTTTTTCCTCGATCTCTTTGCGCATACCCTCTGAGCACGGCTCAGCACCGCATATTGCTCCGGAGATTTTAAAGTCTTTAGCAGGGTCAAAACCAAGATCGATAGCAGTATCAGCAATGAGCAGGGCATAAGATGGTGTGCAGGCTAAGATGTCTGCACCCATGTCGCGCATCATCTGTACCTGCCTTTTTGTGTTTCCACTACTCATTGGCATGATGGCACTGCCCATGCGAATACCGCCTTCATGAGCACCTAAGCCACCGGTAAACAATCCGTAACCATAAGATACCTGAAGAACAGATTGCTCGTCGCCACCTACTTGGGCAATTGCGCGAGCAAAGGTGTCTCCCCAGTTATCGATGTCGTTTTGAGTATATCCCACCACTGTGGCGTTTCCGGTCGTGCCGGATGATGCATGAAAGCGCTGTACTCGTGCATCGGTCGCAGGTATGGCAAACAGATCAAACGGATAAGCATCACGCATATCTTGTTTGGTGGTAAATGGTAGTTTTTGCAGATCATCTAAAGTATTTATATCACCGGGAGTTATGCCCGCCTCATCAAAAGCAGCTTTGTAAAAGTCTATGTTTTCATAACAGCGAGCAACAGTTTGTTTGAGTCGCTCAAGTTGTAATGCCTCCAGCGACTCTCGATCCATCTTTTCGATCTCAGGTTGAAAATACTTCTCCGGCCCTCTCCCAGTACCTGCCGTATCCGTCACATCCTCCGTACCTTTCTGACCACTCAGCCGTGCCTCGGCAAGTGCTTTCTGCAGCTCTGCCAATAAACAAAATCAAAGCTCAAGGCATGCAACACCACAGTTTTGACAACAAATTACTAAAAATCTTTTAAGTTTTTGGATTTTCTTACATAAGCCTTGTAAATACTACGACTTCGTTTGTTAGGCTAGGCACTAAGTTTCTTCCTAACGCAGTGTCAGTAAGAGCGCCAACCATAAGACAAACTCGTGCCAGGATGTTGTTTCCTAGTCTTCTGTGCCGGCATCGTCATTTTGACCGGGTTTGGTCTGCTTGTCGTCCTCATCATCTTTGTTGTCTTCTTTTTTCTTGTCCTCATCCTTATCCGGCTTATCGCTGATCTCAGTGATTTCAGTTTCCGGGGCATAGACCGACTTAAAATCGGTCTTTCTTAATAGCTGTCCGTTTTTGTCGTATACATATCTCGTAACAACTATTGTGCGACCTTTTACACCTTCTTGCTTAATGCGTTTCTCGCCGGCCTTTAGATCAGGATTCACTACTTCCTTTTTTTGAAAGTCAGTGCGATTTGTAAAGCCTGTATCTTCAACCTCTACTCTATATCCCGGATCAGTTCCCCATAACGTACATGTAAGCGCAGAGTTAGTGTAGCTCATCGTCATCAATATGTGACCACCGGTATCGTTTTCAAACTTTAAATCCGGCCATTGCCAAGAGACTGCTGCATCGCGTCCTGCCGGATAGGCTATCAGATAAAACCCGTGGTTGACACGCTCATTAATCGGAAGACCTGCGTCAAAAGCAGCGTTAAATACTGTGGTCGCTACCTGACATATTCCACCGCCTATCTCATCAACATACTCTCCGGCTACGATCGACGTGGCTTTTTTGAACCCACGTGCTTCATTGCATTCACCGGCAGTTCCATGAAATGACCAGGTGCCGCCCGGAGCGATCATCGAGTTATTTAAAAGATCTGCAGCCAGCTGGATATTGGTTACCTTATTTGCTGACGCAACCGTAAACTCTGTGGTATAGCTGGCGATCTTATCTTTAATATTCATCGCATTGGCATCTTCGGCTGTAAACTCCGGCTCAAGATCTGTTACAGCTAAAGCAATTTCTCTCTTAGCTGTGGAATGGTTTTCTCCAAATAGAATGTCGTATAGATCAGTGGATACTTTTTTGTAGTTTATACCGGTGCCATTTGTACCCGCAACAACTTGAATCCGATCACCGGATAGTTCAAAACGAGCATCAATTGGCTTTATGCCCGGATCACGATCTCCAATAATGGCTTTGAGCCCGGTCTCGAGCTTATCTGTGTCTACCCAAGGAACGAGCTTTGCGTCTGCCCCATTTCCCTCTTCGGTGACAGAGACCCAAGAACCTATGCCGGAGGAATCAACCGTCCAAGGCTCTTCGCTTCCGTAAACCAAATCTACACTTTGAGAAACTCGCTCCTCGACCATCTTGGCAACTTGCAACGCCTGATCATAGTTGATATTTAAAGACATCATTGCCATAGGCACGGCAAAAGCACGCTCTGTTCCCAAAAATGCATTGCCTAGCTGTGTAGTAAAAGCATCATGGTCAACACTGTTGCCGGCACGACCGTCTTTAGCCACAAAACTTCCATCAACATACTCAACACTGGCATTTACCATCTCCCAGCCGATGGATTTTGTGAGCATGGACTCCAAAACACCAATATGCGCCGGATCAAAACTGAGCGAGGCAGGCAGATTAACACCACCACCAAAACTTGCCTTGAATCGGTTGGCAAGGAAATCTGATCCCCGACCGATCGCGTAAGCCTCGTTAGCTAAAGCGGTTGAATCAAATGAAAGCCCTGCATTGCTTGAATTAAGCAGCCAGGAAGTACTTGCAGCACTCTCATCACTTTGATCATATTCTGAACCTTCCGGCGCGATCTCTACAGTAGATTCATTAACTCCCGCCGCCAGTGCCTCTCTGTTTGCGAAAAGCGCAACAGGAGTATTGCCAGTGACAGCTGTCAGCTCTTGGTCAATAAAAGCCGCAGCTTCCTCAGTGGTAAGCCCGCCAACATCGATACCTTGAACCGTGACACCACTATGTATTTTTCCAAGATTACCCACAATATCGCTAACAGCAATAAAAGCAATTAGAGCCACTACTACAATGACAATGCCCAAAGTTATTTTTTTGGGAGAAATTCCACCACGCATTTTGCTTGATCGTCCTGATGATCTTACAGAGCTGGATCGATCACTTCGCACGGCACTATGTACGGCTGTTTGACGAGTAAATGTTTTGTTGTTCCCACCGCTTGAATCTCCATGGCTGTTAGAGCTTGGCCTACGGCGAGGTGTTATGCTCTGTCGGCTCATAACTCGCGCACACTCCTTGCAGGTGGTGCGCCTCGCTTTTGGGGCGGTGAATTATCGTCTTCTGAATGAGACACACTTGCACAGTTTTGACCTGCGTCCTTAGCTTTATCATCGATATCTGTCGCGCTTGCCAAAACCGATTTTTGTCGATCAGCATAAGCATCACTAAGATGAGGGCGAACGCCTCGATAAATATAATAAGCTGCCGTAATAAGCGAAGCTATCGTGCCAATGTAAATCAGCCAAATGCCGAGCGGTGCCGATTCTTGTCCCCATCCGGGCAAAAGAGATGATTGAAGCACATTTACACCGCCGAGTATCGGCCACATTATAACAAGCGAACAAAAGCCTGCCATAAGCAGCGCTGTTGCAAGTTTGCCGAGGAAGATAACTTTGAAATCGCGATTGTATTTGCGCATTTGATAAATAGTGACCAACATCATGCAGGCATCACGTGCAATCAACACAACAAGAATCCACAGAGGAAGCCGTCCGACAACAAACAAAGAAACAACCGCAACCACAATAAAAATGCGATCGATCGCCGGGTCAAGCTTTTGCCCGAGCTTCGACACTGAGTTTGTGGCGCGAGCAATATGACCATCGACAAAATCCGTTAAGGCGGCAATCATCAATACCAAAAACGCTGCAAAATTGTTTTCGTACTGCACTAATAAGATGAAGAAAACGGGCAGTAACAAAAGGCGTGCTATCGAAAGCAAGTTGGGAATAGTAAATATCTTGTTTGTTGCTTCTTGTTGCACAATTACCTCTTGTGGTTATAGTTATTCCTCGCCGTTAGTATAAACGAAAACTGCCCGGTAACTAAAGCCCGAGCAGTCGCTGTTTACATGATGTTAAACAAATATTTGCTCAAAATCACTCTATTTCTTGTGTCGTTTAAACTTTAAGCAAATCACCTATATTACTAAGTTGCTTTGGTGTCTTTGGCATCTTTAGCTGCCTTGGCTTTTGCAATACGCTCAGCCTTCTCTTTTTCGGCAGCTTCCTTGGCAGCTTTTTCTTCTGCTGTAAGCTCCGGTTTTTTGATCGTTACCGTACTCATTTCGGTGGCTGCCTTTGTGTAGTCCGGCTTCATGTCCAGGCAGGTCTTAGGGCAAGCTCTTACACAGGAATAGCACTGTATACAAGCAAACCTATTGATCGTCCAAGTCTCATCCGGCTTATTTACCGTAATGGCATAAGTTGGACAACGCTTTTCGCAAATACCGCAAAGAATGCAGGTCTTGATATCGCAAGCAATATGACCCTTGGTCATTTTTGTATATGTTGGCGCAACCACCGGATACATCTTTGTAGCCGGTTTTTTTACCAGATTTTTAAACGACATTTTTGTTAGATGAAAACTACCCATAGAGCATATCCTACCTCTCTGTGCAGCTGATGCAAGGGTCGATGGTCAAGACATTTAGCGGCACATCGGCAAGATCGCAGCCTTGCAGGGTCTGAACCATACCGGCAACATTTTGCGACGTGGGCGTGCGAATGCGGAACCGCTCCAAAAACTTTGTGCCATTTCCTTTAGCAAAATAATAGCATTCACCACGAGGTTGCTCTAAGCGCGATACAGCATACGATCCTGCCTCGGGTGTACCTTTTATCTTTTGATTATATGGTCCATCAGGAATCTTATCTACCAGCTCCTTTATGATATCCACAGACTGAATTATCTCTAAAGCACGCACTTCTGAGCGAGCATAACCATCACCATCGTTTGAGGTTATCAACTTGAAATCGGCCAGATCACCATATGCCCCAAAGCCAAACATCCTAATGTCTTCTTCCAGACCGGAAGCCCTGCCAAAAGGACCTACGCAAGCAGCTTTAAAAGCATCTTCTTTAGAAATATATCCAACACCAACAAGACGGCTTTTTACCGATCTGTCTTTAAGGAACACTTTTAATAACTGCTTATACTCAACAATCATTTTATCAAGACGTTCTACGATGCCTTTAAGCTCGCTGTTTTCTATGTCTTGTTCTACTCCGCCAACATTACAAGCTGTAAGTATCACACGACCACCGGTGGTCTCCTCAAAAATGTCGAGGACGACCTCACGTAAACGCCAGCACTGCATGAATAGATTCTCATAACCAAAAGCATCAGCCAAAAGACCCAGCCAGAGCATGTGAGAGTGGATCCTGGAGAGCTCATGCCATATCACGCGCAGATACTCAGCACGCTTTGGCACTTCGATCTTCATCAAAGCTTCAATAGTCTCGGAGTACCCAAGGCTGTGTCCAAATGCGCAAATGCCGCAGATTCGCTCTGCTACCAGGACAAATTGCATGTAATCTTTTTTGGATACCAGCTTTTCAAGGCCGCGATGCACAAAACCTATTTGGGGAATCGCTTCCAATACTTTCTCGTCCTCTATTACCAGATCCAAGTGCAGTGGCTCCGGAAGCACCGGGTGTTGTGGTCCAAAGGGGATGACTGTTTTGTTTCCCATAGTTAGTTATCCCCCTTCGCGGAGCTGTCGTTGTCGTGAGTATGGATTCCTGCCTGCGCAGGAATGACAGAGGAGGGCGCGGAGCTGTCGTTGTCGTGAGTATGGATTTTTGCCTGCGCAGGGATAACAGCAGAGGGCGCAGAATTATCCACGACGTCTGAGGAGGTGGCTACAGATGCTACTATCGGTACTTCAGTTGCGTCAATGGCCACATCCAACGCAACCGGAGCACTGTCATAAGCTGCCTTACGAGCTTGAACAGAGTCAGGATTCATTGGTGTGGGTATAGACACCTTGTAGAACTTGCCGTCAAAGTCAATTGAAATGCCTGAGAAGCGCACTCCAAACAGGTCGTATGTCTCATTCTCAAAAAAGAAAGCATTGGGAAAGCGCCCGGAAACTGACGGGATAGTAGAACCGTTTTCTACAGTAAAGCGTAAGTTCTCCATCGGCAGTCCATTGGAAAAGCTATAGATCAGCTCCACACCGCCTTGAATGGCGCTGCCGCAAATGTTTACAAAGCGCCAACCGCGCGCATCGTAATCTTCTACCTTTGTCATAAGCTCATCAGCGCTTATGTCGATGAACACTTGTGGTTTTTCGTTAATCATCAGCTTTAAGCACCTCCTAGCGTGGCTTTCAAAGCTGCCTCGCGAACCGTTTGTCCATCTACGATCTTCTTGGCAGCAGTCACGTCATCTTCCAGATTTACACTCAGGTCTTGCTTGTTTGCGAGCTTGGCGCGCTTTTCTTCTAATATGCCTAATCCGGTGACAACGGCATCGATAATCGCTTCCGGTCTGACCGCGCATCCGGGAGCATACACATCCACAGGAATGGCAACATCAATGCCGCCTAAGGTGTTATAACACTCCTTAAAGATGCCGCCGGTCGTGGCACACACGCCGCAAGCAATTACAACTTTTGGCTCCAGCATCTGCTCATATATCTGCTGCACAACCTTAATGTTTTGTTCATTCACAGAGCCGGTCACCAAAAAGATGTCGGCATGTTTTGGGTTTCCGGTATTTATGATGCCAAAACGCTCAACATCATACATTGGAGTAAGGCAGGCCAAGACCTCAATGTCACACCCATTACAGCTTGAGGCATCATAGTGGACCAGCCACGGTGATTTTATCGTCGATGACATCCAGCAAACCTCCTAAAATATTACCTGGATGAGAACCATGTTTATAGCAACGCACACCAAGGTGACGATCCAGCTGCTAGCCAGCATGAACTGCCATTTGACACGCGCGAAGTTGTTATCGATAAATACTTCCAACAGATATACTAAAATCATTCCCACAATTGCTACAACAACGCCTATCCAGCTGCCCCATACGAGGAAGAGTCCTACCCAACCAAGGAAGAGCACTGTCTCATACCAGTGGATGATCTCTACAATCGCCAACGTGCGTCCGGTCATCTCAGTAGATATGCCTTTTACAAGCTCCGTATGAGCGTGATGTGAGTAGCTGAGGTCAAATGGTGACTTGCGCAGCTTGATGGTGAGAATGAACAACAACCCGATAAACACAAATGGCAGAGCAACGATCAGCGGGCGATCAAGCGCAAATACTGCTCCTACGTTGAATGTGCCTTCGCCGAGCATCGGAATCGTAGCCATATAAAAAGTCACAGCCATTAATATGACCATTGGCTCGTACGCCATGACCTGTATAATCTCACGCTCTGCACCGATCTCAGCAAATGGAGAGCGAGTTGAATACGCTGCAATAATGAAAAACAATGTTGCCAGCATCAAAATAAAGATGACGAGTAAGAAGTTGCCACCGGCAAAGAAGAATGCCCCGGCCAACACGGTAAATACCATCGATAAGAAAACATAAAACCCTTGAAAGCTATGAGTCACCGAATCGTCTTTTGCGAGCAGTTTTTTAACGTCATAAAACGGCTGCAAAATTGGCGGTCCAACCCTGCCTTGGAGCCTAGCCGTGACAATACGATCGGCACCGGCAATGACTCCGCCAATCAGTGGAGCCAAAACAGCAAAAGCCACAAAAGCGACAACAAAGGAGATAATCGTCACAGCGACCACCCCCATATGCTCAGTGTTGATAATACTAGTCCAAAAGTAATCACAGTTATGCAGCAGGTATTAGCTAAAGGCGTCATTGATTCTTCTGAAAACCATCCCGACATATACCAGTTGCGTTGCGAGGCTTGTGTTTCTACAGACAAGGAGCTTAAGTACGTGCGTTTCTCAAAATCTACACCAACACCGGAAAGATAAATTGGTGCAGTGCGGTTTTTTGTGCTTCTGGCAAATATCAAGAAGGACAAGACCACAGCAACCACGATTATGGCCATTATCAATAAATTGTCAAAACTGATCACTTCAAGCGAAGTGGATGCCCACTGAGGATTGCTTAGCAAGTAAGGAACAACTACCCACTGTGAAATAAACGGGAAGCCAACAGACAGGCCTACCACCAGTAGAGCCATCAATCCTATAGTTGACCACTCGCTGCCGTTAACCTTAGTCTCGACGTTTGTTTGGTTTCCGGCGACTGCTAAAAGCTTGCCCAGCCACTTAGCCCAAAACATAAAGGTTACAGCTGAGCCAAACGCCAGAAGTATCAGCAATACAGCGTTGTTAGTCTCTACCAGTGACACAATCGTAGCCCATTTGGAGATAAGCATGCCAAACGGAGCAATGAACATGGTTAAAATGCCCAGCGCCATTAATAACGCGAGCTTGGGCATGCGCACAAAAAGGTTGTCCATTTCCTCGATGTCGCGGCTGCCAATGTTGTGCTCTGCGGTGCCCACACAAAGAAACAGCAGAGATTTAGCAACAGCGTGAAATATCAGTAAGAATATCGCTGCCCAAACCGCCTCCGGTGTACCAACACCGGCGCAAGCCACAATTAGACCTAGGTTGGCAACAGTAGAGTACGCTAAAACCCGCTTGGCGTTTGGTTGCGAAATAGCAATCGCAGAGCAGAACAAGAAAGTAACCCCGCCGATTAGCATTATTGCAATACCGTTAACGTTCCAGCCAAACGCCGGAGCCAGTTTAATCACCATGAAAACACCGGCTTTTACCATTGTCGATGAATGAAGCAATGCCGATGTTGGTGTTGGTGCCACCATAGCGCCAAGCAACCAGCTTTGGAAAGGCACCTGCGCTGCTTTTGTTATACCGGCAAAAGCTAAAAGCATGATAGGTAAGCCGAGCAGACCAAGGCTGCCGTGTGCAATGATCACATCAAGCTCAAGTACACCTTGAAGACCCAGCAATATCAATGCAATCACAAACGCTAAGCCACCAAGTTGATTCATGACAATTTGCCTAAACGAGTTATTTATAGCCTCGTCAGTTCTGGTGTAGCCGATCAGTGCAAATGAACAGACTGTAGTTATCTCCCAAGCGCAGAACATCCAAGCCAAATTGTTGGCAAATACGATGGCAAACATCGCTGTGAGAAATAGAAACATCAGCGCAAAGAATGTTGGACGTCTGTCTTTGCAATTGGGATCTTTCTCACGCGCGTGGCACTCGTGCTCTTTCATGTACCCCAAAGCATAAATACAGATACCACTACCAATAATACCAATGACAAGCGCCATTATTACCGATAAGCCGTCGATGTATAGATCATTAGCTATATTCACGCTTGGAGCAATTAAAAACTCGAAAGCAATAATTCCTGCCATCTGAGCCACAGCCAAAGCACCGGCCAAAACCTTTTTGTGTTTTATGCTTTTGCCAAGAACGTAAACTCCGATAATGACATCAACGGCAAGCAAACAGTAATTAATGATCGGATAATGAAAAGAGCCTTGCCAGCGATCTCCAACCAAATAGCCAGCAGCCAACAGAACAGTTGCAAGCATTATTAAAATGCCAAAGCTGATTACAACAACCTTGCGACCCCCATTACCTCTTACAACAAGTAACAAACCTGCTGCTAACAGCGGCAACAACAATAGAAGGCCAATGAGTATAATTGGTTCGAAAAACAACCGCACTCCTTTCATCATTTGCTACATGAGAACCCCGTCTGTGGAGATTTAGTTATGCCATAATTGCCACACGAACCCTTGCTTTGACAAATTACATGTAGATGCAGCATAACTTCAAGTGTAAGGGAAGCACAAACAACTAATCGGCACTTCCCCAGAAGGCGGGTATAAGGTTAATAAGGTTAGTCTAACTTAAGGTTTGGTCAAGGCAAAATCACTAACATCCCGAGAACGTAAGGTATCTTTCGGCAAACGGCATTTGTGTTACGTTAACGGTAGGTTATATGTGTGAACGGTTTGTTATGGGCGTGAGCGGTCACCTAAAGCCACGCGCGCTTCTTCTCTTGCTCGTCTATCTACCTCTTCTAGCTGCTCCAGCGATTGAACCTTGACGCAATCGTGGTGCTCCAGTACCGTCTCTACGGTTTGCTCAATATCCAAAAACCCGCACTTATCCTTTAAAAATGCTGCAACTGCAATCTCGTTGGCAGCATTTAATACAGCGGGAGCGGTACCGCCCAAACGCCCTGCCTCAAGCGCCAGGCGCAACGCGCCAAATGTTTGCGTATCGGGAGCCTCAAAGCTTAAGTTAGATAATTTGCAAAAATCCAAAGGCTCAAGCGGAGCTTGCCTACGAGTTGGATATGAAAGCGCATATTGAATGGGAATACGCATGTCCGTTACACCCAGATGCGCCTTTACACTACCATCGATGTATTCGACCATCGAGTGAATACAGCTTTGAGGATGAACCATAATCTTTATTTTGTCGTATTCTTTAGCAAATAAGTGATGAGCCTCAATGGCTTCCAAACCCTTGTTCATCAAAGTTGAGCTGTCGATGGTGATCTTTGGTCCCATCTTCCATGTAGGATGAGCAAGAGCTGCACGAGCGTCAACTTGCGCCAACTGCTCACGTGTCCACCCCCTGAAAGGTCCTCCTGATGCCGTAAGCCAAATGTTTTGCACCTCATCCACATTTTCTCCGAGCAGGCACTGATAAATTGCCGAATGCTCGGAATCCACAGGCAGCAATGTTTGCGGAGAAGACAGGGGCATCATCAAGTCGCCGCCAACGACCAAAGACTCTTTGTTTGCCAGAGCAAGTCTGCGGCCTTGCTTTAAGGTCGTATAGCTAACACGCAGTCCGGCTGCGCCAACCAAGGCATTGAGAACAACATCCACATCGTCCAAAGAAGCCAGTGCCTCAACAGCACTTGCGCCAAAACCAATTTGTGCATCTGTTGGTAACTGCGAGATATCCACTGAGTCAGCCGCATCAGCATGCCCCAGAGCCAAGTGCTTTACTTTAAACTCATGCGCCTGAGCTGCCAAGGCTTTCACGTTAAAGTGAGCAGCTAATGCCACCACTTGGATCGCATCGGGGTTTTTACGCACCACATCAAGCGTCTGAAGCCCAATAGAGCCACTTGAGCCCAATAAGGCAAGTCTTATTGGTTTTTTCATGATCACATCCACCAAATAAAATTAAAGACCTCGGTCGTTGGGCTAATGCCAATGACCCTAAAGTACAGCGAAGCCACAGCTGCAACTACGATAAGCGAGTCGCAGCGATCCAAAAAACCACCATGTCCGGGAAGCAAATTGCTGGAATCCTTAAACCCGGTGCTTCTTTTAATGCGAGATTCTACAAGGTCGCCAAGCACACCTATCCATCCGCAAGCAAGTCCACCGATCACAGCCTGCCATATTTCCATATTAAGCCCGGGAATAAAGGTCATCAAACACCATACGATCACCGAAAACACGATGCCGGCTAAGAACCCTTCCCATGACTTGTTTGGTGAAATGTGTGGGGCTAAGGGGTGTTTGCCAAACTTAGAGCCAATGACATATGCAAACGTATCATTGGCCCAAACAGACAAGAATATGCCGGCCACCAAAACACCTCCCCAAATGCCGGGAAGTACCTCGCGGATCATCACTAAAGATGTAAGCAAAAGCCCTGTGTAGCAAGCGCCAAACAAGGTCACCGAGACATCCGTAATGCGCGCCGGTGGGTACGCAGAGTACCAAACTAACAAAGTGCAAGCAAATATTACTGTTAGCGAAAGCAACCCATTGAAGTGCCAAAATGCATATGCCAAAGGATATAGCGTTGCTGCCGTAATTCCGATGACCTCGTTGGGTAATTTAGCATCATGCCTAAGCATCCTAAACAGTTCAAAGGCACATATGCCGGAAAGAGCTGAGGTCATAATCACTGTGGTAACAGGACTGACCAACACCAAAGTAAGAATTGAAACCGAGAATATAAGTGCGGTTAATGCCCGCGTCTTTAGCCCACCAACACCTGCGCTCATAGTTGCTGCTCGACCACCTATACTCCACCATACCTACGCTCACGACTTTGGTAAGACAGTACTGCACGCAAAAGCTCATATTTATCAAAATCCGGCCACAGCGTTTGCGTTATGTATAACTCACTGTAAGCGATCTGAAAAAGCAAGAAGTTGGACACGCGATACTCACCGCTGGTGCGGATCAAGAGATCGGGATCGGGAATACCTGCGGTGTAGAGCCACTGCGAGAAGTCTTTTGGTGTAAGCGCTTCTATTTGCTCGGCGTTAAACTCGCCTTTTAACGCTTTTAAGGCGATACTTTTAGTTGCATGGACAATCTCCAATTGCGAGCCGTAATTAACTGCGATTATCAGTGTCATGCCGGGATTATTTTTGGTGCGCTCTGTGGCTACCTCAAATACCTCACGCGTAACATTTGGCAAAGGCGAGAGATCGCCAATAGTCATAACGCGCACTTGCTCTTCGTGTAAGCCATCTAACTCAGTAGCCAAAGTTTTAGCAAATAGAGACATCAAGGTTTTAACCTCGCTAACAGGGCGAGACCAATTCTCTGTAGAAAACGAATATATGGTGAGATAGCGAATGCCAATATCGTTACTCGTACGTATTAGCGCCCTAACGCCCTTAATGCCGGCCCTATGGCCGGCGGCTCTATTTTTTCCGTGCGCAGTAGCCCATCTGCCGTTGCCATCCATAATGACCGCAAGATGATTGGGCACACGGTTTAGATCCAGCGCAGCAAGATCGATGTCTTGAGGCACCGGAGAAAACATCTGCTCCAGCTGCTCATAATTAGTGGCTTTGCCCACTATTACTAGACCTCCATGACCTCTTCTTCTTTGCGCTTCAAAGCCTGATCTACACCTTCAACATGTTTGTCGGTTAGCTTTTGGATCTGCTCTTCTGCACGATGAACTTCATCTTTGGAAACATCTTCTTCTTTGATCATACGCTCAAGCTTGGTATTGGCATCACGTCGCTCGTTTCTGAGAGCTACCTTAGCGTCTTCAGCGATTCTTCGACATTGCTTGACTAATTCCTTACGACGTTCTTCTGTAGGTGGAGGAAAAGGCAGACGAATGATACTTCCATCGTTAGATGGAGTAATGCCCAAGTCACTGGCTTGAATAGCTTTTGCAACATCGCTGAGTATTTGCTTATCCCAAGGCTCGACCACCAGCAAGTGTGCTTCCGGTGATTTTACCGAGGCCAGCTGAGTAACGGGAGTTTGCGTGCCATAGTAGTCCACCATAATACGCTCCAACATTGCCGCTGATGCTCTACCGGTGCGAATGATAGAGAATTCGTGGCTCAAGTTGGCAACGGTCTTATCCATCTTTTCTGTGGCAGTAGCTATAACATCATCGATCATAGTATCCTCCTTGTTTGTCTAGGGAAGTGTCAATTAATACGTTTCTAAGGTTGACCAGATCTAATAAACAACGGTTCCTACAGATTCACCGCGCAATACAGCCTCCATATTTCCATCTTCCATAAGGCTAAATACTACCAACGGCAAATGATTATCCATGCACAGCGAGATCGCTGTGGTATCCATAATGTGCAGCTCCTTTGTAAGCACATCCAGATAGCTGATACGATCAAAGTGCTTGGCATCCGGATTAAGCTTTGGATCACTGTCGTAGACACCATCCACTTTCGTGGCTTTTAAGAATACATCAGCACCTATCTCGCAAGCCCTCAAAGCAGCGGTGGTGTCAGTTGTAAAGTATGGATTTCCGGTGCCGGCGGCAAATATCACCACACGATTCTTCTCCAAGTGGCGAATTGCGCGACGTCTGATATAAGTCTCGGCGACTTCTTGCATTGCTATCGCGCTTTGAACGCGAGAGTCAACACCTACTCTTTCAAGCGCTTCTTGTAAGGCAAGTGCATTCATGACCGTGGCAAGCATTCCTATGTAGTCAGCCTGGCTTCGATCCATACCTTCTGTAGACGCTGCCATTCCGCGAAAGATGTTTCCACCACCAACCGTGATGGCAAGCTGCACCTTTGCATCAAAAATGCGTTTTATCTGCTGAGCCAGGCCGGATATTACTTTCGGGTCAATGCCGTATCCCTGATCTCCCGCCAGATGCTCGCCGGAAAGCTTAAGCAGCACTCGTTTGTATTTGAATTCAGACACTTCTCTCCTTTGATCCACTGATAATATTAGTCTTTGCCTGCTATGTGACAGCGAAGACTTAAAAGGTTTTTACTCCCCTTTTACACAATGTACAACTATAGCAAATACGGCTCCATCCTATATAGGACAAAGCCGTATTCTTGTCGGTTTTGTGGTGTCGCTTCGTTTGCTTGAGGCTTAACTTAGCCCTGACCAAGTCCAAATCTGTCAAAGGCGATGATCTCGATCTTATCGGATACCGCCTTAGATACTGCATCTACTACCGCCTGGATGTTTTTCTCCGGGTCTTTAACAAATGCCTGCTCTACAAGAGTGTTCTCCTCATAGAACTTCTTGAGGTTGCCCTCGGCAATCTTTTCTTGAATAGCCTCCGGTTTACCTGATGCGGCAGCCTTGGCCTTGTAGATCTCCATCTCGTGAGCGATGATCTCATCGGTAAAGCCATCGCGTGTTACTGCACCCGGATTTGCGGCTGCAACTTGCATGGCAACATCTTTGGCGAGAGTCTTAAACTCATCGGCACTTGCTGTAGCCTCGTTGGCAAACTTGAATTGCACAAGCACACCAAGGCGACCGCCACCATGAATGTAGTTGGAGATCGCACCGTTTTCAACACTGCGACGGATAACGCGTGAAACCTGAATATTCTCACCAATGGTCTGAATGGCCTCAGTAAGAATGTCTTCGATGCTCACACCGTCAACAGTTGCAGCCTTAAATGCCTCTACGTCTGCGTAGTCTTTTTCCAGCGCTGCTGCGGTGATCTTTTTAACGTAGTCGCCAAACACATCGTTGCGAGATACGAAGTCTGTCTCACAGTTTACTTCTACGAGTGCTGCTGTCTTGCCATCCTCGGACACAATAGCTGACACCAGACCTTCGTTGGTCTCGCGTCCGGCTTTCTTGGCCACCGCTGCAAGACCACGGGTGCGAAGCAAGTCAACTGCTTTTTCCAGATTAGCCTCGGTGTCTACCAATGCTTTTTTGCATTCCATCATGCCAACTCCGGTCATCTCACGGAGCTCTTTTACTAATGCGGCTGTAATATCTGCCATTTTTATTCCTTCCCGTTACTTAAAGCGGTTTATATCATCATCTACATTACTGACAACCGTGCGTGGTCGTCCTTGTTTGGGTAAATTAAGCCTCTTCGGCTTTTTCAGCATCGCTTTCTTCGGCTGCCTCTGTAGCTTCTGAAGCTTCTGTTGCATCGGTAGTCTCTGCCACAGGCTCAGCTTCTGCTGCCTCAGCCTCTGCAGATGCCTCTGCGACAGCTTCTGCGGCTTCGCCATCTTCAGCTACCATCTCGGCATCAGATACCGCAGTGCCGGTGCTACCTGCAATAACGGCATCTGCAATTACCTCGCAAAGCAACGTGACGGAACGGATGGCATCGTCGTTTGCCGGAATACCATAATCTACTTCATCGGGATCGGCGTTGGTATCGAGTACACCAATTACCGGGATTCCCAAACGATGAGCCTCGTGAATTGCAATTTCTTCACGCTTGGTGTCGATTACAAAGATCGCCTGCGGAATGCTGGTCATATTGCGAACACCATTAAGGTTGTTTTGCAGTTTTGCCAACTCTTTGCGTAGTAGGATCTGCTCTTTTTTAGGCAGAGTTGCCATACGACCGTCAGCCTCCATGGCCTCAAGCTCCTCCATGTGGGTTACGCGAGAGCGGATAGTTGCAAAGTTGGTGACCATACCGCCAAGCCAACGAGCATTGACATAAGGCATACCACATCTGGTGGCGTTTACAGAAACAGCCTCTTGAGCTTGTTTTTTGGTACCCACAAAAAGCAGTGTGCCGCCACGTGCAGCAAGTCTGCTTACAAAGCTGTAAGCCTTATCCAGCTCAAGCAGGGTCTTTTTTAGGTCGAGGATATAGACACCGTTGCGGTCACCAAAGATATACGGTTTCATCTTTGGGTTCCATCTACGGGTCTGATGTCCAAAGTGGACAGCTGCATCAAGCAGCGACCTGATATTTACAGTCGTAGCCATTCTTTTCTCCTTTTGTTAATGCCCGGGTGCACTTTGCACCTCAAGCCCTCTGCTCGATTCAACCCCTTTGGAAGTGCCGACTTAATGCTTGTGCATCAGATTCTACTCAGTTTGTTTCGGATTTGTTTGAGTAGGCGACGACACTACCGGGAGTAATGTCGTTGTCTGCTCAGACATAGCCGGGGCAAACTGTGCAGAAGATGGTGTGCAATGATTAAATCGGTGCTTCCCTAAACTGCAACCTATTTAGGCCACTGGCAGCAAGAGTCCTCAAGCATGCGAAATAAACGAACCGAACTATTCTAGCAGAAGAGTATCAGGTGTAGCAGAAGTTTTTTTACGTTTTTCAGCGCGTTTCACGTGTTTTGTCGGCGTTTTATAACGGATTTATTTTTAAACCTTTGAGTGCAGAAAAAGGGTTGTCGGGATCTATTGCGTTGGCGCAGTCGCAACTTTCTTCATTTAAGTTAATGCCGCATTTTGGACATAGACCGGCACAATCCTCTTTGCAAAGTACAATTTGGGGCAGCTCGAAGATAATAGCCGCTACGATAGGTATGGCAAGATCAGCTTTGCCATCAGCTTCAAGGATTGTAAACTCGTCGTCTGACTCATCGTCTGCCAGACGATGTGAATCTAACACATAGTATGATTCAACATCGCCGGTAATTTCGTAGCGTGCGTCTTCTAAACATCGAGCACACTCGGTTGTCATGTTTGCTTGTGCGCTTCCGCGCAGCAAAATGCCTTCTCCGGTATTAGTGAGCTCTAAATTGTAGTCAATGCCGTTATCAAGTAAAAAGGTTTGCGAGCCTTTTTGTAACTCGGCAAGCTCTAAGTTTCCGGACAGCTGTTTATATGAACCAAAGTCTGCTAACTCCGGAATAAGTTGATAATCCATGGTTACGTTCATGGTCATGTTTTTACCTGTTTTTATCTATTGTTTGTGGTTATTAGCGTAGCGTTTTGTTATTGAGCCTCTCGCGGCAACGACGTACGTTTTCACTTAGAGAATCGAGCGTGGACTCTACATGAGAAAATACGTTATCGGCATAGTCTTCAGCACCGGCTCTGGTTTCGCGCTCCATCTCACGTGCATCTGCCAAAATATTTTCAGCTTGCTGCTGTGCGATTCTTACGATTTCCTGCTCACTGGCAATGATCAATGCCTGATTGCGTGCGTCTTCAAGGATTCTGTTGCACTCGGCTTCCGTGTCTTCTAAAAGACCTTGACGCTCTCTTACAATTTGTCTGGCTTGAGAGAACTCTACAGGAAACGATTGTCTAATTTCGTCGATAATGTCTAGTGCTACACCAACTTCTATTTGTTTTTTGTCTCTGTTGCCTAAAACAGGTTTACTGTCTTCAATGAGATCAGATAGCTCATCTAATAACGCCAATACTCCGGATTCGTCCATCATTTGTCCTCTCAGACCTTTCATTGCTACGTTTAGACTGCTGCTCACATATCGTGCTTATTTACTGTGAGTTATATAGGTCGCAAGTTTACCAGTTATCTCACTTTAACGCCACACCAAGCAGCGCATACGTACTCTGGATGTTACCGATATTCATAAATATGTTATATTATGAATATTAAGTAAGATTTATTTTGGAGGAGTTATTATGGACGAAACGATTAATTATATCAAGGACATGCATGAGGCAACCGAGTTTGAGCTGAAGCATACGCCGAAAGTTGAAGTTGAAAATGATGGAGATGCGCGCATAGTATATGTAACCATCGGCCTAAAAGGTATAACCCACCCACAGACCGAAGAACACTACATCGAGTGGATTCGCATATTAGTTGATGACAAGGTCGTAGCCGGACAAGATTTTACCCCGGATACACCGCCTATCACTGAGGCAAGATTTGAGGCAGATGGGCAAATTACCGTTAGAGCTCTCTGCAATCTTCACGGCATTTGGGAAACAAAAGTTTAGTTCCTGAGAGTGTGAGTGTGGGGCTGCATCACATATGACCCTCGCCTCTGCCTTAGCAACATAAGGGGTCTTCGCATTCTCATAAACCGGCGAGGGTCATATTGTCAAAAGAATGGGCATTGTCCAGATTGTCACTACCACACCCCTCTGTCACTCCCATACTTAAAGGAAGCGCGATTATCGCGGATCCAGCGACAGGCACCTCTGTCACTCCCATACCCTTCTGTCATTCTCGCACCCCTCTGTCATTCCCGCGTAGGCGGGAATCCATAGACGCTAACACTCGAAACAATGGACTGTCGCCTTCGCTAGAGATGACAACCTATCATCTAACTGTAACTTTGAATGTCTTGGTCTTTCCACCAGCCTTTACGGTGATTGTGGTTGTGCCTTTCTTGTGAACTGTAATAACTCCGGCTTTGTCTATTGTGGCTACTTTTTTGTTGCTTGAGGAGTAGGCTGGCATTACTCCTGTGGCTTTTACAGGGGTTACCTTTGCTTTTATTTGTTTGGTTTTGCCTACTGTTAGAGTCAGTGGGCTAAATGATTTGAGTGCTTTTACCTTTAGTGTTTTAGCTACTACTATTATTGTACAGGCGGCTTTCTTTTTGCCATCTTGTGAAGTGACTACTATTCTGGCTTTACCGGTCTTTA
>QMCD01000786.1_pt1 | contig 21456 bp, 13 predicted proteins | sample 1821841 | NCBI WGS metagenome assembly QMCD01 (sample SAMN01991225, study PRJNA193472) | Termite gut metagenome, whole genome shotgun sequencing project. | isolation source: worker | host: Macrotermes natalensis
GGTAGGCATAAAGAATTCCTTAGAGTTATGATTAATAGGTATTTATTTTACCTACCACCTCCCCCTACGGGTACTCCTCCTCCCGGGAGGAGGAGAATAGAGATACTCCTGTTAATCACTAATCATTGACCATTTATCACAAATCACTAATCACTAACCCCTAATCACTAATTTACTAACCCCTAATCACCAATTCACTAATCCCTAATCACTAATTTACTACCCCCTAATCACCAACCCTTACTCCCTCCCCAACAACCCCTTCGTCTTATCCGCCAGGAATAAAGGTATATTCAGCAAATTCCCGTCCCGTTTCAAATTCAGCATCGAATACCGGATACGGCAAGCAGGCTGAAAGAGTTTCTCATATTGAATCAGACTTTTGCCCTGCACATTCCGGTCGGCTTTCACCTCTATCGGATAAATCTGATTAGCATATTGAAGTAAAAAGTCTATCTCCGCCTTATTGCCTGAACTCCAATAACGGAAAGGCGTTTGGAATTGCGCCGTGAGGCTTTGCAATATATAGTTCTCAGCCAATGCGCCTTTGTACTCAGAGTACGCAGGAGTAGGCAGCAATAAAATACCGGCATCCAATTCGGACAACCGCCTCAACAGCCCCAAATCCAATGCATAAAGTTTGAAAGTGCTCAAATCATCATAAGCTTTCAACGGCAACTTAGGCGATTTGCTAAGCAACACCTTATTAATAAGCCCCGCCTGCTCCAGCCACAGAATAGCATCCTCGTATTCCCTGGCACGCGCCCCCGGACGAACCAACTGATAAACAAACTTACGATTCTCTTTCGCCAACTGCGAAGGCAGCGAATTCCATACATAATTGATACGGGGAGCCAGAACCGCAGTTGTGTGCTTTACAAAATCCAAAGCATAACCATTCAGTATATCCTGAAGCGCCGAGTCAACCCTCTTCATATCATTAAAGTCAACCATCAAAGTGGCAGGTTCAGGCATACCTCCGCAGATGGAATAAGCAGTAAATGACTCTCGCAGCTTATCGAAAAAGATTTGTGGAAGGGGTTCTACTTTATCTATAGAATGCATGTATTCGTGCATAACCGGGTCTTTTGTCCTCAAAAATTCTGTAAAAGTGAGCGGATACATATAAAGATGGTTCACTTTCCCCACCGGAAACGACTTGCCTACATGATTCAGATAAATACCTAACAAAGACCCTGCACAGACCACTGCGTATTCGGGAGTCTCTTCACAGAAATATTTCAACGCATTCAGCGCTTCATTACATTCCTGAATCTCATCCAAAATCAGCAAAGTAGTCTGAGGCTCTATTTTCCTCCCATGCAAAAAAGACAGTTGCTGAATAATCCGCTGAGGGTCTTTAGTTGTTCTGAATATGTCGCAAAGTCCGCTCTCGTCTTTATCCAAACTGAAATAAGCGACATCCTCAAAATACTCCTTGCCGAAATACTTTAAGACCCACGTTTTACCTACCTGTCGTGCACCATGAACCACCAACGGCTTTCTGTTCGCATCCGTCTTCCATGCCTTTAATTGCCGGACAACATCTCTTTCAAACATAACGAATCACATTTTTGATATCAGAAACGTGTGAATAATCACATTTCTGATACGAGTTTTGTGCAAATATACACATTTTCAATAGGAAACAGCAAAATAAAGCCATAAGATTCAGGTAAAGGGATGCGAAGAAAAGAATTATAAGAATCCTATAAAGAAGGCTGTCCATTCCCTTCGGAATGACAGCCTCTATTATTGGTATTTAAAAAGAGTCTTACTCAACGGCGCTATCCGGCAGTATATCTAAAAGCCGAACAGCCGGGAATAATACTTTTAGAACTACAACGGAACTACTTCAGTCATAATCAAATCAAAAGTCAGCACAGAATAACCGGGAACACTTCCGTTACCGGCAGCAGCATACGCTGAATTATACGGAATATAAACTATCATACGCTCACCGGCATGCATGTACTGCAAAACCTCCCTCCATCCGGTTATCAATGAAGATGAACCCAGGTTAAACAAAACAGGTGAATCAAATACCGTCGGTTCATTCGCCGGCGGATTAGGAATATTTCGATCTGTTGCACCATAACCTGTGAAAGTTCCATCAAACCTGGCGCCGGTAATCAGTGTACCGTAATAATGTACGTAAGCCGATCCTGCAAAGAGTGGACGATCCCCACTTGGGTTCTTTCTCAGTTTTTTGCAATATATATACTCAGGATTTTTACCTGTACTGATAAAATTATTCATCACATAGAACATCTCTCCTTCCTGAACCATTTCCAGTTGCTCCAATTTGCTTACCAACCTACTACCGGCAACCACTTTTATTGAATCAATGAACGCTTCATTACGCTTCTGCCAGTTCGCATACTTACCTTCCTCTTCCACTTCTTCGCAAGAAGTGAATACGCCTGCCATGAACAGCAGGAAAGGCAAAAATACCAAGAGTCTTCTTTTCATTCTAATCATTTATATGTTAGGTTACTGCAACATCTTCAGCAGCGAAGTTACGCTGACACGATCTGCTATAATATTATTCAGTTCAGCGATAGCCACGCGTTCCTGCTGCATCGTATCACGGTTACGCAGTGTCACGCAGTTATCCTCCAGAGTTTGATGGTCAACTGTTACGCAGTATGGAGTACCGATAGCGTCCTGACGACGGTAGCGTTTGCCGATAGAGTCTTTTTCATCATACTGGCAATGGAAGTGGAACTTCAGGCTGTCGATGATTTCACGCGCCTTTTCGGGCAGACCGTCTTTCTTCACCAACGGCATCACAGCGAGTTTCACAGGAGCCAACGCGGCAGGCAATTTCAACACTACGCGGCTTTCTCCGTTTTCTAACTGTTCTTCACAATAAGAAGCAGAGATGATGCTGAGGAACATACGGTCAACGCCTATGGAGGTTTCGATAACGTACGGAGTGTAGGATTCATTCAGTTCCGGATCGAAGTACTTGATGCTCTTGCCCGAGAATTTCTCATGCTGGGACAAGTCAAAGTTGGTACGACTGTGGATGCCTTCTACTTCCTTGAAACCGAACGGCATCAGGAATTCGATATCGGTAGCGGCATTAGCGTAGTGAGCCAGCTTGTCATGGTCGTGATAACGGTAATGGTCGTCACCAAAGCCCAGCGCTTTATGCCACTTCAAACGGGTTTCTTTCCACGTCTTGAACCAGTCCAGTTCCGTTCCGGGCTTCACAAAGAACTGCATTTCCATCTGTTCGAACTCACGCATACGGAAGATGAACTGACGGGCAACAATCTCGTTACGGAAAGCCTTACCAATCTGTGCAATGCCGAAAGGTACTTTCATACGTCCGGTTTTCTGTACATTGAGGTAGTTCACAAAGATGCCTTGAGCCGTTTCCGGACGCAGGTAAATCTTCATGGCGCCATCTGCCGTGGAACCCATTTCGGTGGAAAACATCAGGTTAAACTGGCGAACTTCCGTCCAGTTCTTCGTACCGCTGATGGGGCAAACGATTTCTTCGTCCAGGATAATCTGGCGGAGTTCATCGAGGTTGCTATCATTGAGGGCTTTTGCGAAACGTTCGTGCAAAGCGTTGCGCTTAGCCTGATTCTCGAGTACGCGGGCGTTCGTGCTACGGAACTGTGCTTCGTCAAAAGCGTCTCCGAAGCGTTTGGCTGCCTTCGCTACTTCTTTATCTATCTTATCATCGTACTTGGCGAGTTGGTCTTCAATCAGTACGTCGGCACGATAGCGTTTTTTGGAGTCACGGTTGTCAATCAACGGGTCGTTGAATGCGTCCACGTGCCCGCTGGCTTTCCAGATAGTGGGGTGCATGAATATAGCGGAATCAATGCCGACAATGTTTTCGTGCAACAGCACCATACTCTGCCACCAGTATTGCTTAATGTTATTTTTCAGTTCCACACCCATCTGCCCGTAGTCATACACAGCTCCCAGTCCGTCGTAAATGTCGCTGGAAGGGAATACGAAGCCATATTCCTTGCAATGTGATACGAGTTTCTTAAAAACGTCTTCTTGTGCCATCTTTCTTGTTGTATCTATTAATTTTAATCCTGTTCTTTATTAAAAAGCGCCACAAAGATAGGGATTTATATCGTAAGTCGGGCAGGTGGGTTATTAATTTATCTTATCGTTGCAAACTCTCGCCTTGCACTCCCGCCATAATTTGCCCGGTAAGGAAGGCTGCGACGCCATTGTCGTAGAAAACCGCGCCGACTCCACAGCCCGACCGCACTGATTCCATGCCTGAACCGTACCGGGTAGTTATTTATAGCTTACCTGTTCCTTACCTTCTCCTTGTCTATAGAACCGAATTTGCAAAGGAGCAGGTAAGGAGCAGGTAAGGAGCAGACAAGGGTGAAACAGGGAGAAAGAATAGCTCGGATAGTCGGTGAGAAAAGTCAGCAGGCGGCACGCTGACAAGTTCGAGGATATATCGGTCCCTAACCGGCTTATTTTAAGCGTTAAATCAGATATTCTGCGAATTTTTCTCATTTTTTATTGTTTGCGGATTTAAAAAAACGATTATCTTTGCGAAAAATAACCCCAATACACACAAGTAAGATGATAATAGAATTTAGCGTAAGCAATTACTTATCGTTCAAAAGCCCTGTCACCTTTAGCATGATAGGCTCAAACTCCGTGAAGGAATTAGAAGGCGAAAACGAAGATCTGAACAATGTCTTTACAGATAATAGCAAAAAAGTGAAATATCTTAAAAGTGCTGCTATTTATGGTGCAAATGGTAGCGGAAAGAGCAATCTGTTTTCAGCCCTCAGCTTCTTCCGGGCATTTATATTAAATTCATCCAGAGAAAGTCTTGCTGAAGAAGAAATTAAAGTAACGCCTTTTTTGTTTAGTTCCTTGACCGAGAAATTAGAGTCTTCCTTCGAAATGATTTTCATGATTGAAGACACCCGTTATAGATATGGATTTGAAGTCACTAAAAATGAAATCGTTTCCGAATGGCTGTTTTTCTTGAATACAAACGAATCGACCAGAGAAAGCAACTGCTTTACCCGTGAATACCAGGAAATAAAAGTAAATTCAAAAACCTTCAGAGAAGGAAAGGACGTTGAGACCCGGACAAGAAAAAACACCTTATTCCTTTCTTCCGTAGCACAGTGGAATGGCGAGAAATCTATCCTGATACAAAATTGGTTTAAAGAACATATCAATATTCTGTCGGGAGATTCGACAGATACCGTCGGATATACCGTTAATAAATTTCTTAATAATCCGACTTTCAAAAAAACTGTTATTGATTTCATAAGGTTAGTAGATGTTGGGATAGAGGATATCCATATTGAAGAACAAATATTGGGAGAAGTCATTCCGGAAATAACTGAGGCTAAAAAATATCCCAAAATAAATTCATTGATCAGTGAACTGCAAGAGGAATTAAAAAAGAATTTTTCCCAAAGCGGGCTTAAAAAATTAGAAAGAAAAGAATTCGAAATAACATCCTATCATAAGAAATATGATGAGGCAATGAATTTAATGGAGTTAGCAGAATTGAAATTCGGATTAGAATCTGCCGGAACACAAAGGTTGTTTGCTCTTTTAGGCCCATGGTTCGATACACTGGAAAATGGAAGCGTTCTTGTTATAGACGAATTTGGAAGCAATATTCACACCAAGTTATCCATAGAATTGCTAAAAATATTCCAGTCAACAATCAATACAACCAATGCCCAATTGATTTTTGCATCACATGATACTAACTTATTAAGAAACGATTTATTCCGCCGCGACCAAATCTGGTTCACAGAGAAAGACAGCGCATCCGGCAGTTCAGACCTGTACTCTTTAGTCGAATACAAAATAAATCAAGCCACAAGTGTGCGAAACGACGCCTCGTTTGAGAAGGATTATCTAATAGGAAAATACGGTGCGATTCCATATTTTGGCGATATAGCCCGCTTCGTAAATGAATTTTCAAAGACCGCCGATGATGAATAAATTCAAGAAAAAGTTTAGCAGTATCGACGAAAAGTCTCTTGAACGCCGAAGCAACACCAAAGAGGAGAGAAAAGTAAAAGAGGATTTGCCTAAGGTTGTATTCAGCTTTAAGGACTTTGATGTAAGGCAAATTCCGCCAGGTCAATCATATCCGGAGTGGCAAGAGAAGAAGTTGCTGGCATACATGGTAGAAAAATTCGGTGAAATATGCAAATGTAATATGGTAGAAGCACAACAACAACGTATGATTAAGATATATGGAGCTTTTCCACCATCTTCCGGATTTAGATATCCTCAAACCGTGATTCAAGATAAAAACATCAACTGGGCAGTGGTTATGGATATTAAAGGACAGAAGCCCAGAGTTGCAGGACATATTATAGGGAATGTGTTTTATGTTGTCTTTCTCGATGCGGAACATTTATTCTTCCCGTCGGAACTTAAGCATACGTGATATGGCAGGATAGTAATTATTCATTTTGAATTATACGATTTGTATAATTCAAATACATACCCTTCGTTCATCACTGGTTTAATGTTTATGAGCGGGAAATTAACGAGGAGGACATACTGAAAATATACCATCTATTTGACGGCAATACGTATTATATGCAGAAGACCTTTCACGAGGCTTTCATCAACACCCCTGCAGGTGGTGCATGTACGCCGGATACATTAAGAGAAACAGTCGATGAGATTCTGGATGAAGCAGGCAGAGGCTATCGTCAGATGTTGTCCAGGATTCCCGAACGGCAGAAAGAGTTGCTATATGCCATAGCCGCGGAAGGCAAAGCAGAGAAAATCATGAGCGCCGGTTTCATCCGCAAGTATTCATTGGTTTCCAGTAGCGCTATTCAGGCGGCTGCCCGCAAATTGATGGAACTGGATTTGCTGTCGGTAGAAGACAATACTTATTTCATCCCGGATATTCTATTCCGCATGTATCTTCAACGGTTGAGAAATAACAATATGGTTTTCATCTGACATATACCCCCTGTTTAAGACGCCTAAGCAAGCGGTCAGCATTCGTGATTCGGGAAAAAGAATCTTCTCTTGCAGGTTTTACCGATAAAATTCGTATTTTTGCATTCGACTGAAAAAACCAGTGAATATACAGAATAGATATCCCCAAACAGATATGAGCGAAGACTTGGAAGTTCCGAAAGAAGACTTGGAGAATGAACTCCCGGAAGGGAGTGAAGGACATTCGGATTATAAACCCGCAGATACGAAAGACGTAAAAGCTAAGCATCAACTTAGTGGTATGTACCAGAACTGGTTTCTGGACTATGCTTCGTATGTCATCCTGGAACGTGCCGTTCCCCATATTAACGATGGTTTGAAACCCGTACAACGGCGTATCCTGCACTCTATGAAGCGCATGGAGGACGGACGTTATAACAAGGTGGCAAACATCGTAGGCCACACCATGCAGTTCCACCCGCATGGCGATGCTTCCATTGGTGACGCACTGGTACAGCTGGGACAGAAAGATTTGCTTGTAGACTGCCAAGGAAACTGGGGTAACATACTTACAGGCGACGGCGCCGCCGCTTCCCGTTACATTGAAGCGCGCCTGTCCAAGTACGCCCTCGATGTAGTATTCAACCCCAAAACCACCGAATGGAAACTTTCTTATGACGGACGAAACAAGGAACCGGTAACCTTACCCGTGAAATTCCCCTTGCTCTTAGCGCAGGGTGTGGAAGGCATTGCGGTAGGTCTTTCATCCAAGATACTACCCCACAACTTCAATGAGCTTTGCGATGCTTCCATCTCTTTCCTGAATGGTGAGGAATTTAAACTTTATCCCGATTTTCAGACGGGAGGAAGCATTGACGTAGCCAAATACAACGATGGCGAACGCGGCGGCGCAGTACGCGTACGTGCCAAAATAGAGAAGGTGGACAACAAGACGCTTGCCATCAAAGAAATTCCTTACGGGAAAACTGTTGCCAGCGTCTGCGACTCCATAGTGAAGGCAAGCGAAAAGGGAAAAATCAAAATCAAGAAGGTAGAAGACCTGACCTCCGGCAACGTGGAAATTCTGGTTCATCTGGCGCCAGGCGTGTCTTCGGACAAGACCATCGACGCCCTCTATGCCTTTACGGATTGCGAGATAAGTATCTCTCCCAACTGTTGCGTGATTGATGATAGCAAACCTCACTTCCTTACGATTAGTGACGTACTGAGGAAATCGGCCGACAATACTTTATCCTTGCTACAACAAGAGCTTGAAATACGCAAAAACGAAATCCTGGAAAGCCTGCATTTCGCATCGCTCGAAAAGATTTTCATTGAAGAGCGCATTTACAAGGATAAGGAATTTGAGGAGGCAAAGAATATTGATGCAGCCTGCAAACACATCGACAAGCGCCTGACGCCTTACTACTCACAGTTTATTCGCGAAGTGACCAAAGAGGACATCCTCAAGCTGATGGAAATCAAGATGGGACGTATCCTTAAGTTCAACTCCGACAAGGCCGACGAGCTGATAGCCCGCATGAAAGCGGACATCGAAGAGGTTGACAATCATCTTGCCCACATTGTAAAGTACACCACCGACTGGTTCCGGATGCTGAAAGACAAATACGGCAAGAACTTCCCCCGCCGTACAGAGTTACGCAACTTCGATATCATTGAGGCAGCCAAGGTAGTAGAAGCCAATGAAAAACTATACATCAACCGCGAAGAGGGTTTCATCGGCACTGCACTGAAGAAAGACGAGTTCCTCAGCAACTGTTCGGATATTGACGACGTTATCATTTTCTTCCGCAACGGTAAGTACATCATCACGCCGGTAGCGGATAAGAAATTCGTAGGTAAAAATATCCTTTATGCCACCATATTCAAGAAGAATGATAAACGAACCATATACAACGTGGTATATCGCAACGGAAAAGAGGGAATGCACTACATCAAACGCTTTGCCGTAACCGCCATCGTACGCGACCGTGAATATGATGTCACCCAGGGAACTCCCGACTCCCGCGTGGTTTACTTCAGCGCCAACCCCAACGGTGAAGCCGAAGTAATTAAAGTGACCCTGAAACCGAACCCGCGCGTTCGCCGGATTATCTTTGAGGAAGACTTCAGCAAAATCAACATCAAAGGACGCCAATCTATAGGTAATATCCTCACCAAACTACCCGTTCACAAGGTTGCCTTGAAGCAACGCGGCGGTTCTACCCTGGGCGGACGAAGGGTGTGGTTCGACCGTGATATCCTGCGCCTCAACTACGACGGACGCGGTGAATACCTCGGTGAATTCCACAGCGACGAATTAATCCTCGTAGTGCTGAACAACGGTGACTTCTACATCACGAACATCGACCTCAGCAACCACTACGAAGACTCGATACGTATAATGGAGAAATACGATCCGAACAAGATATGGACTGCCGTACTCTACGATGCCGACCAGCAGAACCTTCCCTATATCAAACGTTTCTGCATGGAAGCAACCGGACGTAAACAGAATTATATAGGGGAAAACAAGAACAATCGCCTGCTGCTGCTGACGGATGAATATTATCCTCGCCTGGAAGTTATATTCGGCGGGCACGACAGTTTCCGTGAACCGATGATTATAGAAGCGGACGAATTCATCGCCGTAAAAGGTTTCAAGGCAAAAGGGAAACGTATCACCACCTTCACAATGGAGACGGTCAACGAGTTGGAACCTACGCGTCAGCCCGAAGTGCGGCAGGAGCCGGAAGACAGGGAAGAAGAAGAGCCTGAGATTCTGGATCCCGATTACGGTAAAAGCGATGATGACATCCGGGATGAGTTAACGGGGCAGATGAAGCTGTTTTAAACTAAACACAGAGGCACAGAGACACAGAGTCTTTTCTCTCTGCGACGTAGTCACCCTCTCTGTGTGCTCTTGTTCAGGTTCTCTTCTTAAAAGAAAGAAAAAACACTGTGGCTCTGTACCTCTGTGTTCAAGCATAATTTATCATTTACAATATAAGCTAATTATGATTAAGTACTAACTAAACAACTATGTTTTTAATGAAATTATATAAGATAGGAATAATAACAGGATGCCTGCTCTTGTGGGGGGGAAGCATAAAAGCGCAAAGCGTTGAAGACAGGGCGTTGCAGGAGTTAAAGGCAGATTCTTCGGCAAGGACACGCTTTGTAACCCGCGCCACGATGTACGGCGTGGGCTATACCAATGTTTTCGACACCTATCTGTCCCCGCAAGAATATACAGGTATCGACTTTCGCATTTCGCGCGAAAGCATGCGTATGACCAAGTGGATGAACGGCAATCTATCCTCGCAAAGCTTTTTCCAGGCGGACGTAAGCTATACCCGGAATCATACGGAGAACAACAACGCATTTTCAGGTTTGGCAAACTGGAATTACGGATTGCATTATCATTTCCCGATTACTTCCAACTTCAAGCTGCTTGCCGGAGGGCTTATCGACCTGAACGGCGGTTTCGTTTACAACCTTCGGAATGGTAACAATCCGGCGCAGGCACGCGCCTACATCAACTTGGACGCGTCAGGCATGGCTATATGGGACTTGCGAATTAAAAACTATCCGCTGACCTTGCGCTATCAAGTCAACCTGCCTTTCATGGGGATGATGTTCTCACCGCATTACGGACAGTCATACTATGAGATATTTACTTTGGGTAACCGGGATGGAATTATCAATTTCACCTCCCTGCACAACCAGCCCTCTTTGCGGCAAATGATAACTGCCGACTTCCCCGTAGGAAAGGTAAAAATGCGCCTCGCTTATATATGGGATGCGCAACAGGCTAAAGTGAACAACATAAAGACACATGCCTACTCTCACGTATTCATGGTGGGCGTCGTGAAAGAATTATTTTTCATTAAATGATAAGGGTTAATCATAGCTGATAAATGACAGACGATGAAGATAAAAAGAACATATTATATCAGTAAGTTGAGATGGCTTGGGGTAATTGTCATGTTACTGCCTTTGCTGTCGGGCTGTATCCGGGAAGAAGAGTTCGAGAATTCCCCGCAAGGCAATTTCGAGGCTTTGTGGAAAATTATCGACGAGCAATATTGTTTCCTTGATTATAAACAAATAGACTGGGATGCCATTCACAATAAATACCAGCCGCTCATAACCTCCAACATGACTAATGACGGTTTATTCGAAGTGCTTGGCAACATGTTGGCTGAATTAAAAGACGGACATGTCAATCTGTACAACGCCTCGAATACGGCGCGATACTGGGACTGGTATCTGGATTATCCGCGCAACTTCAACGAAGGGATCATCGAACGAACATACCTCGGACGGGATTATCGTATCGCCGGAGGCATGAAGTACAAGATACTCGAAGACAACATAGGATACATCTACTATGAATCATTCTCCAGCGGTGTCGGCAACGGCAACCTTGATGAAATACTCTCCTACCTTGCTCCCTGCAACGGATTGATTATTGATGTACGCAATAACGGCGGAGGAACCCTCACCTACTCCACGAGTATTGCCGCCCGTTTCACTAACGAAAAAACACTAACAGGTTATATTCAACATAAAACAGGGAAAGGGCACAATGACTTTTCCAACCCCGAACCTATCTACCTGGAGCCTTCGAACAGCATCCGTTGGCAAAAGAAGGTGATGCTCCTTGCCAATCGTCATTCTTATAGCGCTACAAATGATTTTGTGAATGCCATGCGCTACTTCCCGAATGTCACCCTGGTAGGTGACAAAACCGGTGGCGGTTCAGGATTACCTTTCTCTTCGGAACTTCCCAACGGTTGGGCAGTACGCTTTTCCGCAAGCCCACATCTGGATGCGGAAAAGAAACATATCGAGTTCGGTATAGACCCGGATGAGAAAATAGATATGGTGAAAGAGGATGAAGACAAGGGAATTGATACCATTATAGAAAGGGCGCGCGAACTTCTAAAAATTGACCGGTAATTACGCTTGTTTATCTTTGTACCGTTACGAACCATATATATATCGTGCACGAACCATATATATCCCTTAGTTCGCAAACAAAGATTTTTCACCCGCAGATTGCGCAGATAACACAGTTCGGGTTTTAAATAAATCCGTGTAAGTGTCTCGTCATAAATAGTTTGTATTATAAATGAGAATTTAGTAGTGAGAATAGATACGCGGACGACGCGGATTAAGCGGACGAACGCGGATTCTTATCTTCTTAGTGATACTACTGTTAATCACTTATCACTAAACACTAACCACTGCGAAGCTCCGCTTCGCAAAACCCTCATTTATAGTATAAAATAATTCGGTTGAAGTTCTTATTCTGCGGATTAAAAATACATGAATAATGCAGGTTAGAACTTGTTGGAACGGAAAAAACTTCCTATCTTTGCCGACGCTAAACAAAAATAGCCTGCGGATGTGGCGTAATTGGCAGCCGCGCCAGACTTAGGATCTGGTGCCGAGAGGCGTGTAGGTTCGAGTCCTATCATCCGCACAACAATCAGGGTATTTATAGGCAAAAGCCCACTAAAATGATCGTTTTAGTGGGCTTTTTCTATATTTTTAACTCGACATCTCCTCGAGTCACTTAATTTATAGGCGATTAATACGTTTTTAAGTCTATTTTAATCCGGTTTTGAGTAACTTTTTAATATCCTGTCGCTTACTTTGGAGGCAAATCATAAATGTGTTTAACACCTAAATTAACAGTATTTTTAATGAAACAAAAAGCGATTTTAGCATGCTTGCTGTCAGCCTTGTTTTTATTACCCGGCGAGGTAATGGGGCAGAGTGCGTCGAGCGATGGAAAATTGGTGTATGATTTTGCATTTGCACCAAGTGAAGGTATTGTGAACAGAACCGAAAAAGAGTATAGGAAAGAGATTTGCCTGAATGGATTTTGGGATTTCCAACCTGTGGCTTTGCCGCAAGGATATGTGCAAGGCAAAGGCATTGTACCGGAATTGCCGCTTCCACAAGAAAATGAATGGAGCAAAACACGCATAAAGATTCCATCACCATGGAACGTCAACTCTTTTGCTAACAGAAACGTGGAAGGCCCCGACCATCGCAACTATCCATCTTACCCGAAGGAATGGGATCAAGTGAGAATGGCATGGATGAAGAAGAGCATAACCATTCCCGCGGATTGGGACGGACAACAGATAAAACTCTATTTTGAAGCGGTGTCCGGATATACGGAAGTATATGTGAATAAGGAGAAAGTCGGTGAGAATTTTGATATCTTCCTCCCGTTCAGCATAGACATTACGGATAAGGTAGTTGCCGGTGAAAGGATTGAAGTGTGGGTAGGCGTCCGGAGCCAGTCTTTATTTGAAAACAACTCTACTATTGGTCGCCGCATTATTCCGGCAGGCTCTATGTGGGGGTATCATATTGTTGGTATCTGGCAGGATGTATATCTGCTGGCATTGCCCAAAGTGTATGTGGAAGATGTATATGTGAAGCCGCTCGTTTCGAAGAATATGCTTGAGCTGGAAGTAACCGTGCAGAATAATACGGAGAAGAAAGCCGACTTGCAGATTCAGGGCAATATCAACGAATGGGTGAATTTAGCGGGAACAGATATTAATTCGGCTCCGGTACCTGCTTGGGAGTTGGGAGAGGAAGCGCTGAAAATAGCTCCCGTCAAGGTAGCTGTTCCTGCCAATACCTCAACAAAGGTGGTATTGCAGGTTCCGGTATCCGGTGAACTGAACTTCTGGACACCCGAACAGCCTAATCTTTATGCTGTACTGCTTTCATTGCAGACAAAGAAACAAACTTTGGACGTCAAGTACGAACGCTTCGGATGGCGTGAATGGACTCTGCAAGGTACTACGCAATGCCTGAACAGTAAACCTTACCAGTTGAGAGGCGATTCATGGCATTTTATGGGAATTCCGCAGATGACGCGCAGATATGCATGGGCCTGGTTTACTGCCATTAAGGGTATGAATGGGAATGCAGTTCGTCCTCATGCACAAATCTATCCCCGCTTTTATCTGGATGTAGCTGACGAAATGGGTATTTGTGTTTTGAATGAAACGGCCAATTGGGCAAGCGACGGTGGCCCGAAATTGGATTCTGACCTCTTCTGGGAAGCATCGAAAGACCATCTGAGACGTTTCGTACTCAGAGATCGCAATCATGCCTCCGTATTTGGCTGGAGCATCAGTAATGAAAACAAGCCGGTGATTCTGCATGTATATAACAGACCGGAACTGATGCCTCAGCAGAAAAAGGCTTGGGAAGACTGGAGGGATATTGTCCGCACCAACGATCCTACCCGCCCGTGGATTTCTGCTGACGGTGAGGATGATGGAGACGGTATATTGCCGGTTACGGTAGGTCACTATGGTGATATGGGGTCAATGAAACATTGGATAGAAATAGGTAAGCCCTGGGGTATCGGTGAACATAGTATGGCCTACTACGGTACTCCGGAACAAGTTGCCAAGTATAATGGTGAAAGAGCTTATGAGTCCCAACTGGGACGTATGGAGGGATTGGCAAATGAATGTTACCACCTGCTTGCCAACCAACGTTCGATGAATGCTTCTTACAGTACGGTATTCAATATGGCATGGTATGCTCTGAAACCTCTGCCGCTGGGTAAGAAAGACTTAACTACGAAGCCGGATATCGACAAAGACGGTATCTTCTTCACGGAATATAAAGAAGGTGTGCCGGGCGTACAACCGGAACGTGTTGGACCTTATTGTACTACATTCAATCCGGGATATGACCCGAACCTGCCTTTGTATGACACATGGCCTATGTACGATGCCATGCGTGCGGCCAATGCACCGGGACATCCTGCCTGGTCGGCATATACTGAGATTGACAAGAAGCAATATGAAACCCCGGCAGCGGCTCCTGCAGAGAAATATGAGGAAGTTGTTTTCATTGGAGGAGCGGATAGCAAGTTAAAGAATATATTGGACACACAAGGTGTGAAGTTTGCCACTAAAGTGACAGCTCCTGCACGGATGATTTATATCGTAGATGGTACTTACGCTTTATCTGCCGCCGAAAAGAAAAGCCTGTTGGCCAACATTGCCAAAGGCGCCGATGTGTGGATATGGGGATTGACGCCTGAAACCGTAAATGTTTATAATGAGATATTGCCTCTCCCGGTAGCATTGGACAACCTGAAGCGTTCTTCTTTCCTGCCTGTACAGAAGTCATGGATTCGTGGATTGAACAATTCTGATTTCTACTTCTGCGAACTTCAGCGGGCGGATGCTTCGGAATATTCTTTGAAAGGTGCTTTAGTGGAAGAAGGAGATGTATTGCTGAACGCCTGTAAGACAGATTGGAGAGCCTGGAATAAACGTCCGGAAGAAATCAAGACCGCCAGTACGATACGAAGCGAGTATGAATGTACAGCCGCTACTCCTGTATTTGTAAAATATCAAAATAGCGATGCCTGCTTCTATGTCAGTACACTGAAAGAGTTTACTAACTCAGAAAAGGGGTATAATACGTTAGGAGCAATCTTGAAGAATGCCGGAATTGGCTGCCGGGAGATTGAAGTAAAATCAAACGAAGTTTTCTTCTTGCGCGACAATGAACTGGTATTCCCGGTTGCCACAAAAGAAAAGTTAGTAAAAACAGCCACCGGATGGGCATTGGATATTTATGTATTCAGTCCTCGCCCATTGGACGACCTGCTGATTGAACCTAATATGCCTAAACTGACTTTGGTGGTGAAAGCCAAAGAATGTCAGCTTACTATTAACGATAAGGTATATACAGCTACCGGGCAAAATAGCCGTGAAGCTATTTATAAAGAGTTGCCCTTGTTGCAAGGTTGGAATAAGTTAAGTCTCAAAATCGGAGAAAGAGATAAGAATGAATTCAATGGTAACTTCAGATGTGATAACAGAAATGAATTCCTCTCTTCGTTGAAAGCGTTGTTCGTGAATCCTGAAGCGAAATAAAGAATGGCAGGTAAATGGATTGGAGGTAAAGCGTAGTTTTTTTGATAGGTTCAGTATTGGACTATCTCTATTAGCTTCTCTGTCAGAGAAGCTAATAGAGATAGTCCTGCTTATAAACTCCTGAATATGAATAATACAGGTTAGAGCTTATAAGTCGTTTTATATTTTTTTTGTACCTTTGTATAGCGTTCTTTAAACAGAAATATGAAAAACTATTGCAGATACATCTTACTTGTGTTCCTCCTGTGTACCGGAGCGAATCTATTTGCCTCTGTCTATAATAATGGACTCTATTTCAGGTCTCATTTCACTCTTAGTACTGAAAGAACCTCTCTCATCCTGGATGAAAATAAGCCTTTTGAGGTTGAAAATGAATTTACCATTTCTTTTCAAATGTGGGTACGTAATAACGAACCGGATTTCGGGTCGATTCTACATTTGTACACTAATACAAATCAATTGATCCGCTTCTCGTTTGTTGCAGGAAGACGTTCTCACTATCCGGCATTGGTTTTTAATGAAGGAATGGTGACGATTGACAGCCCTATAGAAAGAGAACAATGGGTGTCCGTTTCTTTGCAGATGAATATGAATAATAATTCCATTGAAGTAAGTTATGCAGGGAAAGACACTACTATAATGGTACCTTTACGCGGCACACATCAAGTGAGGGCGTTGTTTGGTTATGCTCCCGAATATCTGGCGGATATAGCACCGATCAATTTGAGGAATGTAAAAATAGCGCAGGATGGGAAGCAAACTCGTGAATGGCGGTTATGGAAACATAATGATGATATCTGCTATGATGAAATAGACGGTGCCATATCCCGGGCACAGTTTCCCAATTGGTTAATAGATAATCATATTGAATGGAAGCAGATCTATAGAGGAACAGTTCCCCACAGGTTGGATGTTGCCTTCAATGCTGCTGATGCTTTATTTTATCTGGTAAAGCCGAACAAGGTGGAGGTGATGGATGAAAATGGGGTCATAACAAGTGAGATTAATGTGCAGGGAGGATATCCGGCAATGGAATTTACTGATCACCTTATTTTTGATACCCTTACTAATAAATTAGCGTCTTACTCTCTGTCACAAAAGCGTGTCTCTTTCTTTTCTTTTGAAACAAACCGGTGGAGTTCAGTTGAGCGCAATAAAGAGGAACCCAGCTATTACAATCATGCCCGTACGTATAATCCGGCAGATTCTTCTTTTTATTTTTTTGGCGGATATGGTTTTTACAGGTATCAAAACGATTTGTTTCGCATGAATTTTATTGCTGAAAAGATGGAAGTCATTCAGTATGAGCCATTACTTAATCCTCGTTATTCTTCCGCAGTAGCAGTTGTTGGTGATGAACTTTATATTTTGGGTGGTAGAGGAAATAAGCATGGCAAACAGGAATTAAGTTCTCACTTCTACACCGAGCTTTGTGCTATTGACCTGAAAAGACACAAGTCGCGTGTGGTCTGGAAAAAAGAACAGACGGATGCCCCTATGCTAATGGCTTCATCTATGTATTTTGAGCCTGAAGACAGCTCTTTTTATGCAGTATCCCTGGAAAATGGCGGAGTTCTTTGGAAAGTATCCATGAATGATACAATTTGGACTGCTGTTTCAATGCCTATTCATAATAATGTGATTCATCAGGATTGTGATTTTAGTTTTTATTCATCTCCATCTCATGATAAACTCTTCCTGGTAATGGATAAAATACAGATCGATCGCACACATGATGTATCTATTTATTCCATAAATACCCCATTGATGAGTCAGGCTGATATTATGCAGCCCCGGGAAGAGGTGTCGGAGGATACTTGGCTGTGGTATTGGCTGTCTGCCTGGCTTTTGCTGATATCTGTTGCTGGCTTTCTATATAATAAAAGGAGTAGAAGTAAAAAACGGAAAATCATGTTAGAAAACACGACAGGTGTAATAAGAGAGAAAATAGATGAAAGTCTATCAATAATGCCTGAACCTGTAGAATGTTATTTTGATCGCAGTCATTCAGCAATATCCTTACTTGGAACATTCAATATAAGGGATAAAAAGGGCAATGACATAACTTCGAACTTTACCCCCCGCCTGAAGAGCCTTTTGATTTTATTGATTCTTTATACAGAAAAGAATGAGAAAGGAATTCTGACAAGGAAAGTGACTGAGATACTTTGGTCGGACAAAGATGAAGTTGCTGCCAGAAATAATAGATATGTCACATTAAGCAAGTTGCGTGTATTATTAGAAGATGTGGGTGATGTGGAAGTGATTAGCGAGGGCGGATTCTTGAAAATGAAGTGGAAAGAAAATGTATTCTGTGATTATTGCACAGCGTTTCGGGATATGGAATTGTTTCGGCGGAACGGTACTCAAAAAGATGATGTGTTTTTAAATCAGATATTGGAACTGTTATTGTATGGCCCTTTGTTATCTAATATCATTGTTGACTGGCTGGATGAATTTAAGGATGAATATTCCAGTCTTTCTATTGATTTACTAAGGAATCTGTTGGATATAGAATGTCGGAAAAACAATCATGAAATGATTCTTCGCATTACCGATATCATGTTTCTGCATGACCCATTGAATGAAGATGCCTTATCTGCCAAATGCTCTGTGTTGTTTTCAGAGGGAAAAAAAGGAATTGCAAAGAGTATTTACGACCGCTTCTGTAAAGAGCATAAGGAATCTTTAGGGGAAGACTACAAGATACCACTTTCCAAATTATGTGAATAAGAGCCTGTTTAAATTCTGCTCAGCATTAGTTTCGCCCAAAACATCTTTCATTATTCATGCGAATCAGGAGTTAAAGGAGTTATCGCTTCGAGGAGTTAAAGGAATTAAAGCCGATACTCCGTTTATGCTTTAACTCTGCATAAGTAGCTGTTCATAATTAGTTTATACTATGAGTGATAATATAGCGAAACGGAATCTCAATCAGGTTGCTGCGCAATACAAGCAATTCTTTAGACGCGGATAGCGCGGATGACGCGGATTTTTAAATGCTGCGCTACGTTAGCCCACCCGGAAGATAAAAAGAGATCCGCGTCTAAAAAATGATAGTATAAACTAATTATGAACAGCTACTTAAGATAATTAAACATGAGTACTAATATATAAATAGCAAGATTTTATGAATAACAAACTCTGTATACTATTGCTGGTGTCAGCAACCGGATTGTTTTCCTGTACGGAAAAGGAAATCCCGAAAGAGTACACTGATCGCGTGAACGTATTTATAGGAACCGGCGGACACGGACATACTTTTCCCGGCGCCACTTTGCCTTATGGGATGGTACAGTTAAGCCCCGATACTCGCCTCATGGGCTGGGATGCCTGTTCGGGTTATTATTATGATGATACTTCCATTATGGGGTTCAGTCATACTCACCTTAGCGGAACAGGGATAGGCGATTGTGGCGATATACTTTTTATGCCGGTAACAGGAGAGAAACCTTTGGTTGCCGGAACAGCCGAAAATCCGGACGAAGGATATCGTTCACGTTTCTCGCACAACGAGGAAAGCGCCCGACCGGGATATTATCAGGTATTTCTACAGGATGATTCTATCCATGTAGAACTGACAGCTACTTTGCGTGCCGGACTGCACCGGTACACTTATCCTCAAACAAACGATGCCCGCCTGATACTTGATATGGAACCTACCATTCATGGGCATCGGCATCCCGTTACGCAAATCCGCATTGTGAATGACTCTACTATAGCCGGAATGAAATATACGGAGGGTTGGGCCAAACGTCATTATGTCTATTTCCATGCAGTGTTTTCCACTCCTTTCGACTATAAACTCTATTCGGGAACCGAATATCAACCGGATAGCACATCCGTTACCGTCAATACGGCAAAGGCTGTGATGACTTTCAGGAATCTTCCTGCAGATGGACGTGTTCTGGCCAAAGTCGGCATTTCAAGTGTAGATGAAGAAGGTGCGAAGCGGAATGTGGAAGCCGAAATACCGGATTGGGATTTTGAAGGAGTTGTGCAACAAGCCAATACTGCTTGGAACGAAGCTTTGGGGAAAATTGACATTGAAACCCCGGACAATGACCGACGTACTGTTTTCTATACCTCGTTGTACCATACATTCATCCAGCCAAGTCTGGCGTCGGATATAGACGGGCGCTATCGTACCATGGGAAATGAAATTAAACAAGATGCCACTTATACCAATTATACAGTATTCTCTTTGTGGGATACATTCCGTGCGCTTCATCCGCTTTACACCATCGTAACGCCGCAGCAGAACCAGGCATTTATCCGCTCGCTGCTTCGCAAGTATGATGAATCGGGCATATTGCCTAAATGGGAGTTGGCTTTCAATGAAACCGGAACAATGATAGGTTATCATGCCGTTTCCGTCATAGCTGATGCCATGATGAAAAAGCAATGCGATTTTGATGTAAAGAAAGCTCTGGAAGCCTGCATACGTTCATCCGTATATGATACTACGGGCATTACGCCTGCAATGGACCGTCGGATACTCCATGAAAAGGTAATGCCGGTTTCCATTAAATATAAAAATGAACTGGGATACATCCCCTGTGATAAAGCAGGTGGGTCTGTTTCACAGGGGTTGGAGTTTGCCTATAATGACTGGCTGATAGCGCAGATGATGAAAGAACATAACCATAAGGATGTTTACGACAAGTACATGGAATTGTCTGAAGCTTATCACGCATACTTCGATCCGGAAACAAAACTGATGCGGGGACGCCTGAGTGATGGCAGTTGGATTACTCCTTTTGACCCTTCATCAGTGCATCGCCCCAGCAACTATGTGGAAGGTAATGCCTGGCAATGGGCGTGGTTCGTTCCGCAGGATGTGGAAGGACTGATGGAACTGGTTGGCGGCAAGGAGGCGTTTGAAGCCCATCTGGACACATTGTTCACCACAAGTTCCGAACTGACCGGTGACCCGGATGCTGCTGCCGACGTTACCGGGATGATTGGGCAATATGCGCATGGCAACGAACCGAGCCATCATATTCCTTACCTCTATAATTATGCCGGCGCACCTCGTAAGACGCAGGCTTTGGTAGACCGGATTCTCCGTACCCTTTACCATAACGACCCTAACGGGCTTTCCGGCAATGAAGATGTGGGGCAGATGTCTGCCTGGTATGTACTGAGTGCCGTGGGTTTCTATTCATTCTGTCCCGGGCGTCCGGTCTATGAAATTGGCCGTCCGATGTTCGATAAAGTAAGCATTCATCTGGAGAATGGAAAAGATTTTGTGATTCGCGCAGAGAATAATTGCGTGGAAAACAAGCATATCCGCTCCATGAAGTTGAATGGTGAGGAGTTGACTGAACCGAGGTTCTCACACTTTGATTTGATGCGGGGAGGTGAACTTGTTTTTGAAATGGAGAAATAAGCAAGTACAATGAAAAGAAGGAGCGCTAAACAAGAGTACAAGAGCTTATTAAGAGGCATAATAACTCTACTACAGAGTTTACTTCAGCACGTAAGCATTCGGCTTAGTGCATCTTTCTTTCTTCCGTCAGAAAAGACATTATAAGACAAAGCCCGGTTCCTTTGTATAGTACCGGGCCTTTTACTT
>QMCD01001016.1_pt1 | contig 21451 bp, 15 predicted proteins | sample 1821841 | NCBI WGS metagenome assembly QMCD01 (sample SAMN01991225, study PRJNA193472) | Termite gut metagenome, whole genome shotgun sequencing project. | isolation source: worker | host: Macrotermes natalensis
CTGCCCCGGCAACGGGTGGTGCCGCCGCTCCGGCGGCGGGCAGCACGGAAACCGCCCCGGAAACACCGGCCCAGTAGTCCGACCGCAGGCGTCCGAGACGCTTGTTTTTGCCCATCACCGGCCTCGTATCCCCAGCGGTACGAGGCCGTTTTTCGTATTTTGCTGGCAAATACTTGAATGTGATCGGCAAACCTGCTAGACTTTCGGTAGGGTTAAGGTTGTTTCCTTCATTTACCACTTCCAATAGAGAACCATGACAACGAAATTTCATCGCTTTCTCGCGTTGGCCTTACTGGTCGCGCTGTTTCCCGTTTCAAGTTTACCGGCCCAAAGCGTTGCCTTGACGCCGGTGGAGAAGAAAGAAAAAGGTTGGCAGGATCGCCACGCATCAATGGTCGCCGAGATGGCAAAAGGCTACGTCGATCTGCTGATGATAGGCGATTCAATCACCCACGGCTGGGAAGGGGCGGACCACAAAAAAGTTTGGGACAGCTACTACGGCCATCGAAAAGCCCTCAATCTCGGCATCGGCGGCGACCGAACGGAACACGTACTCTGGCGTCTGGACCATTTGCCGCTCGAAAAAATCAATCCCAAGGTGGCCGTGCTGATGATCGGCACAAACAACGTGGGGCACAAAAGTTCTTCGCCCAAAGACGCCGCCGAAGGCGTCAAAGCCATCGTCGATAAGCTGGAAAAACAGTATCCAGAGATGAAAATTCTCGTCTTGAACGTGTTTCCCCGTGATGAAAAGCCCGGAGGCAATCTGCGCAAAGCCGTCGATGAAATCAATTCCTATCTGCCGGAATTGCTCAAGGGCAAGGAAAATGTAACACTCCTTGACATCAATTCCACTTTTCTTGACGCCAATGGAAATTTGCCCAAGAAGGTCATGCCGGACGGACTGCATCCCAACATGTACGGCTACGAACTCTGGGCCAAGGCTATGGAGCCGACCTTGGTGAAACTGCTGGGAGAAGAAAATATTGCCACGATACCCGTCGACAAATTGAGGGAAGGGTGGTGGAGAGATCGCCATGCCGCCAATGTGGCCAAAATGTCGGAGAACAAGTCCGGGGCGGGCATTGAACTCTTGTTGGTCGGCGATTCGATCACGCACGGCTGGGACAGCCATCAGACGATTCTGGATAAATACTTCGGCAAGTATCGTCCGATCAACCTAGGCTTTGGCGGCGATCAAACGCAGCACGTTCTTTGGCGTCTGGATAATCTGCCACTGGACAAAATTTCGCCGAAAGTCGCTATGGTGATGATTGGCACGAACAATTTCTTCATGTGGGAAAACACGCCGTGGATGATTGCCGATGGAATCAAGGCTATCGTTGACAAGCTCCAGAAGCAATATCCCGACATCAAAGTCGTCGTGCTCGAAGTGTTTCCGCGGGGCGAAAAACCCGACGATTGGGGACGCTACCGTGTCAGCCAAACCAACTTGGCCCTGCGTGACCTGCTCAAGGATCAGAAAAACGTCGAGCTCATCGACATCGGCGACTCGTTCAAAAACAAGAATGACATCTTGTTGAAGAATTTGATGCCCGACTTTCTGCACCCGAACGATAAAGGCTACGAAATCTGGGGCCAAAAACTGGCCCCGGTTATGAAAGAAAAATTTGGTCGGTAGAATCATTTCGCTTCCGAACCGGGGACACCGTCCCCGGTGGTTCTTTTGACACTGGTATTGATGCCACGCCTTTCCGTTTCCGATGCGATTGAACTGCTCCGTTCCGATGATTTGCCACGTCTCGGTGCGATGGCCGACGCTCTGACGGAAGCGTTGCATCCGGGCGGCGTGAGAACCTACAACGTCGAACGGAACATCAATTACACCAACGTCTGCGTCAGCGGCTGCCGGTTTTGCGCATTCTGCCGCAACGAAAATTCGCAAGACGCTTATGTCCTCGATGAACGGACGCTGCTGACAAAAATCGAGGAAACGGTCGAACTCGGCGGGCGGCAAATCCTGCTGCAAGGCGGTTTACATCCGTCGTTGCCGTTTGAATGGTACGAAAATATGCTGCGTACCATGAAACGGCATTTTCCGGACGTGAACATTCACGGTTTCAGTCCCACCGAAATCGTCTTTTTCGCCGACACGTTCAAAAGGCCGGAGCGGGAGATATTGGAGCGGCTTCGTGCGGCGGGCTTGGGTTCGCTGCCCGGCGGCGGGGCGGAAATTCTGGTTGATCGAGTCAGAAAAGAACTCAGCCCCAAAAAAGCCTCGGTGGAACGGTGGCTGAATGTCTGTCGGATTTGGCACAAAATGGGTGGACGCGGCTCTGCCACGATGATGCTGGGACATATTGAAACAAGTGAAGAGCGTATTGAGCACCTCGAAAAAATTCGTGATGTGCAAGATACCGCGTGGGCCAACGGGGTCGAGGGATTCACGGCCTTCATTCCTTGGACATTCCAACCGGGTAATACGCCGTTATCACAACTGGCAAAAGCCGACACATGGGAATATCTTCGCTTTTTGGCGGTTTCCCGGCTGTTTTTGGACAATATTTCGACGATTCAATCGAGCTGGGTCACACAGGGCTTGCAACTGGGCACGCTTGGGTTGTCTTTCGGCGCAAACGATTTAGGCAGCATTATGATCGAAGAAAACGTCGTCGCTGCCGCCGGAACCATTTTTCGCAGCACGGAAGCCGCCTTCCGAGAAGCTATTGCCGCAGCCGGCTTCATCCCGAAACGGCGTGAATTGCATGGCAAGTGACGGCTTGGTTTCTTGCCCGTCATTCCCTCGCAGGCAGGTGTAACGAAAATGCGGGATTGAAACGGGAAACCGCCGAAAAAATCACAACGAAAATGTCGACACCACAAAATGACATGGTTGAACCGGGTGGCGAGCCGACTGCCGTGCCTGTAAAGCCGCCAACGTATCCCAACGGGGTGGGCCTTGTCTTTGCGTGGTTTCTGCCCGGTGCGGCCCATTTTTTGGCGGGAAAAAGATGGACAGGCATTCTATTGCTGCTTTCATGGCCCGTCTGGTTGTATTCAGCACTTTTCCTTTTTACGCTGCCGGGCATATTTTTTTGCTATCTTGCTTGGACACTGGGGATAGTGTGGCCGATCTTTTTCGTCGGGATACTCGTTTCCTCTTGGCGACCGACGCGCCGAATCGGTTGGCAAGGCTGGGGTGCTTTTTTTCTGCATCGTATGGGGTACGCACTACATTGTCGATGACTTGGGTAGTAAAGTCCTCTTCAAAAAATACGCGGGCGAGACTTTTGCCGTAACGGGATGGCTCCGACAATGCTGGGGTCTTCCGAATCCGCCCCGGAAATTGTGTGGCGTGACCGCGTGATCGCCAATAAATGGCTTTATCGTTTTACGAATCCCCGGCGCGGCGACATCGTGGTTTATCGTACCACCGACGCGGAAGGCCAGCCAACGATCTGGACACAGCGCGTTGTCGGCCTGCCCGGTGAAACCGTGGACATTGAATCGCCCTACGTTTTGATTGACGGCAAGCAGCTGACAGAACCGGCCATTTTTGCTAAAATCGCGGCCAGGCAGGACGGTTTTTCAGGCTATTTGTCCGTGCAAGAAATGTATGAAAGGCATGACATATCTCTGGAACCTGACGATGTGACCTTGCCGCTTCGGCTTGGCCCGGAGGAATATTTTTTGCTGGGCGACAATTCCCCGCTCAGTGTCGACAGCCGCTTTCGCGGCACGGTGCGTCGGGAAGATATTGTCGGACGTGTGTTTCACATTTACTGGCCTCCGTCGCGGATTCGGGTGTTGGAATAAGTAGAGCCGGATGTACAGCAACTTGCAACAGAGGTTGCGGAACTTCCGGGTGTATTACAAAACGATTATCACCATGAAATCTTATCGAGAAGTATTGAAACTGAACATTCCCAGCCGCATGGAGTTTGTGAACATCACGCGGCAAGTGGTCGAGGCCGTGCGGAAAAGCGGCATTCAAGAGGGCCTCGTGTTGGTCAATGCCATGCACATCACGGCCTCGGTGTTTATCAATGACGACGAGCCGGGCTTGCATCAGGACTACAAAAATTGGCTGGAAAAGCTGGCCCCGTTTGATCCGTCGCCGCAGCGTTACGCCCACAACCGGACGGGCGAGGATAACGGCGATGCCCACCACAAGCGACAAATCATGGGCCGGGAAGTCGTGGTGGCCATCACGGAAGGCCGGCTGGACTTCGGGCCGTGGGAACAAATTTTCTACGGCGAATTTGACGGCAGACGCCTCAAAAGCATTTTAATCAAGATTATTGGCGAATGAGCGGCTTTGCCTTTTTCCGACTCTTGAATTGGCCGACAAACAGGGGTAAAATCCTCCCGGCGGGTCTGTGCGGCCACGGCTTGTGTACCTTTTAGAGCCAATCACAAATTCGTGTATTTGCACTGCCGCTCCCGTTGGTCGCTACGAACAGGCACTCACCGCCGTACACTAATGTTGGAATCGCCCCAGGAGTCCCCATCATGGCAAAAAAAGCGGGCACGAAACCAAAAGCACACAATTTCCCAAAGCTCCATCACGCCATCCGGCCTGATGTGAATGGCTTGGATACACCGCTCCGCCTCGCGGCAGAGGCTGAAGTGGCCGGCGTGAGATTCGACGGCGTCGACCTGCGTTTGCACAGTCTTGATGATGCCGGTCTCTGCTTGGAAACTTGGGCGGAAAAAGCGGCGGCTCGGCTCGTCATCGGGACTGTCCGTGCCCCGGTCCGGCAAGGCGGCGATGCCCTCTGCGACCGTGACGCCTACCTTGCTCAAATCCGAAAAACCTGCGAAACCGCTCAAAAATTGCGAAAGCTCGGCGTAAGACCGTTCGGCTGCGTGCAGATCGACACTGCGATACAAGTGGAATTATGGTCCAAAGACCCGGAGGGAAACCAGAAAGCACTAGCGGAGACTTTTTCAGAGGCCTGCGAAATTGCCGCCGAATTCGATGAAGTCTTGGCCTGTGCAGGCACAATCCGCTGGGGCGGGATGCACAGCGCGCGGCGGATGGTTGAACTCCTCGAAAGGGTCGACCGGCCACAAACTTTGGGATTCCAAGCGGATATGGCGGACACGTTGCAATACCTTTTCAGCCCGACGGCCCCGGAAGACAGGATTTTGCCCGACGATTTCGATTGGAACGATAAGGTTGCTTTCGATGCGGCGTACAAAAAAATGACGAATGCGCTGCGTCCTTGGACGGTCGATTTGCGGATTGCCCAGACCGATGGAACGGTTTTAGGGAGGGGCGAGGGCCACGATAATGATAAGTCGGCCCGGCATTGCCTTCCCAAAGACCCGGATGGTAAATTGGACATTCCGTACTACGCAGGTTTTTGGCTCCGTGACGAAGATGGTCTGACAAAGCGTTTTCTGCACATCTGTTGGGACGATGACGCGGATCAAGGCGAAGGGCAAGACTGGAATGACGCCCTCGAAGCCATGATTGCCGTCCGCAGCCGGCACGGCTGGAAGTAAAAGCCCTACTCTTTCGAGGTCGTTCTGATCACAGGCCCGGTGTGCGGCGGCTCATGCCCCGCTTTTCCTTCGCGGCTGGGTGACAATTCCCACCGTTGCAGCGCGCACTGCTGCATCGCTTCGAGTTGCTGCCAGTCCGTCATGTCGTACTGGAGCGGCGTGACTGTGACAAAACCGTCCAAAAGTGCCTGTAAATCCGTTGCGGCCCTGGACGGGTGTTTCGCATTTTTCCGGTCGGGCTTGCCTGTCAGCCAGTAATACGAGCGATCCATCGGATCAACTCGCTTCTCAAACGATTCCCAGTATGGCGTGACATCCATGCCCACCGCACGCACTTCGACCGGCTCTTTTTTCAGAGCCGATAGGGGGATATTGATATTATAAAGTTTCGTGCCCGTGCTGTGGGTCAAAATGCCGTCTATCACGCCGGCTGCGATGTTCGCTGCCCGATGAAATGGCTCGTTTTCGTCGTACTCCAAGGAAACGGCCACGCTGGCGATTCCGTTGAGAGCACCTTCCACCGCCGCCGCGACCGTGCCGGAATACAAAATATTCACGCCCGCATTCAGGCCGCCGTTGATGCCGCTGACCACCAAATCAGGCCGGTCGGGCACGATCTCGGAAATTCCCAGTTTTACGCAGTCTGCCGGCGTGCCGTCGACCGTCCAGCCCCAGTGATTGTTGTCGACATAGACTTTTTTGACCTGAAGCGGCGTCAGAAAAGTGATGGAATGCGAAACGCCACTCTGTTCCCGCGCCGGTGCAACAACATAGACCTCGCCCAACCGTTGCAGTGCTCGCGCCATCGCCGCCAGACCCGGCGCGTAAATCCCATCGTCGTTTGTGAGTAGTATTTTCATCGCCGAGCAGTGTGATTGTGGGTAAAATGCGCAATGCGCACAAAATAATCCGTTCCTGTCGCACCGTATCAAGCCATTCTACCGGAAATATCGATAATTCCAAGAGATAGTGGGATACCGCCACGCGAGAATAATCTGGCCCCAAGAAAGATTGCAATGAATTTCTTCCAAAAAAAGAAGCGTCCCAAAAATCGTGCGCTTGGTTTTGAATCACTGGAGCAGCGAGAGTTTCTCTCGGTGTCGCCGCTGACGTATCCCTATGACGGCGAATACGACACTAATTCCAATACGGCATTCGTCACCGAGGCCACCTTTGCCAAGCCGATCATCGCGGACGACGATGTGACGTCGACCACAATCGAGCTTTCGTGGGACGCTTCGCAATTTACCGCTCTGCGTAAGACCGACCCGTTCAAAATCGAGCGACAGGTCAAAAACACGAAGGGCGAACTCGTTTGGGAGCAAATCGGCAAAGATATTCCGTACAGCTACACCATCGGCGATGGCATTTATCGGTGCGAACTGACGGGTTTGACGGCACTGACCGAATACACGCTTCGCGTCACGTTCAGTTCAACCGCGCTGGGCACGGTGTCAACGGGCAGCGAAACGGTCACGACCAAGCCCAGTGAAATCGACGCCGAGGCAGTCTCTTCAACCGAAATCAAGTTGTCCTGGGCCATCGTCGGAAAGCGTGACACGTATTACGAAGTTTACACGGGCACGGGTGGGGCTGCGCCGACGAACACCGGGCAAAAAGTCAAGGCGGACGGCACGGCGGCGGCAAAAACGATCACGATTAAAAATCTCGATCCAGCTAGGGAATACACGTTCTACTTGAAGTATTACGATACGGAAAGCAAAACGCAGCAAACGCAGACGGTGACCTGCCTGACGCGGCACACGCTCAGCACGGACGTGACCACGGCGGATTCCGCCGAATTGTATTGGAGCAAATCGGTCGGCGGCTCGAACTATCAGCTGCAAATTTGCGAAGGCAAGCCCGGCTCGGAATCCGATTGGAAAAACGCCACGCAAGTTAAGGTCACGTCAGGCGGCACGTTTGACTACGCCGCGAACGAAAAATATAAAATTTCCGACTTGGAATCGGACAAGAGCTATTACTTCCGCCTCCGCTATAACACCGTGAACGGGGACGGCGAAACGGAAACCCTCTACACGGATCCGTTGATTTTTTCCACGCCCACAAACATCACCGTCGACGATGTGACGGACGCCACGGCCAAAGTCGACTGGGTTTTCACCGGCAAATCGGGGATGCCCTATTACGTTCAAACCAAAGTGAACGGCGTTTGGACGGACTACCCCGGCGCGAACACGACGGGCAAGACCTACACGCTCAAAAACCTCGATTCCGGCACGAAGTACGAAATTCGTTTGCGTTACACTTCCGAGGAAGGGACGGCGGCGTACTCCGCCGAGCAGACGATCACGACGAGAGTTCCCACCGAACTTGATTCCGTCACGGAAAAATCGGTCGGCATTTCTTGGGATATTCCGAACAAACAGCCGGGAAGGACGGTTTCCATCCAGCGTTGCGATGGCTCGCTCAACCCTGAGACGGAATCGAACTGGCGAACGATCAAAACTGGCATCGCGGACGGCACGACCACACACACGATCAATTATCTCGGCGCGGACAAGGAGTATTATTTCCGGGTCGTGTACACCGATACGGACGGCGAGGAGCAGAGCACGCTGTTCGTGGCCGCCCGCACCTGTGGCATCGTGAACGTGGATGAATTCACGAATGATTCCGTCGCGCTGTCGTGGGATTTTACGCCGAAGGATAACAATTACAAAGTACAAATGGCTCTGGCCGACTCGCCGAATATCTGGAGCACCATTCCCGTCGATCAGATCAAGACGGACAAGTCCTTGGGCGGCTGCAAAATCACAGGCCTCAAACCGGCCCAAGGCTACGTGTTCCGTGTCCTTTACACGCCACGCGGTGGCACGGAAGAACTCACCTCGCCCGCCACGGAAGAGGTCTGGACGGTGTCGTCGAATATTGTCGTTGCGGAAAAAGAGGAAACGTCGCTGACCGTCAGTTGGGCACCGTCCGGTTTCAGCAGCGTGCAGGCCAAGGACTTTGTCGTTTACTATTATGAAGATTCGGACCGCGACGGCGCGCGGGAATGGAAAAGCATCACCATCGGAGCGACGCAAAACTCGGCCAAAATCTCCAACCTCCTGGCCGACACGGATTATCAAATCAAAGTCGGTTATGTCGGCGGCACGGTCGACAACGCCGAGTCCGGCTCGACCGTACTGGTTGCCCGGACGGAGGCACATCATGTCACCGTTTCGTCCATCACCAAGGATTCTGCGAGGCTCACATGGTCTTTTGACACGTTTCCGCATTCCCCCAACGGGCCTGAAGCCAACGGCGACGGAAAAGGCGTGTTCACCGTTCAGCGTTACATCGGCCCCAATGCCGAACCGACGGAAGCGGAACGCAATCTCAATGACGACACGCTCTGGGAAGATGAGGGCAGCACGACCAATTATTCGGCCAAATACTACAATCTGACGGGCTTGGCGACGAACTCGACGCAGTATTACCGCGTTGTTTACACGTACAGCACCGGCGAGCCGGAAGAAGGTGCGGGAACGACTTGGGACTTCCCCCAAGCGACCAAATACTCGGAGATCGTTGAGGTCAAAACGGCGAGTGACATCAGGGCCGCATCGACGGGCACAAATTCGATCCGGCTCGAATGGGATTCCGTAACGCTCACGGGCGGCTCGAAATACACGGTGCAGCGGCGCGTTGCCGGCACGACGACTTGGACCTCCTACACGCCCACGACGGCGACAAACTTTTCGTGTGATAATCTTGCGGCGGACACGGAATACGAGTTTCAAGTGCTGTTCAACGCCAGTGGCGGCACGGCCATTTTGAAAGTTTCGACCGCACGCTACACGCCCTCCGTGGTGGATAGGGTCATCGGCATCGACAGCGCGTCGGCCACCCTGCAAATGAGCTGCGGAGCGGGCGACTCGAATTTTCAAGCGCAATATCGATTGAAAACCGCGAAAGATTCCGAGCCTTGGACGACGCCGTCGGTCACGCCGTCGGTCGCCGGCGGCAAGGTGACGGCAATCATCACGAATTTGATTCCCGAAGCGGAATATGAGTTCCGATTCGTCTATACGTCGAACGCGGCGTCCGTGGAATCCGATGTCGTGGCCGTCCCGCTCTCGGACTCGCTCGTCTTCGGTGATGCCACGGGTCATTCCGTAGCAATTTCGTGGAACCATGAAAGTTTTCCCGACCGACGCAGCGGCACGGATTATCGAGTCGAGTGGCGGGAAGTCGGCTCAAACGCCGCCTGGAGCAAGGGAGAGGCCACGCAATCCACGTCTTTCAGCGTCACGAAATTAGACCCGAACAAGGAATATGAATTTCGGCTTCAGTATTCCACTGTGGGCGGCGAAACGGCGTATTCGGCGGTGAAAACGATGAAGACCACGCAGCCGACGATCTCGGCCGGCACGCCGCAAGTCGGTGCCGTTAAAATTGCGTGGAATTTCGACAGCTACGGCAACGCAGGCTTCGAGATTCAGTGCAAAATCGACGGCGTGTGGTACACGGCCATGACGGTGGCCAATGATAAAACACACGAGGCGGTAGTGACAAAAATCACTACGCCCGATGGCGTGGTGAACCTTGACCCCGAAAGGGAGTACACGTTCCGCGTGGCCTACAAAACGAGCCAGTCCGGCGCGAATTTGGTTTATTCCGAAGAAACCAAAGCGACCACGTTGGGCGGTATGCAAGTGGTCGAAAATTCCGCGACGACCACGACCCTTACCGTCAAGTGGGATTTTGTAACGGACGGGACGTTCGCCGTTCAATACCGGGAGGCCGGCACGACCAATTGGATCAAGACGATTTCCGACATACCGGGCACGCAGAAGGAGCAGGTCATCACGGACTTGAGTCCCGGCGTCGAGTATGAAATTCAGCTCATTTACACCGACGGCGCGCCGCAAGAGGTGAACATCACCGCCAAAACGACGGTCGCCCCTCCGGCGGCCCCGACGGGATTGGTCGCGGACAATCTCACCGAAGACAGCGTTACAATAAAATGGTTCGACAACACGGCCTTTGAAGACGATTACTATCTCAAGGTCGTCAATAATGTTACAGGCATGGTGTTGTTCGACGGGCCTGTCGGCAAAAAAATCGGCAGCAGCGACCCGGCGAATGCGGCGACAAAAGCGGAACATGCTCTGACAGGCCTGGACACGAACGCATCGTACACGGCAACCTTGTATGCCAAGAACGCCGAGGGAGCGTCGTCCATCGCCACCGTGACCTTTTCGACCAAGGACGTCGCAAGGCCAAACGCCGTGACCTCTCTCAAGGCCGCAACGACGCCGCGAACGATTTCCTTGTCGTGGAAGATCAAATCGATTGAAGACATCCCCGATCCGACGCAGTTCCGTGTGGAATATAAATTCGTTGATCCTGATACGAAAAAAGAAACATGGTACGAACTCGCCGGCCTGACCGTTTCCTACAACGCGGATACGGAAACTTATTCCGTCACGATTTCCAACTCGCTTGATTACGGAGACGGATTGACCACGGCCATTGAAGTCAAGAAATCGTATTCGTTGCGCGTCGTCGCGCTCGGTTTCGTCTCAGGCGGCGAAACCTACGGCGATTCCACGCCCGCCGCGGTGAACGCCGCGACCAAGGCGATAACGGTTCCCTCAAGCCTTTCCGCCTCTGAAATCACGCTGACTTCGGCCAAGATCAAATTCACGGACAGCGATACGAACGTACCGGTGGCCGACAAGGTTTATACGCTTTACTACGTCGAAGGAAAATACACCGACTGGGCCAAAGTGCCCGCCGATGCGGTCATCAAGACCCTCTCCATTGCCGCAAGCGATGTGAAAACGAAATACCATGTCATCGACGGCCTGCTGGCGGGAACCACTTACAGTTACAGGATCGAATGGACTTTTGCGGGCACGGATGTCATCACCTCCAAGCCCGCCACGTTCACGACCAAAGTGCTACCCAAACCCTCGTCGGTCAAAACCGGTTTCACGCTCACGGCGGACGGCAATCTTGCAACACAGATTTCTTGGAAGCCGCCGGCCGGGTCGCGCACGGTTCCCATCTCAGCCGACACGGTTATCACCTATTTTGTCGAGCTGTCCTTGAACGGCAAGGCGGGCACGTTTGTTTTGCTGTCGGATTCGATGACGCTTTCCACATCGCCCAAGGGACTCACCTACGGGGCGGTGGCCTTCAAGTACCTTGCGATGATCGCCAAAACCCTGCCGGGCGGTGTTGACATTACCGCACTGAAAGCACTTTCCATTCGTGTCGGGGCTACGTTTACGGAGAATGGTACGGCCATCGGCACGGCCTATTCGTCGAATGGGCGGATCACCGTGCCGAAATTTCAGTGACAAATGCGTGAGATGAATCGGGGACGAGGAAAAAAACGCGACAGGGTCGCGCCCCTTGATGGAAAATCGCGTGGCATCTGATGCAATCTACCCCAGTGTGGCCTGTTGAGGCGGCACTCGTTGGCATGATGAGTTCGAACGACATTGGAGGTAGTGAGTATGTTTCGCATTGTTTCGGTCGCTTTGCTGTTTTTTGGCTTGAATTTCGTGCTTCAGGCCGACGAGAGAACGTGGACGGATCGTGGAGGCAAATACCAAGTGGTGGCCACGCTCCTCGATTTTGATGGCAGTGAAGTGACGCTGAAAAAGACAGAGGATGGCAAAGTCGTGAAGCTGGCTCTGGACAAGCTGTCATTGCCCGACCAAGTTTACGTTCGCAAAACCATGGAATCCCTCGGCGGCGGATCGGCAGAAAAAACCTCGGACAATCCCTTTGCATCCGATGACTCCGGTGCGGCCCCCACTACACAAAAAACAACGGTTCCGACTCCCCCCGTCGCTCAACCCACAGCCCGACCCGCCACGAGGCCCGCTGCCCGATCCGTTCGCCCTCAAGCTGAGGAAGAAGACATCGAGATCACGTTTGACCAAACGGAGGAGGTGTTTTCCGCCGAGGCCGTGCAGGAAAAATTCCCGCAAACAAGGCTTGCTGCCGCAAGAAGCGTTCGAGCCGACCGAGCAAAAACGTCTTGGAGCATCGGGCCTGACCCCATGCTGCAGGTAGTCTCGAAAGCCGACTTCCAACCCCTATCGATTCCGAGCGGTATCAGCGACAGAGATACGCGAGTGAAAGAGTCTTCGATCATCTTTGCGCGGGAGAACCCGGATGCCTTCCTGTGGAACCAGGAAGTTGAAACGCGACGTCGCCGCAACGGTACCTTGGCCATGCTCATCGATTCCACCACAGGTGACGTTCGCAGCAAGGGCGTCTGGAGTGCCAAGCTCCGATCTTGGGGGCTTTCGCCCGATGGCACCAAGGCGTTGTTCACGGAAGACGAAGGCAATTCGGGCTTTGGAACGTTCCTGCGTTTAACCATTGTCGATGTGGCCCAAGCCAAAATGTCGCAAGTACGCCGATTGTTCCCATTTGCAGAGATGGAACGCCGTGGTGCCGACCGTGAAGCAAAAATCAAAAGAGCCGCTTGGGCCGACAACGAGCATGTTTTGGTTCAGTCCGAAGACGGTCTCCTCGCGCTGCTGAGCGTGAGTGACGGCAAAGCCGTTTGGACACTGAAAGGAGGGTCTTTGGGTACGCCGTTCCAACTTTCGCCCGGCGGAAAGTATCTGCTCGCTCCCGCCGCCTAGGAAAGGACATCTCAAAAAGCCTATTGCCTTCTTGAAACACTCCGTGGCCTACCTGTGGGCAGACTCCAGTTTCAACCGGGCTACGACAGCGTCCATAACATCGTTTTTGCTTTTTCCCCGGATGGCACATCTATTGCGGGTTTGAGTGACACGACGTTGTACCTTTGGGATGCGTTGACTGGTACGCCGCGTGAGCCGGTCTATTGTGGAGAGACTTTTGGCGCGTATCCGGTATTCTGGGCTGACAATAACTACGTCTTTGCCCGCGGAACCTTGGTGCATACCGGGGAACAGATCCCGATCTGGAAATATGATGGCCTCTCTGGGGAGGACTTTGCTTACGGCGGCTTCTATTGGGATGCAAAAAGGGACCCGTGGAACAAAGGATTGAGCCTTACACCGATCAAAATTCCCCACGAAGACATGCCGCAACTGCCTGAGTTGACCGACGAGGACAAATTCTGCGTTCGGCCTGACATGTCGGTGAAGATCAGTATTGATTCTGGTGTGCCCGACGCCGACAAGCTGCGCGAAGATTGGACAAAAAAACTGGAAGCCAATGGCCTTGTGATTTCAGGTAGCGGAGAGATTACTCTACATGCACGGATTTCCCAAGGAGAAGAAAAAGAGGCCTATTTTCACCGCGGGTTCGGCCCTTTCGCAACCGGCCCTGTCGTGGGTCATGCGAAAGTCAGGCCGCATATCTATTCCGTGGCCTTTGAGAAAAATGGAGAGGTTCTGTGGCAAGACACCATGAATTCCGGCAGTCCCTCGTTCAGCCTCTCAGAAATAGAGAGCAAATCAATCCAGAATTGGTCGATGAAAAATCGAAGCCCAGCGTGAGCTGGTATCTACGCGTTGATTTCCCGAAAAAGATTCCCTACAACAAAGCGGGACGGTCCCGTATCACGACGAGCCGGTAACCGCCCAAACGGGCTGCGGCCGTAGAACTGTACCGTCGCGGTCGCGGTTACTCGTCGTTTCGTCCCAGCACGATCAAACTTTGGTCATCGGACTGCGGTTCGCGGCCTGCAAAGCTGTGAACCGCGTTGACGAGATTACGACCAAATTCCACGACCGATTCCGTTTTGGCCTTGCGCAGGAAGTTCAAAACGCCTTCCGTGGTGAAATACTGGCCATCGGAATTCATGGCGTCCGTAATGCCGTCGCTGATGACGATCATTTTTTGCCCATTTTCGATTATCAGCGAATTTTCCGGGTACTGGCTGTCTTCCATGATTCCCAACGGCAAACCGATTCTATCCTCGCCGAGCGACTCCACCGTACCATCGGGCGAAACCAAGAGCGGCGGTACGTGGCCCGCGTTGTGAAAAACGATGTCGTGCGTGGCCGGATTGAGCACACCGAAGAAGAACGTGATGAACCTGTTTTCCCAGCGCGGTTCGCAGAAAAGCCGATTGACACGCTTGACGGCACATTCAAAATTCGGCTCGATAATCAGGGCACTGCGAACTTCGGCGGAGCATTTCGCCATCAAAAGTGACGCCGCCACACCTTTGCCGGAAACATCGCCCAAGGCGAACACGATCCGACCGTCCGGGAGAACGATGTAGTCGTAATAGTCGCCGCCCAAGTATTTTGCAGGCTTGTAGAAATCGTAGAACTCGTAGTTGGGAACTTTCGGCGGTGCAGAGGGCAACAGTCCCCGCTGCACGGAATTAGCGATGGTCATCTCCCGTTCCAATACCCGCTCTTGGATGGCAATTTCATGCAACCGCGCATTCTGGTATGAAACGGCGACCTGATACGTCAGCGAAACCAGAAGATCAAGGTCTTCATAAGTAAAAATTCGGCCCGAAGTTCGAGCATCGACTTGAATCACGCCGAGCACTTCCGATTGGTCATAATCCATGATCGGGGCGGCCATAATCGAATAGATATTGTAATTGACAATACTTTCGCTCGGCTCAAAGCGGGAATCGTTTGCCACATCGTCGGAAAGGATGGCCGATTTGGATTTGGCCACAGTTTCCAAAATAGACCGGCTGACCCGGAAAGCGTCTCGGTAGTTCGGGTTGCGGTGTTGATACGACTTGGGCGTAAGCCTGCCCGTCTGCTCATCCATGAGAAGAATGCACGCAAAGTCCGCTTGGGGAAAAATTTTGAGCAGATTATTGACCAGCTGATCCAGCACTTGGTCCACGGCGGCCCCCAGATTCCGGCCAATGTCGATCATGGCCCGAAGTTTGACGGCGGCATTCGCGGAGGTGAGTGTAGGCCGTTTTTCCGCGAGTTTGATTTGTTGCTTGACCGTGTAACTGCTGTCGTCTCCGTCCACGAGCAAAATGCGACTCGACTGCGTATTCGGCGGGGGAGGGGCATGGCCCGGTTCACCGGGGGAAAAAACGAGTTCCACATCGCAGAATCGCAACAAGTCCCCTTCGCGCAGCAGCGTTTTTTCGGTGATTTGCCGGTCATTCAGAAAGGTACCGTTCCGGCTTTTCATATCCTCAAGATAGTAGCTGCCGTTTTCCCGAAACAATCGCGCATGTTCCCGGCTGACTCCGGTGTGGTCGATGCAGACATCGCAGTCGGCGAGGCGGCCAATCCGGGAAATGGGCGAACTGAGGGTAAAAATTGTCGGTTCCGTTCCGCTTGAATCGCGTGTCCGCAAAAAAGCCATGATGCTGGAAAAAATGGGGATGACAGGATAGAGAATGTTGCCGATGTTTCGGGCTATTGTACACGAATCCGCAGCAAAAGTGTACATGCCTTTTGAAAAAACTTGATTGATTTGCGCTACCCGCCCCGTTTACTCCAAAGCTGCAACAAATTGATGATGAACATCAAGGAAAACGACGCGAAGAGCATGGTGATGGCAATCGAGGCGGCAATCATTTCGCCCCGGTCGTCACCGGAAAAAAGTTCGGTGACGATCACCGAAGACACGATTTGCGTTTCGAGAAACCGGTCGCCGGAAATGAAAATAACGGAGCCATATTCGCCCAACGCCCTGGCAAAAGCCATCGCAAAACCGGTAATCAGGGCGGGCAACACCGTCGGAAAAATCACTCTCCAAAAAGTTTGCCAGCGTGTCGCGCCCAGACTGGCGGCCACTTCCTCCAACTCGCCCTCGATGTCCATGATGGCCGGCTGCATGGCACGCACTACAAACGGCAGGCCGATGAACGTGAGTGCGACGAGAACGCCGAGCTGAGCATTTTCGACGCGAAAAGGCACCCGACTGCCGATCCAACCGTCGGGCGCATAAATCTCAGCCAGAGCAAGCCCCGAAACGGCGGTAGGAAGCGCGAACGGCAGGTCGACCATGGCGTCGACGAAGCGTCGGCCATAAAACTTGTAACGTACCAAGACCCAGGCCACGACAAAACCGAAGAGGGCATTGAGCAAGGCGGCCAACAACGAGGCCCCGAATGTCAATTTGAACGCAGCCACGACGGGCGGATGCGTCAACGTCCGCCAGAAAATCGCCGGCGTCATACCCAGCCCCGCCGCCAGCAGCCCGGAAAGCGGCAGCAGAATCACGAGGCCCAAATAGACCACGGTGATTCCAAAGGAAAGCCCGAAGCCGGGCAAAGGACTGCGTTGGACGAATGATTTCATAGAGGGGTGTTTACTTCTGGCAACCTAGTCGTCGTTTTTCCTTTCCGTTTGACTCTCTTGTCGTCCCGGAGCGTCAAACCACTTCTTAAAACTCGGCCAGACCAAACAGGCAATTCCTCCCGTCCCGATGATCGCACAGAACCACATACACGGCTCAATGGCGTCCTTGGTGTGTGCGGCAAAAACATGTGCGGAACTCATCACCGCCAGCGCAAGCATGGCCGTCGCAACGATGATGGTTGCACACCAAATACATGTATCATTCATTCACAGACTCCTTCATTTGCAGCATTCACCCTTCGACCACCTCAGCGGCTCTGATTCACTACATCCCCGCATTTTCGAGCAAAATCTGATCAAATACGGCATCGGCGTTGAAATGTTCCTTCTGCACGGCCTGCCATGAACCGAAAACGTCGGCTATCGTAAACGTTTCCACCGCCGGGAAAGTTTCGGCAAACTGCCGCATCACCTCGGCGTCGGAAGGCCTATAAAAATTTCGGGCCACAATTTCTTGCGCCGGCTTTTCAAATAACAATTTCAGATACTCCTCTGCGGCGGCGCGCATTCCTGAGCGATCCGCGTTTTTGTCCACAAGGGCCACCGGCGGTTCGGCCAAGATGGTAATGGAAGGCACGACGATTTCAAACTTGCCGGGATTCGCTTTCATGTACAGCAACGCTTCGTTCTCCCAGGCCAAGAGCACATCGCCCGTATTGCGGTCCGCAAAGCGGACCGTCGAGTCGCGCGCACCCTTGTCCATGGATTTTACGTTTTTGAACAATTTTTTCACGAACTCGCGGGCTTTCGCGTTGGCCGCCTTGGCTTCGTCCGCCGCAGCCGGGTCATTCAGTTTGGCCCAGTCGCCAAGTTCGTTTTTAAGCACGTATCCCCAGGCCGCCAGATAATTCCACCTCGCCCCGCCGGACGTTTTCGGGTTCGGCGTTATGATTTCAATGCTTTCATGCGTTATGTCGCTCCAGTCTTTGATATTTTTCGGATTGCCTTTCCGCACCATAAAAACGATGGTCGACGTGTAGGGGCAGCTGTTGTTCGGCAATCGTTTTTGCCAGTCCTCCGGCAGGAGCTTCGCTTTTTCGGCGATCACATCAATGTCAAACGACAAGGCCAGCGTCACAACATCGGCAGGCTGACCCGTGACCACGTTTTTGGCCTGGCCACCAGAACCGCCGTGCGATTGCTTGATTTCAATCGTTTCGCCCGTTTTTTCCTTCCAGTATTTGACGAACAGCTCATTGTACTCCGCGTACAATTGCCGTGTCGGATCGTAGGAAACATTGGAAAGCTCCAGCTTTTTCGGTCCTGCGGGAGGGCAGCCGGTGAAGGAGAGAAGCGCAAGAGAGAGGAAGAGCAGTATTATATTTTTCATAGGTGACTCGATAAAGAGTGCGGTGTGATTCCTGAGAGGTGAAACCGGGCCATCAAGCCGGCTCCGCAGAACATGTGGGATTATACACCGAATCCGCGGCAAAAACAGCCGTGATTATTTACCACCGACAAAGAAAATAAACTGGAGAACATTGAGCGACATTGCCGATTGTATGGATTATAACGCTATCGCTGCGTCGATTGACTATCGTACCATGACATTCAAGCGAATTTACATCATTTTACTCGTCATTATGTCGTGCTTGTTGGCGTCCGGGTGCGAGCTTATGCCCGTAACACGCTATAAGCCAACGCTACATAATCCGTTCCCGGAAATGAGCACCGTTGCCGTCGTGCCTTTTTTCAATCAAACCGGCAACGGCAGTTTCGATGGTCGGGAATTTGCAAAATGCTTTGCAAACGAACTGCAACGCATTCCTGGCTTCAATGTCATTTCAAACGAAGTCGTCGAAAACACGATGCGGGAACATGAGATTTTGCGATTTGAAAGCGTTGATGATATTCGCTATCTCGCCCAGCTTCTCCATGCCGATGCCATCGTGATCGGAAAAGTTCACGATTTCAAGGGTTACTACGCGCCGCATATCAAATTTGAGACGGAGTGGTATTCGGTCAATCCCTATCTTCATCCCATTCCGACGGGCTACGGGCTTCCTTGGGGTACGGAGCACGAAGGGTTTATTCCGCCAAAACTGGCATTGCTCGCGGAAATGGAGCTTGCGGCGGCCCAGATGAAAACGCAGACGCCGGATTACGAGCCGGTGCTGTCGCCGGAAGAACGCAGAAAACTGGCAAACCCGGAAGAAACGCCCGAAGGACCCGAGCAATACGAATTCCGATGGCAGCCCGGCGAGGCAAACAAAGAAGCACGAAAAGAAAATCCGATTCGGCTTGCTGCGGCGACGATTCCCAACAACATGGGACGTGAAACACTCAACGAAACAGAACTTGGAGATTATGCGGAATATCGGCAGAATCAGGATTTGAACAACTTTCTCAGAACGACGGGCACGCCCTACATTCCCGAAGCGCAGCCGCTGAGTGAAGAGGATCAGAAAAAAGAGGCCGTGGCCCTCGACCCGGAAATGCCACATCCCCTCCAAAACGGCCCTTGGCCCAGCGTGACGGCTCAGCCGGGCGAGAATCCGTGGTCAGCCCAGAGCCAATATCCGCTTTATCAACAGGGGCAGTTCGATACAGGCATGTATCCGGGACATTATGCGGCCCAGAATTTTGGAATGTTCACTCCTGAACAGCTCTCCCAACAACTGATTGCGCAAGGTTTGACGCCGGAAGAGGCAGCCCGGCAGCTTCTTCAGTACGGAGCACTCTATGGTTGGACAAATCAGCCCATCGCTCCGATTGGGCAGCAGTATCCCTTCATGCCCGGTATGCCGGTAGCAGGCCAAGACGGTGTGGTGATGGGTGAGCCGAACAGTTTTCCCGGTTTGCCGGAGGACTGGCCTGACCCGCGCGGCTTTATCCCGGAAGGCCCGAAGGCGGAAAAACCCAAGGAGAAAATCCGCAATGATGGGCCGATTATCACGAAAACTTCCTTCTATGAGGGAAACGAAAGTGAATTTATGCAGGCACTGCAAGATTACGACTATTTGTTCCGCGATGACAAACGGATTGCGGGCAGCCAGAGCATTTTAATGAACCGCAATGAATTTATTCGATTTTGTTGCCGTTTGCATATTTGGGAAATTTTCACCGCACGAGGCGGCGCAGGCCAGGCGGAAAAAGTGGTGCGGCAATGGAAAATATGGGAAGGCGGTGGGAAGTAGTGAGTAACCGCGGATAGTGAATGTGGGAGATGAAATAACAGCGAGCCGCGGTTGATGCCATAGACGCTACGGAAAAACCAATTATTTTCTAAACCCAAATGTCATAATCATCGTAATAAACCTCATGAGCCGCAATCTGTGATTGCAGACCTCACAAACCGATAATTTGTTTCCAACCGGGGCCAAAATCGAAATCGTGGCAAATCGAATGAAATCCGACCAACGGATTGCCGATAACTTCGATAAGTCGCTGTTTCGTGCCCAAGATTTTTATTTTTTTCTGGACCATGAAAAACAGCGTTACCCTTTCTGTCGAGCATAAAGAGTTTTCGAGTACCACGAGCAAAGGACAACCGACCGTGAGTCAGGACATCAACGTGTTGGCACTGGTGAAAGGCGAAGAACGCTACGTTTTTCTCTACAACGAAAAGCATCAAGGCGAGACACTGCGCACGCTGGGCCGCTTCGCCTCGAACCCGGAATTGAGCTTTACATGGTACGATGCCGCCGTTCTGAGCCAGAAAATTCGCCAAGAAAGCCGCCAGCGAGAACGCGAAAACCAAAAGAGCGCGTTCGCCTCTTCACGGTACAATAATCTGCCGATGACGGCGGAAAATGACTGATCTGTTTGGAAACGGCAACTCTAATAAGCCGCTTAGAGCAAGTCTCCGAGCGGCTTTTGAGCTGTCTGAAGAGCCGACATTCATTCCCCTCTCCCGGAGGGAGAGGGGAATAGTTATGGCTCCCCGCGATTTCCTCCCACCTTTGCGGGACAATGACGGATGACGCACTGATCGCGGGAGGAATGGCCGTCTTACTCGTTATCGCTTTGCGGGAAAGCGCGACGGGGACGGTCATCACGTCGACCTTGGCCGCCCTGGCCAGGTTGCCATGAGTCATTGCCGGGACGATAGCCGGGGCCACCGCCCGGTCCTCCGCGGCGTCCGCCGCCCATCCCAAGGGTGATGCCCAATTTTTTTTGCATTTCCGGGGCTTCCTCGGTCAGTTTTTCCGCCTTCGCTTTCTGCTCCGGCGTAAGAATCTCGATCATTTTCTCAGCGTATTTCTTCCGCATGGCTTCGCCTTCCGCTTGAAATTTTTCACGATCTTCCTGCGGAAGATTTCGCCAATCCACCGGACCACGATCGCGCATGGTGGCAAAAAATTCCGCTTGCCGCTCCGCTTCAATCGTCTTGAATTTTGCCTTCTGTTCGTCGGAAAGATTGAACCCTTCAAAGGAATTCGCATTCAACATAGGCGATTCCAAGCCGCCGGTGATTTGAAAACGCACCGTCTGTGCCTTTTCCTGCTGTTCGGGTGTGAGAACCTGCCTGACTTTCGCTTGGTGTTCTTCACCCCTTTTTCGCATGTCGTCAAGGAGTTTCTGCATTTCTTCGGGACTCGGACGTTCGCCGCCCATATTGCGACGATTCAGACGCATATTTTCGCGGGCTTCGTCGGCAAGGGCTTGGAGTTTTTCAACCTGTTCCGCACTCAGGCCAAGGTGTTTCTGGTACTCTTCATTCTGCACCAAATTGCCACCGAAGCCGCCGCCCATTCCGCCACCGGGGCCAC
>QMCD01000788.1_pt1 | contig 21439 bp, 17 predicted proteins | sample 1821841 | NCBI WGS metagenome assembly QMCD01 (sample SAMN01991225, study PRJNA193472) | Termite gut metagenome, whole genome shotgun sequencing project. | isolation source: worker | host: Macrotermes natalensis
TATTGCTAAATTTTGGAGGCTATTTTCACAAATGCTAAAACCAAATGATAGGCTGAAGAATATTTGTGTAATTAATTTTTAGAGATTATATAAGAGAAATTATGCAAGTTAAGAAGTGAGAGATGTAATGCTGAAATGGTAAAATGGTGGAATAATAAACCTCTTCAACAAATAATTTATCCGAATTAGTGGGACTTTTAAGTCTAACTAATTCAGAAGAAAGAAGATAGTTTATTTTCCGAAAAACTCTAATATAGAAGTTAAGAAGGTATAGTTTAGTTGTTCACTTCTTATTCATCTTTGTAGCATTTCACCATTGATCCCGAACTCACATTACTTTCTACTTATTTCGATACTTATTTTCTACTAATATATATAATTAATTGAATATTAGCATTTATTTCCAGTCCATTAGAGACTAAATAAGCAAAAACTATAAAAAAGCACGGTAATTTTTCCATGCCTTGCAACAGTTCAAATATGGTATTTTTATCATTCCAACGGTTTACACAACTTACAACGAATGTATAAAGGAAAACCATATTACCACAAATCACTAAAACACCGTTTCTTTGGTTTGCTCGTTTAGTGTTTATTTTAGAGTGTACTGAAATAGCTTGTTTTTTGCCGCAACCACAAGCCACACCAACACGATAACAGGTATATCCCTGCTTTATAAATTCATTCATTTGTGCGTTACTTCGGAGCGGGTTCGCACAAAAATTGTTTCTATTTCTTTATTTTTATAGGTGTAAACTTTGTTTTGTATTGTTTTGTTTTTCATAAACTAACAAACAAAAATCTATTTTTTGAGTGTTCCAATCAATTGACTTTGTTTTGTGCATTCGTTTTAGTACTTCTTTTGTTTCCGTTGCATTGTAACCGGTATCCAAATTATTGCTGTCCGGTAAAAATGCGAACATCTTTATAATTCGTTATTATATTGTTCTTTAGAAGTATTTTTGCAAAGAGGGGCTTGCTTTTTACAACACTATGAAATTACAACAGAATACATTCAAATTCATTACAAACTGGCAAATTATAGCCTCAAATAAGACCGTTTGTAATAAATTTATGCTATTTTGTAATAGCCCATTTTTTTACCGGACACCAATAATAATTTACAAACAAGAAAAGTAACCTTTAAAAATTGTCTTTGTGGGCGATACCGGACTCGAACCGGGGACCCCTACCCTGTCAAGGTAATGCTCTAAACCAACTGAGCTAATCGCCCTTTTTAACGGTGCAAAGGTAGTATAATTTTAGAAAATAGAATCAGGAAAAAGAATAATCAGGAAAAAATTCTATTTAATTCTTTTTAAAAATATTTTTGTAGTATGTCCCTGATAGCTTGTTTCCAATTCCATATTTGATTCATCAACATATAATGAATACATAATGTCATTCAATTTCAGGAAGTCGCCATAATCAACAAATACACCTTCGTCTAACTCCATATCAAACTCATCTTCGTAAAAATAATAATAAATATTATCTCTTTTAAATGTATAATCTTCGTAATAGCCTTCATTGTATGGATATTCATCTTCAGTTACCCGATTATAGTATTCATCAAGGTAAGAAAATTCGTATTTCATGACTTCCCATTTGCCATAAATGGGGACTTGGTGAGGATCTTCTTCTTTAAAGCAACTGTTAAAAACAACTACAAAACATAACAGAGCAAAGAATTTCAATACTATTTTCATTTTACATGCTAATTTAATTAAACATTATTACCACATGCCATCATATTTCGTCCACAGGAAATCACCCAAATTCCATGCCATGTTCACGGCTTTGTTGGCTTGCTCACCGGTATATCTTGTAAGGAAATCAATTGTTTTCTTTGGCTTTCCTGTATTGTACAACTCCAAAGCCTGTTTTTCAATTTCTTTTTGGTTACTGAGCAATTCAGTTTGAAAAGGATTCCAAACGGCATCCAAATCATATCGCATGCTTCCCCAACGTTTCGAAGCAATTGTTCCCAAGCGATTGAATGCCCACCAAGCGGCATCTTTACTGAATCCCGTTCTTCGTCCGCATGTTTTATACGTTTGAGGCAAATCGGTAACACTGCAATAAATCGGTACATAAACAGAAGAAGCAACATTGTCCAGTGCGTACCACACCACTCCACCGATTTCATCAGGAAGCCATTCCCTGCATTGAATTACCGTTGCATACATAGTAAAACGAACAGCAATAGCACGTTCCCCGTAAGCATGCCAGCCCCCATTTACACGATGCAGTTTTAGTTCATCAACAGTCATAAAAGGATTTGCCAAAGGCGAAATAAGCATTTTATTGCTATCTCCGCGCACGGTAATATTTTTTCGCATATCGTATTCGGTTCCTTCGTAATAATCTTTAAAAACACTCATCATTTTTTCCAGACTGACCAGCGAATCCGGCTTTACAGAAAAGGGATAGTTTTCCATATTAGGATCCAGTTTTAAAGATGGGGCTAACAGATCAAAAACCCGCCATTCCCGCCTGCGGGCAGCTAATAATGTCCGGCTTTGAGGAGCATAGACGTAGCAAAAGACAAAAGGCTCATCCTGTTTCCACCAGCCGCTGTCCAATGCCAATGAAAAAATATTATTCGAATACATAAAACAGTCATGATTGGCAGTGTCTATGGCTTTAATTGTACTTGCATTGGCATTTACTGAGATATGATCGTCCGGTACACGTTGAGCAACCCAAACAGCACCTTTATTTCCCTTGCCAGGTCCATAGACTTCCAAGTGCCAAACTTCGTGTTTATCGGCAATCGTCAAGCATTCGCCCGCATCAATCCAACCGTATTCCTTTAACAATTCTCCCGCTGTTGCAATGGCATGGCGAGCTGTTGTACAGCGTTCCAACATCAGCGTACATAAGCGTTGACAGTCTATCAATCCAATATCCGAAACCAACTCATTTCGTCCTCCGATGGTAGATTCGCCAATGGCTAATTGTTTCTCATTCATGCACGGATAAGCACTGTTAATATAAGCATACGTATGAGCAACTTGCGGAATTATCCCTATGCTATCATTACGATAAGTCCTCATTTGGGTGGTATCACACCAAGCACGCTTGTACATGGTAATGGTCGTCCCCTGAGGATGACTTTTCGCAGGAGTGATAAACACATTGGAACGTGTTCGGTGACTGTCGTCCGTATGAGAAGTTCGAACAGAGCCATCATCAGTTGCTTTTTTCCCCATTGTGATAGTTGTGCACTCATTAGGAATATTATTTTCCCAATCTTCACTTTGAGAAAATGCAGCAAATGAAACAGCTAAGGAAATGAATAATGTTATTGATTTTTTCATTGATAATAAATATTTATTTATTGAAACTATTTAAATTTATTCCTCTGCACCCCCTTTGAAAAAGGAAATTTGCTTTTTTGTTTGTTCAGACGAATAATAAAGCAATCCGGATGAATAACAAAAAATCAATATGCAAATGAGAATGTCATTTCATTTTACAAAAGTACAAATTTTTCTATAAAACCGCCACTTGTTTCAGCAAAATAGTATCTTACAGAAGAAAAACAGTTAGTTTACCTGACAGCATTGCATCTTTATCTGAGCGGACAGCATCTTCACCTGACAGAATTGCATCTTCATCCGACCGGAAGGCATCTTCACCTGACAGAATTGCATCTTCATCTGACCGGACAGCATCTTCACATGACAGAATTGCATCTTTATCTGACCGGAAGGTATCTTCACCTGACAGAATTGCATCTTCATCTGACCGGACAGCATCTTCACCTGACAGAATTGCATGTTACAACGTGATTTTAGTATCTTACAATGAAAAAACCGTTACTTACATTGAAATAACTGCATCTTACAATGGCATTTTGATTTCTTACAGCGGCATTTTGGCTTCTTGCTACGGCATTTAGGTATACTGCTACAACATTTTGATGTTTTGTAGCTTGATTCATGTATTTTGCAGCGTGATTTTAGTATCTTACAGTGGGAAAACCATTAGTTACATTGAAATAACCGCATCTTACAACAGCATTTTGATGTTTTGTCATGGCATTCAGGTATTTTATAGCGAGATTTTAATATGCCGACTTGGTACAGGTATGGGTTTTTATCACTTTTCTTCTTCGCCAAAGGTAACAAATTTATTTTGTGGCGTCAATAGTCCTTTTTTATTGATAAAATAAGCAACTAAAAGCATAAGATAAAATACAGCAGCAACAATTATTATTACCGTTTCGATTATTTTTGTAGTTCTTAATATGGGATTTTGCGATTTTTTGTGTATAAAATCAAAAATATTGTGCAGAGTAAAAGGAATCTTTGCCTTCTGAAACTCTACAAAATTGCTTTCAATGTGATCGCAAAAATTTTTGGCAAAACCAACATACACGCCCAAACCAATCAGCTTTACAACAAAATTGACTTCTTGATTCTCGTCCATATAATAACGAATTTGCTTGATATCGGAAATCAACGATTTAGCTTTTTCTGCATCTAAAATTTCATTCGTATAATTCGGTGAAATCTTATTGATATTCGTTTCTATCGAAACAATACCCTGTGAAATCAATTTATCTGCACTGCTTGGTATAAATGCACATGCAATGAGCAATATTCCAAACAGAACAGTACCGGCAACAGTTATTCCGATGAATAATTTTTTCTCGTTAGACGATGGCATCGGCAACAGCAAACGCTGTATTAACAATCCCGCCACCACTATCATAAGCAGTATAGAAAAGATAATAAAAATGATTTTCATAAATTTTGATTGTTAATATGAACAATTGTTTTTTGTTTTTTACAAGATTTTTTCAATATTTTCCAAAAAGGCTGTTTGAGTTTCAGTAAATTTTTATATTCGTGCATTTTTCCTAAATCTTTGAGCACTATTTTTGCCAAAAGCTGTCCACAAGGTGCCTGTACATATTCGGTAAACGTATCGGGACGAAATTCTGTGCTGTTTCTTTTCATTAAGATTTCATATTTGCGCTTTTTGTCATTCCACGAGCGAAAAATTTTTATTCCATTTTTTAAGCAGACAAAAACAATGAAAATCTGCAACGCCACAAGGTACCAGCCAATACGGAAAGCCGGAAACAATGCTATGCCTATCCCCCCGAAAACGAGGAGAAAGGCATATACATTGAGATATACAAATCTCGGAAATGTCGAAATTTGTGATAAGGACATTAATTATTGTGCAGTAAAAATTGCTTTATAAAACGCATCAACAACTTTTTGTGCACCGGCTTCGTCAACATCACTCAACAATACTGATGTGCGTTGTGTAAAAGCATCGTAGTACAAATTGTAGGATTGACAGAAGCAACCAAAGCAAGTGCCTTGCTTGATATAACCAACTTCCTTAACACTACTTGGCAACAAGTATTTCACATTTTTACCTACATTAAAAACCCACAATGCTTTAAATTCAATAATTTCAACCACTCGTTTATTGGTGATTACTATAAATCCCCTACGCTTATTGCCAAGCAGAAGATTTATAAATTTTGCGACAGAACCAACAAGTTTTGCCAATGGATTTGAACTGCTTGCCCACAATTCGGCTTCAAGTTCCATAACAAGGTTTTCACCTTCATTTAAAATTAATCCTGATTTTAAATTTGACATAAATAAGACTTTTTTTTAAAATTTTTATCTACTCTGTTTCACGGTTTTCGATATTCCCCGTTTTTTCTATCACAATTTCTCGATAATCCTTACTACAATTCACATTGAGTCGTTGCAAACTTGCATTGTCACCCGGCACTCGCAGCCCACTCATAAACGAACGCACTTTTTGTCTTGAAAGGCAGATATTTTACTCAATATGACGAAGCCGCATGTTTTTGAACATCTTGTTTTGTTATTGTTTTATCGCACAATATCATAAATCGTTCTACAACATTACGTAATTCTCGAATATTTCCTTTCCAAGGCATTTTCTTTAGTTCTTCAAATGCATCATTGGTAAACGATTTGGATGACATATTTTCATGCTCTGCAACCTGATCCATAAAATGTTGAGCCAGCATAGGAATATCTTCCACACGCTTTCTCAAAGGTGGAACCTGAATAACGATAACACTTAAGCGATGAAATAAGTCTTCCCTGAAATGTTTACTTTCAATTTCATGGGATAGATTTTTGTTGGTTGCTGCAACCACACGCACATCTATTGGAATTTCCTTTTCTCCACCAACACGCGTAATTTTATTTTCCTGCAACGCCCGCAGCATTTTTGCCTGTGCGGAAAGATTCATATCTCCGATTTCATCCAAAAACAATGTCCCTCCATCAGCCAATTCAAAATTACCTTTCCGTTGCTTGATAGCAGAGGTGAAAGAACCTTTTTCATGACCAAAGAGTTCACTTTCTATCAATTCGGAAGGAATAGCAGCGCAGTTTACTTCAATAAAAGGACTGGAAGAACGCTGGCTTTTTTCATGCAACCAATGTGCGACCAGCTCTTTCCCTGTTCCGTTTTCTCCGGTTATCAAAACACGTGTATTGGTAGGGGCAACTCGCTCAATAATATCTTTTACCTCTTCGATTGCAGGAGATTGTCCGATAATTTCATATCGCTTATTGATTTTCTTTTTCAATTTCTTAGTTTCTATAACCAATTTTTCACGCTCAAAGGCATGTCGAACCGAAATCAACAGACGGTTCAAATCCAACGGTTTTTGAATAAAGTCAAACGCTCCTTTTTTCAATGCCTCAACAGCAGTGTCAATGTCGCCGTGTCCGGTAATCATAATAACAGGAGTATCGTTTCCTTTTTTTTGAAGTTCTTCCAGAAATTCGATGCCATTCATTCCCGGCATTTTTATATCGGAAAGAATAACTTTAAACTCCTGTTTTTCGATTATCTCCAAAGCCTTTTTAGCATCTTCGACTTCTTCTACTTCGTAATTTTCATATTCAAGGATCTCCCGTAACGTAGTACGGATTATCAATTCATCATCTACAATAAGTATTTTAGGCATATCAATAAAAATTACATCATTTTTCTGCAAAGATACTTAATTTTTCACGTATTTTCTTTCTTTTTTTATTTATATACACATAAAGATAAATTTCTACTCGTTTGCCTTAATCAAACATGAAATATTTTAATATAAATGACGTTGTTATAAATAAATATAAGGTTATTTCACTTAGTAAGTATGGATTTAAAAAAGATAATCATGGGAATGGGCTTTATGCTGCTTTCGTTGCAGTTTCACGCCCAGAATATTGCCCAATCTTATACATTAAATTGGCATGAACCTATTCATCAAAAGATTAGTGATGATTATACCATTTCTTATCTTTACTTTGATGATGCTTTCATGTTGGAAACGGAAAAACGTACGCCTGTATTTTGGTGCAGGTTTTCATTGGTAAATGACAATATCGTTCCCGCCATTTTTATACAAAATCAAATATGGGAACCCTTAACAGAAGAAGAATTATCACTTATAGATATTGCTTTGATAAAGGATACCTTAAATACAAATATCTATATTGAATATACTCAAAAAGCACCTGCATTAAAAGTAGAATTTCTTCCCTTTCGTAAAAATGGAGAACATTATGAAAAGCTTATTTCTTTTCATATAACCGATTCATTACAAGCTGTTTTTTTAAAAAAATCACATAAAAACAGAACCTACACAAGCAACTCTGTTTTAAGTAATGATGGTTTCTACAAGATAGGAATTACAGAAACAGGAATTCATAAAGTTACATACGAAGATTTTGTCACTTTGGGAATTAATGTTTCTTCATTTAAAACTGCTGATATTGCTGTCTTTGGTAATGGTGGGCGTATGTTGCCTGAATTTACCTCTACTGCTGTTTTTGATGACTTACAGGAGGTGGCTATTCAGATTGTTGATAATAATAACAATGCCTATTTCGATCAATCTGATTATGTATTGTTTTATGGTGTGGGAGTTAAGAATTGGAAAAATGAGGTTGACGGATTAGGAGCGAAATATCCATTTGCCCATGAATTGAATCATTATACTAATCAGACCTATTATTTTATAACAACAAATATTAATGTAGGACAGAAAAAACGAGTTCAATCTATTCCATCCGAGACGACTCCATTTAATGAAACTGTTACTTCACATTCTTTCCATGCTGTCCATGAAAAAGATCTTGTTAATGTAGCGAAAGTCGGCAGGATTTGGTTTGGCGAAGAATTTAATTCAACTACTGCGCAGAGTTTTTCATTTTCCATTCCAGGCATTATCAACAGTGAACGAGCCTATCTACGAATACAAGCGGCAGCGAGATCATCAGCAGCATCTACTCTTGCATTAACTGTTAATAATTCATCTTTGGCTAATCTTACTTTTTCAGGCAATGAGAAAGGAACATACAAGAAAGCAGTATATAATTTCACCCCATCTTCCGAAGCAATAAATGTCCAACTCACTTATAACAAGCCAAACAACAATTCTGTAGCGTGGCTTGATTATATAGAAATTCATGCCCGTCAAACTTTGGCACAACATACCGGACAATTTTCGTTCCGTAATCCTGAGATCGTAAATGCCGGAGGAATTGCAGAATATCAATTTGATACTAAAGGAAAAAATACACGGATTTGGGATGTTACCGATCAGCATAATGTAAGATTGATTACTGCTCAACAAAATGGTAATAGGTTAACGTTTCGTTTAACAACAGATTCTTTACGGGAGTTTCTTGCTTTTGATGGGAGCAGTTTTTATAGCGTTACTCCTGTTGGAAAGGTAGGGAGACAAGATTTACACAGCGCTTCCGACTTGGATTTTATTATTATTACGCACCCCAATTTTATGGAGGCAGCAAATAAATTGGCTGCTTTTCGCAGGAGCAATGATAATATGAGAGTAGAAGTGTTTACCACTACACAAATTTATAATGAATTTAGCAGTGGCGGTTGTGATATCGGTGCCATTCGCAATTTTATCAAAATGTTTTACGACCGTGAAACAGCCGATAACATGCCTAAAAATGTATTGCTTATTGGCAAAACCTCGTATGATCCACGCAATATTGATGGAAAAGGCACTTGTTTTATTCCTAATTATCAAGGAGACAATTCTATTTTTAGCGATCAGGATAATAACTCTTCCGATAATTTCTTTGTAAAATTAGCCTCGGGAAAAGGAGCTTCAAATTCAGGGACTATGGATATGGGATTAGGACGTTTTCCTGTTTATACCAATGGGCAAGCAATGAATTTGGTAACAAAGTCCATCAATTATGCTTCTTATGATGATTTGGCTGCATCTAATAATAATACTATTTCCAATTTAGGGAATTGGCGCAATATTGTTACTTTTATGGCGGATGATAGAGACGGCACCGGATGGCACATGGGTAATGCCGAAGCTATTTGTCCGTTAATAGTTAGCGGACAGCCTTACTTAAATATTGAAAAAATATATGCCGATGCCTATAAAAAAGAATCTTCTTCTTCGGGAACACGCTTTACCGAGGCTACAAAAGCGATGAATGACCGTATAAATAAAGGATGCTTGATGTTTACTTATTTCGGACACGGAGGAGATAAAGGATGGGCAGATGAACGTTTATTACTACGGACTGATATTTATTCATGGAAGGATAAGTATTGTCTTCCGTTTTTTTATACTGCATGTTGTTCTTTTGCCATATACGATAAGGCAGAAGGTACTTCTCCTGCTGAGGATATATTGCTAAAGACTGATGGAGGCGCTATTGCCTTAATTACATCCACACGTAATTCATCACCAAGTACCAATGAAAATTTTGGAAAAGGAATTTACAGGCATGCTTTTGAGAAAGAAAACAATAAATATTTGACATTAGGAGAAATTCATGCAAAAGCACATACGGATGTTAATGGTAGTAATATTAATATGTATGTTCTCTTAGGTGATCCAAGCATTACATTAGCGTACCCTAAATACAATGTAGTTACCGACAGTATCAATGGCGTATCGGTTTCTTTATATAATGATACAATTAAAGCATTACAGCATGTAACTATTTCCGGTTATATTACAGATAATTATGGAAACAAAACTGAAAACTTTAATGGCTGGTTATATCCTTCCGTTTATGATAAATCGGATAGCGTTTCTACTATTAATCCGAATATGGAAACAAAAAGATTTTCTTTACAAAAAAGTATCATATTTAAAGGAAAATCAAAAATTGAAAATGGTAAATTCTCTTTTTCTTTTCTTACTCCTATAGACATTAATTATGAAGCCGGATTGGGAAAAATCAGTTATTATGCTACCGGAAGTCAAATTGATGCGAAAGGTTATGCGGAAGTTTTGATTGGAGGGATGAACGATACCATTATAAATGATGATAAAGGTCCTGACATCAAACTGTATTTTAATGATGAAAAGTTTATGCAAGGAGGTATAACTACTTCCGAACCGATATTGTATGCTAAAATATCCGATGCGAGCGGAATCAATACTACCGGGTCAGGAATAGGACATGATATTGTAGCCATTATTGATGGTAATGTTGCCAATGCCATTATTTTAAATGATTACTTTGGATATGATACCAACAGTTATGTTTCAGGCTCATTAAATTACGCTTTAAGTACTTTGGAAGAGGGATACCATACTTTAACACTTCGCGCGTGGGACGTAATAAATAATATGGGAGAGACAACTATTGAATTTGAAGTTGTCAATGGCGAGGATTTAAAAATTACTCATGTGTATAATTATCCCAATCCGCTTACAACATCAACACAATTCGTTTTTGAACACAATCAGCCGGATGCATTATTGCAGGTTAAAGTACAAATATTTACCATATCGGGAACAATAGTCAAAACAATTAATCAAGCCCAACAAAATACGGGTTTCCGCTCCGACCCGATATACTGGAATGGACAAAATGAATATGGTGGTAAACTTGCTCAGGGAATATATGTATATAAATTACAGGTTACAACTTTAGACGGAAAGTCGATAGAGAAAATCGGAAAGATTGCAATTTTATAATAACAGCACCGTTATAGTAATTATTAATCATTTTTAAATAATAGATACATTGGAAAATATGCGTAAATCACTTGTTTTGTTTCTGTGCATTATAATAACATCTTTCTATGCTCATTCACAACAAAGTTCTTCTATTTTGGGACAAGATTTGTCAAAAAATCATAATCCTATTACTACAGCAGTTCCCTTCTTGTTAATAGCCCCTGATTCACGTATAGGTGGTATGGGTGAAGCCGGAGTTGCTATTTTGGGAGATATGAATGCTCAGCACTGGAATCCTTCAAAATACTTATTTTCCGAAAATACAGGAGGTTTTTCTCTTTCGTATAGTCCCTGGTTGGCAGGATTGGTAGATGTTAGTGATATTTATCTGTTATATGCAACTGCTTACTACAAGATAACAAAAATGGATGCCATATCCTTTTCTTTGCGTTTTTTCTCTATGGGAAGTATGGAACTAACGGATATGCAAGGTAATTCTATAATGGAGGCTCGTCCTCATGAGTTTGCTATTGATGCAGCGTATTCCCGTATGTTGATTGAAAATTTATCCATGTCTGTAACAGGACGCTTTATTTATTCGAGATTGAGTACCTACATTTCAACAGGAGATATATTAACCGGTTTGTCCGGTGCTGCGGATATTTCACTTTTTTACACCAAGCCATTCAGACCGGGAAAATTACACAAACACAATTTGAATGTTGGAGTTAATATTTCCAATATTGGAGCCAAAATTTCTTATTCATCTGTTTTGGAACAACGTGATTTTTTACCGGCAAACTTCAGGGCAGGAATAGCCTATGACATGCATTTTGATAGATACAATAAATTGACGCTGGCTTTTGATGTGAATAAATTATTGGTTACTACGCCACCTGTATATAAAACCGATTCTTTGGGTCGTGTTGTAATGGAAAACGATCTTCCTGTTGTTGATAAAGGAAAAAATCCTTATACGACTTCTGCTGCGGCAGCTGTTTTTACATCCTGGTTTGATGCTCCCGGCGGATTCTCGGAGGAAATGAAAGAATTTATTCTAAACTTCGGAATAGAATATGCGTATAATGACCTTTTATTTGTACGTGCCGGATATTTCAATGAAGCCAAAACAAAAGGAGCCCGTAAATATATTACATTTGGTGTAGGAATCAAATATAGTGTTTTTGCTATTGATGCTTCCTATATTTTACCGGTAGCTTCCAGAAACCATCCCCTTGAACATACCCTTCGTTTTACACTGTCATTTGATTTTGGAACAGGTAAGAAAACGACAAATTAAAATAATTTCCTGATGTTTCGAATAGGGTTGGGATTTGACACCCATAAGCTATCCAAGGGAAAGAAATTAATTTTAGGAGGAGTACATGTTCCCCATGATTATGGTTGTGAAGGACATTCTGATGCAGATGTATTAATACATGCTATTTGTGATGCTTTGTTGGGAGCATCTAATATGCGCGACATTGGATACCATTTCCCCGATACCGATCCTGCCTATAAAAATATTGATAGTTCTGTTTTGTTATGCAAGACATATCGTATAATTTCCGAAAAAAATTGGTTAATAGAAAATATTGATTGTACGATTGTAATTCAACAGCCTAAAATATCTCCTCATATTCCTCAAATGCAACAAACACTTGCTAAATACCTGACTCTTGACACAGATTGTATCAGCATTAAAGCAAAAACGTCAGAGAAATTAGGATTTATTGGGCGGGAAGAAGGTGTATCTGCATATGCAATTACTTTACTCTCAAAAAAGAATATCTTTTAATATGAGTTCGGGATCAAAAGATTAAGAGTTTTTTCTTCACTTGACACAGTTTATTGAATAGACCCTTAAATTTTTTTGTAGCCCCGTCCGGAAAGCCGGAAAGTAGCAAATAAGTTTTCGTAGCTCCGTCCGGAGAGCCGGAAAACACCAAATAAGTTTTTGTACTCCCGTCCGGAGAGCCGGAAAGCACCAAATAAGTTTTTGTAGCCCTGTCCGGAAAGCCGGAAAGTAGCAAATAAGTTTTTGTAGCCCCGTCCGGAAAGCCGGAAAGCAGCAAATAAGTTTTCGTAGCCCCGTCCGGAAAGCCGGAAAGCAACAAATAAGTTTTTGTAGTCCCGTCCGGAAAGCCGGAAAGCACCAAATAAGTTTTCGTAGCCCCGTCCGGAAAGCCGGAAAGCACCAAATAAGTTTTTGTAGCCCCGTCCGGAAAGCCGGAAAGCACCAAATAAGTTTTTGTAGCCCCATCCGGAGAGTCGGAAAGTAGCAAATAAGTTTTTGTAGCCCCGTCCGGGAAGTCGGAAAGCAGTAAATAAGTTTTTGTAGACTTGTCAATATCAGGTAAAGCCCCTTACGTTAAATTAAATTATCTATACTGAGGAAAAGACAATATCTTTTCCACTCGTCAGTCCAATTTATGATGTCATTTTATGAAGAGATATCATTGAAAATATATGTAATAAAATAGAAATTCTCCGAAATTTCCGGAAACTAAGTTTCAAATTTTAAACAAATTAATATTCATCTTCATGGAAGAAGAAATCTTCCTTTGACGGATAATCAGGCCATATATCCTCAATAGAATCATAAATTTCATCCTCATCTTCAATCTCTTTGAGATTTTCAACAACTTCCATAGGTGCACCAGAACGAATAGCAAAATCAATTAATTCATCTTTTGTTGCCGGCCATGGTGCATCCTCCAATTTTGATGCTAATTCTAAGGTCCAATACATTTATTTTCGTCTTTTAAAATTTTCGCAAAAGTATAAAAAATAATATACAATCCAACTATCAGATAAAAAAAGTTTTTACGGATATAATCCGTTGAATTTTAATTTATTTTTACTTAACAATATTCTACAGTAGATCCTGCTAATTACTATACATATTTGTTGTGTATAACAAGCAAAATAAAAAAAAGTTTCTATTTAAAACAGAAACTTTTAAGATGTGGTGCTAACTGGAGTTGAACCAGTGACCTGCGGATTTTCAGTCCGACGCTCTACCTACTGAGCTATAGCACCTCATTTTTGAGTAGTGCAAAAGTAAAAAAAAAAACATTACAAAATCAATTTTTTGAAAAATAAAACAAAACGTATTTATCATTTTGATTTCAAATGATATATTCTATGCAAAAATAAAAAACAGCAATTCTATAAGCCGGATTCTGTTTTCTGATTTCTCAGAAATCCTGTCATTTATCTGGAATATTTATCACTAAATATTTCTATCGACCTACCCTTTGGGATTGGGCGAGCAACCCTCAAGCCCCAGTTTACACGGTCTTTCAACCCATAAGGTTTACCCCATTGTATAGTCACCCATACAATATGTGAGCTCTTACCTCACATTTTCACCCTTACCTTTCGGCGGTTATTTTCTGTGGCACTTGCTGTTTCCAATTTTCATGGAACCTTTCCGTTAGAAAGTATGGTGCTCTATGTTGTCCGGACTTTCCTCTGCTTTTTAAAGCAGCGACAGGACGAATTGCTGTTTATCTTAGATTTAGAGATTGCTTTTTCATTTTTTAGTATTTATTTAAGGAATAAGCAATCCGGTTATTTCGATATAAAATTAAATTTTACAAGAAATCTACTTCACCTTTTCCTTCCCGAATCAATTCTATTGTATCTTCTACACAATTAAGCACAGTTGAAGGAGTGTAATCTCCATATCCACCGTCTATTACAATATCTATTTTATCCTGATATTGTTCATAAATTAACTCGGGATCGGTTATATATTCCAAAATATCATCATCTTGCGATTTCAAAGAAGCCGACATAATCGGATTTCCCAATTGCTGTACCAATGTTCGTGCAATGATATTATCAGGAACACGAATGCCAACCGTTTTCTTCCTTTGCATGAATTTAGGTACATTATTGTTTGCTTCTAAAACAAAAGTATAAGGTCCCGGCAGCAAATTTTTCATCAGCTTAAATGTCGTATTGTTTAATGGACGAGTATATTCTGACAAATTGCTTAAATCGTAACATATAAATGAGAAATTTGAACGTTCTTTTTTTCGATGTGTTAATTCACATAGTCTGTCAAAAGCACGGGCATTATAAATATCGCAGGCAATTGCATATACCGTATCGGTTGGAATAATGACCAATCCCCCGTCTTGCAAACAAGATACTACCTGCTGAATATGACGTTCATTAGGATTTTCTTTGTATATCTTTAAATAAGTTGCCATTAATGTATTGAAAAAAGGGTAAGCGATTTATATCGCACCGCTCAACTGTTTTACCCTTGCTATCTTCCAATCCTGGGGGAGTTCAACAGGAGCTGGTCGTATAAGACTTACCCGTTTGCAAAAGTACAATTTTTTTTCTTAGGTTTATCAATACTGATACGAAGTTGTCAAAATTAGGGAGGGAGGAAAAATAAATCAAAGTATTTTTTAAAAAAGTAAATTTATAAAAGAAAAAAATGTACTTTTGCAACCTGAAAAAGTCAAAAGAAAATCTTTGGTGAGGTCTCTTAGCTCAGCTGGTTAGAGCACCTGACTCATAATCAGGGGGTCCTTGGTTCGAGCCCAAGAGGGACCACTTTTAGATAAAGCACTTACATATACTGTAAGTGCTTTTATTTTTGATGGCACATTAAAAAGTATGCTTACACTCTCAATTGCAAAGGATGAGATAATCCAGAAAATTGAATAAATTTCGCAAATAAATGAAAAAATAATATAATTTTGCACACAAACTTCAAAACAAATAGTGATGAAATTAAAAGCATTCACATATATATTATGTATATCAATAACAGGCATTTTATCAGGCTGTAAAACACAAAAGAATGTTCAGGAAACTCAACCTGTAATGGCAGTACAGCCAACTATTGTTTATAAAACCAAGAAAAACTATGATAAAAATGTTGCCATTACACTTTCTGATGATAAAAAAACGATTGTCGGATATCCGCATCCTATGGATATATCCGAACGAAGCTACCCTACATTATTAAACAAAGGTTACCTTTTAGATAACAGGGGGATTGGAAAAAATACGGCATTTATTTCCATGACTTATGAAGAATATGCAAAATTAAAAACCGCTCCTTCGTTACAAGAATTAGAACAAATGATTATTGATAAAGACCCTATACAAGAAATGTATTATTGCGGAGGTCGTACAAATTTTTCTGACCTCATACCTCAACTCAATCAATTAATTGACAAAAAGTTTAAAAATTGCCAATCCCTAAAGTAAACTATAGCAATTAATTACAGAAGAACAAATGCCTTTAATTCTGTTTATATATTTTTAGTAATTTTGCTTTTTTCTGAAATATTTTATTTTTTAATGTCTAATAAATAATTTAATCTATTAAAGATGAATAATATAAAACAATTTTTGCTGATAACTTTCATGATGCTTTCTGTTTTTGGACAAGCTCAAAACATAGTATATGTATCTTCCAATGGGAGTAATAGTAATAGTGGGACATGGAATGCTCCCGTGCAGACTATATCTCATGCCTTGTCTCTTGCCAATGGTATAAATACGACTCATATTCGTATTGCTGCCGGAGTTTACGAAACAACAACTATAGAGTTAAAAAGTCATGTGATTTTAGATGGTTGTTGGATTTTTGATGCAAATGATGGTACTTGGACAAAAAACACAAGTGATTCTTCAGTTATCTATATTGACGCATTGGAAACAGATATTGAAGCCAATCGAAAAGTCGGATTTCGTTCGGAAAATAAAACCGATTGGTACTTACAGGATATAATTATTGATGTTGCCGGCGCCAATGATGCTGTTGACAGAAATGCTTCCGGCAAAGGAACCAGCGTTTATGGTGTTTATATTAGCGGAAATGCAAGCAATACACATATTATTGCTTGTACAATTCGTACAGGAGATGGTGGAAATGGAGCTGATGGAATAGATGGAAATGCAGGGCAAAATGGGAATAATGGAAATCTTGGACATATTGACAAAGTTGGAGTTTGTTATGGAGGGGATGCTATAAGTGGTGCACCTGCTGTAGGGTCCGGATATCGTTCAGGTGGTGCTGGGGGAAATAGCGGTGGCGGGAGAAATGGAAATCCTCTTAGTTCTGGAGCAACCGGTAATGCCGGTAGTAATGGTAGTAATGGTGGTAATGGCGCCAGCGGCGGTACAGCAGGAGCTAGTTGTTCAAAAAACACAGATGGAAATCCGGGAGGGAATGGTAGTCTGGGAACAAATGGTATAACACCCAACACCTATCAAATTCCATCATGGGGAACATATTTTATTCCCGGTAATAAAGGCGGAACAGGAAGTGACGGTGCTGGCGGCGGTGGCGGCGGCGGCGGCGGCAGTGCAGGAAGTGCTAGTTTTGTAGGATCTTGGTCGGGAGGTTCTGGTGGTAGTGGTGGAGAAGGTGGTACCGGTGGTACTGGCGGTATCGGCGGGGGTAGTAGTTTTGTTATTTATTGTTATAATACCAACGCTCCTCAAATCATAAATACAATATTAATTAATGGTAGATCCGGTAATGGAGGCATCGGAGGGGATGGCGGTAGCGGTGGTACCGGTGGTGCCGGCGGAGAGGGATATAATCCAAACATAAGTTCATGCGATAATGCTAAGATTGGTGGACGTGGTGGAAATGGCGGAAATGGCGGAAACGGTGGACGTGGAGAAGATGGTGCAACCGGATTCAGCTATGAATTTATTAACGTCAATACCGACGGTACATTTACAACTCCTACTCTTCCAATAGTTACTCTTCAACCCATTATTACGGCAAAGTATAGCGGTTATACCAATTCACAAATTGTATTAACCCGTACAAGTGGAACATGGGATTTGGATGCAGGATTACAAATTATAAAAGACATTCTACCTGACAGTACAACTTATACAGAAAATTCAAGTACAATTGTTGTTACAGCAGTTCAGACAGGAAAATATACGATTGACCCAAATTTAGGACCGATTTATATACTAAAAGAAAAAACATTGGGTGAATTAGCTAATATTCCCGATACAATTTATTATGAAGATACACTCAAAGCGATATATTCTGATAATGCTCAGCTATCTTCTTCATGGATTTTAGCAAATGCAGATGGAAGTATTATAACGGAATCATCTTTAGATACGTTGACAGTTCATTCATTAAGTCTTACGACGGAGGATGAAGGAAAACGTTATTATATTGGATTTGTTGCTGACTATAGAGAATCATATAAAACAGATTATCTTTGGAAATCCTTTTTATTAATGCCTAAAGAAGTTAATGTTTCTATTTCAGATACTCTATTCGTTTATGATGGAAGCCCAAGAGAAGTAACAATTACTACTGATAATAATTTAGAGAACATAGTAACTTATAATGGTTCGACTACACCTCCTACCGATGCAGGTGTTTATACTGTAGTTGCAAAAGTTATAACAGCAGGATATAAAGGAATTGCTTATGCTAACCTGACTATTGAAAAAGCACCAGCAAATACAATTATTTTTTCGACAGAGGAATTTACATTTGATAGTCTAAAAAAACAACCGGTAATTACAACAGTTCCTAATGGATTGAATTATACGCTTACTTTCAATAATGATACGGCTGCTATTAATGCAGGAACTTATAATGTAGTTGCAACAATAGACGATAATAATTATTATGGAAAAGATAGTACAGAGATGATTATCCGTAAAGCACAGGCTACAATCTTATTTGATGATTTGAGAATGGCTTATAATGAAAGTGCACAGGGAGCAACCATTACAACAAATCCGACAGGATTACACCTCGATATTACATATAATAATAATATTGCAGAGCCTGTTAAAATTGGAAAATATACAGTAAAAGCAGTAGTGATAGATGATAACTACGAAGGTGAAGATAGTACGGAATTTGTCATCACAAAAGGTCTGGTTACTATTTTTGCAGAAGACAGTACATTAACCTATGATGGAAATCAGCACGAATTGGCTGTAAGCGTTCAACCGAATGCGCCATATACTGTTACATATAATGGTTTGATTACTCCTCCTACCGATGCGGGAAGGTATTCTGTAGTTGTATCTATTATCAATGATTCGATATTTCAAACGACATCGAAAATAGTGGTTATGACTATAGAAAAAGCTGTTGCGGAAATTACTTTATCGAATGACACATTAACTTATAATGGTTCGGAACAGGAAATTACGGTTATAACCAATCCTGAGGGATTAAATTATAATAGCTTGTATAATAATTCGTACATCAAGCCGTCACTTTCCGGTTCTTATAATGTGGAAATAACTATTCACGATAAAAACTATACAGGGAAAAAGGATACAGTCTTAACAATTAAAAAAGCAGAAGCAGAAATAAATTATTCTTCTTTGACACAAAAATATACAGGAAATTCTATTGTTCCTGAAATCAGGACTAATCCCGAAGAAATAAATTCAATTACAACGTATAATGGCTCTCCTACCCTGCCAATAAATGCAGGGAAATATGTTGTAAGAACCGTTATTAATGATACAAACTATTTTGGGACAGGTGAAGATACTTTAACAATAGAAAAAGCGGATGCTTTGATTAATTTATCTAATTTAGTTCAAACATATACAGGGTCCCCGCTTTCTCCTACCATTACAACATCTCCTTCATTATTGAATGTGGATTTATTGTATGAAGGAAATGCGATAGCGATAAACGCAGGTAAATATGAAGTGCTTGCAACGGTTAATGATAATAATTACCAGGGAACTTTGGTCGATACCTTAGTCATTGAAAAAGCAAACGTTTCGTTTGAGGTAAGCAATAATCAGCTTATTTATGATGATGGACAAGAGTTGTCCGCAACAATTACAACAATACCGGCAAATATTGCTTATGGTGTTACCTATAATAATAATCCGTCAGTGCCTACCGATACGGGAGCTTATTTGATGCATATCACAAGCATTGATAACAATTATCAAGGTGATACAACTCATTGGATGTATATAAATTTGAAACCGGTACAGATTCATTTAAATGATACGCTTCATACTTATGACGGAGATGTAAAATTTGTTTCTGTCAGTACTACTCCCGCTGTAAATTATGAATTGCTCTATTCTCAAAATGGAGATCAAATCACACATCCTGTTGATGCAGGGTTTTATGATGTTTCTATACGCATTACAGAAGATTATCATGAAGCAGTTACCAGAAATGCAATTCTGGAAATAGAAAAAGCTCATGTACAAGTGTCTGGCGATTCCATTCAATATTTTACCTATGACAGTACTCGAAAATCAGTTTCATTTTCGATAACACCGGACGCTCCCCATACTGTTTTTTATTATAAAGAGAATGAGGAAGACACAATCTCTCCGGTTGATGCAGGAAAATATGATGTAAGAATACATATTCACGAGGCTAATTGCCATGGTCATATTGTCAATCGCACAATGATTATTGAAAAAGCACAGGCAGATATTGTTTTCGATAATCTTTCATTCGACTATGACGGGCAAACCAAAACAGCTACGGTTACGACCAATCCTCAAGGATTGCCTGTTTCTATTTTATATAATGGAGCAAAAACACCACCCGTGTCAGCAGGAAAATACAAAGTAGAGGCAACAATTAACCACTATAATTATGAGGGAACAGTAATTGATACGTTGGAGATTAGGAAAACCGTTTCGGTAGAAGAATTTATATTGACAGATAATCAAATCGTATTATATCCTAATCCTGCACGAAAACAGGTCGTGCTTGAAATAAATGGAATTACAGCAATGATGAATATTCGGATAGTTGATTCTCATGGGAAGCAACTTAGGAATGATGTTATAAATTGTGTCAATTCTCACAAAGAAACAATGGATATATCCAATTATCCTCCGGGCATATATATTGTCTTGATACAATATCAAGATAAAAGGATAACAAAGAAATTGATTGTTTATTAATCTAAAAAGAAACGAAGCTTCAAAAGGGCTTCGTTTTTTTTATCATGAAAATCAACAGAAGAAATCATATAATGCTTATAGCTTAACATGAGTTCGGGATCAATGGTACAATGGTGAAATGTTTAATGATTATTTGGTTATTTGTTGATTTACTTATAACGAAGTGATACCTTCGTGAAATTGGATTATTTTTTTTGCTTAGAATTGAATCTATTCTCCTTGCAGAGTGGGTCCTCGCATGTAAAAGAAATAGAAACGAAAAAGAATGGAATAACAAAAAAATGAAGGCGGTACCAAATTCAATAGCACCGCCTATCAAGTAATCATTTCAAATAAAATTGTACAAAAGTACAACAAAAATTCATAAGAAGATGAAAAAATAAAAAAATGCCATCACATTATCTGAAGTTATCTTCCTTTTTATTTCGGCGTAAAACTTTTCGCTTTGGCGTGAAACTTTTGGCTTCGGCATGAAACTTTTGGCTTCGGCATGAAACTTTTGCCTTTGGAATGAAACTTTTCGCT
>QMCD01000805.1_pt1 | contig 21433 bp, 18 predicted proteins | sample 1821841 | NCBI WGS metagenome assembly QMCD01 (sample SAMN01991225, study PRJNA193472) | Termite gut metagenome, whole genome shotgun sequencing project. | isolation source: worker | host: Macrotermes natalensis
GCGGGTGCGCAGGGCTACGAGGCGGAGGTGCGGGCAAGCGATCCGTGGGCCTACCTGGGGCTGAGGGGCGAACTGAGTGCCCGCGTAGAGGGCGAGGGGAGCGAGCTCAAAGGCGAGGCGGAACTGGCCGATGTGGTCTACGTCACGGAGCACGACACGGTGACAACGCCGAGCATCACCCTGACGCTCCAACGGGCGGGCGGAGAGATGCGGGCGAGGCTGGAGTCGGAGTTCGGGGATGTGGATGCGCGGCGCGATGCGGCGGGGGGAGGGGGGGGGGGGGGGGCGGCGGGAAAGAGGGACGGGCCTTGGGGACGGAAGTGAGTGTGGCCGAAGGGAGCAGGGTCGAAATAGAGGGCACGGGCAGGGAGAACTTCAGGCTGGAAGCGACGGCGGAGCGCATAGAAGCAGGCAGGACGCTGATAACGGAAATAAAACTGGCAGGTGAGCGGCGGGGCGAGCGGACGAGGGCGAGGCTGACGGGAGGTGAAACCTACTTGGGAAGGCTCCATCTGGCCGACGGATTCGATCTGCACGGGAGGGCCGAAGAGGGTGAAATGGCCGTGTCGCTGGATGGAGAGAGGTGGCTGACCGCGACCGGAACGATGGGAAAGCGACCGACCGACACGCTGACGGTGAGGCTCGACAACTTCGATCTGGCGCCACTGGGGAGACTGATGAGGCGCGATGCGGATCTGAGAGGGAGGGCCTCGGGAGAGGTGAGGGTGGCGAGCGCGCTGCAGGATCCGAGGGTGGATGCCGATGTGGTGCTCGAAAGGCTCGATGCCGCGCTGCTCGATCCGCTACTGGCGGGAGTACTGCAAAACACGAGCGGAGAAGCCAACGCCCATCTGAGAGCACACGGAGCGGAAACAGGAATGAGCATAGACGGAGAAGTGGAGATACCGACACTGGCAACCACGCTGAGGTCGACCGGAGTAACATACTCGCTGGCTGGCGGGCGGATAACCATAGACGATTCGAGGGCGAGGCTGGAACCTGTGACGCTGAGCGACTCCCACGGAGGCGAAGCAAGGGTCGAGGCGGAGGTCGATCTGACGAGCCTGAGGGCGGTCAGCGCAAGGGTCGAAGTGGGGCTGGAGAATCTGAGAGTACTCGACACGGCGCGAGGAGGATTCCACGGAACAGCCGCCGCGACAGGGACGGTGGAACTGGCAACAGACAGGATGGGAACGAGGGTCGAAGTGGATGCCCGGACGGAAAAGGGAACAAGGCTCCATCTACCGTTGAGTGCAGACGGAGGAGAGATCGACTGGGCCGACTTTGTGGTCTTCCGGCAGGCCGAAGTACAGGCCGTGGGAGGTGCGAGTCCGGTGCGAAGGGTGGTGCGGCAGAGGCGTCGGCCGATGGAAGCGAATCTGAGGCTCGACATAACCCCGGAAGCAGAGGTGAATCTGTTGATAGATCCGAGGATGGGGCGGGGAATAACAGCGAGAGGAGAGGGAACCATAGCGCTAAGAGTCAACCCGGCGGAAAACCTGATGACGATGACGGGAGACTACACAATCGCCGAGGGAAGGGTGGAACTGTCGATGATGGATGTGATAACGCGAAACTTTACCATCGCCCCGGGAAGCTCTCTGAGGTGGAACGGAGCCCCGGGAGACGCAACGATGGCGGTGAAGGCGGCATACAGGGTGAGGACATCGCTGACGCCGCTGGTGGGAGAGCAAAACCCGCTCTTCTCGGGACGGGCGACGGTGCCGGTGGATTGTGTGCTGAGTCTGACGGGAGAACTGGCCGCACCCGAGATAACCTTCGACATAGAACTACCCTCGGCAGACCCGGACCAACGACTGATTGCGGAGAGTGCGATGAATACCGACGAAGCGAAGAGTATGCAATTCCTGTCGCTGTTGACAACGGGCTCGTTCGCGCCGGGAAGCAGTCTGACCGGAGTGGGAACAGCGGGACAGGGAGCGTTGGCGAGCGGAGCAGTCGGGTTCGACATATTGACGGGACAGCTGAGTAACCTGCTGTCGAGCGAAGAGTACGACGTGTGGTTCCGCTACAGGCCGCAGGAGGGATTTGCGCAAAACAGGGTCGATGTGGGATTCTCGACGGGCTTTGTGGACGACCGCCTGCTGCTGGAGATCGAAGGAAACTACATAGACGACCGATCGGCAACGAGTGTGGGAACAGGAAACGTGACAAACCTCGCGGGAGACGTATCGCTCACGTGGGTGATAGACGATGCGGGAAACCTGCGCCTGAAGGTCTTTACGCAGACGATAGACCGGTTGAACGAGACCCAGGGACTGCAAGAGAGCGGCCTGGGAGTGTACTACAAAAAAGATTTCAACCGTCTGAGCGATATTATACGACGAAAAAACACTAAATTTGCGCGAGATAGCGTAATTACTAAAACCAAATAACGAAACTATGAACACTTTTATGCAAGCGGGGGGCGAAGTTGTGGAAGAACTAATGGAGGTCACGACGGCCTCGAGGATGAGTTTCTGGGATCTGTTCAGCGCAGGTGGATGGCTGATGTGGGTGCTGGTGCTGCTGGGTGCGGTGGCAGTGTATCTGTTCGTCGAGCGCTTCGTGGCGATACGAAAAGCATCGCGAATGAGTATGAATCTGATGAACCGAGTGAGGGACAAAATCTCCGAAGGAAACATCTCCGCAGCAAAAGATGCCTGCCGCAGGACCGGAACACCAATCGCGAGAATGATCGAAAAGGGAATCGAACGAATCGGGAGACCGATGCCGGAGATCCAGAACGCGATAGAAAATCAAGCCAATCTGGAGGTGTCGCGTCTGTCGGTCGGGCTGCCGTATCTGGCTATGATCTCGGGCGGTGCGCCGATGATCGGATTCCTGGGAACCGTAATAGGACTGGTGAGCGCGTTTATGGCGATGGAAGGAATGGGAGGAACGGTGGATATCTCGGTGCTGGCCGGAGGGATGTATGTGGCGATGCTCACCACGGTGGGTGGTCTGATTGTCGGTATCCCGGCCTACTTCGGGTATAACTACCTGGTGGCGCGGATCGACCGACTGGTCTTCCAAATGGAGGCAAACTCAATCGCCTTTATGGACATACTCAACCAACCGGCAAAGAGATGATAAGGAAAGTTTCGAAAGTCGAAAGCGGATTCTCCGCAGCCTCGATGACCGATATGGTCTTCCTGCTACTGATATTCGTACTGATGGCACTAACGCTGGTCAACCCCAACGCGCTGAGGCTGGTGCTACCCAGGAGCACGAACCACATCACAGAAAAACCATACACCACGGTGAGCATCACGCCCGACCACAGGTACTATGTGGAGACGACCGAAGTGACGTTCGATCAACTGGACATCGCCCTGAAGGCAAAGCTCGAAGGGAAAGAAAAACCGATGATATCACTACACGCCGACGAAAGTGTTCCGATGAGATATGTCGTACCGGTGATGAACATCGCAAAGAACAATAACTATACGCTGGTGCTGGCAACACGACCTGAGTGAACCCTTACGAAAAAGAAGATAACCGCCGGGGGCGGGTGATGGGGTGGCTGGCTGTGGTGGCCTATGCCGCGCTGTGTGTGTGGCTGCTGATGAAGACCTTCGGAATCACAGTGCCCGAACCCAACGCAGACATAGTCATACTAATGGACGAAGTAGAGTATATGGCCCCATCGGAATCGGCACCGGCAGAAGCAAGGCCGCTGGAAGAAGAACCGATGATGACGACCAACGACCCCGAGGCGCCCGAAGTACTGACCCCGGCGGAGAACACGCTGGTGAGGGAGGACGAGGCGGTAAGGCAAGTCGACCAAAGGGCACTGTTCCCGGGAAGCTCCGATACGGCGCCCGCAGCGACGCAAAGGCCGCAGGAGATGGAAGACGAGGAGAGCGACTCGCAGGGATACTCGCTGGAGGGCAGGTATCTGGTTGGGCATTTGCCCAGGCCGGCCTATGAGGTGGATGCGGCAGGGCGGGTGGTGATAAAAATAACGGTCAACGGGGACGGAGTGGTGACGCGAGCAGAGTATCAACAAGAAGGCTCGACGACGAACCACGCAGTGTTGGTGGCGGCGTCGAGGGCGGCAGCCTTGAAGGCGAGGTTCACAGAGGACGAAGCGGCAATACAAACGGGTACGATTACGTATATATTCAGGTTGAACTAAATAGTTTTCACTATGAAAAGAATACTCTTTGTTTTGGGGATTTTGTTTTTCACGGGCATCGCGGGAGTGAGCGCCCAGAAGCTGGAACCGGCTGAGACCACCCACGATTTCGGGACGGTGAAGCACGAGCTACCCAAGATAGAGCACAGATTCAAGTTTGTGAACACGGGAACGGAGCCGCTGGTGATAACGCGAACATTGACCTCGTGCAACTGTGTGAAAGTGAACTACGACCGCAAGCCGGTACCGCCGGGAGCAGAAGGGTGGCTGGATGTGATCTATGAGGTGAACAAGAAAGAAGCAGGAGTGTTCTACAAGACCATTGAGGTATACTCGAACTCGGAAGAGAAGAGAAATGTGTTGGTTATAAAAGGAAACGCAATCAAGTAATGAAGACGCTGATTAAAGGGGCGGTGGTGGTGCCGATGACGGAGGGAGGCCAAGGGGCCGGGGGGACTGGTTCCGGGGCGGGAGAGACGTGGTTTGTGGGATCGGTGGCCTGGGAGGGAAACAAAATAGTGTATGTGGGGCCGGACGGGGGTGGCGGCGCGGAGGGAGGGGTGGATGAATTTATTGCCGCGAATCCGGATGCGGAAGTAATCGACGGGAGAGGGCGACTGGTGATGCCGGGGCTGGTGAATACCCATACCCACGTGGCGATGACCCTGATGAGAAACGCAATGGACGATGTACCACTGATGAAGTGGCTGAACGAAAAAATATGGCCGCTGGAAGCAACACTGACACCGGACGACATCGCGAGAGGAGCAAGGGTGGGAATCGAAGAGATGCTGGCGGGAGGAACAACGACGATGGTCGATATGTATTGGCACGAAGCAGCGATCGCGAAGGTGGTGAAGGAGGAGGGAATAAGGGCGGTACTGTGTCCCTGTTTTGTGGATGGAGAAAAGATGGCCGACTTCGAGGCCGATCTACCCGAGACGCTGGCCGTTGCGGAGGAGGCCGGGGGGCGCATCACGGTGCGCATCGGCCCGCACGCGGCGTACACCTGCAGTCCGGAAACAATGAGGCGGGGGATCGAATTGGCGCGCAAGCACGGGTTAGGGGCGCACGTACATCTGTCGGAAACGCAGGACGAACAAGCGATCGTGAAAGAGAGGTATGGATGCACGCCGACCGAATACTTGCGAGATCAGGGACTGTTCGAACTACCGACGATGGCCGCGCACAGCATACATCTGTCGGACGGAGATATCGAAATATTACGCGGGGCGGGCGTGACGGCGGTGCACAACCCGCAGAGCAATATGAAGCTGGCGAGCGGAGCAGCACCGGTGGTGAAGCTACTGGAGGCGGGAGTGAATGTGTCGCTGGGAACGGACGGAGCAGCATCTAACAACGATCTGGATATGTTCGACGAGATGAGAACGGCAGCACTGTTGGCAAAGCATACCGCAGCAGACCCGAGTGTGTTGCCGGCGTGGGAGGTGCTGAGAATGGCGACGGCGAATGGAGCCGAGGCGATAGGAATGGGGGGAGAGCTGGGAGTGTTGGCGCAAGGGGCGCTGGCGGATGTGGTGATGGTGGACGTGACCGGGCCGCACTGGTTCCCGGCAGAGAACGATCCGGTGAGTGCGTTGGTCTACAGCGCAAAGTCGAGCGACGTATGTGGAGTGTGGGTCGACGGAGAGGCCAGATTACGAAAATTTTAACTACTTTTGCAACGAAAAAAACAGCAAATAAACTATGGCAACTACTGCGGACATAAAGATCGGAATGTGCATCGAAATGGATGGAAAAACATTCCAAATTATTGATTTCCAACACGTCAAACCAGGCAAAGGCCCGGCTTTCGTGAGAACTAAACTCAAGAACCTCGAAAACGGCCGAACAATCGAAAACACCTTCTCATCGGGAGTGAAGATAGAACCGGTTCGTGTGGAGAGGAGACCCTATCAGTTTACCTATGAGGACGATCTGGGACTACATCTGATGCACACGGAAACCTTCGAGGAGATCACGATACCGAGAGAGATGGTCAACAACGCAGACCTGATGGTGGACGGGCAAATACTCGAAGTGCTGTATCATACGGACAAGGACATACCGATGACAGCCGAACTACCGCCCATTGTCGATATGGAAGTAACCTACACGGAGCCGGGAATCAAGGGAGACACAGCATCGACAAACTCCCTGAAGCCGGCAACAGTAAACACGGGAGCAACCGTGCGGGTACCACTCTTTATCAACACGGGAGACAAAATCAGAGTCGATACCCGAACCAGAGAATACTACGAGAGGCAAAAGTAAGGGGCCGCGGGGGCCGGATCCGAGGTTATTTCACAGCCTCGACGGTGTAACCCAAGCGGTCGAGCTGGAACAACAGCCCCTCCTCACCGGCAAGGTGGAGAGCGCCGACAGCAACGAAGGTGGGAGCGGCGGAGAACAACTCGGGAAGCCGAGCCAACCATTTGTCGTTACGGCCCTTGACCAGAGCAAACTTGTACTCCTCACTCGCAGGGCAAGGATTAGCAGGGTCGAGGAGCGCGTCGGAATACATCCCGGCAAGGTCGCCAGCAGCGTAAAGAGCCGAGAGGCGCTTGAGCGACCCGACATAGTAATCGGTGTGGGCGAGAGCGCAAACAAGCTCCTCAGCCTGAACCTTCAAAGGCTCCGAATCCATCAAAACAGCGATCTGATCCTCCACAGTCTCGAGCCCAACGACCGGGTGGCCGTGCTCCGAAGCCCAAGTCTGGACGATCTGATCCATAGCAACGTGAGCCGCAGCGTTGAACTCGGGGTAAGCCTGCATAAACATCAACTGACTGACAGTCAATGAAAGTGCGCCGGGTTTGAAGGCGCCGAGTTGCTCCATACCTACCCCGATCAGAGAGCGGAGAGAGGAGTCGAGCCGTTCGTAATCCCCCGAAGAGAGAAGGCTACGATAAGTAATACCGTCGGGCATAATCGAAGCCAACTGGATCTGGGTAGCAAGCCCGGCCATATCGGACAAAACCATCTCGCCCACAACCTGGGTGGAGGATTCGAGGGCAGCCTGAGCACCGGGAATAATGTCGAAAGTCTCCTGACCATTCAGGTGGTGGGTGCCGAGGATATAAGAGGGCTGAGAAAGGTCGCCACCGGAGATACGCCAAAGAAGCGAACCGGTGAATTTGTCGGAAGGCTGGGCCGAAGCAGAGGATGCAAGCCCGAGGGCGCCGGCAAAAAAGACGACGCAAAGGATCAAAGATTTTTTCATTGAGATATAATTTCGAGTTGGGCCCCGGGAAGGGGGGTTATACGGTCATAAGTTCTTTCTCCTTAGCCGCGACCACAACGTCGATCTTGGCGGAGAATTTGTCGTAAACTTTCTGGATCTCGCTCTCGCCGTTCTTAGCCTCGTCCTCGGGCATACCGTCCTTCTGGGACTTTTTGAACAACTCGACAGCGTCGCGGCGGGTGTTACGAAGGCTGACACGAGCCTTCTCGGCCTCCTCCTTAACCTGTTTGACGATAGCCTTACGACGCTCCTCGGTCAGGACGGGAATAGTGAGTCGGATCTCCTCGCCGTTGTTGGAAGGAGTGAGGCCGATGTTGGAGTTGACGATAGCCTTCTCGATGGGGGCGATCATATTCTTCTCCCAAGGCTTAATGAGGATCGTACGGGCGTCGGGAACGGTAACGCTGGCTACCTTGTCGATGCCGGTCGACTGGCCGTAATAATCGACCATAACGCCGGCCAGGACGTTAACAGAAGCCTTACCGGCGCGGAGATTACCGAGGGTCTCCTCCAAAAAGTCGAGTCCACGCTGCATCTTACCGGTGCAGCCCTCCAAAATTTGAGATGTCGTTTCCATATAGCTAAAATGATTATCTTAAAGTAAAGTCCTTACCAAGGTAGACCTCGCGAACCCGCTCGTCAGCAGCCAACTCCTCGGCAGTACCGGCCTTGAGGATCTTACCCTCGAAAAGAAGATATGTGCGGTCGGTGATGGAGAGAGTTTCGTGGACATTGTGGTCGGTGATGATGACCCCGATGCCGCGCTCCTTGAGAGAGCGGACGATGCTCTGGATATCCTCCACGGCGATGGGGTCGACCCCGGCGAAGGGCTCGTCGAGAAGGATGAACGCAGGGTTGATAGCGACGGCGCGAGCAATCTCGCAACGGCGCCGCTCACCACCCGAAAGCTGGATACCGAGGCTCTTACGAACCCTACCGAGTCCGAACTCGGCGATCAAACCCTCGAGGCGCTCCTTTTGGTACTGGGGAGTGAAGTCGGTCATTTCGAGCACGGCGCGGATGTTGTCCTCTACGCTGAGGCGCCGAAAGACCGAAGCCTCCTGAGCAAGGTAACCGACACCCATCTGAGCGCGGCGGTAAACGGGAAGAGTGGTGATCTCGGTAGTGACACCCTCGTTGTTCTCCAACCAGATCTGGCCCTCGTTCGGTTTGATCAGCCCGACGATCATATAGAACGTGGTGGTCTTACCAGCGCCGTTGGGGCCGAGCAAACCTACGATCTCCCCCTGGCGAACGTCGATCGAAACGTCGTTCACTACCTTGCGGGACTTGTACTGCTTGACCAGATTGGAGGTGTAAAGTCGCATTTTCTGAAAATTATTTTGTCCAAAGATACGGTTTTTCGGAAAATATTCATACCTTTAATCACTAAAATGACGACTTCGCTCGATAAACGAATCCACGAAGCATTGCGAGAACACTTCGGGTTCAATACCTTCAAGGGAAATCAACTGGAGGTGATACGCAGTGTACTGGAAGGGAAGGACACCTTTGTGCTGATGCCGACGGGGGGAGGAAAGTCGCTGTGCTATCAACTACCGGCGCTGATGAGCGAGGGAGTGGCGATTGTAATCTCGCCATTGATCGCGCTGATGAAAAATCAGGTCGACGCGATGAGGGCATTTTCCGAAACAGACGGAGTGGCACATTTTCTGAACTCCTCGCTAAGCAAAAATGCTATACAACAAGTTCGCGATGACGTGTTGGCGGGAAAGACAAAGCTGCTCTATTTTGCGCCGGAATCGCTCACGAAGGAGGACAATGTGATGTTCCTACGGAAGATCAAGATATCGTTCTTCGCGATTGACGAAGCGCACTGCATATCGGAGTGGGGGCACGACTTCAGACCGGAGTACAGGAGAATAAGGCCGATAATTAACGACATAGGCTCGGCACCGATAATAGCCCTGACGGCAACCGCCACGCCGAAAGTACAGATGGATATACAGAAGAATCTGGGGATGCAGGACGCGGTGGTGTTCCGCTCGTCGTTCAACAGGCCCAATCTGTACTACGAGATCAGGCCCAAGGTGGACGAAGTGAGAGAGATAATAAGGTACATCAAGGCCAGGGAGGGCAAGAGCGGGATAATATACTGTCTGAGCAGGAAGAAGGTGGAGGAGCTGAGTGAGCTGCTGTTGGCGAACGGGATCAAGGCGCACGCCTATCACGCAGGGCTGGATGCGGTGACGCGGGCGAGAAACCAGGACGACTTCCTACACGAGAATGTGGATGTGATTGTGGCCACGATCGCGTTCGGAATGGGAATAGACAAGCCCGATGTGAGGTATGTGATTCACTACGACATACCGAAAAGTCTGGAAGGATACTATCAGGAGACGGGCAGAGCGGGGAGGGACGGAGGAGAGGGACAGTGTGTGACCTTCTACAGCTACAAGGACATACAGAAGCTGGAGAAGTTTATGCAGGGAAAGCCCATCGCAGAACAAGAGATAGGGCGCTTGTTGTTGGGAGAGACGGTGTCGTATGCCGAGTCGTCGATATGTCGACGGAAGACGCTGTTGCATTACTTCGGGGAGGCCTATCCGCTGGACGACTGCGGAGCGTGTGACAACTGTCTGAACCCGAAACCAAAAGTCGATGCTACCAAAGATATGCAACTGGCGCTGGAAACGCTGGGAGTAATCGGAGACAAGTTCAAGATGGACTATCTGGCGAGTGTACTCGCGGGAAAGGCGACGACGATGGTGAAGAGCTACAGGCATCACAAAATCGAACAATTCGGAGCGGGGAGCGAGCACGACGAAAAGTACTGGGGAGCAGTCATAAGGCAAGCACTGATACTGGGGCTGGTGGACAAGAACATAGAGAACTATGGCCTACTGGCGGTGAATGATCGCGGAAGGGAGTTTATTGAAAAGCCATTTGCAGTGACAGTGACCCTCGACCACAACTACGACGGAGAAGGAGAAGAGGGCGAAGAAGGAGCAACTACCGGAGGAAAGGGAGGAGGAGCAGCAGACGAAGAACTGTTCTCGATGCTGAAAGATCTGAGGAAGAAGGTCGCAAAACAACACGGGTTACCACCATTTGTAGTGTTCCAAGACCCATCGCTGGAAGATATGTCGGTGCACTATCCGGTAACCATCGAGGAGATGCAGAACATCAGCGGAGTGGGAGTGGGAAAGGCCCGGAAGTTCGGGGTACCGTTTGTGGAACTGATAGCGCGATACGTCGAGGAGAAGGAGATCATAAGGCCGCAGGATATGGTCGTGAAGGGAGTGGCCAACAGAAGCGCGAACAAAGTCTACATAATACAGTGTGTAGACCGAAAGATGGATTTCGCAGACATAGCGAGAGCGAAGGATCTGGATTTCGAGGAACTACTGAACGAAATAGAAGCCATTGTGAACTCGGGAACGAGGCTCAACATCAGCTACTACATAGACGAAGCAATGGATGAGGAGAAGGCCACGGAGATATATGACTATTTCAGGGAAGAAGCCCAGAGTGACTCGGTGGAAGCAGCTTTGAGGGAGTTGGGAGGGGACTTTACGGAAGAAGAGGTGAGGCTGGTGAGGATCAAATTTCTCTGTGAGCAAGGGAACTGATTCCCGGTTTGATGAAAATACTTATCAAGCGGGTGAGCTCGACGAACTGCTCGACGGACAACTGCTCGGGGCGGAGGGTGAGCAAGGGAGAGGCGGGGGCTTCCGAGGAGGGGGAGGCGGTGTCGGGAGAGGCGGAGAGGGCGGGTTTGAGTTCGGGGAACGCGGCGGAGAGAGAGTTACGGAGCATCTTACGGCGCTGGTTGAAGGCAGCCTTGACCACGCGAACGAAAAGAACCTCGTCGCAATCGAGGTGCGAGCGGGAGTTACGGGTGAGGCGAATAACGGCGCTCTTAACCTTGGGAGGAGGCGAAAACACACTCTCGGGAACAGTGAAAAGGTACTCGATGTCGTACCAAGCCTGAAGAAGAACGCTGAGGATACCGTAAGTACGACTACCGGGAGGCTCGGCGATACGAAGAGCAACCTCGCGCTGGACCATACCGACAACCTCGGGAACCAAGTCGCGGTTGGCGAGCACTTTGAAGAATATTTGGCTCGAAATGTTGTAGGGAAAGTTACCGATGATACGAATACTCTGCGGCCAGAGGGCGCCCAGGTCGAGCTTCAGGAAGTCGCCCTCGATGAGATGTTGGGAGCCGGCGAAGGCGGGGAACCGGTGGCGCATATAAGCGATACTCTCGCGGTCGATCTCGATACCCCAAAGCCGAATGTCGGGGCGCTCCAACAAAAACTGAGTCAAAACACCCATACCACCGCCGATCTCAAGAACGTCGACCGGGGCGCCCCCCTCCGGGAAAATGGCCCCTGCGATTTTGCGGGCGATGTTGAGGTCGGTCAGAAAGTGCTGGCCGAGCGATTTCTTAGCACGAACCTCCACTACCGTTTACGAGAAGGCTTTTTACCGGCGGCCTGTTGGCGAGCAGCAGCGGCCTGGGCCTTTTGAGCCTCCTCGAGGCGAGCCATAAATCCACTCTTGGGTTTGGCAGCCTTAGCGGGACGAGCAAGCATCTTACGGCGCAAAGCATCCTCGTCGATGAGCAGGCGGGTGAGCTGCATCTGGGTGATGGTGAACAAGTTGGCCAACAAGTAGTAGAAGCAAAGGCCCGAAGCGTAATTGTTGAACCACAGAAGCAACATTATCGGCATCATCCACAGCATCATAAACTTCATACCGGGCATACCGGCCTGAGTGGGCTGCTGTTTGAAGGTGATCCAGGACATAAAGAGAGTCGAAACGGCCATCATCAGGGCGAAAAGGGAGATGTGGTCGCCGTAGAAGGGAACGTTAAAGCCGAGCGAAAGGATACTGTCGTAACTGGAAAGATCCTCGGCCCACCACAAACTCTGGCCGCGAAGCTCGATAGCAGCGGGGAAAAAGCGAAAAACAGCGATGATGATAGGAAACTGGATCAACATAGGAAGGCAACCGGCCATAGGGTTGATACCGACTCGGCGGTAGAGCTCCATTGTCGCCTGCTGTTTCTTCATAGCGTCCGCCTGGTCGGGGTAGCGAGCGTTGATCTCGTCAACCTCGGGTTTGACGGCACGCATACGAGCAGAAGATTTATAAGAAGTGAAGGTCAGGGGGAAAACAACGAGCCGGACGATCAGGGTGATGAAGAAGATAATCCAACCGATACCGAGCCCGATGCGAGACAACCAATCGAACAACGGGATGATGAACCAACGGCTAACCCAACCAAACCAACCGAGAGGAACCAGTCGTTCGAGAGAGATGCCGTACTGCTTAAGAGTGGAAAACTTGTTAGGACCGAGGTACATACGGAACCCGTAAGTCTCGCGGTCGCGATCCATAGGAACAACAAGGTCGGCAGCGAAATCCTTAATCAGGTGGTCGCCGGGCTGGTGGGTGCGGTACTCGACAGCGGCGCCGTGGAAAGCGTCGTCGGCGATCAAGACAGAGGAGAAGAACTGGCCCTTGAAAGCAACCCACTGGATGCGGCTGGGCTCGGATTCACTTTTGGAACCACCGGCGCGAGAAGCTCCCAACTCCTCGATACCGGAAACGCCGGGGAAGTGGTAAGAGAGGGTGGAGTAAGTGTTTTCGTTATCCCAACCCTTTTCGTTCTGGAGCCCGGTATGGGCCCAGTCGATGGAGAAGCTGGACTGGTTACTAAGGATAGGCTCCATACCGACGAACCGAACCTCGAAACCCAACATATAATCGGCCTTAGGGACAGTATACAAAAACTCGACGTATGCGAGAGAGTCCACGGGAAGGCGCATAGAGACCTGCTGGGTGTCGCCCTGTTGGGAGATACTGGGCAGGAAGGTGTAATCGGAAGTATTGACCTGAGCGTCGCGACCAGAGCGGCGAAGAAAAAACTCGACGTCGAAACGCTCGCTGTCGGGGCGCCAAAGGTGAAGAGGGCTACCGTCGAAGCGAGAGTAATCCTTAAGAACGACGTCGGAAAGAATACCACCCTGAGAAGAGAACTGAAGGGTCATCAAGTCGTTCTCGACGGAAAAGGTTTCGGGCGAAGAGGAGGTTTGAGGAATACCGGCAGGGTTCGAAGGCGCGGTCTGGTTCGCGGCTACGGGTGTGCCGTTCGCGGGAAGGCCCAGAGAGTCGAAGCTGGGCATAGTGGGCTCGGGAAGAGGCACAGGGGCAGAAGCGCGAGCAAGCGAGTCCTCGATACGGCGCTGCTCGATAAGTCGCTTCTGCTGGGAGTTCTGGTACCAGGAGAACCCGAAGAGGATAGCCCCGATGAGAACCAACCCTATGATTGTCTGTCTATTCATTCTATGTTCAGATTGCTGCTTTTACGAACGCAACGAACAGGGGGTGAGGCCGGCGAACGTTACTTTTATACTCGGGGTGGAACTGGACGCCGACAAACCAAGGGTGCCCGGACAACTCGACAGCCTCGACGATGTCGTCGCAAGAAGCAGTAACGGTCATACCCGCCTTGGCGAACTGGTCGCGGTAAGCGTTGTTGAACTTGTAACGGTGGCGGTGGCGCTCGGAAATCGACGAAGAGTCGTAAGCCTGAGCGATATGAGAGCCGGGAACAAGTGTGCAGGGGAATGCCCCGAGCCGCATAGGACCGGACTCGAAGCCGTCCATAAGCTCGATGACGGGGTTCAGGGTTTCGGGGTTCTCCTCGGCAGTGTCGGCGTCGGCCAAACCAAGGACGTTACGAGCGAACTCGATGACAGCGCAGTGCATACCAAGGCAGATACCGAAGAAGGGAACCTTACGCTCGCGAGCCCACTGGGAAGCGAGAAGCTTACCCTCGAGGCCGCGGCGACCGAACCCGGGAGCAACCACGATACCGCGCATAGAACCAAGCTCGGATTCGATGTTCGAAGCGGTGAGGCGCTCGGAGTTGATGAAGTGCAACTTGACTTTGACGTTATTAGCAGCGCCGGCGTGGATGAACGACTCGGAGATGGATTTATAAGCGTCGGGCAATTCGGTATACTTACCAACCAGAGCGATGTCGACAGTGTGGTCGGGGTTCTTGACCTTATCGACGAAATCGCGCCAACCCTTCAGGTCTGACTTCTGGTCGGAAGGAAGGCCGAGCTTACGAAGAGTAACAGCGTCGAAGTTCTGCTCGTGCATACGAAGAGGAACCTCGTATATGGTCGGAACGTCGATAGACTCCATCACAGCCTCGGCGTCGACGTTACAGAACAAAGCAACCTTAGCACGGATGTCCTCGCCGATGTGCTGCTCGGTACGAAGGACGAGGATGTCGGGCTGGAGGCCGTTCTCAAGGAGCATCTTGACGGAGTGCTGGGTGGGTTTGGTCTTCAATTCGCCACTGGCAGCAAGGAAAGGAATCAGGGTGAGGTGGACGATAGCGGTGTTCTGAGGCCCGAGGTTGTAACGAAGCTGTCTTACCGCCTCAATGTACGGCAGACCCTCGATGTCGCCGACGGTACCGCCGATCTCGGTGATCACGATGTCGAAATCCCCACTGTTACCCAACATCTGGATACGGCGTTTGATCTCGTCGGTGATGTGGGGAATGACCTGGACGGTCTTACCGAGGTAATCGCCGCGACGCTCGCGATTGATAACCTCCTGGTAGATCTTACCGGTGGTGACGCTATTAGCCTTGGATGTGGGAGTAGCGGTGAAACGCTCGTAATGACCAAGGTCGAGGTCGGTCTCGCCGCCGTCGTCGGTAACGTAACACTCCCCGTGTTCGTAAGGATTGAGAGTTCCGGGGTCGACGTTAATGTAAGGGTCGAGCTTCTGGTTTGTAACGCGGTAACCGCGGGCCTGCAAAAGCTTAGCCAGAGAGGCCGCGATGATCCCCTTACCGAGAGACGAAGCTACACCGCCCGTCACGAATATATACTTAGTTGTCATTGTTATTGTTCTCGTCTATTACTTTGATCTTTTCGATTGTGGCGGCGCGCTCGGCACGGGCGCGCTCTATCTTCTCGCGAACGTCAGCGATCATAGCCTCCGCGTTCTTACTACGGCCGAAGAAGCCGATGTTGTTCTCAAGGGTGGCGATGTCGCTGTCGAGGCTCTTGACCTTATTAAACAGTTTCTCGCGCTCGCGGCGAAGAGGGCTGCCGGCTGAGGGGCCGTTTTTCATAGCCCCGACGCGATCCCGGAAGCGCTCCAGAGAACGCTCCTTCTCGGAACCGCGAAGAGCGGAGAACATCTTGTCGACGATCTCCTTGTACTGTTTCGCCAGAGACTCCTTCTGGCGAATAGGAACGAATCCGATCTCACCCCAAGCACGCTGGAACTCCTTGATGTCGTCGAAAGTGAGAGAGGAGAGATCTTTCTCGGAAGCAGAAGCGAGCAGGGCGCGTTTCTTTTCGAGGTTAGCCTTATAATCCCCCTCGACCTCGCCGAAGTGGGCGTTCTTACGCTCGAAGAAAGCGTCGCAAGCAGCGCGAAAACGTTTCCAAACAGCATCGGAGTATTTACGAGGAACGGGCCCGATCTCTTTCCAACGGTTCTGGAGGGAGATCAACTCGTCGCTGGTGGCCTTCCAATCCTCGGAAGCAGAGAGAGCCTCGGCAGCAGCGCATATCTCGTTCTTAGCAGCGAGGTTCGAATCCATCTCGCCTTTCAATCCGCCGTAAAACTCGCGCTTGGCAACGAAGAAAGCGTCGCAAGCAGAGCGGAAGCGTTCGTAAACCTTAGCGTTATTCTTCTTAGGAGCGAAGCCGATGGTTTTCCAAACCTTCTGGATTTCGAGAAGCGATTCGCTCGCCTTGTCCCAATCCTTACGGCCGGAAGGAGGAGGGTTCAGGAGAGCTTCGACCTGCTCGCAGAGTTCGCTTTTGAGGTCGAGGTTACGTTTCTGCTCCTCCTTGATCTCCTCGAAGTGAGCCTGGTGGGCCTTATTAATACGGCCACTGGCCTCGCGAAACCGTTCCCAGACAGACTCCTTATGCTCGGCAGAAACGGGACCGACCTCGCGCCATTCGTCGTGGAGCTTCTGGAGCCGGTGGAAAGCGCTAACAACGGAGGGTTCGAGGACGAGAGCCTCGGCAGATTCGCACAGAGCTACTTTAGTCTCGTAATTCTTACGAAGGTCGAGGTCGCGAAGCTCCTTGTTGATCTTTATATAATCGTAGAAATTTTCGACGTGGTGGTTATAAGTCTCCCACAAATCTTTAGTAGCCCCGATGGGAACAGGACCAGCCTCGCGCCAACGAGTCTGGAGGTCGCGAAAAGCGTTGAAGGTAGTACCGAGAGTCTCGCCGGCAGCAACGAGGTTTTTCAACTCCTCGATAATCGCCAGTTTCGCAGTGAGGTTAGCCTCGTGGTTCTGCTCCTGAGCAGCAAGGTGCTCGTCGCGCCGACGGCGGTATTCGGCCATCAGTTCCTTGAGTCGAATCTCGTCCGGGTCGACAGGAGCGGTAAAAGCCTCGGGATCGTTACCAGCCGCCGCCCAGTCGGCGCGAAGAGCTTCCAGGTCGGCGCGGTGAAGTTTGTAGAACTCCGCCTTGATTGCCTCGGCGGCGTCGCGAATCTGCGCGACAGGAGTACTTCCATCCAGCAACCCCTCCAAAAGGGCCACCAGTTCGGGTTTAGTCTTGGTATCCATAGCGAAAAAGCAAAAACATTCCCACAAAGGTACTAAAACTTTCGGAAAGTTACACTAACTTTGTGCAATTATGAGCTACAGAATACTGATAGTGGATGACGAACCAGACATACTGGAGTTCGTGGGGTACAATCTGAAGAAAGAAGGGTATGAAGTCGAAACAGCAACCAACGGGAGGGAAGGAGTCGACAGGACGCTGGCCTGGCATCCGCATCTGATACTGCTGGATGCGATGATGCCGATTATGGATGGCTACGAAGCGTGCAAGCTAATAAGGACAACGAAGGGAATAGACGACACGCTGGTGATCTTCCTGACCGCGAGAGGAGACGAAAACTCCCAAGTGAGAGGGTTCGATGCGGGAGCCGACGACTACATTGCAAAGCCCATACAGATGAAAGCACTGATGGGACACATAAAAGCAGTGCTGAAGAGAAAAGAGCACGGGACGGGATTCGACGGAGAAGCGATAAGGGTCGATGGAGAGAGGCACGTGGTGATGAAGGGAGGAGAGGAGATAGACCTACCGAGGAAGGAGTTTAACTTGTTGGAAATGCTACATTCGGAACCGGGAAGGCTCTTTACGCGGGAGGAGATCTACGACAAGGTGTGGGGGCAGGAAGTGATAGTGGGAGACCGAACGATAGATGTGCACATCAGAAACCTACGCAAGAAGATAGGAGAAGGGCACATAGTGACGGTGAAGGGAGTGGGGTATAAGTATGAGGACTAACGGCTGATTTTATTGATGACAACAGCGATAGCCCCGTCGCCAGTGACGTTGGCAGCAGTACCGAAGCTGTCCATAGCGATATAGAGAGCGATCATTAGAGCCTGGGTGGTCTCGTCGAAACCAAGGATGGAAGACAAAACACCCAGAGCAGCCATTATTGCACCGCCGGGAACCCCGGGAGCAGCAATCATCGTTACGCCAAGCATCATTATGAATCCGGCAAGAGTACCGAAAGGCGTGGGCATACCAGTCATATACATTATTGCCATTGCACAAGCAACAATCTTGAGAGTACTACCGGCGAGGTGGATAGTGGCGCAGATAGGAACGGTGAACCCGGCGATCTCGGGACGAACCCCGTTACGAAGAGCGCACCGGAGAGTGACGGGAATAGTGGCGGCGGATGACTGGGTACCGAGAGCAGTGGCGTAAGCGGGAAGCATATTACGAAGAAGGGAGAAGGGGTTGCGGCGAGAGATGGCCCCGGCGACGAGGAACTGAAGAAGGAGAAGGGCGATGTGGAGGACGAAGATGACAGCGATAACCTTGATGAAAAGAGCCATAACAGACCAGACGGTACCCTCGGAACCCATACGAAGAAAGATACCGAAGATGTAAAGAGGAAGAAGGGGAATGATCACCCTCTCGATCACGCGGTTGACAACCTCGCGAAGCTCGAACAAAACGCTTTTGAAGACAGTACCGGAAACAGAAGCAAGGCCGAGCCCAAGGACGAAAGCGAGCAAGAGAGCAGTCATTACCCCGAAAACGGGAGGCATATCGACAGAAAAGAAGGGCTCCAGAGAAGCAGCAGTGTCGGTGAGGGAGGAGGCGCCGGAGCCAGGGTCGAGGATAAGGGGGTAGACCAGAAGAGAAGAACCGTAAGCAAGGAAACCGGCGAAGAGGGTGGAACCGTAAGCGATAGCAACGGTGAGCCCGAGAAGACGACCAGCCCCGAGGCCCAACTCGGCAATACCGGGAGCAACAAGGCCGACGATGATCAAAGGAATCGTGAAGCCGAGAAAACCACCGAACAAATCGTTGAAGGTAACGAAAACGCGAGACAACCAAGCGGGAAAAAAGAGGCTGCAAACGATACCGAAGCCGATAGCTAAGACCACGCGAGGCAACAACCCGATACGGCGAAGAGAGAAGGAGGAAGTTTTCACGGGCACAATTTTAAGCAAAAATCTTTGAATTGTCGCCGAAAATTCGTAAAATTGTCGCCTTGTTCACAAAAACAACACGTATGGAAATCATATACAGCATAAGGAAAAAAGCAGCCCGACTGGGGCGCAGAATTGTCCTACCGGAAGGCGCAGAAGAGAGAACGATTCAAGCAGCAGACTTCCTGGTGGGAGAAGCTATCGCAAATGTGGTACTGTTGGGCTCGTGGGACAGAATCAGAGAGCAGGCAGCAAGGTTCGGATTGAAGAATATCACGCAGGAAAGGGTGCTGGATCCGTACAGGCTACCGGACGAACAAGCGGAGAAGTATGTGGAGATGATGGTGAAGCTGAGAGGAAGCAAGGGTGTGACCAGGGATGTGGCGCTGGAGCAACTGAAGGATCCTTTGTACTTGGCGGCAGTGATGGTGAAGGCGGGAGACGCGGATGGAGAAGTGGCCGGAGCGGTGAACTACACCGGAGATGTGCTGAGGCCGGCGCTACAGTATGTGAAGACGGCGCCGGGGATAAGTGTGGTCTCGGGAGCGTTCATTATGAGGATACCGGACAAGAGCTACGGAGACAACGGAACGATGCTGTTTGCAGACTGTGCAGTGTCGCCAGACCCGACGGCAAAACAACTGGCGGAAATAGCCATCTCGACGGCGCGAACGGCGAGAAGCATTGTGGGGCTGGAACCGAGGGTGGCGATGCTGAGCTTCTCGACCAGAGGCTCGGCGCAGCATCCGGCAGTAGACAAAGTGGTGGAAGCAACGAAGCTGGCCAGAGAGATGGATCCGAATCTGGTGATAGATGGAGAACTACAAGCAGATGCAGCAATAGTACCCGAAATAGCAGAGAGGAAGGCCCCGGGAAGCAGGCTCGGAGGAAGGGCGAATATACTGGTGTTCCCGTCGCTGGAAGTGGGGAATATTGCGTACAAATTAGTGCAGCGGATAGCGCACGCCGAAGCAATAGGGCCGGTGCTACAAGGAATGGCAGCGCCGGTGAACGACCTGTCGAGAGGGTGCTCGGTGGACGATATAATCAATGTGGTAGCAATTACAGCTTGTCAAACAGACATATGAAAATATTAGTACTGAACTGCGGGTCGTCATCGATAAAGTATCAGGTGATAGATATGAGCGCGGGCGCGGGAGAACTGCTCGCCAAAGGAATCGTGGACAGGGTTACGGATCACAAGGAGGGAATCAAGGAGGTCATAGAGACCATAACGGGAGACGGAGAAAAGGGTGTGCTGGGATCGCTGGACGAGATAGGAGCGGTAGGACACAGGGTGGCGCACGGAGGAGCGTATTTTAAGGACAGTGCGGTGGTGACGGACGATGTGGTGGAGAAGATCAGGGCCTGTTTCGAACTGGCGCCGCTACACAATCCGGCAAACCTGATGGGGATACTGTCGATTGCGGAGCTACTACCGAAAGTGACGCAAGTGGCGGTGTTCGACACGGCCTTCCATCAAACAATACCGGCGGAGAACTATATGTATGCCCTGCCGTGGGAGTACTACGAGAGGCTGGGAGTGAGAAAGTTCGGCTTCCACGGGACGAGTCACAGGTTTGTGGCAGAGAAGGGTGCAAAGATGGCGGGACTGGATGTGGAGAAAGCGAAGATCATTACCTGTCACATAGGAAACGGAGGCTCGGTAACAGCAATCAAGAACGGCCGATCGGTGGATACCTCGATGGGATTCACGCCGGTGGACGGAGTGATTATGGGAACAAGGTGTGGGGATGTGGACCCGGGAGCGCTATTATATATAGGAGAGAGAGAGGGAATGAGCTTGGACGAGCTGGGAGAGATGATCAATAAGAGGTCGGGAGTGCTGGGAGTGAGCGGGCTGTCGAGCGATATGAGGGACATTGTGGCAGCAGCGGAAGAGGGAAACGAGAGGGCGGCACTGGCATTGGCGATGTATGATGCAAGGATTAAGCACTACATAGGGGCGTATGCAGCCCTGCTGGGAGGAGTCGATCTGATTGTCTTCACGGGAGGAGTGGGAGAAAACCAATGGCAATCGAGAGAGAGGATCTGTGAAGGGCTGGAGTATATGGGAGTGGAGTTCAGTCCGTCGACAAACTTCGGACTGAGGGGGCAGGACAGGATACTATCGACAGTGGGCTCTCGAGTTGTGGTGGCGGTTGTGACCACGGATGAAGAGCTGGTGATTGCGAGGGATACGTACAGGTTGGCGTATTGAGGGCTAAATTGATAAGAATACCCCCTAAACAGAAGTGACAAACCAAATCTCGGTTATTGTGCCGTTTGAGTGTTTGAATGTGAACCAATTGTCGCCACTTAGGACACTATATGATCCGTCGTTTTGCAAAACCGGAGTCCCAAGGCCGATGGCCGAAATTCTCGAAATCGGATCACCGACTTTTATGCCACCACTCTTGGCAGTATAAACGGAAAAGTTAGATGTTCCGATTCCAAATGTTTCAAATACACCATTTTCGCTAAAACGGAACGTAGTGGTGGAATAATAATACTCTTCAATCAGTCCGTTTTCTGATGTCCCACT
>QMCD01000893.1_pt1 | contig 21418 bp, 12 predicted proteins | sample 1821841 | NCBI WGS metagenome assembly QMCD01 (sample SAMN01991225, study PRJNA193472) | Termite gut metagenome, whole genome shotgun sequencing project. | isolation source: worker | host: Macrotermes natalensis
GTTCCGGGCGCAGGGTCGCCGTGTCGACCATCTGCGGCACGATCGTGAGTTTCGCCGCCCTGTCCACACGCGGCATGTAGTCCTTGGCGATGTCCACACTCCGGTTCAGGTCGTCCTGCCCGTGGGCCGCACCCGCGCCCATTATGAGCGCCGCGACAGCAATAAATATTTTTCTCATCATTGTCAATTATCAACTGTCAATTGTCAACTGAAAGCGAAGCGATCCGTTCCCGCGCCGCATCGATAACGCCGTCATTGTCCGGCGAATAGCCGTCGATGATGCTCTGTAGTGTGGCGCGGGCTTGGAACGTGTCGCCTTTCTTTGCATATATGTCCCCAAGGACGAGGAATGCGCGCCCGAGCGCCTGTTGGTGCGGCGTGTTCTGACCGGCGAACGTCATCACAAGCTCCTGCGCTGCGTCGAGGTCGTCGGCCGCATAGAGGGCTTCGATAACTTTGAGGGTTGACATCGCACCCACCTTCGTTTGCGATTCGGTGGCAAGCGAGCGGTAAATATTCAGGGCCTCATCGGCATTGCCGCGCTCTTCGGACATTTCCGCACGGGTGAACTTAGCGGATCGCCGTATCTCCTCGCCCGCATTCGTCGCACCTTCTATGTAGTCGATAGCTTGCTCTATAAGATCGTCGTCACCCTGTAGTTTGGTGTGGGAGAAGTAAGCCCATAACGCCTTTGAGACCAATGCCGGATCCGCCGCCGTTTCGGCAAGTCGTTTGCATACGTCGGCGGCTTCAAGAAGACGTCCCTCGTTTTCGTATTGTATCGCAAGTTTCTCAAGGGCGCGCACCGTATAGGGGTTGAAGTACATCGCAGCAAGCTCGCGGTAGCTGGCAATGGCATCCTCCGTGCGGCCCGTGGCCTGGGAAGCGTCACCGACATAGTAGAGCGCCTCGGCGCGGTGCATCCCGCGCGGGTAGCGGTCGAGGTAGCTGCGCAGGGCGGTGATGCTCGCCACTGTATTGCCCTGACGCAGGTAGGTGTTCTGGGCAGCGGTGAATGCGAGCGAGTCGCGCGCCACTGCCGTGAGGTCGGTCTCCACCCCGCTGCGCTGCGCGAAGGCGAAATAAGCGTCCACGTCGTTCTGCTCGACATAAATCCCACGCAGAGCCATCATCGCGTTCCGGGCCTCGGGCGAATCGGGCGACTTATCGACCACCATTTTATAATAGTTAATCGCCGCATCGTTATCGCCTAAGTTCTGGTATATCAGGCCCATATCGGAGAGTGCTGCGGCGTATTTCCCATTGTCAGGATATGCGTCGGTGAAACGTTTCATGGCCGCCGCGGCATCGCGGAAACGCTCCTGCGCGATGTAGGTCAGCCCGAGCTCGTACATCGCGTCGGGCACATAGTCGCCCTGCCCGGCGCGGATTATCTCGTTCAGCGACTCGATCTTGCGTTCGGGCCGTCCCACGTGGCCGAGCATATCGGCGCGCCGGAACTGCGAATAGTAGCGTTCGTCCGTGCCCACCTTCGCCGCGTTGTCGTACATCTCTATCGCGCGCCAAAACTCGCGGTTGGCAAAGTCGATATCGCCCAGGCGGTTATACGCATCGGCACGGTAGCTGTCGCGCGTGGTGTAGGCCGCCAGAAACCTGTCGAACCAACTGCGCGCCTCGCCCCACGATTTCCGGTTGAAGTAGCTGTACCCCAGATTGTAGAGCGCCATCCGGTACTCGCGCTCGGTGGAGGGGGCAAGTGTAGTGTAGTCGCGGTAGAACTTCGCCGCACCCGCGTAATCCTCTTTCAGATACATCCAGAAGTTGGTGAGCGCTGTGTATTTCGCGTTGAAACGGGTCTTCTGCGCCTCCTCCAGCATCGTATATGCGCGGTCGAACTCGCCCATATTATACAGGTCGAGGGCGCGGAAATAGGCGATCTTCTGGAAGGCCGTTTTGATATTGTTGTCGGGGTTGGGGATGCGCCGTATGGCCTCGTACGCCGCCTCGTAATTGCGCGCGTTATAGTATGCAGACGCAAGGTACTCGGTAGCCTCGCCAAGGCGCGCCGACTGCGGATATTCGGCGATATAGCGTTGCAGGACATTGATTGCCTCGTTGAAGAACCCGCCGCCGAGCTCGAATTGCAGCTTGCCGTAGTTGAACAGGGCGTCCTCGCGGATCGCAGCGTCGAACTCCCCGTCGGCCGCGATCGAGAACGACTGCATCGCCTCGCGTTTGCGGTCCAGTTCGAGGTATGCCGCCGCCATGTGGTAGGCCGCGTTCTGGCTCAGCCTGTCCGGAGCGCCAGCCACGCGCGCAAGAGCCTCGACAGCCTCGGCCGGGTGCCCCTGCATATATTCCGAGTAACCCGCCAGATAGTACTCCTCGCGCCCCATCTGGCCGCCCGCGGTGCGGTATGTGTCGACGTATTGCATCACCCGACCATAGTCCTCCTTGTGAAACCACGCCTCAGTCATAGAGCGTGCGATCTCTGCCGCGCGAACCCCCTCAGACGTGCGCAGCAGTGCATCGCCGTGTGCGATAACATAGTCGTAGTTACCTTCGAGGAACTCGATCTGGAGCAGATAGAATGGGATGACTGCCCCGTAAGACGGATCGTCGGCCAGCGCCGTGAACCCGCGTTTGGCCGCCGCGTAATTCTTTTCGGCGTAATCTATATAGGCCATGTAATATTTCGCATGTGGAGCGTATTCGCCGCTGCCGACCTTTTGGAACGATGCCGTTGCGTCGCCCAGGTCATCGGTCATAAACTCCGAATAACCGCGTTTGAACCAGTACTCATTTCGCTGGCCGCCGCGCAGTGCTGAGGGGCCTATATCACGGAATTCCGCAAGGGCCTCGCCGTAACGCCCTCCGTCATAGAGACATACCGCCCCAGTGAGCCTCAGCCTGTCAGCATAGATTGAGCCTGGATAATCGCGTACGAACTTTTCTATCTGCGCGAGTGCATCCTCCTCGCCAAGTTTTGCGGCACACTCCGCCAGCAGATAGTCGACGCGCATAAGCTCCACCGGATCGGCCCCGGCGCGTGCCTTGCACAGTTCTTCCTGCGAGGCGCGGTATTGCCCGGCGTCATAAAGTTCCTGCGCCCTGTCAATGTGAGGATTGGCGGGTTGTTGGGAGAATGCGCCGCCCGTCGTGAAGAGCATTGCGGCCGCTGCGAGTGCCATGATATAATTCCGTCCGACCATAGTGGTTGTGCGTTTATTTTCAAAACACAAAGTTAGCAAAAATATTGCGCTCGACGGGAAATATGCGATAAGAAGATGTTACAAAATTGCAGGTTCGATCGTCTTCCATTGCAGCACAGGTTGGTGACAATGATTACAAACTGTAACCTTTTCTGTTAACCTGCGTCTAACGTTCAATTAAAAATCATCTATTTCAATTTAAAAAAACATTATGAGGAAATTCACTTTATGTGCTATGGCAATGCTCGTCGCATCAGCGACCTTCGGCGCAACTCAAACCCCCGTAGAACCGACTGCCGCGCAGTTGAATGAACTGCAAAAGTACGTTTATCCTCTGCGCACGGCCGTACCCGACGGAGGCGACGACAGCGACTTGGGCATACTCAAGACGCTTTTCGGCGACGCGCCGATCATCGGCCTCGGCGAGGCGACCCACGGCACGCGCGAGATATTCCAGATGAAAGACCGCATGATCCGCTACATGGCGCAGAACATGGGTTTCGATATTTTCTCGATCGAAGCGACCATGCCCGAGTCCTACGAGATGAACAACTACACCGTCCGCGGCGAGGGAGACCCGGTCAAATTCCTTCACGGCACATTCAGGATATGGGAGACCGAGGAAATACTCGACATGGTGGAATGGATGCGGCGCTATAACGGCGGACAAAAGAAGATCGAGTTCACGGGGTTCGATATGCAGGTCATGGACGGGGCGTTCCGCGAACTCGAACGCATATATCCGGGCGACGAAACGGTGCTGTCGGTGAAGGAGAACCTGAGAAAGCTATACCTTCCAGCCGACTCGCTCGCCGGGTTGCCGCAAAAGTATTTCTCGGGCGAGGTAGCGCGGTTGAGCAAGGCGATCGGCGGGGCGAGACTGATGGCGATGCCCGATTCGACGAGGTTTTGGGCGATGAAGATGTACGGTATCGTACAGCAGTGTGCCAACCTTTCAGCGTTACGCCTTGCCGATATTTCGAGCTCGACGATGTCGATGTTACGTTCCCCATTCCTGCGGGACCGCTATATGGCCAAGAATATCGAGTGGATCAGTCGGAACAATCCGGGTTCGAAAATGGTACTCTGGGCACACAACGGCCATATCGTCAATCACGAGTACATGATGGGTGAGAACCTGAAAAGGGCCTATGGCGACGATTACCTCGCTGTCGGGTTCGCCCTTTACGAAGGCACCTACACGGCAAATGAGTCCGGCACGCCCTTCGGTTTGGGTTTCGATTCGGACAATGTACTAAAGACCCCGCCGCCGACCAGTATCGAACATATACTCTCCAGGTTGGACGGCGATATCTTCTTAGTCGATTTGCGGCAGATGAAAAAGGACGGCGGCAAAATGGAGTGGTTCCTCGAAAAGCACGGAATGCGGAGCGTTGGCGCCGGGGCCAATCAGGAAAGGATCGCATCCCTCCGCGTCGCCGATGCATTCGACTACCTGATCTTTATTCGCAACAGCACCGGATCGCGACTGCTGCCGATAGGGAAATAACGTAATTCAGTGGAATAATAAAAATCATGGTTGGAAGAAACGATCTTCCAACCATGATTTTTATATAGTATGAGGGGATGCAAATAAAAAAGGGTAAGCTACTTACATCGCACCGCTACGACCTCCTACCCTTGCTCGCTTCCACGCCTGGGGGATTCGTGAGGGAGCTGGTCGTGTAAGACTTACCCGATGCAAATATACGAAAAAATCATATATTTGCATCACAAATGGCACGAAAAAGGAAAAATAGATTGATCGCGGTGCTTGCGGTGCTCGTTCTGGCTGGCGGGGCAGCCGGGTTTTGGGTGTGGAATGCGCTGATGGGCAGCGCCGTGGAGCGCGAGGCAAGTGTGTATATCCCCGCGGGTGCGGACTATGCGGCGCTCACCGATTCGCTGACAGCGGCGGGAGTGATTAAGGATATGGACAGATTTGCGCAGACCGCGCGGCTCCTGGGGTTCGACGGAGAGGTGCGACCGGGGCATTATCGGCTCACGAAGGGTACAAGTTACAAGGATGCCGTGCGTGCGTTCCAACGCGGGTGGCAGACCCCGGTGCGGCTGACGTTCAATAATATACGCACTCTTCCGCAGTTGGCGGGCCGTGTGGCGCAGCAGTTGGATGTCGATTCGCTCACGATGGTCGCCGCACTCATGGCCGACACCACGGCGGCGCGATACGGGTTCGACCGCCTGACGTTTATCGCGATGTTCATTCCCGACACATACGAACTATATTGGACGGCGACCCCTGTTGCGTTCCTAGACCGGATGCACCGCGAGTGGGAGCGTTTCTGGAACGACGCGCGCATGGAAAAACTCGCCGCCACAGGGCTTTCGCAGGTGGATGCCGTCACGCTCGCGTCCATTGTGTACGAGGAAACCAAGATGAGCGACGAGATGCCCATTGTGGCGGGGGGTTACATCAACCGTCTGAAGCACGGGATGCCCTTGCAGGCCGACCCGACGGTGAAGTTCGCGGTTGGCGATTTTGCCCTGCGGCGCGTGCTCAACCGCCATCTGGAAGTCGATTCGCCTTATAATACATATAAGTATGCGGGATTGCCGCCGGGGCCGATCTCGATGCCGTCGGTCAGGGCGATCGACGCCGTGCTCGACTATCAGAAACACAAATACCTTTACTTCGCCGCGCGTCCCGACTTCTCGGGATACCACAACTTCGCGGCGACGCTCACCGAGCATAACCGCAATGCCGATGCCTACCGCCGGGCGCTCAATGCCGCCGGGATACGATAGTTTTTATTCTTATGGAATTCAGGACACGGGTAGAGATCGCGCCGTTCGACAGTCGGATAGACCACACCAAAAGCGGGTTGTCGGTGGGGTCGTGCTTTGCCGACAATATAGCTGCGAAGCTCGCGCGCGCAAAGTTCCGGATCGCGGCAAACCCTTTCGGCGTGATGTTCAACCCGGTTTCGATCGCCGATACGCTCATGCGCCTGGAGCGGCGCATGCCGGTCACGTGCGACGACCTTGCCCTTGTCGACGATCTTTGGTGCAATTTCGCATTCCACGGCAGTTTCTCCCACACCGATCCGGAACAGGCGCTCGAAGCGATGAATACCGCATTGGAGGACGGTGGACGGGCATTACAGGCGGCTGATTATGTGATAATCACATTCGGCACCGCGTGGGTCTATGCGCTTGCGGACGATCCCGGGCGCGTGGTCGCAAACTGCCACAAATTTCCGGCCGACATGTTCGTGAGGCGAAGGCTGACGGTGAACGAGATCACGGCGCGGTACGACGACCTTTTCGAGGGGCCGCTCAAGTGTAAACACGTGATATTCACGGTCAGTCCCGTGCGCCACATTAAGGACGGGTTTGCCGAGAACACGTTGAGCAAGGCCGTGCTGATCGAGGCCGTCCACGAACTTGTCGGCCGCCACGCAAATGCCGACTATTTCCCTGCCTTCGAGATAGTTAACGACGAACTGCGCGACTACCGGTTCTATGCCAACGATATGGTGCATCCCTCTGCGATGGCTGTCGAATACATCTGGGAGCGTTTCGGGAAGACGGTGCTCACGGAGCGTGCACGTGAGGCTGCGGCTGCGGTGGCGAAGATCGCTATGGCCATGGAGCACCGCGCTTTAAGGCCGGAAACGACCGCTTTGGCAAAGTTCCGGGAGACTATGGCAGCACGGGTCGCCTCGTTGGCCATTCTTTATCCGGAGGTGGATTTTTCAGCTGAAATGCGTTATTTTGAGATCGCCGCGGGCGGCGATCTGTAGAGGCGAACCTGTCCTGCTTTGTCCTCCGTTTATGGGCGAGAGCTATTTACGGCTCTCGCCCATAAAACGGTTTGGAACGTGCTAACCTACCATAAAGTTTATAACTGTCCGTTATTCCGGCGACATCACGATGCGTATCAGGTTGCCGTCGGCGAGTATCTTCGCGGCGAGCGCACCGATGGTCTGACCGTCGACCTCCTCGATCGCGCGGTCGTAGTCGGTGAAACCGTCGATGCCGCTGACGTAATATGCCAGCAGGAACCTCATCCACGTGGCGTTGTTCCTCAACCCCTCGGGGCGCGACTTGGCGAGGTACTCCTTCACTTTGGCGAGGTCTTCGGGGCTGGGGCCTTCATCGGCTATCTTCTTGATCTCGTCGTTGACGATCGCCATCAGTTCGTCGGCCATTTCGGGGTCGGTGGTGAACTGCACCTCAAGCGTGTAGGACGGCTCGGGCAGGTCGTTGATCCTGGCTACCGTGCGGACGCCGTATGTGCCGCCCTTCTCCTCGCGTATGGATTCGGTGTAGCGGATGTCGAGAATGCGCTTGAACAAGTCCATCGCAAGCCTGTTGTGCATATTGGTCTCGATATCGCCCGAGTAGACGTTGATGACCGTCGACTTCGGGGTTTCCATCGGGGCGGTGAAGAATTTATCGGCGCGGCCGCGTTTGAGGCGCGCTCCCCTGTCAACCCACGTGTTCTTCTCGGGTTCTCCGCGCAGCGAGCCAACGTATTTCTCGACCATCGGCTTTATCTCCTCGAGGTCGAAGTCGCCCACTATGACGAAGACGAACGTTTCGGGATTGCCGAAGAACTTGTCGTATAGCGCTGGCATCCGATCGAAATCGATCTTGTCCATCCTGTGGCGGAATGGAGTGTGACGGAAACTGCCGGGATAGAGGAAGTTCTGCACGGTGTCGCTGAGTATCGTCTCGGGATCGCTATCCGCGTGGGCGTTGCGGGCGCGCATTCTGTCCATCAGCCTTTCGAAATCGGCACGGTCAAACCGCGGCGAGGTAAGGAAAAGGTGGCAGAGTTGGAATATGGTCTCCATGTCCTTGCTCGATCCCCCGGTCGAAAATCCGTTGGAGTAGCCTGCAAGTTCGATGTTCAGCGTGGCTATCTTGCCCGCAAGCTGTTTGCGCAGGTCGGAGGCCGTGAAGTCGCCCACGCCCGACATGGCCACCAGCGAGGCCAGCGCCTGGGCCGAAGTGTAGTCTTCGTCGTCGACCATCGACATGCCCCCGAGCGATGACATGTTCATGTAAAACTGGTCGGCCCGGTAATCTGTGGGCAGCAGCACCACGCGGATGCCGTTGTCGAGCGTCCAGACCGTCGACCCGAACTGCCCCGGCCCTTCCGATGCTACCTTGCCGCGGCGCAGCCTGCCCGAGATGAGCGGTTCGGTGACCACAATGTCGGGATAGGGTTCGAGCACCTGGGACTGTACGCTCGTGATGATATCTGTCAGTTCCTCGGGGGCGGGTAGCGACGAACCCTCGATCTCGGGCCCGAAGGCCAGCGCCACCTCGTTCCGGTAGGGCATGATCTCGGGGATGCGTGCGTTGACCTCTTCGAGGGTGATTGCGTTCAGCAGGTCGGTGTTGAGTTGGAATGCCGTTTCGGCCGACGCCATGGCGGAATTGTCGACGAAATTGTTTATGTAGGAGTTTGCGAAATCGCCGTTCCTCCGGTCGTTGCGACTGTCGTATGCCCTCTCCTGTGCGCGCAGCAACTGCACCTTTGCACGGTCGAACTCGCCGGGGTTGAACTTGAACGTGCGCACTTTCTCGACCTCGGCATAGACGGCTTCGAATGCCTGCGCAACCTCGCCCGGGCGTGCGGTAGCGGTCACAGAGAACACGTCAGACGTGCGTGTGAACGAGCCGTTGGATGCCGAAGCGCTAAGGAACGGGGCGTCGGGTTTGAGGCCCAATTCGTTCAGGCGCGAGTTAAGCATCGCCGATATCAGCCTGTCCTCCAGCGCTGTTTTTACGGCGATCGGTTTGCCGCTGTTCTCGGCCGGGACCGGTTCGCGGCGGATATAGAACGATATCTGCGAGACGGTGAGTTCGGGGTCGGTGAATACGCCCGCCACCGCTTCCTCACTGTCGGGGATGGGCACCGGCTCCTTCGGGCGGGGATTTTCCGCCGCGGGGATGTCGGCCATCATGTCGACGATCCTGCGCTCGACGTCGTCCACGTCTATGTCGCCCACGACGATCAGCGCCTGAAGGTCGGGACGGTACCACGTGCGGTAAAAGTCGCGCAGAGTCTCGGGTTCGAACGTGCGCAGCGCCTGTTCGGTGCCTATAATATTGCGTCGGGCGTGGAGCGAGTTGTTGTAGATCAGCGGCCAGCTTGCCTCACCAGCCCTCTGTCCGGCATTTATCCTTCCGCGCATTTCCTCGATAATCACTCCGCGTTCCTTTTCGACCTCGGCGTCATCGACGGTTATGAAGTGCGACCAGTCGTGGAGGATCAGCAGGGCCGTGTCGAGGATACCCTCGCGCAGCATCGGCACGTTGGTTATCATATAGGATGTGCTCTCGCGGTTAGTGCTGGCGTTGAGGTCGTTGCCGAACTTCACGCCGATCGTTTCGAGATAGTCGATGATGGTCTTGCCGGGCAGGTTCTCCGTACCGTTGAAGGCCATGTGTTCGAGAAAATGGGCCATTCCGTTTTGTGCATCGCTCTCTTCGAGTGCGCCCACGTTGTGGTAGATGTAGAAGTTGGCCTGCCCCTTGGGCCTGTCGTTGTGGCGTATGTAATAGCGCATGCCGTTTGGCAGCGTCCCCACGCGCACGGCCGTGTCGGCCGGTATCGCGGAGTACATATCTATTTGCCTGACGGCGGGGGAGCACCCCGCCGCCACGGCGAATATCAGAAAGACTAAGATTTTTCGGATCATCTTGTCATGTATTGAAGGTTCTTACCAGCGCTTGCTGAGCGAGGTCATTTTCCCGCCTGTCGCGGGCATATACGCAATGTCGACCACGGGGCCGCTCTGCGTGTCGTACTCCTTGAGTACGGAGGTGGTTCCGGCAATGGCATCGACCGACGTGTCGAGTACCACGATCGTGCCGTCCTGCTTCCCGACGACCAACTGCTTGTAGTAGACACCGATGTTGACGTTGGTCTCGTTGCCGCCCTGGATGTAGGAGTCGTTCACTACGCCGGTTTGCAACGCCGTAATGGGCGAGGCCGAAGTGTAGAACAGTTTGCAGTCGCCCGTGGCGAGGTTCATCATGTAGAGGTCGGTGTTGCCCGCCGAGGTGAAGAACATGTAGGGCAGCCCGCCGGAATAGATGGCATAGCGGATGTCGTCGTCGATGTTCTGAACGGGGAACTCATAGAACTTCTTCAGGTTGATGTCGGCGGCGAGTGACGCGGGGTCTACCCAGTCGAACTGGTACATGAAATACTTGCCGTCGCTCTTCCTTTCGAGTACCAACGTCACGGTGAAGTTGCAGCCGTAGTTATCGGCCGCATTAAACCTGCCGTTATAGTAACCCAGCACTGCGACATCGTAGCCCGATAGGTCTTCCGGCGCAGGGAACGCGAGTTCGGGGAAGGTGTTCGTCCCGTCGGTCCCGGGATCGCCCGGCTTGATCGCTTCGGCAGCGCCCTGAATGTATTGGTTCATCACGTTCACTTCCGTGGTCTGGCTGTTGAACGTAAGAAGTCGGCTGTTCAACTCGTCGAATGCAACGACCCTGCGCGCATACCCGGCGGTGATCAGATAGTGTGGGTTCAGCCACCGGGTTATCTTCGCACCGCCCTCGATATACATCGGCTGGGCGGGGAACCTCGTGGCGTGGGGCGCATAAATAGTGTGGTTGTTGACGCCCGGGTTGGCTTGCCTTCGCTCGGAACGCACGTAGACGTCGCCCGCGTCGGAGATAATGAACACCTGCTGGTTGTAGGTCATGTCCTTGACTTTCATCCCGGCCGGATATCCGCCAACGAACTCCTGCTCGATCAGGCCGATCCTCTCCATGCTCGATGTGAGTACGTCGACCGGGCCTATGCCGCCGATCTGATTGATCTGAAGGGCGTAGGTAAAGGGGCTCGTGGCGTACATGTGGTGGACGATGTTCACCGGTTCGCCGCCGAGTTCCTCGCCGTCGTTCCACTGCGGATAGATGTCGGCTTGGAAATCCATCCAGTCGCCGTTGCCGTTGTACCTGATATATCCGAGTTTCGACTTGCCTCCGTCGTTGCTCAGCACGGCATAGCCGTTGGTGTAGGGCGAGGTGACGTTGACCGTCAGTGTCGCATAGACCGTCACATCGTCGATCTTGATGTTGTTGGTGGCGGTGTAGGTGATATCGTAGCGCGTGTCGACGATGAGCAGTTGCAACCCGTAGCCTGTACCCATGGGTACGTCGGTTACCTTGACCGTCGGCCCGGTGGAGACAAGTTCGCCGCCGAAGTACCATTCATAGGCAAGTTGGTCGGTGCTGATGTCCGGGTCGTTGATCTGTAACTTTGACTCGAACTCGATGTCGTCGCCCACGACCGAATTGATGGTCGTCGACGGGGCCACGATCCCGAAGGTTATGGCTTTATTGACAGTAAAGTCGGTGACGTAGTCGTAATTGCCCCGGTCTTCGATACATCCCGCCGCGGCGAAAAGCATGAAGACGAGCGGCATGATCCTGTATGTCAGTTTTTTCATGGCGTCAGAGATTTGCATAGGTTATCGTACTGATGACTTTGGTTTGCCCGTCGGCCTCGTAGAGTGGGGTGCCGGCTTCTTCCTTTTCCATAAGCCATGTGTAGAAAATACGGATATAGGTGCCTAAATTATAGAAGTCCATGTCTCTGAGATCGCTCACACCCGTCGCTTCTACGAACGCAAGGTACTTGATGTCGGAGTATGGGCCCAGATAGGTTCCGGAGAAGTTGTCGTCCCACCAGTCTGGCTGCACCAGTTTGTCGCCAACCGAGAGTTCGAGGTACGAATTCAGGGACATATTGGCGGTGTAGTTCTCGTTGGATTCGAGGGCCAGCGTGAGCCTGAAGTCCTTGTCTGCAATCTCGGCCACGCGGTTGAACTTCACGTAAAGCGTGTCCTGGTACCTGCCCGCCCTGAACAGGGGAGCGGCGGGGAGTTCATAGGCTGCGGCGGGGAGCGTGCTCGCCAGAGGGCCCGAGGTCACAACCTTCACGCCGTAGGCCAGATCCTGCTCTTGTGCACGCCCTATCATGGTTACGGGAATACCAAACGTGTACTCCGTGGTTCCGGGCATGGTGGCAAACGTGAACACCATTCTGGTCGTGGTGTCCGCTTCGAAGTGGATGTACCTCTGCCCCTCGAATACCGGGATCCCGGTCTCCTCGCATGCAAGCAGGGAGAACAGCGCCGGTATGAGAAATATCAATCGTTTCATAATTTATGCTTTTCAGTGTTTCGATTAGAAGATAGTTTCCGAGTCGGGTATCGGTATGCGATACTTTTCGGGGGTCATCTCGATGTAGGTCTGGCCGGTGGGGATCGTCGGGGCATTGAGCCTCTTGTACTGGAAGAACAGCTGCCCCTCGGCCGTGAACTCTTTCCACATGTCGTAGAACAGCTCTTCCATGAACTCGTCGAGCGACATGGAGGGGGCGAGCGAGCGGGTACAGGAACGCCTTGTGCGGTGTTCGTTCAGTATCGCCACGGCGCCGGGAATATCGCCGCTCTTAGCCTGATACTCGGCCATGATGTAGCGCAGTTCGGCCATACGGATCAGCGGGATCGTGAAGTTCTCGTTGGCTGCCGTGTTGTCCATCCATGTATAGCGCACGGAGTAGTGGCGGCGGTTGGAGGCCGTTGGCGTGGCGGCGGCGATCAGCTTGGTCAGGCGAACGTCGGTGGGGTCGTTGCGGAACGTGTTGTACATATATTCGATGTTCTTGAGCTGGTAGCTGTTGTCTGTGCTCGACATGGCCCTCGTTTCGTAGGTCGTGGGGAGATTGATCCTGTAAAGGCCGAGGATCAACTCGGGCATGAGTTTATGAGACCATACGCCGATCGTATGGCTTGCCGTCCATGCCGTGTAGGGATAGTAGCTCGTTGTAGCGGCGGTGGTACCCATAAGAAGGGCCGTGGAGGTGGGCGAGCGCTTCGTCGTGTAGAGAAGCGACGCGTGTTCGTAAGCCGTCTCCATATCGCCCATGTATGCGCAGACCCTTGCCATCAGCGATTTGATGGCCACGGAGTTCATGCGGTAGCCTCTGGCCCAGAAGAATTCGCCCGGGTCGTTATTGCCCAGCCTCATTATCTTGAAGCGGTTTATGTCGGGGCTGGATGAACTCGCAGCCGTTCCGGTCATCCCGTCATACGCCGGGCCTAAGATATCCTCTTCGGTCAGCCTGTATGGTTTATCCCAAAGGCCCACAGCGTCGAAGGCGTATTCGAGGTCTTCCATTATGAGTGTGAATACCTCCTGCATACTCTTCCGGTCGTTGAATGTCGAGGGATAGGTGTCGACATAGGGGATCGCTGTCTGGTTCAGGCCCGCCGCGGGCACCGGCCCGAAGAGCCTGACAAGTTCGAAGTGCATCAGCGCACGCACGGCACGCGCTTCACCGAGGATGATCCCCTGTTCGAGCTCGAACGGGAACATCTCGGGATCGGCCGTTTCGGCATGCTGTATCAGGTTGTTGCAGTCGGCTATGACCTTGTAGCCCTTCTCCCATATCGCTTTGGCAAAGGCGCGCACCTCGTTGGTTTCGTAGTCGTACTTTTCGGTGCTGGAATATACCAGCCCGTCGGAAGCCGAGTAGTTGTTAAGGTACTGCGACAGGGCGCTCACGAACCCATAGGAGAGTTCCTTGCCGAAAAGTTCCTCGGCGGCCATGCTCTGGTATATGCCGTTGAGGGCTGTGCGGAAGCCGCTGTAATTCGAGAAGAGATCCTCCTCGGGTATGCTGTCGTCCTGCATCACGTCGAGCCAGTCGGTGCACGACACGCACAGGCAGGCTGCGGCGGCGAGTATCAGATGTGCAATGTATTTTTTCATCGTTTTATTCTTCTTTTCGGATTAGAAAGAGAGCTGTACTTTGAACGAGTAAGTCCTCTCGAAGGGGTAGTCGGTACCGCGTTCGCGTTTCACGTTGCTCAGGTAGAACATCTCGCCGGTGTTGAACGACAGGCGCGCGTTGCTCAGCCCGAGCCTCTGGACGAGGTTGCGATCGAGCGTGTAGCCCACGTCGAGCGATACGCTGCGGAATATATTCCTGTCCTGTACGAAGCGCGTAGTGGGACGTGTGACCAGATCGCGGTCGGCGATACTTTTCAGCGGGGTCACGTCGCCGGGGTTTTTCCAACGCAGCAGGTTGACCCTCTTGTCGGCGTTGTTCATCATCAGGTTGACATTCTCCACATAGCGCATCAGGGTGGTGTTGTAGGCTTGTGCACCGAACTCAAGATAGAAGCTCGCGAGCATGTCGAACTGACGCCAGCGCATCGAGAGGTTCACGCTTCCGCTCACGTCGGGTTCGGTGTCCCCGGCCACTATCTGGTCCATCGACCGCCATTGGTAAGTGATCGTGCCGTCGGGCCTCATGTATACCTCTTGGCCGTTGCCGGGGTTGATCCCGAGCGAACGCATGGCGGGGATGGAAGTCGTTGACGCGCCTTCGTAGAATTTACGGTATGGTTCGCCAAACGACATGTCGCGCATGCTGAAGCTGGTGGCGGGGTTGGCAATGGCGTCGTAACCGGCATAGAAGTCGTCGACAAGGGAGTTGTAGGCTTTTACTGCCTCGGAGAGCTCCATGATGACGTTCTTGTTGTGGCGCAGTTTGGCGCCCACGCGCACCGACCAATCGGCGTTGCGTACCGGCTCGACGTGGAAGTCGACCTCAACACCCTCGTTCTTCACCTTACCCATGTTATCCCAATAGTAGGTGAAACCCGAAGAGGATGGGATGCCCACCTCGGTGAGCTGTCCGTCGGTGATCTTATTGTAATAGCCCACCTTGAAGAAGAACCTGTTCTGCCACATCTGTATCTCGGCCGAGACGTCGGTCAGCCAGGTCTGCTCCCAGCGGAGGTTCTGGTTGGCCATCGCCGCGAGCACCGAGCCCACGCCGGTGATGTACCAATCATCCTGTGAGATGTTCTGGTATATGTTCCTCGTAGCCGACTGCGTCATCGGGACACGGCCCAGAAGCCCGTAGGAACCGCGGAGCACCAGACGGTCGATCTTCTCGCTGCGGAAGAAATCGTAATTGTGGAACTGGATCCCTCCGGCCACCGACCAGAACGGCGCGGTCTTGTTCTTGCTGCCGAACTCGGCGTTGGCATCGAGCGCGAAGGCAAGGTCGACCATGTAGATATCGTTGTAGACATAGTTGCCATAGAAGTTGAAGCCCACCGCACGCGAGATCTGGTTGCGGTTCGATGGCTTCGAGACTATCTTGGCAGCGGCGTTGACCGTCGAGACCGAACCGGTGGTGAAGCCCACGTATTCCGACGTGGTCTGCGAAGCCTTGTTCTGGCGGATCGAGCCGTTAATGTTGGAGGCGAAGAAGTGCTTGTCTATCTGGTTGTTGTACGACAGTTGAAGGCGTCCCTCGGTAGTGAATAACTGACTTTCGGTCAGGGTGAGGCGGCCGCGTTCGTCGGGCCGGGTCTGGGACACCGTTATCGAACTTTCATAGAGCGACGAGTTGGGGTCGATGAACCTGCGGTTCTCGGAGTATTTTTTGTCGATACTGAACGATCCCGTGACGTGGAAGCGCGGCGAAATGTCCCAGCGCAGCATCATCACGTCGGAATACTGGTCGTATTTGTTCCTGTTGTATGAGTTGAAGTTCTCGGCTTCGTAAACGGGGTTCAGAAAATTGGACGCGACCACGTTCTGGCCCCAACTGTCCACAACCTGCACCAACTCTCCGGTGGTCTGGTCATAGAGCATGTCGTATGGCTGTTTGTGGGAGTAGCTGGCGAAGCTTCCGAACGGCGATTCGCTGCCCTTCTGGCCGCCGTAACGGGCCTGGTTGGTGAACCTGAAGTTGCCCATTTTGATTTGCAGCGAGAACTCGGCGCTGTATGTACTGCGCTCCGATCCCTTCATCACGCCGTTGCCTGAGTTGTAGTTAGCGTTGCCTCCCCACCTCACGTCGTCGTTGCCGCCGGTGATGTTCAGGTCGTGGCGGTGGTTGACCACGTTGCGCACGCCCTGTGCGAGCCAGTCGGTTTCCACGCCGTTCGCCACATAGGAGAGCTTGCGGCGGTATTGCTGGTACTGCGAAAAGTTGTCGAGCGGGTAGTATCCGGCGGCAAATTCGGCCGCCACCTTTTCACGCGCGTTCATCAGGTCGTAGGAGCTCAGGTCGGGGGTGTGGAGCGTGGTGGTGACGTTGTAGTCTACGTTCACCCGGCCCTGCTGCGGTGCCTTGGTCTCGATGACCACTATGCCATTGGCGGCCCTCGAACCATAGAGCGCCGTCGCCGACGCATCCTTCAGGACGGTGAGTTTCGCAATCCTGTTGGGATCCATGTCGTATATGCGCTCGACGTCCACCTCGAAACCGTCGACCAGGAAGATCGGCAGGTTGCGGTTCGCGAGCAGGCTCTGGCGCGAAATGTCTTCGGTCAGGTCGGGGTTCAGTGCCGTCTCGCCTCTTATCGTGAACTCCGGCAGCACGTTGGGATTGGCTCCGCTGGCGAGGTTTTCCTTGAAGCGGAACGAAGGTTCGAACGCCGAAATGGCCGACAGCACGCTCGTGGGTGCGATCCTGGCAAGGTCTTCGCCGCGCACCGAGGTGATGTTACCCGCCGTCTTGTTGATGTTGATGTCGGCGAAACCGGTCACGATCACGTCGTCGATCTGGCTGGCGATCTCGACCATCGTCACGTCGATCTGCGTCTGTCCGGTGTAGGGTATCTGCTGCGTCCCCATACCCAGATAACTTACTGTCAAAATGGCGCCGTGCCTGTTGGTGAATGTGAGCGTGAAGCGTCCATCGGCGTCTGTCGAGGTACCGATTGTCGTGCCGGCGAGCGTGACATTGGCGCCAACCAGCGGTGCACCGTCTGAGGCCTGTTTCACAGTGCCGTTCACCGTCACGGACGTGGTCTGCGCCACCGCGGCCTGCCTCGACCTGGCTTTGACCACGATCGTGTCGTCTTCGATGGCATAGTCAAGATCGGTATTGCGCAGGGCGGTGCGGAGCACCTCCTCGACCGTCGCACCGTTCAGGTCGATGTTCAATCCGGTGATACCTTTGGATTCGGTGCTGTTGAACAGCACATAGTATCCGGAGATGTTTTGCACGTGCAGAAGCACTTGTTCGAGGGTGGCATTCTCGACCGAGATGTCGATCCTGTTCCGGGGCGGTTGCTGTTCCGACGGGCCGGCATGCAGCACTCCCGCAGACATGAGCAGCAAGACAGCCGTTGCCGTCAGCGCCCTGAAAATGCGATGGCCGGAGCCGGGTGATCGCGGAAATTCGTAACATTTCTTCATACGCGTCATTTATATTTAAGTTTGTAGTTAATAAAAAAGGGTTAGCGATATCAGGCCGTCGTTATGACGGCAAACTTTAATGCATTATGGCTCTGCAATTTACATCGACGCAACCTTTATACAGGTCACCTGTTCTGCGGGATTATTTTAATCTTTCCGTCTTTCTCCATCGCGGTGAATTCGCCGGTTTTGGCCATCAGTTCGGCGATCTTGTTGAAAGTGGTATAGCGCTTCATCACGCCCGTGTAGCTGATCCCCTTCAGAGACGGATCTATCTCGAATTCTACGTCGTACCACCGGCCGAACTTCTTGCAGATAGATTCGAGGGGTTCGTCCCTGAAGAAGAATTCCCCCCTCACCCACAGCATGTAGCTCTCGGCAAGTACGTCGTTTACGGTTATCTCTCCGATCGTTTTGTCGATGCGTGCCTGCCTGCCCGGTTCGAGCATCGTTTCCATGCCGTCGTAGGCGACTTTCAGTTTACCCGACACGAGTGTGGTTTCCATCGTGGCGTCGTCGGGATAGGCGCTGATGTTGAACGAAGTCCCGAGCACAGTTACCTTCTGTCCCAGGGCGTTCACGATGAACGGCCTTTCCGGATTGTGCATGACCTCGAAATAGGCCTCGCCCGTTATCGTTACCTCCCTCACGTCGCCTGAAAAGCGGGTAGGGAAGGTTATGCCCGATCCCGAATTGAGCCATACCTTCGTGCCGTCGTCGAGGATCGTGGGCTTCGACTCGCCGCCCACCGGGACGTGCAGAGAGACCATTACGGGTTCGACCCCCGCGCCGGCCCCGGCTTCGAAGCGCATGTCCTCTGCGCCGATCTCGATGCGGGTTCTGTCGGCCTCGACGAGCTGTTTGTCCGCACCGTCGGATATTTCGTGGATTTGCCCGTCGGACAGGCGCAGGTAGGCCATCCTGCCGCCGGGGGCGATCTCGGTGCTCAACAGGCTCAGGTGCTCCTGCCTTGACTGGCGGGTGAGGAACAACGACAGTGTGACAGCAATGACGATCGAGGCCGCCGCTCCCACGGCGTAGGTTTTGCGGTAGAGGCTGTGCCGCTTTTTCTTTTTGTCAGCGCGCATTATGGCCTTCCACACCCTATCCTCGTTGTATGAATACATACGGGCCAGACCGGGGCCGTAGTCCGATCCGCCTTTGATCGTTCGGAATATCTCCCTGTGCTCGTGCGATCCGGACAGTAGCCTTTCGAGTTCCTTCATCTCGGCCGTGCTCAGCCCGCCGTTGCGGTATTTCACCAGAAGGCCGTTGATCCGCGTCCCGTCCGTAGTAGACAATTTACTGTTTTTAGTTGCTATCATTCTGTCTTGGCGTTATTTCCCGCCTCTGTTTTTCTATAAGACGGGTAGAAATAAAAAAATCCTTACAATCCGTAAGGAAAAATATTTATGACAAGTGCAATGTCTTTATTGTCATAGTATTACAGTAGCAGTGCAAAGTATTTCCTTAGAGTCTTGAACGATCGGTACATGTGGGTCTTCACCGTCGAGAGCGACATGCCGAGCTTGTCGGCCGCGTCGCTGTAACTGTAATTCTCCAGACATATCAGCCTGACCACATCGCGCGAACGCGCCGGCAGTTCCTCGATAGCGTTAAAAAGTTTGCGCAGGTTGTTGGCATATTCGATCTCCTCGGAGTCGAGGTCATAGTTGGTGTCGTCGGGGATGTCGGTCGTCCGGACGCTCTCGCGCACTCGTATGACGTGGGATCGGCAATAGTCCACCGCTGCGTTCCTGACGCTCATATAGAGGAACCGGGCAGGCGACTTGATCTTCGCCATGTCGCAGTCGAGCATCTTTATGAACACGTCCTGTACGATATCCTCGGCCGCCTCGGCAGAGCACACGATCATTTCGGCGATGAAAACGGCGCTGCGGAAGTGGCTGCGGAACAGAGATTCGAACTCGGCGGTTATCATGACTGAAAAGGCACTGTTTTTACAAATATAATTAATTTTTCTCATAAACAATACTTATAGTGAATTTTTTTATGCAATTCTTTATTGCCGGGAAGCTAAATCAAAAATACCGCGCGCGAGGAGTGAAAAAAAAATGTCGGCGCTGTAAGGAATTTCCCGTTTTTTTCCGTCCTAAGAATAGCAACGCCGCCGATCCGGCCCATGCGGACAAAAGACCGCCTAACGCCTAAGCGGCTTAAAAATCAAATACATAAATCAGATGAAAGACCCGATAGTAAGCGTAGAGCGCCTGTCGCACCGTTACAGCGTACAATGGGCTGTGCGCGACATCAATTTCGAGATAGACAGCACCGGTATCGTGGGCCTTCTGGGCTCGAACGGCGCGGGGAAGTCCACGACCATGAACATCATGTGCGGCGTGTTGACCCAGACCAACGGCGACGTGTTCATCGAGGGCAGGAACATAAAGGACGACACGGTGACGGCAAAGAAGTGCATAGGCTTTCTTCCCCAGAAACCGCCGCTCTACCTCGACCTCACCGTCGACGAATATCTCACCTACACGGCCCAACTCAGGCAGATGAAACCGCGGGAGATAGCTGCGGCCCTGAAGTCCGTGAAAGAGAAATGCGGGATCACACACTTCAGCAAAAGGCTTTTGCGCAACCTCTCGGGCGGATACCAGCAGAGAGTGGGCATCGCGCAGTCGATAATCCACAACCCCCGATTCGTGGTGATGGACGAGCCCACCAACGGCCTCGACCCCAACCAGATACTCGAGGTGCGCAATCTGATCAGGGAGATCGCCCAGGACAAGGCCGTGCTGATATCGACCCACATCCTCACCGAGGTGCAGGCGATATGCGACCGCATAATCATGATCGAGCAGGGTTCGGTGATATTCGACGGCTCGGTGACCGATTTCGACAACTACATCGAGCCGAACACATTCGTCGTGTCATTCGACCACGGGCCCCAGCCCGAAGCGCTCGAAGCGCTTGCGGGGGTGACCTCGGTGAAGAGTATCTCGGAGATACCGGGGAACTACCGCATTGGCTTCGACGGCGACCGAGAGACGATAAAGAACGTGGTGGAGACGAGCGTGAGGAACGGTTGGGAACTGACGGGCATACAGCTCGAAAAGAGTTCGATGGACGAGATATTCGCACAGCTCTCGGGCAAGAACGGCGACAGGTAGAGGAATATCGGGAGCCCACGGCGTCCCGAAACTAAATAAGACATATAAACATGAGAACCATACTCCAAATAGCGAAAGCTGAGCTTCGGATGATGTTCTGCTCGCCCATAGCCTGGCTCATACTCATAATATTCACGGTGATGTGTGCGCTGGAGTTCTTCGGCGTGCTGACCCCGCGTGCCGAACTCGCGACTTCGAGCGGACTGGGCAGGCAGATCGGCCTGACCAACCAACTTTTCACGAACGCCTCCACGATGGCGCCGGGACTATTCTTCAGGCTTAAAACCCATATCTACATGTTCCTGCCGCTGCTCACTATGGGGATGATCAGTCAGGAACTCAGCAGCGGGACGATGAAACTCCTGCTTTCATCGCCCGTCACCAACGTGAAGATCGTGCTGGGCAAGTTCGCGACCATGATGGTCTATGGACTGCTGATGATGGCGGTCGTTATGCTCACGGCGGTGTTCAGCTCGCAGATCATCGAGAAATTCGACTGGCCCACCATCTACTCGGGCCTTCTGGGACTCTACCTGCTTTTCATCACATACGCAGCGATCGGGATATTCATGTCCTCGCTGACGACCTATCAGGTGGTGGCCGCCATATCGACCTTCGCCATATTCGCGGCGCTCGACATGGTGGGCAGGCTCAGGCTCTCCAACGACAGCCTGATCGAACTCACGCAGTGGATCTCGATGCAGGGCAGTGTAGAAGAGTTGCTGGCCGGGATGATATCGAGCCAGGACATTGCCTATTTCGTTATCATCACGGCGGTGTTCCTCACGCTGACCTCGATGCGGCTCAGCAATAAGAGCAAGGCGCGTTCGGCCTCGGTGCGCTGGGGCGGCTACGCGGCGGTCGTGGCGGCGG
>QMCD01001441.1_pt1 | contig 21412 bp, 9 predicted proteins | sample 1821841 | NCBI WGS metagenome assembly QMCD01 (sample SAMN01991225, study PRJNA193472) | Termite gut metagenome, whole genome shotgun sequencing project. | isolation source: worker | host: Macrotermes natalensis
GTACTCGGGACTTCGTTCAAGATAACAGCTTTCGAGGGCCACGAACACGAGGTTTCGGTAGCGACGGGTAAAGTGTAATGATTTGGAACTCCATCCCCGCCCAACTCTCGAAAAAGAACCAAAAATTCGTGTACGGGCAGGTAAAAAAAGGGGCGCGGGCAAAAGACTTCGAACTGGCCCTGTCCTGGCTCGTGGACAGTGGATTGGTACTTCGCATCGAACGTGTCTCCAAGCCGGGTATTCTGTTGAAAGGTTATGCCGACAGCAATGCATTTAAACTCTTCACCTCTGATATAGGTCTGCTTGCTGCCATAGGCGACATCGACGCGAAAACCCTCCTCGACGGCAATACAATCTTTAAAGAGTTCAAGGGGGCCTTAGCAGAGCAATATGTCCTTCAGCAATTGATTGTGAAAAAAGACATGCCTATCTATTACTGGTCAGCATCCGAGGATGGTGGAAAGGCTGAAGTCGATTTTGTGGTTCAACATTCCGGAAGCATCATACCAATAGAGGTCAAGGCCGAAGAAAACCTGAAGGCGAAAAGTTTGAAAACCTACTATGATAAATTCCATCCCGGAGTTGCCATACGAACGTCGATGTCGGATTTCCGTGAGGAATCTTGGCTGGTAAACGTACCGCTATATGCAATTTCTCAACTGAAAAATATCCTGCAAAACCCCTCTCCGTTGTTAAGCGAAAACGAAACCGGACGCTAATGTAAAAATTAGCATCCGATCGTACAAATGTCCAATGAATTTTTACACTTAATATTATTTTTTCGCTAACCTTAGAAATCCTTTCACCAATTCTATAATAGGAAGCGGGGCGACGGAAAGGATAACGATCCAGATCCATTGCATACGGGTCAGAGGCGCCAGACGAAATATATCATGTAATTGAGGCACTTCCAGCACAATAATCATCAGGAACAGGACAATAGCCAGAGCGCCTAACAACATTTTATTTTTAAACATATTGCGGAATGCGCTGTGACGGGCCGAACGCACATTCATCACATGCGCAACCTGCGACAGGGCCAGCACGGCAAATGTCATGGTCTGCCCGACTGCAACACTCGTCTGCAAGCCTATCAGAAATGCGACTAATGATAATCCGCCGATCATGGCGCCCTGTAAAAATATCCTTATCAGAAATGATTTATTCATAATTCCTTCTTTTGAATCTACCGGTTTACGACGCATGACATCCGGATCAGCCGGATCCACACTAAGAGCCAATGCCGGCAGGCTATCCGTCACCAGGTTAATCCATAAGATCTGTATCGGAAGCAGGGGCGCCGGCCAGTTTGCCACAATAGCGACAAATATGACAAGAATTTCACCTATATTTGTCGACAACATAAACTGTATCGCTTTCAGCACATTATCATAAATACGGCGTCCTTCTTCCACGGCGGAAACGATGGTCGCAAAATTATCATCCGCCAATACCACATCGGCGGCTTCCTTAGCCACATCCGTCCCGGTGATCCCCATAGCCAACCCGATATCGGCAAGTTTCAACGCAGGTGCATCATTTACACCGTCGCCCGTCATGGCAACCACGGCGCCTTCCTCCCGGAACGCTCTGACGATACGCACTTTATGTTCCGGTGAAACACGGGCATATACGGATGTATCATCCACTTTTTCCTGTAAATCAGCATCTGTCATCTTCTCCAATTCCTGACCCGTCATGGCAATCTCATTTTCTTCCTTGATATCCAATGATTCTGCAATCGCTACCGCCGTAATGAGGTGATCACCCGTTATCATAACCGGCTTTATACCCGCCTCACGACACTTCCGGACGGCATCGCGAACCTCGTCACGCGGAGGATCAATCATTCCGACCATACCTGTAAAAATCAATTCATTTTCTAATGAGCCGGGATTCACATCCGAAGGAACTTCTTTTATCTCCTTGTATGCAACCCCTAATACGCGCATAGCTTTTTCAGCCATACGCACATTGGCCTTACGGACTTTTTCCTTTTCTTGTTCCGTAAGTTCCTTTATTTCACCGTCCAGTAAGATAAAACGGCTACAGGACAATAATTCATCGACCCCTCCTTTCGTATGCACAAAAAAGTGTTGGCCGTCGCGATTAACCGTTGTCATCATCTTCCGTTCGGAGTCAAACGGGATTTCCGCCACGCGTTCATGTTGCTTTTCAATATCATTTTTATTCAGTCCCCAACGCAATCCGGCATCTACAAACGCCGTTTCGGTCGGATCTCCGGTGGTGCTCCACCGCCCTCCTTCCCGGCTGAGTTTGGCATCATTCGCCAATATGGAAGATGTAAGTAATCTGACCTGATCAGCATGCAACGTCCCGGAAATTTCCGACAACTGATGATCCGTATACAAATTGACGATTGTCATTTTATTTTGTGTAAGCGTCCCGGTCTTATCGGAACAGATCACATTCGTACTCCCCAAGGTTTCAACCGAAGGAAGATGCCGTACGATGGCATTTCGTTTGGCCAACCGCTGTACGCCAACCGCCAGCACAATAGTTGAAACGGCAGGAAGACCTTCCGGGATCGCCGCAGCCGCAAGGCTGACCGCCGTCATAAACATGGACAGGAGTTCACGTCCCTGCAGAATACCAACCAGGAAAATAACCAGGCAAATAACCAACGCGGCGATTCCCAGAAATTTACCTAATTGATCGATACGCACCTGCATCGGTGTTTTGGTTTCGGGTACGGACTGTATCATGCCTGCAATCTTTCCGACTTCGGTAGACATACCCGTGGCTACTACAATACCTTTACCCCGTCCGTACGAAACAAGCGTTGATGAATAAGCCATGTTTTCCCGATCTCCCAAAGCCAGCTCCCCCTCAATCACCCCGGTATGTTTCGTTTCCGGTACTGACTCGCCTGTTAAGGCCGCTTCTTCTATTTTCAGGTTTACAGCCTCTGTCAAGCGAAGATCGGCCGGTATCAGGTCGCCGGTTTCTATCACCACGACATCCCCCTTTACTATTTCACGCGAAGGGATGGTTTCTACCTGCCCGCTACGTATCACTTTCGAATAAGGTGCAGACATTTTTTCCAATGCTTCCAGGGATTTTTCCGCTTTCACTTCCTGAGCGGTTCCGATACACGCATTCAAAACCACAATAACCAGAATGATAACCGCATCCGTAAACCCCTCCCCATTCATATAACCGACAACACCGGATATGATAGCGGCAACAAGGAGCACAAAAATCATAAAACTCTTAAATTGCTCCAGAAATTTAGCCGGCAACGATTTCGGCTTCTTCTTCTCAAACTCATTGGCGCCGTCGCGTATAAAGCGCCGCCGGGCCTCTTCATTACTTAAAGCCGCATCACTGTTTGTTTCAAATTGTTTTTCAATCTCATGGATTGATAAGTTATAAAAATTATTCTCTTTTACTGTTTCCATCGTTTTACCATTTTGACCGTAAGCACGGCAAAGATACTAAATCCGGCCAATGTCGGCATACCCGAAAGTAAATTATGTTTTTATTCTTCCAACTTATCTATCGGAATCACCTCCTGCATATAGATCGCATCAAGGCTCCAAAGCGCAGCATCATTGGTACCGATACCCTTACCTTCATCTAAAGGCGCAGGCACTTCGGGCGGCAGAATGGTAGTGATGCGGAAGGAAGGAACCGGGTCGCGTTCCAGGCGGGCGAACAAGTCCGTCCATGCCTCGCGGGCCATTTGCGCGTTGCGTGTGTGATAGGCCGCGTAAGCCACCAAACGGGAGATGCGGAAATTGTTTCGCTCCCTGAAGTGCGTGGCAAGATCAAGCCAGGCATCCTCCCATTCGGGCCGGCGCACCATCGGTATCATCTCATTCATCACTTCAAAGCCGCCCATGATGGTCATCAGGTGATTGGTAGATTGCAGCGTGGGGTCTCCCTCGGTAGTAATAACTCCCGTAGCCGGATCGTAGCCAAGCGCTTGCGGGCCGGTAAATATGCGGCTGGGCAGAGAGACAATACTCTTCATGCCGGTGATGATTTTATCGCGATAGAACACGTTCCTCGTCCGTTCCCATTCTGTCATCCAGTTGCCGGCATAGGCCAGCCAGTCGGGGCCAATGCGCAAACGGGCCGGCGCCGTGCAGGGGTACAGACTCCGGGGTTGAGCCAGGCGCATGGGGTCGAGCTCGTAGAGTTTGTGGTCGGCATCCCGCACTTCAGTCATCAGGTCGCCGCAGCGATCATCCGTAGTGAGGTAATAGTAAAACCGGTTCCAGGCCGCCTGACTGATGCGGGCTTCTTTGGCGCCGCATCCCCAATGGCTTACGTTGTGACGGCTACCCAATCCGGCATTCGGACCTATATGGTACACATCTACCTCTGCCGTATGACGGCCCATAGCTTCGGCCATTCGCCAGATATCGGCGCGTCCTGTGCGCAGGAAGTTGTACCAAAGCCACATGTTGGAGGCAAGCTCCGTATTATCCCATGCAAATCCGCCGATGTCGTACCGCCACGTGTGACGCACGGCATCGTACGAATGCATCACGTCGCCGTAGTGCCAAAAGCCATACCATTTGTTTTGCTCAATGGCCTTTTGATAGAAATCTATATACCCCTCCAACCGGTCTTCTACCCGTGTGCGGAAAGCCGTACTGCGATCGGGCAGGCTCCATACGCCAAATGCCCGCCGGGCATGCAGATAGCCGGGTGTGGGCATCAGGACGTTTGGTCTTGCAAGTTCTTCGGCACGACCGGCAAAGGCAGCTTTCCCTGCATAGCCTCCTTGCGGCACAAGTGTCAATGTGGTGGTACGGGCAATGCCATACGGGGTACTCAATCCTTCCTGCACATCTTCGTAGCTGGCATTGAGGTCATGCGCCACGTTATCGTAATGGCGCAAGTCCATCGGCTCTGCATCGGGGCTCCAGAGCCAGGCGGTGAGAACGGCCGTAGACATTTTGGCGTTTGTGATCTCAATAGAAGAAGGATACGATTGCCAGAAATCGTGCAAATAGAGCCCCAAGCCGCCCGTTATATCGCCGGCAAAGGCGTATCCATTGCTGCGCGTGCCGGAGAAGGTTCCTATCCACGGATTGTTGTCGTTGGCGCGCTTACGGATGGTAAAGGCGTCGGCCGAAAGTTGAGAGAGGCGATACTCACTCCATGCCGCCCAGTTGTCTAACAACGATTGGCCGGCTTTGTCAAAGGCTTCGTAAGGCGGGATACGTTTGCCTTCCATCTGCTGCTGTTGCAAAGACGGGCGGTCCTCTTTCTCTACCGTCTTGCCAAGAGTCAACGGGCGACGCCCGTGCAGCGGCTGCACCGGTTCGCTCCACACCCCTCCGTCGGCGCAGGAGAAGGCCACATGGCGGTTGTAGAGAGCTTCGCGCATGGGCACGTCGAAACGAACGCCCAGCGAACGGATGAAATCCTTGCTTTGCTCGCCGTCGTACACAAAGCTATGCACCATCCTTACCTGCTCGCTACCGGCATAGAAATACAGGCGCACCACAAACGGCAACCATTCGCGTCCGCCCTCACTGCGATGAACGCCTTCTATTTTAATGAGCGTACGCACATCACCCTGACGCTCTACTACCGCCGATTTCACTTCGCCTGCATAGTTGGTAAAAGACACCTGAGATGTATTTTCAAGCACCGGTTCGCTCTGCGTGCTGCACACTAAGCGGGCCTTCGCTCCTACCGTCGTACCATTGTAGAGCAAGCTATCTATCAGCACGCCGCCCTGCCGGGGGATGATTGCCGAAACAACGCCCGTCTCCACCCGAATGCACCGATCGGTTTCCGTCACGGAGACGGCAAATGCCGTGCTACCCTTCGTACCTTTCTTTTTCCTCTCACTCTTTGCGAGTTGCAGTTTCTCCGTTTTTCCGGGAATCACGGCCGCAATGCCGCTCCATTTCACCGACCCATCCGGCCAGTAGGCCAGCGGCCATATATCTGTGAGCACCGTCTCGTTGCTGTTTGTCGTAAGCAGCAAGGCGTCGCCCGGCTGCACATCGCCCTCATCGAAAGGCACGCCAAAGCTGACAGGCGTACGCTGTCCGGGCGTATCGCCAATCCAATGCAGGGGAACGGCCTCGGCTACTTGCGTAGAAGATTCATAGCGAAAGTTGGCAATGCGTGTGCGAGACCGGGTGGTGCGAAAACCGAACCAACCTTTCGTCAGAGGTTCGAAATCGCGAAAGTCCACCAATCGCTCTCCATTGATATAATAACGCACTCGATTGTTTTCGTTGGTTATCTTGATATGATACCAGCGATTCGCCTTCAGCAAATGGCCGGCGTCCGTATATTCCCGCAAGACGGCGGGGCGGGTTTCGGGAGAGGTGGCCTTTCCGTCGTAACGGCGGAAGCGCGTGGTCGAATTACTGTTGCCGCCATAGCCCACGTAATAGAGTTGCAGCGAGTAGTAGTTTGCAAACACGCCGTTGCGCTCCTTTTCCCGTTTCCAAAGGTTGTCCGGATACGCGGGATCCGACGCCATCCAGAAACAGTTCAAGTCACTCAGGCGGTCGGCATCCGACTCCACCACCACGCAGGCGTCATATTCGACGGTGGTTTTGCCGCTCATCATTTCTTTCCGCCAAAGAGTGAGTCCCTCGGGCGAAAAGAGTTCAACCGTATCGCCCCGGAAAGTCACTTTATAATCCGGTGATTCCGATTCTACTTTCCAATATGTGTGAAACTGACGTTCATTAAGTCCGGACACTTGGCGGGCCTCTTGCCCCTCCGCTATGAAAGATACGAAAAAGAGTAATAAAACAAGTACATTTCTCATATCGAAGCCACCATCGCTGTTCCACCAGACGCGGCATCCCCTGAACACGTTGCCCGTGTTGAAAAGAGCGATCAGATACACATATTTCATGATGTTCAATTTATCAATTTCCCGTGTTGGGATTACCAACCGGCATTTTGAACCAAATTGGGATTCTTCATCCGTTCGGACTGCGGAATGGGGAAGAAATACATCTTGTCATCCCACGTGCGATTCACCGTATGGCGGGGGGAGGGAATGGGTCCGTCTTCATTCTTAGTGAGTTTCATCTCGGTGATACTCTTCAGTTTATCTCCCTCTTTCCATCTGCGCAAGTCGTAGAAACGGTGTCCTTCGAAAGCAAGTTCCACCATCCGTTCGTTTTGATACTTCGTCCAAAAGGCGTCAGGCGTCATGCCGGCAGGAAATTCGGGCATCATCACGTCGGTGCGGTTGCGAAGTGTATTCACCGCTTCGCGGGCTGTCATGCCAAACTCGCCTGCATCGTCGGCCGAGCCGGTGTATCGGAACGCGGCTTCGGCATAGTTCAAATAAAACTCTCCCAACCGATAGGTAATCCACGAGTGGCGGCTGGTTTTGGTAGAACTGCTTGCGCTCAGGTCAAGCGCAGCATCCAGATACTTTTTCAGGTAATAACCGGTGGGGGTTGCTCCCGAAAGAGGTTCGGCATTCAATCCTCCGTAGAATGTTTCGATAGCATTCGCGTTTTTCGAAGGCCATTTCTCATCGCCATTCTTCACGATAGTCATCCCGAAACGCGGGTCGCGTCCGGCGTACGGATCGGCGGCATCGAATCCGCTCCCGTCTTCGTTCCACAATTTTCCGGTAGCCTGCATTTCGTAAGCATCTACCATGTTCTGCGTCGGACAGTTGCCCGAACCGCCACCCGGCACACCCATCGGGAAGTTATATTCTTCCGGCGTACTGATGTTATCTCTGTTGCGACGGACAAATATCATTTCGCTGTTCGACCAGTTGTTGGGCCCCCACAGATCGGCATACGCGTTCAACTTAAAGCCGTTTTCCGTACAGGCTTTGATCAAGTCGCGGTTGGCTTCGGCCGCTCTGCGCCACAATGCCCGGTCGTTACCCGGATTGAACAACGGACTGGCCGCATACAAGGCCGCACGCGCTTTCAGCGCCATAGCGGCGTAGCAAGTCACACGTCCGGTTTCGGCGGGCGATATACCGTCAAGCCCCAATGCGGTGTAATCTGCCGGCAATTCGGCAGACAACTTGTCGCATTCTTCGATGATGGCGTCGAACACCTCCTGTGCCGGTGTACGTGTCAGGCTGTTTACATTTTCCGTAGTTACCATCTCCGTGAAATAAGGAACATCGCCATAGGCGCGTACCAGGTTGAAATAGAAGTATGCCCGCAGGAAACGCGCTTCCCTGAAACTATTGTGATAGCGAAACATCTGCGCGCGATAGTCATCGTTCAATTTCAGTTCGTCAAACGTCAATCCCTGGAACTCATCCAAATATTGGTTGCATATCTGAATGGCTTCGTAACTTTTTTTCCACGTGTCCGACATCGGATTGGCCGGACTCCACGAACCGTTTACAAAGTTTTGGATATCGTTGTCCGCATACGCATACTCCGCCTCGTCACAAGCGGAAGCAAGCATGCCTCCTTTGTACGTCTTCCCAAAGTCAAAGTCGTAATCCAACAAGGAATACACATTGACTACCATACCAATCACATTGTCATACGTCTCCGAAACATAATCCTTCCCGTAATCGGTATATTCATGATAATCCATATTACAGGCAGTCAATGCGGCGATGCATGCTATTCCGCCTACTATCTTTTTGATTTTCATATTCATGTCTTTCATTTAAAATTCTACAATTAAAAGCCGATGGTCAATCCGGCCGCGACGCTTTGCGTGAGCGGAAAACCTGCCTGATACGCTTCCGGGTCGGCTATTTTTATCTTATCAAAACACAGCAGGTCGATACCTCTCACGTAGATTTTCGCATTGCTCAGGATGCGGCTTTTCTTCATCACAGCCTGCGGGAACCTATAGTAGAGTTCTACCGAACGCAGTTTCAAGAACGAACGGTCGGCTAACCACAGCGTATTGGTCTGATAGTTGTTATTGTTACTTTGCGAACTCAGACGCGGATACTTAGCGTTCGGGGTCTCCGGCGTCCAGCGATTGTCGTAATACTCCTGCGAAATGGTGGTGTTGTTAATCAACGGCCAATACAAGCTCTTGGTATCTAATATAGCCGAATATCTTCCCGTTCCCTGAAACATGGCGTCGAATCCCAATCCTTTCCACTCGGCGCCCAAATGGAATGAATAATAGATCTCGGGGGCAGTAGTGCTGTAGCCCATCGCAATCTTATCATTCTCATCAATAAGGTTGTCGCCGTTCACATCCCTGTATTTGATGTCACCGGGCTTCACCGTACCAAATCCCTGCCTGGGACTATTGTCTATGTCGGCCTGATCTTTAAAAAAGCCGATTACTTCCATACCATAGGTCTGCTCGAGCGGATTGCCCGTCTCCACCAGATTGTCGTACATGCGCGGTTCTTCCATCTGCTCAATGATTTCGTTCCTGGCAAACGCAAAGTTAGCACCAACGTTGAGCAACACATCCCCTGCTTTTTTATGGTAGTTAGCACCAAGTTCTAACCCTCTGCTATCTACAATGCCCGCATTCTCAAAAGGAGCGTCAAAGCCCAACACGCTTGAATAATGTCCGGCGGAAGACACCCAGATGTCCGAACGTCTTTCATAATAAGCGTCAAACATCACGTCCAACCCTTTGAAGAGGCTCGCGTCTATACCGAAATTGAATTTAGCGGCCTTCTCGTGAGACGAATTTAATGAAGCCAAACGTTCCAAAGACCAACTTTGTGTACCTACCGAATAGTTGGTATCGAACGGATAGTAACCGCCTCCGCCATACGTCTGTTCCCAATAATTGGTCACGTCCTCGTCATCGTCTAACGGAAGCCGGTCGGTATGGATAATGCCGGCAGATAAGCGGAGTTTCAGGAAATCGACGGACGAACAGACTTTCAGAAATTCTTCATTCGACAGCACCCAAGCCAGACCTAAAGTAGGAGAAAGAGACCATTTGCGCCCCGGCGCCAATTTATTGGATGCGGAAGTAAGCAAAGTCAAATCGGCAAAATACCTGCCTTTGTAACCATAGTGCGTATAGAGCGATGCATTCTGGCGATACCACGTTTGGTCGGTGCCTTTGGTATTACGATACTCATAGTCCCACTTCAACTGACTATAAATCTTATTGTTTTCATTGATCTGCTTCTCGTAGAACAAAGTGGTTGCCGCATTGAACACCCGTGTGAAAGCGATCACCTGCGCTTCGCTACCCATTGCACTTTCCGCACCGTTGGTGAAATAAGCAGTAGTAGCGGGCGCTCCGTTTTCCCACGCCGTCACCGAATTACTTCCGTAAACAAACGTTTTGGAGTGGTTTTCCCAATATTGGGCATAATTGTCGTAAGACAACATACCGCTGACTCCCAATCCGGGCGTGATGAGGTCCAGGTCTTGCGTCAACGTCATATCGGCAAACAGGGTGCGCTCGTGAAACTTGGTATACGCAGCCGCTTGCGATACGGCTACCGGATTTTGAGTGCCCGCCCACGTGGCGCTCCCCCCCCAGGTGTTATTCTCCAGGCGAGCGGGGAACGCTGCCGAAGGTAAGGTATAAATCATATTCCACAAATCGGCTCCCGTTCGGCTTTCGTCTTCATCTTCATCTTCGTCTTTCTCTTTAGCTCCCGGCATTCTCGTTTCCGACAGGATTCCCAGAATGTTCAATTTCAGTTTTGTCTTCTCCGTCAGGTCAATATCCAAATTGGTGCGCAGGTTGGCTCTGGAGTATTGGTCTTGTGTGGAATATCCGTCGTTCATATCCGGATTGCCGATAAAACCATTGTTCGTGGTCAGATTGGCCATGGCATAATAGCGGAATTTGCTGGCTCCGCCACGAAAACTGACGTTGTAGATATTGCTTGCATCCATATCGCGGAAGGTTTCTCCCAACCAGTCTACGTTGGCATACAGATAAGGATACGCACCACTGCGAAATGCATCTAATTCCTGAGGTGCATAACGTACAGGCAATCCATCATATCCCAATGCTTCATTCACCGCACGGGCATACGTATAGCTGTCTGCAAATTGAGGCCTGCGCACCTGCCGGCCAAAAGCATGATCGTAGGAGAACTTGATTTCGCTCGTATTGTACGTGCCTCGCTTGGTAGTGATGTTGACCACGCCATTGATACCCTTGTAGCCATAGAGAGCTACGGCGCCGGCGTCTTTCAGTATGGACACCGTTTCCACTTCTTCGGGAGTGACGTCGGTGATGTCTCGTTCGATACCATCTACCAATATCAGCGGATTGTTGGTAGACAAACTCTGCAAGCCGCGAATGTAGAACGTGGGCTCGGCATCGGCGTAATGTCCGCTACCTTGCAGGACGGTCAGTCCCGTGCCATATCCAAAGAGCGAGTTGCCTATGTTCTTAGCGCTGCGCTTGTTGAAATCTTCATTATACACGGTAGAGACCGACGAGGTAGATTCCTCCAGGCGTTGCGCTTTCTGATATCCGATCTGTATGACTTCATCGGAAAGGTTTGCCGGTTTGCCGGAAGCGACGCTATCGTTAAGTTCCTGCGCAGCGCCCTGCATACTCAGAAGAGCAAGGAGCGCCGGAATGATTAATCTATTTTTTATCATCATAATTAATTCAAATTGTAATGGAAATATTCATTATTATCACCAACCCGGATTTTGAACAAGCCCATATCCCTTGTTGACTTCCGTAGAGGGGAACGGAGACAGATACCATTTGGGGTCGAACCCGTTGGTCCACCAATAGCGGGTAGGGTTATTCAGCGCATACCTTTCGTATTTGAAATGCGTGGGATAAGGCAGTTTGCCTTCATCATTTGCAGTTCCGCGCCAGGGCGAATCCCTACGCGCTCCGCTATCGTCCAACCGGTAGATGAAAAGCCCATGCAGTTGTTTAGCGAATATATCTCCCCGCTTGTAGCGTATCAGGTCGAAGAAACGTGCATCTTCCATACCCAGTTCGCAAGCGCGTTCGCGCAGCAATTCTTCTATGAAAGCATCTTTATCGGAGGCCAGGTTCTTATCCGGATTGCATACGGCCAATCCGCCCATACCCACACGTGCACGCACAATGTCTACCTGCGCGATGGCGTCGGCCAAACTTCCTCGTGTGCTCTGAGCCAGGGCTTCGGCATAAATGAGATACAATTCGGCCACACGAATACAAGGCCAGTGTACATACCGGCGAAGCATGTCATCCCCCATCAGGAATTTCATGGGCGCATATCCGGTAGCGAACGAGCCGGTTTGACCGGTCGGATTCGTTCCGGCGTTGCTTCCTCCCACCCACGATTCGAAATTATAGCCCGACATGTTTCCGGTGGTCCAGTCCATCGAATAATTCTGTCCGTTTACGATGGCTTCCTCATACAAACGCGGGTCGCGGGTGAGTTGTATGCCGGTCAATCCATTGGCAGCGGTTCCGGTCGCCGTCATAAACATTTCGTCTAATTTCCCTTCGCGCTCCGCCTTGTCCCAGTCGAAAGGCGTACCGTCTTTCCACGGGAACATTTCCACATACTCTTGCGTAGGGCTGTGGCCGCGATGAATGGTTCCCAACGCATCCCCCCATTGGTGCCATGTGTACTGACCCGATCTGAACGCATCAATATCTATCACGCGTGTGTTGATAAGCACTTCGGGGCTATTCAGGTTGGCGTATCCGGCACGGTAGGCTAAGCGGTAATCTTCCGGGCGCGATCCGTTGGCTTGTTGGAGCTGATAGACTCCATTGGCAGCCAACTCGTTGAAGAATTGTTCGCATGCTTGCAGGCAACGGTCCCAGTATTCGGCTTTGTAGCCTCCGTACCAAATGGCAGGATTGTCGGTGACGCCGGGATAATACGGTTGCTCCGCATTGAACAAAGGTGATGCCGCAAACTGAAGGATACGGCATTTATAAGCCAATGCCGCCGCGCGGGTCCAACGTCCGGATTCCGCCGCAGGGGTTTCTACCGCCCATGGCAGCACGGCGGCCGCTTCGTCGAGCAGTTGCACCATAAATTCCACCACTTCCTCCGCACTGTTGCGCGGAATCTCATAGACGGCATCCGCCCCGCTAAATGTACTCCGTACAATGGGCACACCGCCGTAATGGCGGAACACATCAAAGTAGCGGGAAGCGAGGATGCACTTGGCTTGCGCCACCATAGACGTTTTCTCGGCATCGCTCAATCCCGGAACGGTCTCTATGTTTTCGATCAGCATCCACACGCCGCGCACGGCTTGCCAGATGTTGTTGCGCAAGTAGTCGAACTTATCGGTACGCACTCCGGTTTGTGCAGCCGAACGCGTACCGGTGAAGTACGGACCGCCTGTACCCAAAGTAGCTGAATAAGTATATACGTACAAATCGGTCAGGTCGTCTATCTTGCCGACATACGAGTTGGAGCTCTCCTGATTGGATACGTTTCTGAAAGGAATCCCGTAGTACTGCAAGCTGTACAGATACGTCAGGTACTGCCGCGTGTATTCCGCATTGTTGAACACGGTGTCCTGGGTCACCGAGCCTCCGGGCGCCTTTTCGAGAAAATCATTGCCGAACATTATTTCGTCCACGCACGAGGTGGTTACCAAAGCGGTAACGGCCAGCCCCATTGCATAAGAAATCCATTTATTATGTATTTTCATATCGTTGTTCATTAGTTAGATTAAAAACCAAGTTTCAAGCTCAACGAATACGTCTTCGTGAGCGGATAAGAGGGTTCGTTGCTGGCTCTTGATTCCGGGTCGCTATAGAAATAGGGAGTGAACGTGAGCAGATTGTATCCGCTTAGTGCAAGCTGGAACGTATTCAGTTTGAGTTTCTTCATAAACGGCAGATCGAAGTTGTAGGCTATCTGCATGTTCTTCAACCGAAGATACTTGGCGTCTTTCTCCCACAAGGTAGATTCCGCATAGTTGTTGGCTTTGCGAAGAAAGGTAGCGCGCGGATAATCAGCGTTGGGGTCGGGATTCTCCGGTGTCCATGTGTGGTCAAGCATGTATTCGAGCAAGCCTCCCTGATTAGCGCCCTGACGGTCGGTGAAGGGGGTGCGGAATACGCTTGAGATGTTGCGGCTCACGTTCCAGGCTCCCGTCCATTGCATGGATACATCGAGCCCTTTCCAACTGAAACCGAGATTGAGGCCGGCCATGTATTCGGGGTCGTCGGTGAATCCGAAGTCGCGCGACATATCGTTGGTGTCTATCATCCCATCGCCGTTGAGGTCTACATACACACAGTCGCCGTTCATCAGATCGGCCACGAGTTGTGTGGGCATGTCTGTGCCGTACACCTCCCTATAACGGGCAGGCGTAGTCGCCTCGTTGTAGTATTCAAAGAACCGGTACTGGCTGCGTGAATCTAAGCGGCGTCCCTTCTGATACATATACGCTTCGTTGAGCGGCGCCTCTTTCCGTTCCACTATCCTGTTCTGGTTATACATCAGGTTGAGGCCTGCCCAATAGCGGAAGTTGTCTCCTATCTTGTCGTCCCATTTCAGAGCTATTTCCCATCCCCAGCTTCTCATTTCGCCGAGATTGGCTAACGGAGGAGAGAATCCCAGGATGGAAGGCGCCGTGCCGTCGGAGAGCATAATGTCCGTACGCCTTTCGTGATAATAATCATACGAAGTGCGCAGGCGGCTTTCGAAGAAATTGGCATCCACGCCATAGTTGGTTTTCAAGGACTTTTCCCAAGTGATGAACTGATTATTCTTACCATTCTCAAACGCGGCAAGACTTACCGTCGAGTTGTTGATACCGAACAAGTAGCCGTGATCATTGTCGCTGCGGTTGATCAACGTACCGTTGTTCACGATGTAGGGGTCGGACAGGTACAGGAAGCGCTGCTTGTTGCTGTCGAAACTGTCGTTACCTACCAGACCGATGGTGTAGCGCAACTTGAGGAAACTTACTACGGGCTTTACCGGTTCCCAGAACTTTTCTTCACTGGCAATCCATCCGAAGGAACCTGCGGGGAAGGTACCGAAGCGTCGATCGGGCGCATAGTTTTCAGACCCGTTGTATCCCACATTGAATTCGGCCAAATAGCGGTTCGACCAGTCGTAAGTGACGCGTCCTACCAATCCCACCATGCCGCGCGGTATGTCCGCGTAGACGCTTGGGTAGTAGATTTTAGATTGATTGTAGAGTACCAGGCCCGTGAAGTGGTGATGGCCGAAGTCACGAGCATAGTTCAAGGCGGCCTCCATGTACCAGTCGCGCGATTTGCCCGGATCCCTGTCTTCATACCTCAGTTGGGAGTTTTGTCCATTCTTCTTATAGGCCAACGTGCCGTCGTCCATCAACACGGGCGTATAGGTGGCAATGCCGGCGCTGGCTTGCGTGTAGGCTGTGAAGCCGCTGTTGTAAGAACCTTTGACGTGGAAAGAAAGACCTTTGGTAATGACGTCTAAGTTTTGTTTCAACTGCACATCGGCATTGAGCGTGTTATTGCTGGTTTGCATAAATCCACCTCCGTAGTAACCCATACCGCTACCTCCCACAAACGGCATCCGCAAATCGGGATAGTCCGTGGCGGCCCTCACCAATTTGCCGTTCACAAGCCCCGGGCTGGAGAAAGGGGTAGAATAATAGGTGTTGATGAGCATACCCGCACTGCCCTGGCCGGTGTAGGGTTTGGAAGCGTTGTTCACATTGCCGGCTATGCTCATAGACAAGGTAGTGGTTTTGGTCACGTCGATGTCTAAATTGGAGCGGTAGTTGAACCGGTTGTATTGGTATGACAGGTTATAGGGCAGATCAAATTCTTCGAACAAACCTCCCTGGGTGTAAGCGCCTGCGGAAATGAAATAACGAACGCGGTCGGTTCCTCCGGAGATGTTGATGTTGTGCTGCGTCTGGAGAGTCATATCTTTGAGGATATAGTCTACCCAATCTACATCCGGAAAACGAATCGGGTCGGATCCGTCTCTGAATTTCGCGATGATTTCGGGCGAGAAGGTAGGCTCGGTCAGTCCGTCATTCGCGTTGAGCGAATTGTAGAAGTTGACATAATCAAGCGAATGGGCCATCTTCAACATATTGGTCGGAGAGATGATACTGGAGGAAGTGGAAAAAGAGATTTTGGCTTTTCCCTCCTGCCCGCGCTTGGTAGTGATCAGCACCACGCCATTGGCGCCCCGCACACCGAATACGGCCGTTGCAGAGGCGTCTTTCAAGATAGAGATACTCTCAATTTCGTTGGGGTCGATGTCGTTCATACTACGTTCCACCCCGTCTACCTGAACGAGGGGAGCCGACTGATTCCACGTAGCCTGACCGCGAACGAAGATGCTGGCGGCGTCGCTTCCCGGCTCACCGGAATACTGGATAGTGGTGAGACCGGCCAATTGCCCGGACAACATATTGGAAATAGACCCTGTGGGAGTTTTGGTCAACTCTTCTCCCTTCACGCTGGCAATGGCGCCGGTGACGGATACCTTCTTCTGAACGCCGTAGCCCACTACTTCCACCTCGCCCAGCAGTTGTACATCGTCATCCAACACAATTTCAAGATTCTGTCCGGCATCTACCGTTTTGGTGGCATAACCAATATACGAAATAACGAGGCGGGCGCCTTGGGGTACTTCCAGATTGAAAAATCCGTCTACATCCGTAATGGTACCCACCGATTGACCTTCCACAATGATGCCTGCGCCGATAATGGGCTCTCCCGTGGGGTCTGTCACCTTGCCGGAGGCCTGTACTTTTTGTTGCTGAACAGTGTTTACGGCGGCCGACAGCGTGGAACTTCCTCCACCGTCAGACAACAAAGGCCCTGCAAGCACACTAAAGAGAAACAACCACCGAAGTTTAGTTCGATAGCCCAACAGACTTGTTCTTTTGCTGTTTTTCATTCTTCTTCAATAATTTAAGTTAAACAATTAATAAGTAAATCACGCTTTTTAGTCGTATTTTTTATAATATTTACGAAAAACGGCTGCAAACATAAGCACCTGTCGAAAAATAGAGAATGGAAAATCGTACAAATACATATAAAATCGTATCATGTACAAAAGAACAGGAAGTGGATACGAAAAATATTACATCGAAAACTATTTAAACTTAATTAAAAATTTATTCCATGTAGCATAACAGCAATGAAAGCCATATACATGATCATTCGGCACGAAAGCAAATAAAAATAAACCGGTTTATTTTGCATTTTTCCCGGCTTACGTTATCTTTGCAACCGTTTTTAACAGGCACAGCGAAAATGAAAATTGCACCGGATTTCAGCCCTAAACTGTTTCAGTCACTGAAATCATACTCCAAAGAAAAATTCATAAACGACCTGATGGCAGGAATTATTGTCGGTATTGTGGCACTGCCCCTGGCAATTGCCTTTGGCATCGCATCGGGCGTCAGTCCGGAAAAGGGGCTTATTACGGCAATTATCGGCGGCTTCATCGTATCGTTTCTGGGCGGAAGCTCCGTTCAGATAGGCGGGCCAACAGGCGCTTTTATTGTGATCGTCTACGGCATTATACAGAACTTCGGCATAGAAGGATTGGTCATCGCAACATTCCTGGCCGGGGTATTGCTTGTCCTGATGGGGCTACTACAACTCGGAACCGTGATAAAATTCATCCCCTACCCCATTGTTGTCGGTTTTACAAGTGGCATAGCGCTGACCATCTTTACGACACAAATGAAAGATTTATTCGGCATGACCATCGATAAAATACCGGGAGATTTTCTATCCAAATGGGCCGTTTACGCTCAAAATATATCCTCCATATCGTGGTGGTCTTTGCTTATAGGCCTCCTGAGTATCGCAATTATCCTATTGGCCCCCAGAATATCAAAAAAAATTCCGGGCTCATTAATTGCAATCATCATACTGACAATAGTCGTATATCTGATGCGCACATACTTTGGCATTACGGGCATAGAAACAATCGGTGACAAATTTGAAATAAACGCATCCCTCCCGCAACCGGAAGCTATTTCCATCAACATGGAAACAATTAACAGACTATTGCCGTCCGCGTTTACCATTGCAATGCTCGGTGCCATAGAATCATTACTTTCAGCCACCGTAGCCGACGGCGTCACCGGGGACAAACATAACTCAAACACGGAACTCATTGCCCAGGGAGCGGCCAATCTCATCGTGCCGGTATTCGGAGGTATCCCGGTCACCGGAGCCATTGCACGTACGATGACAAATATTAATAACGGCGGACGGACCCCCGTGGCAGGCATCATACACGCAATAACCTTACTACTGATCCTGCTATTCCTCGGACCACTGACAAAACATATCCCTATGTCCTGTCTGGCGGGCGTACTTATCATCGTTTCCTACAATATGAGCGAATGGCGTACATTCCGTTCGTTGCTGAAAAATCCGAAAAGCGACGTGATCGTGCTGCTTGTTACATTTTTCCTCACCGTTATCTTCGACCTCACCATTGCCATCGAAATAGGCCTGCTGCTTGCTATGGTGCTGTTCATGCGGCGTATGACAGAAACAACACGCGTATCGGTCTCCACTGATAAAATTAATTTATCAAACGATAGTGAAGTGGCTCACGACAACGAAGTACTGGTTATCCCCGAAGGAGTCGAAGTCTACGAAATAGACGGCCCGTTTTTCTTCGGGATAGCCAATAAGTTCGACGAATGCATGAAACTACTCGGTGACAAACCGAAAGTCAGGATTATCCGTATGCGGAAAGTACCGTTCATGGATTCTACCGGACTGCATAACCTGGAAAGCCTTTGCCGCCTGTCCGCAAAGAAAAACATTCAGATAATCCTTTCGGGAGTAAATGAAAAAGTACGTACCGTGCTCATAAAAAACAAAATGGACGAAAAGATAGGAGCCGGTAATATTTGCAGCAATATACACGAAGCGATCGGAAAAGCAGAAACCTTTCTACAGGAACAACACACAGTCGAAGCAAATTAGTCACTCTTATTTGCCATAATAATCAAAGATGATACATTTCCAAAAAGCTGTTTGTATTATTAGCATCAGTCTTCTTTTGTCATATAACGCGTTTATTCTATTTACCTGAACATCACATTGTACTGGCGACATATCATCTGTGCTGCTTTACGACCACTGTATAACGCCACCGGTAGTCCTCCGGGGGTCATGAGCCTGTGTCCGGCAAAATACAGTCCGCTTATTTTTTTTGAAAAGCCGGGGTATGTTCTCATTTTTTTACCTAAACCGGTGATGCTCATCCACGAACCATGATACGCTCCGGTGTACCGTTCGTAGGTCAGAGGAGTGGCTATATCAATTACTTCTATATTGCCTTCCGCCTGTGGATATTTATCACAGATAACACGGCAAATCTGGTCGGAAAGTTTGCGTTTTTCATCTTCATACCGGCCTTCTTCTTTTGCCTTTTTCCAAAAAGGATAAGTATCGCCCGTAAACGTTGTGGTAAGCGTAGTGCATCCCTGAGGCGCATACCCTTCTAAGCCTGAATAATTATGAAAACCTATTTCTTTTATAGTCTTTCCGGCATACCTGATTGGTTCTTCAAGATCCCATGTCGGTATAGGCGTTTGAGCAATTTCCGCCCGTATGCCCACGCCAATAAAAGTACAGACCACAGGTTCTGTCTTATTGCGAAGAACCGTCAGCCACTCATCATCTAAAGGCGCATCAAACAATTGATCAATGGCCGCAATAGTCTCCTGCGTGACGATCACGGAGTCGGCGGCAAGCGCCTCGTTAGCAAGATCAATACCTACAACGGTTCCATTTTCAATGTTAACTTTTTTCACCTTGGTTTTCAATAGTAATTTGCCGCCGAGGTCTTCAAAAGTTTTCACCATCCTGCCGATCATAGCCATCGAACCGCCTTCGGGGAAACCGCCGTCACCCATATTCCATGTGGACAGCGTGGCAATCAGGCTGATGGATGAATAATTATCAGGTATGATACGAAACAATTTCCGTATTCCGGGATGTGTAAATTTTTCAAGATATTTTTTACAGGACACATTGAATAATCTTCCCAATTGGGGAAGCATCGGCAACATTTTAAGCAAGCCGCTAATTGTCATACGTTTCGGATGTTGCGTTTTGACGCCTTTAATGTCAAAAATCGGCATCTGCAAATGGGCGAACGCTTTGACATCATTTTCTAAACGCCGGAGTTGTTTTTCGTCATCCGGCGAAACGTCAATCAGATGCTCAACTGTTTTTGATATGTCCTGAAATATATGAAGGATCTGAGTCTCCCATTCCACGACACGGAATATATCAGGCAAATTTATTTTCACATCTTCGCTCAAGGCGCCTGTGTCTTTCCATATCCCGTACAATTCTGTTTTAGGATTGGATCCGGTACAATGTAAAGAACCTTCAAATAAGTAACCTTTCCGCTTCCACCCGGTACACATTCCGCCTGCAAAACTATTTTGTTCGCACAAGGTGACATCAAAACCGTTTCGTTGTGCATAAATTGCAGCGGTCAATCCTGAAATCCCTGCGCCGACAACAACTATTTTCCTCATTTATATCTATTTAAATAACCTGGAAATAGAAAGCGATATTTTTTACGCTTTTTAATATAGCGTAAAAGTACATGAAATAATTGTTCTTCCAAGCAAATAAATAATTTTTTTAATATTCAATTTTTTTTGTTTAGAGATTTCTAATGCGTAACGACAGAGAAATAGACTTTATGGACTTGACCTATAAACCGAACCAGTAATTTATCTTTAGCATAAAAGTATTGGTGGCCGGAAGGCCGAACATACGATCCAGGTTATTCCCCCAGCCGGTTACGTAGCGGTTATCCTGGTTAGACATCCGGTATTCCCAGACAAAATACAAGGTGGATCCCGGTAAATATTCCCAGCGAGCCACAAGGTTGGAGCGGAACTCATTAAAACTGAAATCCGGATTTCCGAACGAAACTTCCTTTCCGGCGCTTTTGATCGTGTACATGTCGTCCGAATAACTGATCTCCTCTTCGGAAAAGACATGGAAACGTTTGTCATACGTACGCGATTTCGTATCCGCCGCTTCTTTAAAATCGCTGAATTTTGCGGTCGAAGTAAACGGGGAACCGTAAAACTGTATGGACATATCCGGTGTAACATTTACTTGTAAACGCATCGTCAACCCATACGTTTTCTGATCCATATGCCCCATCAGATAAGTAAGGAAAGGAGCGGCAGGGCCGGCAGATCCGGGCGACGATTTTAACGTTCCGATATATTGCGTATGATCCGTATTCCAAGCATAGTCCATCTGTCCCGATAAGTATACATGATTGCCCATACGGAATGTCAGGCTGGGCGACAATGTATTGAATTGATTGTATCCGTCCAAGTTATGATTGCCTTCATATTTCAACATGAACATCATCCATTTGGATTTATCCGTATTCACCTTTGCCGAAGTCTGGAAGTAAGGATTCAACCGCATGTCGGGGCCTCCCCGAAGCATACGGCTGTCTAAGCGGTTCCAAACGAAAGTCTCCTTTATGTCCATTTCATAGCGGTTCATAGTCATCCTCTGCCAACGAAGCGCCACATCGTTACTA
>QMCD01000790.1_pt1 | contig 21400 bp, 19 predicted proteins | sample 1821841 | NCBI WGS metagenome assembly QMCD01 (sample SAMN01991225, study PRJNA193472) | Termite gut metagenome, whole genome shotgun sequencing project. | isolation source: worker | host: Macrotermes natalensis
CCGACTTTTATACACCACCGAAGCATCAAAAAGTACTTCGGTGGTATTTTTTTATACTAATAAAGCAGTAAAAGCTATCTCAGAAGTATTAAAAGGTCACTCGGAGGTATTAAAAGGTCGCTCAGAGGTACTAAAAAGTCGCTTAGAGGTACTAAAAAGTCGCTCAGAGCTATTAAAAGGTCGCTCAGAGCTATTAAAAGGTCGCTCGGAGGTATTAAAAGGTCACTCGGAGGTATTAAAAGGTCGCTCAGAGGTACTAAAAAGTCGCTCAGAGCTATTAAAAGGTCGCTCGGAGGTACTAAAAGGTCGCTCAGAGGTATTAAAAGGTCACTCGGAGCTATTAAAAAGTAACTCAGAGGTATTAAAAGGTCGCTCAGAGATATTAAAAAGAAGAGTGTAAAATAAAGTCTGTCTAAAAAAAGTATATATTAACGTAAAATAGACAGAAAATAAATGGAAGAAATTATTTACAACTATTTCACCGGAATATATCCTATTTCCGAAACTATTTTTTGCCCCTGTGCAGATAGTACATAATCCAAAAATGGTTTTACACTTTTTTCGGAAGATAGCAAATAATAGTAGTACAGCGGACGTACAATCGGATAAGAATTGTTTTTAGCGTTTTCTACTGTTGGCTGTACATAGTTGCTTCCTTGGTTGTACGATACATGGATGGCTTTTACATCTTTGTTGAGATATGCCAATCCAACATAGCCGATTGCTCCTTTTGTTTGGCTGACAGATTGCATAATAGCACCTGTTGCGGGCATGCTCATGATGCCGTTCACATAGTTTTTGTGCTTTAACACGCTCTCTTTGAAAAATTCATACGTGCCCGATGATGTTTCGCGAGCGTATGGAATGATTTTTATATCGTCGCCGCCAACCTCTTTCCAGTTGGTTATTTTTCCTGTAAAAATCCCTTCCAGCTGTTCACGGGTAAGTTTGCTCACTTTATTGGACGGATGAACAACGACAGCCAAAGCATCGTAGGCAGCAATAACCTCTTTAACGGTTTTTCCGCCTGCTTGCAGTTTTTGTCTTTCATCGAATTTGATTTTACGTGAAAGCTGTGCAATATCTGTTGTCCCTTCCAGCAAGGCAGAAACCCCAACTCCACTTCCTCCGCCGGTAACGGTTACCGTTTGGGAAGGATTTGCTTTCATAAAACTTTCGGCTTCTTTTTGCGATAAAGGCAGCATCGTGTCGGAGCCTTTAATCTTTTGTGCCATAGCATTGAATATTAAACTTGCTAAAATTACTGTTGTTAAAATTACTTTTTTCATTTTTGTATACTTTTAAATTGTTCTCATTTTTTAGTTACATTGCAAAAGTAGGCTGACCGTATTACATGTTGCTGACAGTGTTGTTACAATTCGGTTAAGATTTCTTTTGCAAATTCAATAATGAGTCTATTATTATTGAAGGATTTTCAATAAAGTTTCCGCTTTTAAATCTCGGAAAATAATTGTATTTTTGCAAGGAAAGAATCTAAATGTAGATTGTTTATATTCGTTGATATCTTATAAAAAATAAACCACTTTGGCAAAGACGAGCAAACAAACTTCCGGCGAAACGCCATTAATGAAACAATACAATACATTCAAAGCACAATATCCTGATGCATTATTATTGTTTAGAGTCGGTGATTTTTATGAGACTTTTGGAGAAGATGCCATAAAGGCTTCCAAAATATTGGGAATCATACTTACGCGTCGCTCCAACGGGGCAGCTTCAGCAGTTGAATTAGCCGGATTTCCGCATCATGCTTTGGATACCTATTTGCCGAAATTAGTACGTGCCGGTTACCGAGTAGCAATTTGTGACCAGCTGGAAGACCCGAAAATGACTAAAACATTGGTCAAACGAGGTGTTACCGAATTGGTTACCCCCGGAGTTTCTTATAATGACCAAATTTTGGATACCCGAAAGAATAACTTTCTGGCAAGCATTCATTTTGCTTCACAAAATACAGGAGTTGCTTTCTTGGACATTTCTACCGGTGAGTTTTATGTTGCTCAAGGAGATACGTCCTATATTGATAAGTTATTCCAGAGTTTTACACCAAGCGAAGTAGTGGTTGAGAAAAGCAAATTACCACATTTCAAGTCTGAATTTGGCGATAAGCACTTCTGCACTACCTTTGAAGATTGGGTTTTTACTCCCGAATTTTCCGAAGATATTCTCCTGAAGCATTTTCAAGTTACTTCTTTCAAGGGTTTTGGTGTGGAAGACCAGAAAGATGCTTTGGTAGCAGCCGGAGCAGCTTTGCATTACCTGTTTGAAACGCAGCATAATCAAGTTGCTCATATCACCAAAATATCTCGAATTGAAGAAGATCATTATGTTTGGTTGGACAGGTTTACCATTCGCAATCTGGAATTAATACATTCATTTAATGAACAAGCTGTTACATTGTTAGATGTTATTGATAAGACTATTTCTCCTATGGGTTCGCGATTGCTTCGCAAATGGTTTTTGCTTCCGCTCAAAGATAAAATATTGATAGAAGAACGACACAATATTGTTTCTTATCTGATTGAAAACAGGAGTCTCAGTGATTCCATTGCCGAACAAATAAAACGGATTGGTGATTTGGAACGTCTGATTTCCAAGGTTGCTGTTTCCCGGATTACTCCCAGAGAGTTGGTACAAGTAAAAAAAGCATTGTATGCTATTGCTGAAATTAAGGAACTTTTATTACAAAGCACTAATCCGAGTCTGTCGAAAATTAAAGAACAACTTAATGAAGCCGAGCAAATTCGTTCTCGAATTGAGGAAATGATAATTCCGGACCCGCCGGCAAATTTTGCAAAAGGAGGTGTTATCGCCAGTGGAGTTGATGATGAATTGGATGAACTTCGGAAAATCGCTTTCTCAGGAAAAGACTATCTGATTTCCATGCAAGCCAAAGAGGTGGAGCGGACGGGAATATCTTCTTTGAAAATAGGATATAACAACGTTTTTGGTTATTATTTGGAAGTGACTAATTTGCATAAAGATAAAGTTCCACAAGAATGGATTCGTAAGCAAACACTTACCAATGCAGAGCGTTATATTACCGAAGAACTCAAAATATACGAAACAAAAATTCTGGGTGCTGAAGAGAAAATTCTGGCTATTGAGCAACGAATTTTCAATGAATTATTAATTAGCATGTTGGATTGGATACATCCGATTCAATTAAATGCTCAGCTGGTTGCCAAGCTGGATGTTTTGCATTCATTTTCCATCACAGCAATTACCAACAAATATGTTCGTCCTCAAATAACGGAAGATTATGCCATTGATATTCAAAATGGACGACATCCGGTTATTGAAACACAATTGCCTGTTGGTGAAAAATATATTGCCAATAATATTTATTTGGATAATGAAAGGCAACAAATTCTAATGATTACCGGACCAAATATGTCAGGGAAATCAGCTTTGTTACGGCAAACAGCCTTAATTGTTTTATTGGCACAAATAGGTTCTTTTGTTCCGGCAGAAGCAGCTTCTATTGGATTGGTGGACAAGATATTTACCCGTGTGGGTGCTTCCGACAATATTTCTTCAGGGGAATCTACTTTTATGGTAGAGATGAACGAGACCGCCAGTATTTTAAATAATATTTCCAGCCGGAGTTTAATTTTGTTGGATGAAATCGGCAGGGGTACAAGTACGTATGACGGTGTTTCTATTGCCTGGGCGATTGCTGAATTTCTGCACGAGCATAAAATATATCGCCCTAAAGTATTGTTTGCCACGCATTATCATGAACTCAATCAAATGGCATCTTCTTTCAAGCGGATTAAGAATTTCCATGTAACGGTAAAAGAAATCAACAATAAAGTACTGTTTTTACGCAAATTAGTTCAAGGAGGGACAGAACATAGCTTTGGGATTCATGTTGCCCGCATGGCAGGTATGCCGCAAGAAGTTGTCAAACGTGCTGATGAAATCCTGAAAAAATTAGAGAAATCAGAACATGAAAATTTAAGTAAAAGTCTTACATCTTCCGTAAGCAAAGATACTGCTGTTCAGTTGAGTTTTGTAACCTTAGATGATCCTTTACTGTTACAAATCAAAGAAGATATTCTTAATACCGACATTAATACACTAACTCCCGTAGAAGCATTAATGAAACTCAATGAAATTAAGTCTTTGATAAAGTAGAAAAGATCGGACAAAATAAAGTTAACGTGAGTTTCGGGATCAATGGTAAAAATGTTTTTAATGCTTATTTGTTGATTTGATTATTTGAAGTCCTACTTTGATGAAGATGTAGAATTTCATCAGATTTACCGCTATTTAGACCGTTTACACAACACCTTACAGGATAAAATACAACAAATCAGCGTAGAGCATACCCGCAAGATTTTAGGAGTCACATTGGGCTTGTTTTTTACGATGTAACCACCCTTTACTTTGAGAGTGATTACAGCGATGAATTACGAGAAAGAGGCTTTTCCAAGGACGGTAAGCATTCTCAACCTCAGGTGGTGCTCGGACTTTTGGTCAGTCGCGATGGTTATCCGCTGTCGTACTCCATTTTTAACGGAGCGCAATACGAGGGTAGAACGATGATACCTATTGTGGAGGATTTTGTAATTGTTGCCGATTCGGGACTGATGAGCAAAACAAATATCGCTCTTTTAGAATCAGGGAACTACAAATACATTATTGGAGCAAGAATTAAAAACGAACCGGAAGAAGTCAAGCAATGGATACTCTCGTTAGAAAAGACCGAAGGAAGTTTTTATGAGCTTGGAAAACTTCCACAATCCCGTTTGATTATCGGTTATTCCGAAAATTGGGCAAAGAAGACAGATATAACCGTGAAAAAGGCGTTAATCGCTTACAAACAGCATATAAGTCGGGAACAATTACAAAAGAGCACGTCAATAAACGCGGTTACAACAAATTTTTGGAAATATCCGACCATGTAAAAGTTGTGATAAATCAACAAAAAATACGGGAAGACGAACAATGGGACGGTTTGAAAGGCTATCTGACCAACACCGAACTTGATGCCAAACAGGTTTATGAACAATACTGCGGTTTGTGGGTAATAGAACGTGCCTACAGAGTTACCAAAGGAACACTTGAAATGCGCCTGATGTTCCATTTTACTGAAAAGCGGATACAAGCGCACATTTGTATTTGCTTTGTCGCCTACAAGGTTTACAAAGAGTTGGAGCGAGTTTTAAAAATGAGCGGAATCAAGCTCAGCGTTGACAAAGTATTGAATACGGCGAAAACCGTAACCACCCTGAAAATCAAGTTACCTACAAGCGGTGAAACGATAACTAAAACGATGCTACTGACCGAAAAGCACAAGGCTATTGAGCAGCTGTTCGACAAAAATTTTTGGAAATTGTTTTAGGGTATCCCTGTGTCGAAGTCAGAAAAGATGGTTTATTTCCAGAAAAGGTCTATTCAATTCTTAAATCAGGATGTATGTATCGCCCCTGATTAGTCGTAATTTTCCCCCATTCAATAGCTCGTACCGGACAACGATGAATGCAAGCACAGCATTGAACACAATTATTTGACCATTTCGGCTTGTTGTCAATCATGGAAATTGTTTTTGCAGGGCAAATCTCAACACATAATCCACATGAGGTACAGGTATCCGTAGCATAAAAAGAATTATGTCCGAGTGCAAACGTTTTAAACATCGGATAAACAATCCCGCTTTTCAGCCAGGCATTTTTCCCTTTTTCGTATATTTCCTTTTTTCCATGAATTTTGATATCTTCGATAATATCACGCAAACGAACTGGAGCTGATTGTAGTTTTTGTTCTTCTAATTCTTTGGAATCTAACCCAAATCCTTTCATAAGAATATAATTATTTGGCATAATGAGGGAGTAGCTTTTTGTAAGATAAAGTCCCCGTTTTTTTAATGATTTTGCAAAAATATTAGAAGTATTTCCGCAATTATCGCCGCATGTACCTATTGCATATATGTTTTGAGACTGATAACCTTTAATAATGAGCTTTTCAATAAATTTTGAAACCAATATTGTCGGTCCCCATGAATGAACAGGAAAAACGAAAAAAATTTCTTCGTTTATTTCTATTGCATACTCAAATGTATTGTTTTTTGCGTTTAATTCGTCCGCGATAGAAATTAATTCGTTATTGAATAAATATTTTAATTCTTTGGCAACCCACAAAGAATTTCCCGTACCTGAAAAATAGAATATCATATTTTAATGCTTTATGATTATTTACTGCTTTACATCAATAATAACTATAATTTAACACATTGTCTTTAGGATACCTTAGTTCATAAGATAATCTTACAGTATTTGATTTTCCGGCAGAAACAGCGATCATCCATTTTAACAAGCCTATATTTTCGATGTATTCGGCATCACCTTTGTCTTCCAGAATCACTTTTACATTTTTATTTTTGCTGATTGGAATCTGATCCAAAACTTCTACTTCAATATCCATTGCCAAGTTATTTCGTACCACAAATTCATAGGTTAATTTTTCCTTTTTTTCGGCAACAAGTTTATTTTCACTACTGAAATCCTGTTTTTTAATTCGTTTAATTGAAATCCGATTATCTATTCCAAAGGAAAGCGGATATTCTTCTCCCGTATAATGACTGTTGATATAAATATTTCCGATAAAAGCACCTTGCAAATAGATAGCAGCATTTCCATCTATTAGATTTAACGTGTGCCAATTAGGAATATAGGCAAGCAAATATACTTCTTCGTTTAATTTGGGAACGGCATGATATACAAAGCGTGAAGGTATTTTCTTTACATCCATGGTTAAAATTTTTGCTTTCCCATTTCCGGAAATACTTTGCTTTCCTGCTATTTTATATATCATATTAATATCCGTAGAAATCATTTGAGCATAATTTTGATATTCATCTATTGCTACTTCTTCAGCTGAAAGTTCAAGCATATTACTCATTTGGACAGCATCTTTCATTTTTGCAGCTTGATTACCTCTTACAAATGTAGAAGATGGAAACATAGCATCTACATAAACAGGTGATAAAATTGGTCGGTTTTGGTCCTGTGCCGGCTGATTGGTCATTAAAGTAATTTCCGCATTATTCCAGTCAACGCCGGTAAATTGCCAAACAGACGCTTTATATGTAATTTCAATAGGATTGTCTTTGTTTTCTGCTTTAATATCATATTGGGGAATCCATCCGCAATTACTAACAAAATAACTTAACTCTATCGTTTTTGTCCCTGAAGAAGTAACATGAAGAGTTAATTCCACTTGCTGATTGTTTTTATTTTTCACACTCTTTTCCTCACGCAGTTGTGCATTGATTTTATTTAATTCTTCCTGTACTTTTTGTATTTGCTGCTCTGTATCATAATTTGCTTTTTTCAATTGGGAAACTTTATCAGCATAAAATTTCGACAAACCTTGCAATTCGGCTACAGTATAATTTGTTTTCTTTTCATTATTAGCATCACTTTTTATTAAAGAAATAATCAAATTATTTTCTTCTTCAATGGTTTCTTTGCCAATCTCAAGCAATCGTAGTTCCCTGATAAGTTTTTTTTGTATTTCATATAATTCCTGTTCTTTTTTGGTTAGTTCTCCCGATTCAATATAATTACGAAAAGAATTGACAGAGACAATATTTGCTCCGTTACTTACTTTCGTCTGAAGACTTCCCTCTACTAAAAAATCGGTTATATTTTTAATATAAATTGTGTGCGTTCCTGATTCTAACTGGATTTTGGATTGGGAAGAAATTTTAGCACCGCTTAAATACACATCTGCATTTGTGATAATATAATCTATTGTTTTTTGTGAGAAAGCAAAAAAAGCATTCAGTATAAAAATCGTTAGAAATATAATTTTCTTCATAAAAGTTTAAGTTTTGATTATGAATTTTAAACGTCTTTCACAGAATAAAAGTATAGCTAATATAAAATTCTATCATTAAGTTTTGTAAACTTAGAAGTTTAATCAAAAAAAGACAGAGTGAAAACAAAAGAAAAAAGTTTTTTGAAAAAATGAATTTTGCTTTGAAAAAGTTATTAATTTGGGGGTTCGAAAAAGTGATGGTAATTTTTTTTAAAATATGAAGTTAAAATTTTATAATTCAGCAATTTGTAAATTTAGATATATTTTTACATTTGTCATCGTTTTCTTATTTTTTCTTCCAAATGCAATCTCTTCTACAGAAACAGAGCATGAAGAAAAATCTTCGGATTTAGATATAGGCGGAATGATTATGGCTCACGTTGTCAATGCGTATGAATGGCATATTGCAACTGTGAAAGACAAACATATTTCTATTTATCTTCCTGTTATTCTAATTGATAACAATGGATTACATCTTTTTTCCTCCAGGAGATTTCATCACGGACATGATGCTTATATGGGATATGCTATTTGTCAGGAAAAAGGAGCTAAAAAAGGAAGAATTGTAAAAGTAAATGAAGTTGGAAATATAGATAATGAAGCCTTTTTTGTAGATATTTCAATAACAAAAAATGTGCTTTCTTTGTTGATGAGTGTTGTTGTTTTGCTAATTGTTTTCCTTTCGATGGCAAAAGGATACAAGCAACGGGGGATTGTTGCCCCAAAAGGCATTGCACGAATCGTTGAACCGGTCATTTTATTTGTTCGCGATGACATTGCCCGTTCTGCTATAGGTTCCAAATATGAACGTTATTTACCTTTTCTTTTAACAATTTTCTTTTTCATTATTTTCAATAATTTATTAGGATTGATTCCGTTTTTCCCCGGAGGGGCAAACTTAACTGGAAATATAAGTGTAACTTTGGTTTTAGCAGTGTTTACTTTTGTCATTACCAATGTAAGCGGCAATCGTAATTATTGGAAACATATTGTAAATACCCCAGGTGTTCCTTGGTGGCTAAAAATTCCGATTCCATTGATGCCTTTGGTTGAAATAATAGGTGTCTTTACCAAGCCTATCGTATTGATGATTCGTTTGTTTGCGAATATTACAGCGGGACACATTATCTGTCTGGGTTTTATTTCTTTGGTATTTATTTTTGGAAATATGAGTCCTTTGGCAGGATATGCTATTTCTCCGATTTCGGTATTTTTTTATATATTTATGACTGTTTTGGAATTATTAGTTGCTTTCATTCAAGCGTTTGTGTTTACGCTTTTGTCGGCAATATATATCGGAATGGCAATCGAAGAACATCATCATGATACACATGAAATTGAAAATTCAATGAATGAAATAAAATAGTAAGTATAAAAAATTAATTAATCTAAAATTAAAAAATTAAACGTATGGAATTAATATCCATTTTATTAGAAGGATTAGCACAAATGGGTGCAGGTATTGGAGCAGGTATAGCAGCAATAGGTGCAGGTATCGGTATTGGTAACATTGGTAAATCAGCATTGGAATCCATTGCTCGCCAACCGGAAGTAAGCGGTGATATTCGTACAAATATGATTATTGCAGCCGCTCTTATCGAAGGAGTTGCCTTGTTTGCTGTAGTTGTTTGTGTTTTGATTCTCTTTGTATAGTAATATAATAAACTGTTCAAAAAGTTTCAAATTGTTGATGATCTGCTTTCTTGTTTTTGAAGAAAAAATAATCGTTGGCAATTTGAAAGTTTCTGCTTATTGAGTCTGTCGAGATGTTAGGAAATTTAAAAACGAAATACTTTTTGAACAGTTCATTATAACATTATTATTTTTAAAAGAGTATAAATTTCTTTTGCAATGAAGATTATGTAGAAGAAATGAGTTAATAACATAAATTTCAGTATATATGGAACTTATAACTCCAGATTTAGGACTTATATTTTGGATGACAGTATCATTTTTGATATTGTTAGTTATTTTGGGGAAATTTGCATGGAAGCCTGTAACAAAAATGCTTGACAAGCGGGAAGAAAAAATTACACAAGCTCTCAATGAAGCAAATTTGGCAAAAGAACAAATGAAACAGCTTACCGCTGACAACGAACGTTTGCTCTTGGCTGCAAAAGATGAACGCGACACTATCTTGAACGAAGCTCGTAAAGTAAGTCAGAAAATGTACGAAGAGGCGAAGGCAAAGGGACAGGAAGAAGGTCAGCGCATTGTTGAAGCGGCAAAAAATGATATTAATATTGAAAAACAAAAAGCAATTGTTGAAATTAAAAATACCATTGCAGAAATTTCAATAGAGATGGCTGAAAAAATTCTTCAACATGAACTTTCAGATAAGGCAAAACATCAGGAATATGTTAATAAACGTGTTAATGAATTAACTTTCAATTAAATTTTAGTATGAGGAGGTCACGTTTAGCATGTCGATATGCCAAAGCATTTTTTGAGTTTTCTCAGGAAATGGATAAGGTTGAGGAAGTTTACAAAGACATTCATTTAATTAATTACGTATTTACAAGTAATAAAGAACTTAGGGTTACAATATGCAGTCCGATTATCCGGTTTGACAAAAAAATTGCTATTATGGACTCTATATTCAAACCGCATGTTCAAAGTATTGCTTTGCAATACCTGACATTAGTTCTCAAGAAAGGACGTGAATGCGATATCGACCTTATGTGCCATGAATATGAAAAACTGTATAAAAAGTCGAAGAATATTGTAACGCTGTACATCCAAAGTGTTGAGGAATTGAAAAGGGAAGTCGTTGATACGATTCGGGAGAAAATCAAAAGTTATACCGGAAAAGAAATAGATACGATTGAACAAATTAATCCCGATCTTATTGGTGGAATCCGCTTACAATTCAATGATTATTTAATAGATGCAAGTATACAAGGTTATATCAATAAACTCCGTAAAGAACTTGTGGATAAAAGCTATGAAGTTAATTTTTAGTAATTAAATTTAGAAATAAATATATTATGAGAGAAATCAAACCGTCGGAAATTTCTGCCATTATCCGCGAACAATTAGCCGGATTTACCGATAAAGAAAAACTGGAAGAGACAGGAGTTGTTTTAGAGGTAGGAGATGGGATTGCTCGTGTGTATGGACTTAACAATGCACAATCGGGAGAATTGATCCATTTTGAAAAAGATAATATTTATGGAATCGTACTAAACCTTGAAGATGACAATGTAGGAGTTGTATTGTTGGGAGAAGCACACGATTTGAAAGAAGGAGATATGTGTAAACGTACTCGTGAAATTGCTTCTATTAGTGTCAGCGAACAAATGCTCGGACGTGTTATTAATACATTGGGAGAGCCAATAGATGGAAAAGGTCCTATTGAAGGAAAGAAGTTTCCTTTGCCCTTAGAGCGTAAAGCTCCCGGTGTTATTTTTCGTCAACCTGTAAAAGAACCGCTTCAAACAGGTATCAAGGCAATTGACGCGATGATTCCTATCGGAAGAGGACAGCGTGAGTTGATTATTGGCGACCGCCAAATTGGAAAAACAGCTATTGCTATTGATACGATTATCAATCAAAAAGAATTTTATGATAAGGGAGAACCTGTTTATTGTATCTATGTTGCTATAGGTCAAAAAGGCTCTACCATTGCCAATTTGGTACAAACATTGACCGATTATGGTGCAATGCCTTACACTGTTATTGTTGCGGCAACAGCATCCGACCCTGCGGCTATGCAGTTTTATGCTCCTTTTGCAGGAGCTACTATTGGGGAATATTTTCGTGACACAGGTCGTCCTGCATTGATTATTTATGACGATTTGTCTAAACAGGCTGTCGCTTATCGTGAGGTTTCGTTATTGCTTCGCCGTCCTCCTGGACGTGAGGCTTATCCCGGAGATATTTTTTATTTGCATTCCCGTTTGTTGGAAAGAGCAGCAAAAATTATTGAAGCCGATGAAATTGCACGCGAAATGAATGATCTTCCTGAAGTATTGAAACCGGTTGTAAAAGGAGGAGGTTCTTTAACGGCTCTTCCTATCATTGAAACACAAGCAGGAGACGTTTCTGCCTATATTCCAACCAATGTGATTTCTATTACCGATGGACAGATATTTTTGGAAGGAAACCTGTTCAACGCCGGTATTCGCCCTGCGATTAACGTAGGGATTTCAGTATCACGTGTGGGAGGAAATGCACAAATCAAATCCATGAAGAAAGTTGCCGGTACATTGAAATTAGATCAGGCACAATATACCGAATTGCAAGCTTTTGCTAAATTCGGTTCGGATATTGATACTGCTACACAAGCAATCTTAGATAAAGGAGCACGCAATGTAGAAATATTGAAACAAGCACAATATACTCCATATAAAGTAGAAAATCAAATTGCCATTATTTATTGCGGAACCAAAGGCTTGTTGCAGAAAGTACCCATTCGTAGTATCAATGATTTTGAAGCGGAATATTTATTACATCTTTCTGAAAAATATGCTGATGTAATGACTAAACTGAGAAATGGTATTTTTGATGATCAAATTGCCCATACTTTGGAAGATGTTTGTAAAGAAATTTCACGTAAATACGAAACAAAATCTTAATAAATTATGGCAAATTTAAAGGAGATACGCATTCGGATTGCTTCGGTACAGTCAACGCAGAAGATAACCAGTGCCATGAAAATGGTCTCTGCTGCTAAATTGCGCCGTGCACAAACAGCAATTCAAAAGCTTCGTCCGTTTTCCGATAAATTGAACGAAATATTGGCGCATATTACAACTAAAGAAAGCAGCGAAAATAATCCGTTGGCGGAAATCCGTCAGACTAATAAGGTAATTATTGTGCTTATTGCTTCAAATAAAGGATTGTGTGGCGGATTTAATAATTCCATTATCAAAGATGCGGAAGCATTATTAAAAAATCAATATGCACATTTGCATACACAAGGAGATGTGGAATTTATTGGAATCGGGAAAAGAGTAAGTGATTACCTTCGTTCTCGGAAATATCCGGTTTTGGGTTTTTATGATGACTTTACGGTAAATACTTCTTTTGAAGAGGTGGCAACACTGGCAAATGAATTAATGGACAAATTCATCCGGAAAGAAGTTGACAAGGTGATTGTTATTTATAATGAATTTAAGAATGCAGCCACTCAATTGCTTGTAAGCGAACAGTATCTTCCTTTGAAATCCATAGAGGTTCATGAAGGTGCATCTTCGCAAAACATAGATTATATCTTTGAACCGGAAAAGGAAGAATTGTACAAAATGCTTATCCCAAAAGCTTTGCATACAAAACTATACAAAGCTGTTTTGGATTCGGTAGCCTCTGAGCATGGAGCACGTATGACAGCTATGCACAAAGCTACTGAAAACGCAGATGAACTGATAAAACAACTTAACCTCACATATAATAAAGTTCGCCAATCATCTATTACGAATGAAATTATTGAGATTGTGAGTGGTTCGGAAGCCTTAAATAATTAATATGAAAAGATTGTAATGTTTAAGAGTTGTCTTGTTGCAGATAAGGCAACTTTTTATTTTGCAAAACGTTATTTTAGAAAAGTTTAAAGAAATGAGTATGCTTGAAAATATTCCAAATTTACGGTATTTATCGGAGAACAATTTCTTTTTTGTTGCCGGTCCTTGTGTAGTGGAAAATGAAGCTATGCCTTTGGAAATTGCCCAGGAACTTAAACGAATTACCGATAAACTCAAAATTCCATTTATTTTTAAAGCATCATATAGGAAAGCGAATCGTTCCAGCATCAATTCCTTTACGGGAATTGGAGACGAAAAAGCACTGGAAACTATCGCAAATGTAGGAAAAGAATTACAAGTCCCGACAATAACCGATATACATACTGCCGAAGAAGCCCAAATAGCGGCAAATTACGTCGATATTTTACAAATTCCGGCATTCCTTTGCCGACAGACCGATTTATTGATTGCCGCTGCAAAAACAGGTAAAGCCGTCAATATTAAAAAAGGACAATTTCTTTCTGCTGAAGCGATGAAATTTCCCGTAGAAAAAGTCCGCTCAGCCGGCAATAATCAGGTAATGCTTACCGAACGAGGAACCATGTTTGGCTATCAAGACCTTATTGTGGATTTTCGCGGAGTGGAAATTATGCGTGAGAATAATTGCCCGCTTATATTGGATATCACTCATTCTTTGCAACAGCCCAACCAATCCTCGGGAGTAAGCGGCGGACTGAGAAACCTGATTGAAACCATTGCTAAAGCAGGAATTGCGGCAGGTTTTGACGGTGTTTTTACGGAAACTCACCCTGATGTTGAAAATGCAAAGTCAGATGCTACCAATATGTTGCCTTTGAATCAAGTAGAAAACTTGTTAGAGAAATTACTAAGTATAAGGAAAGCAATAGTTGAATAGATTTTATCTTTCTACTCAAGAATAAGATACCGCTTCTTCACGGTCGTCAAAAACTATTTATTGGATACTTTCGGGAACATAGACTGCATTCCGCTATCAACAATATAACTCCTAAACAATTCTTAAACATGTAACGAATTAAGTGACTTCTACAGGTTGGTTACGCTGAACCCTTCGGGTTTCGTGCCTTGTAATTCAGTATACCATTCTACCATTTCAACCTTGTAGCATTGATCCCGAATTCACGTTTCTATAATTTTGACGGAATTGTGTTTTTGTCAATTTTTTCTATCATCATCATTCCGTCCCGGAAAGGAAGTATCATATTGATAACATGTTCATCCTGCTGAACAAAATTATTAAATTCTAAAATTGCTTGTGTCTCTTTGTCGTTTAGCTTGATTTCCTCTACCACTTTTCCACTCCACAATACATTATCCACTAACATAATTCCATTTGGAGATAATGCAGAAATCAATAATTTATAATAATTGATATAATTAACTTTGTCGGCATCAATAAATATCAAATCCCATGTTTCGTCTAACGTTGGAATTAATTCCAATGCGTTTCCAATCAAAAGATTTGTTTTATCATTAATACCGGACTTTTGAAAATATTTCTCAATAATATCTTTTAGTTCGGGATTTTTTTCAACAGTATAGATTTTTCCATCCGGTTGTAGACCATTAGCTAAACAGATGGTGGAGTATCCTGTGTAAGTTCCTAATTCCAGTATGCGTTTAGGATGAGCCAAACGGCTGATCATCTTTAAGAAAGTTCCCTGGCTTTTGCAGGAAAGCATCCTTGGTCGCAATATTTTCAGATTGGTTTCCCTATACAATTCATATAAAATCCTGTCTTCCTCCGAAGTATGTTCATCACAATAATATTGGATTTTACGGTCAATCAAATCAAATAATTCCGACATGGTAAAATAATGTCATTAAATATTATTCTAAATGAAGATCATGTCCCATTTTTGATTGTTTTGTTTTGAGATAATGCAAATTTTTGTCATTTGGCTCTATGATAATAGGAACCGTTTCAACAATTTCAATCCCATGCCCCAACAATCCTGCTCTTTTTGTCGGATTATTAGTAATCAGACGGACACATGTTGCATTTAAATCATGTAGAATCTGGGCTCCAATACCGTAATCACGTTCATCTGCTCGAAAGCCTAATTCGAGATTGGCTTCCACAGTATCTCGTCCCATTTCCTGCAAATGATAAGCTTTTAATTTATTTATCAGACCAATACCACGTCCTTCCTGACTCATATATAAGACCAATCCTTTTCCGACTTCTTCTATCATTTGCATGGATTTATGCAATTGGTCACCGCAATCGCATTTGCATGAACCGAAAATATCGCCGGTCGCACAGGAAGAATGAACCCGAACCAAGATTTCCTCTCCTTTCTCCCAAGTTCCCTTCTGTAAAGCAAGATGTGTATTGTTATTGTTTAGCTGAGTATATGCAATTAACTTAAAATTGCCCCATTGTGTAGGCAGGTTAATTTCTTGTTCCCTGCGGATAAGCGTTTCGGTGCGGACACGGTATGCAATCAGATCTTGAATAGATATGATTTTGATATTATGTTTTTTAGCAACTTCTATTAATTGCGGAAGACGTGCCATTGTCCCATCTTCATTGATAATTTCTATCAAAGCTCCTGCCGGATATAATCCAGCCAAACGAGCTAAATCTACAGTAGCTTCGGTATGCCCGGCTCTTACCAAAACACCACCATCACGGGCGCGCAAAGGATTGATATGCCCCGGTCTCCCTAAATCGGCAGCTTTTATTCCTTTATCTGCCAAGGCTTTGATTGTTGTAGCCCGATCATACATGGATACACCTGTTGTGCAGCCGTGTCCTAAAAGATCGACTGTAACAGTAAAAGGAGTTCCTAATAGAGATGTATTATTGAAAACCTGCATTTTCAAGTCCAATTCTTGACAACGTTCTTCAGTAATAGGAGCGCATAACACACCTCGCCCATGAGTCATCATAAAATTGACTTTTTCAGGAGTTATTTTTTCTGCCGCAATAATGAAATCACCTTCGTTTTCGCGATCTTCATCATCTATCACTATTAAAAATTTTCCTTGTTTGAAATCTTCAATAGCTTCTTCTATCGTATTTAATTTGAAATCCATATTTGTATTTTTACGGTTAAAGTTTAAAAACGAATAAACCTTCAAGATTGATTTTTCGGAGAAACCTTGAAGGTTTAGGGTAATATACTCACCATTTCTAATGTTTATTCTTAACTTCTTTCACCGGTTCCAATTCCAGCGTAATTGTCGGCGGATCATTAACAATTGTATTTTCGGGAAAATCCAAAGATTGAATAATATATGTTTTTATTTGATTTTTCTTTATTGTAATATAGTTTCGATTTTGTTGATTACTTGCTATAATTGCCGGATAATCCATTGAAATATTTTTCCTCCTAAATTCATATTTCAACAAAGTTAGTCCTTTTGTATTTATGGTAAGCGAAATAGTTGTATCTGACTGATATGTGAGTTCTTTTCCTATAGGAATATTAGTAAACGCCACATCGAATTGATACGTTTGCGTATAATCCTTCGACATTTTCAAAGCAAACCATGAAAGAACGGACAAAAATAAACAAATAAAAATCAGTCGGTAATGATGACTATCCTTTTGTTTTTTCATTATAACAAGCGATTTAATTTGCCTGTATCAACTATTTATTCCTTTACTGTGTGCGAAACAGCTGCTTTTTCTATTTTCATCTTGGAACCATCTTCTGTTTCGATAGTAAATGTACTCTCTTGTACTTCTGTAATTTTACCATGTATTCCTCCAATGGTTACTACTTTATCTCCTCGTTGAAGATTTGATCTAAATGCTTGTGCCTCTTTTTCTTTCTTTTTTTGTGGACGAATCATAAAAAAGTAGAAAATAGCAACCATTAATACTAAAAAGACAATCATAGACCATCCACCACTTTGACTTCCACCTTCGCCTGTTTGTTGTGCGAATAAAAATATTGTTCCTAATAAATTCATAATTATATAAAATATTAATTAATTACTTGATTAAATTGTTACGTCGGCAGCAAAACTCAAACGAGTATCTGCCGGATAAGTATTTGCCTGTACAGTTACCGAACTGTTTACTAATCCTTTCTTTGTTTCCGAGTTGAAATTTACAGTGATGCTTCCGCTTTCTCCCGGAGCAATCGGTGTTTTGGTAAACTGTGCTACACTGCAATTACAACCGGGAACTACAGCAGAAATAACAAGAATAGCATTCCCTACATTTTTAAATTTATAGCTATAGCTCACCTTTTCTCCCTGAATTAGTTTCCCGAAATTGTGATGTGTTTGTTCAAACTCAAATTTTGGCATACGGGCTTTTTCGTCTTTCCCATCCGCAGTAACAGGGATATTAACAATATTACCGTTAATTTCCTGCCCGTTTTTGTTGGAACATGCACCCAACCCGATTATCAAAACAAATATAACTATTTGATATAAATAATGGTATATTTTCATTTTCTATATTTTTTTCATTTACAAAATTATATAAAAAAAACGGCTATTGATACAAAAAAGTATTTAAATAGTGTAATTGGCTGATTTTATATGTTTTGATTTACAATACGTGAGTTCGGGGTTTATTTGATTAAGTGAAGTTACGTAAGTTATGATAGTAAATGAGGAAGTAAGGGAATGAGTAAATAAGACATTGGCAAGGATGCACAGACGAAATCTAAGAGCGTCTTGGCAAGGCACGAAGCCATCCAGGATTGTATGCCCTCGTTCGGCAAAGGTTCTACCTTTGTCGTTTTATCTTGACAGGCTTTACCTGTTTCTTTTTACAGGTAAAACCTATTGAAATAAAACGGACGAGGCAAAGAGCCATCGTCCGAATGTCACACCTTTTTACAGCCTCAGCCAAACAGGATATTGAAAGAACAAATGCCTGAATGGACACTTACAGAACCCTGCTCAACAGGTTTGATACTACTATTTCAAGCTGGATGAGTTTCAACTATATTGCTTTTATGGTTATATTACTGAAAAAAGTGCAGAAAAGAAAAAAGTTTAGATGACTTCATTTTGTTTTTTATCTGCTAAGCTTTAGCAAGCGGGAAATTGTTCCGGTTCTTGTTTGCTAAATTTTTGCAAATGAGAAATTATTCCGGTTCTTGTTTGCTAAACTTTAGCAAGTAAGAAATTGCTCCGGTTCCTGTTTGCTAAACTTTAGCAAGTGAGAAATTGCTCCGGTTCCTGTTTGCTAAACTTTAGCAAGTGAGAAATTGTTCCGGTTCTCATTTGCTCCGAAAGAGCAAGCAGGAAAAAAAATTTCTGTTTGCTCCTTTGCTGCAAGGTCGGGTCAACAAGATTGTATATGCTGCCTGTTTTGCCGGAGGCTGTAAAAAAATAAATGCTTTTCCTGTTTTAAACTTTCAACTTATAACTTCTTATAACTTCCTATAACTTCATTTCACTTGCGTAACTTCTCTTAATCTAATAAATAAACCACGAACTCACGTTAAACAGAAATCAAATGCCTTATGAAAGCATAAAAAAACTGCCCGGAAGATAATTCTTCGGACAGTCTACTAAAATATTATTATGAAATCCTTACTTCATTTTTTCAGCATATTCTCTTCCCGCACGCAAACAAGTTAAGTTGGTTTCAACAATTTGTTCGCCTTTACGTCCGAATATATCGCGTACAGCTTGTTCTAATAAAGAAAAATCCATGCTGATGAAAGGAGAAGTTGCTCCCAAAATCACCATGTTTGCACTACGTGCAGAACCGATTTCTTTCGCCATCGTGTCGGCATCAATAGCAATTTTTCGAGGAAGCTGACTGATTCTGTCCATTAATGCTTTTTCGTCCGGATAATTGGAAATATTAATGAAAGGAGTAGTATTGGTAATTACCCAGCCTTCATCAGAAAGCATTGGCAAATACCGCAATGATTCCATCGGCTCTACCGAAACAATTAGATCGGCTTTTCCAAAAGGAATCAAATCCGATGCAATTTCTTTATCCGAAATCCGAAGATGTGATTGAACATCGCCACCCCGTTGACTCATGCCATGAACTTCGGCTTGTTTCAAAAATAATCCTTGCTTTACAGCAGCAGTACCTATAACGGTTGCTATCGACAAAATACCCTGTCCTCCGACACCTGCTAATATTATATCTATTTTCATCTTTATTCTATTTAAAGGTTAAACACTAAAAAACCGCTTATTTATTATCCTGTTTGGCTTTTACTCTTTTTCCTAAAGTCTGGATACATTCACGTGTAGGAATCAAAACGGAAACACCTTTATAAGCCAGTTCCTCTTTAATGATCTTCACATTTTCCTCGTGTTGATTTTTAAGCGGTTTCATTATCCGAATATGCTCTTTCTCCACACCCAATCCTTGGCAAATACTTTCCAAACGACCAACAGCATGAGAATCTTGTCCTCCGGTCATTCCGGTTGTAGAATTGTCTAAAATCATAACGGTAATATTGGTTTTTTCAATAATGCAATCCAACAGGGAAGTCATTCCGGAATGTATAAATGTGGAATCTCCAATCACGGCAACGCTCGGAATCAAACCTGCATCGGAAGCACCTTTTGCCATGGTAATGGAAGCTCCCATATCTACTGTAGAATAAATTGCATTATAAGGAGGTAAAGCCCCCAAAGTATAACAACCGATATCAGAAAATACACGTCCTTTTCCATAAGGCTCCATAGCTTCATTCAAAGCATTGTAAGAATCAATATGCGGACAACCTACACACAATGCCGGAGGACGGGGAGCAACAATTGCGGGAATATCTTCTCCGCGTGTGTCTTTCATTCCCAAACCTACTGCTACAATATTAGGATTTAATTCTCCCATACGTGGAATAGTGCCGTCCAAACGACCTTTTACTTTTAATCCACGGTTTAATAATCCACGTAATTGTTCTTCTATTAATGGATAGCCATCTTCCAACACTAAGATGCTTTCGCAATTATCTGCCATTTTGGCAATCAAATTAACAGGAAGTGGATATTGGGATATTTTCAATATTGGATACGGGCATTTACGATCCGGAAAATTTTCCATCAAATAATTATATCCGATTCCTGCTGCAATAATTCCCATAGATTTATCATTCCCATCAATATATTTATTGAATGATGATTTTTCGGATTCTTGTTCTAATTTAGGTTGTTTGTCCAACAATTCAGCATATTGTTTACGGGCAATTGCAGGCAACAGGATAAACTGTTTAGGGTTGGCTGGCAATTTTATTTCATTTTGTGAACGCACCTCTCCGCGAACAACTCCCGAACGGGAATGCGCTAAGCGGGTAGTGATTCTTAGCACAACAGGAATATTGTATTTTTCCGAAAGGTCAAATGCTGCCCGTGTAATGTCGTAAGCTTCCTGTTGATTGCTTGGCTCAAAAATAGGAGCAAAGGCAAAGCGTCCGTAATAACGGGAGTCTTGCTCGTTTTGAGAGGAATGCATGCTTGGATCATCTGCAGCTAAAATAACCAATCCACCATTTGCACCGGTAACGGTGACATTCATAAAGGAGTCAGCAGCAACATTCATTCCTACGTGTTTCATACATACCAATGCCCGTTTCCCGGCATAAGACATTCCGACAGCCGCTTCCATAGCCGTTTTTTCATTTGCTGACCATTGACGATGCACATTTCCTTCTTCAGCTTGCTTAGAATGTTGAATGTATTCCGTTATTTCTGTAGATGGAGTTCCCGGATAAGCATATACTCCGGAAATTCCTGCATCAAGCGCTCCCTGAGCGATTGCCTCATCTCCTAACAATAATAATTTCTGCATATCTTGTATATTTTATTAATCTATATCTCTTTCATGCAAAAATATAACTTTTTATTGGATTTTTATACGAAAAGCAAACAGATGATTTAGGGCTAAAAACAAACAATAAAACAATATTTTAAATGTAATTTAACATGAGTTCGGGATTTACTTCCTTGAGTAATAGAAGTTACGCAAGTTAAATGAAGTTACAGGAAGTTATAAAGATGAAGGCTGAAAGCTGAAAGTTTAAACATTGTCCTCTCATGAAATAGGTTGACAAGTCAATTGTTTAAAACTTTTGAAAAGAGCGGAAAATAAATGAAGAGAAGACATCGTA
>QMCD01000791.1_pt1 | contig 21399 bp, 16 predicted proteins | sample 1821841 | NCBI WGS metagenome assembly QMCD01 (sample SAMN01991225, study PRJNA193472) | Termite gut metagenome, whole genome shotgun sequencing project. | isolation source: worker | host: Macrotermes natalensis
GCTATCGCCGACATTCAACCCGGCATGGTGAACTGGAAAGAGGTATTTAAAAATGCACAATGGTTCCACTGGACAGGAATTACGCCGGCCTTATCACAAGGCGCTGCCGATGCCTGCCTCGAAGCGATTAAAGTAGCGAACGAAATGGGCATTACCGTTTCCACCGACCTGAATTACCGCAAAAATTTGTGGAAGTACGGCAAAACAGCATCCGAAGTAATGCCTGCGTTGGTAGAAGGTTGCGATGTGATCCTCGGCAACGAAGAAGATGCTGAAAAAGTATTCGGTATTAAACCCGAAGGTTTTGACGCACACAGCACCGGCGGCCACGTTGAATCGGCAGCATTCGAATCGGTATGCAAACAATTGATGAAAAAATTCCCGCGCGCTAAAAAAGTAATCATCACCCTGCGCGGATCTATTAACGCCAACCACAACACCTGGGCAGGCGTGCTGTTCGACGGCAAGAAATTATACCAGTCACCCTCCTACGATATCACGCATATCGTTGACCGCGTGGGTGGCGGCGATTCGTTCATGGGCGGCCTCATCTACGGCCTGATCAGTTTCCCCGGCGACGATCAAAAAGCGCTGAATTTTGCGGTGGCTGCCTCCTGCCTCAAACATACCATCTACGGCGACTTCAACCAGGTAAGCGTAGCCGAAGTGGAAAACCTGATGAAAGGCGACGGCTCCGGAAGAGTTTCCAGATAACAAAATCTGTAAATCCGTAAATTAACAAATCTGTAAATTTATTATTATGTTACAACAATTCTCCCTCAAAGAAAAAATCGCTCTGGTTACCGGCGCCACCCACGGCATCGGTATGGCCTTAGCTAAAGCTTTGGCTGCCGCAGGGGCAACGATCGTATTCAACGACCTTGTGCAGGAACGCATCGACAACGCACTCAAAGAATATAAAGCCGCCGGCATAACCGCTCACGGTTATATTTTTGATGTTACCGACGAAGCCGCCGTAACCGCCGGCATTGCTAAAATCGCCAAAGAAGTAGGCGTAATCGATATTCTGGTAAACAACGCAGGGATCATTAAACGTATTCCAGCCGTAGAAATGTCGGCAGCCGATTTCCGCCAGGTAATCGATATCGACCTCAACGGCCCTTTCATTATGTCGAAAGCCGTAGCGCCCGGCATGATAAAAAAAGGCGGCGGAAAAATCATTAACATCTGCTCTATGATGAGCGAGCTGGGACGCGAAACCGTAAGCGCATACGCAGCAGCCAAAGGCGGTCTGAAAATGCTCACTAAAAATTTAGCCGTGGAATGGGCCGAACACAATATTCAGGTGAACGGCATCGGCCCGGGCTACATTGCCACCGCACAAACAGGCCCTCTGCGTGAAGACGGTCATCCGTTCAACACATTCATTGTGGGACGCACTCCAGCCGGCCGCTGGGGCGTACCCGAAGACCTGCAGGGACCCGCTGTATTCTTAGCCTCGGAAGCATCGAACTTCGTCACCGGGCATGTGCTGTATGTCGACGGAGGTATTTTAGCCTACATCGGAAAACAACCCAAATAAGAATTTATTATTGACTATTTATTATTTTAATTTACTTAGTCACTTAATCTCTTAATCTCTTAGTCTCTTAGTCTCTTAATCTCTTAGTCTCTTTAATATGAAACATCTTTACCTGTTACTATTCAGCCTGATATTGGTTAGTTGTGCAGAGCCGCAACCCAAGCTGAACATCACCGTGAGCAACCCGCTCAACCTTGACCGCACCAACGAAACAGTGGAAATCCATTATGCCGCACTGCAGGAAAAATTGCCGCTGGCAGACACCGGCTACACTTACGTTGTGTTGAAAGACGGAAAAGAAATTCCTTCGCAATTGGTATATGCCGGTGAAGAAGTTCCGCAGTTATTTATTTTCCAGGCAACGATCAAAGCTAACAGCATGGAAACTTATACGGTTTCCCTTCGCAAAAAACCGGTAGCTTACGAGTCAAAAGCCTACGGCCGTTTCGCACCGGAACGTTACGACGACTATTTCTGGGAAAATGACTTTGTGGCTTTCCGTATCTACGGATTGGCATTGATCGCTAAAGACGGCCCCAGCAACGGCCTCGACTTCCTGGTAAAACACACCGACAAGTTTTTCATGGATAAGATCTACAAAGACTACACCGAGAACAAAATTTCTTACCACGTAGATCACGGCTTAGGTGTTGATTGCTACAAAGTTGGACGTTCATTGGGTTGTGGCGCCATGGCTCCTTTCGTAAATAATAAGCTATGGTTGGGACAGAACTTTGCCGGATATAAAATGCTTGACAATGGGCCTATCCGTACTTCGGTGAAATTGACCTATGACGCTTTCGACGTAAACGGCACTCCGGTGACCGAAATCCGCATTTTCAGTCTCGACGCAGGCGCGCAATTGAATAAGGTGACGGAAATTTTTGGCGGTATGGCAGGTAGTTTCCCTGTAGCCGCCGGCATTGTGTTGAAAAATGCAGGCATCCCTGTGGACATGGATAAGGCCGACAAAAACCATACCCCCGTATTAGCCCCCGAAAAAGGCTATGTCATCTACTCCGAAGAAGCCGACAAGTCCAAACCCGAACATGAAAACGGCGTTATATATACGGCGGTAGTATTCCCCGAAGCGTTGACAGCTGCGAAAGTGGAACAACAGCACGTGCTGGCCGTCGGCGATTATAAAGGCCCCTTCACTTACTATACCGGTGGCGGCTGGAGCAAAAGGAATTTTGATACGCCGGAAAAATGGACAGAATACGTGAATGATTTTGCAGCAAAGATCCGCCAACCACTGCAGGTGAATTTTTAAGCTGTAATGTCAAGAAATAGAAAAATCGGAATTTCCGATTTTTCTATTTAATTCGGAGCAAAGGGCTGACGGTTCTTGATGGAACGGCCTAAGGTCAATTCGTCGGTATATTCCAATTCGTCGCCAAAGCCAACGCCCCGCGCAATGGTTGTGATGGATATATCAAATTCGCGTAATTTTTTGTACAGATAATAACAGGTGGTTTCGCCTTCCATAGTGGTATTTAACGCGAGTAGCACTTCCTTTATATCGCCGCGGGACACGCGCTCCAACAAAAGGTCAATCTTCAAATCGTTGGGGCCTATGCCGTCCATAGGCGAAATAATGCCTCCCAGCACGTGGTATGACCCGTTATATTGCCGGGTATTTTCAATGCTCAACACTTCGCGGATACTTTCTACTACACAAACAATGGAGCGGTCGCGGCGCGAATTACCGCATATTTCACACAGTTCGGTATCGGATAGCGTATTGCATACGCTGCAATGCTTAATTTCATTGCGCAACGCGATAAACGTATGCCCAAAGCGTTCCACATCGGCACGCGGCTGTTTCACCAAATACAAAGCAAAACGCAGGGCGGTTTTCTTTCCTACACCCGGCAAACGCGATAATTCATCCACCGCAGCCTGCAATAATTTCGACGGCAGTTGTTGCTCCACTATTCTTTTCCTCCCGCCCCTACAAAATAGTCGTTCTTATCTTTAAATAAAACATTAAAAGTAGTCAGACTGCCATATATACGGGAAATATATTGCTGCAATTCCACTTTGTCTTCATCCGTCATTTTTTTATGGCTATTGATGTTCTGCTCCAACACCCGCAGGCGGTCGCGCACCATCACAATTTTATGGAAGAATGTTTCGAGCGGAATTTCCTTGGACAGAGAATCATTACCGGGCTTGAGCACCATAGTGCCGCCATTCCAGCGTTCGCCCATTTCCACTTCGTATTCAATGCCGTTATATTTATCCAAAATATAGGTCAATGCGCTTTCCACCTCTGCTAAGGTCAGTTGCTTATCACCTTCCGGAGCGGGCGCTTCTTCCACCACCTCCATTTCGGCCAGGGCGGTGGATTTCGGAAAGTTCATTTTTCCGCCGCGTTCAAATATGATTTCATAATTAGTCAGCGATACCCGGTAAACAAAACCGGCGCCATAGCGCTCATGTTCCACGCGGGAACCCACCGTCAGTTCTTTTTCCTGTTCCATACTATATTAATTAATGAATTACCTTCTTAACTCAAAGTTTTGTCCAAGATATTTACGGCGCACTTCTTCATTGGCCGCCAGATCTTCGGCCGTTCCGCTTTCCAGAATGCTCCCGTCATATAAAAGGTAGGCACGGTCGGTAATGGCTAATGTTTCATGCACATTGTGGTCGGTAATAATAATACCGATATTCTTATCTTTCAATTTGCTCACAATAGACTGAATATCTTCTACCGCAATAGGGTCAACGCCCGCAAAAGGCTCATCAAGCAAAATAAATTTAGGCGATATGGCCAGACAACGGGCAATTTCGCAACGGCGGCGCTCTCCTCCCGACAACTGTATGCCGTAACTTTTCCGCACTTTATTCAGATGAAATTCGTTGATCAACTCTTCCAGTTTCTCATGACGTTCTTCTTTCGTCATTTCCGTCATTTCCATCACCGAAAGGATATTCTGTTCCACCGTGAGCTTGCGGAACACCGAAGCCTCCTGCGCCAAATAACCCACACCTAACTGGGCGCGCCGGAACATCGGCTCGCGGGTAATATCTTCACTATCCAAAAATATTTGTCCGCTATTGGCTTTGATCAGTCCCACAAACATATAAAAAGTAGTAGTTTTTCCGGCGCCATTAGGCCCCAGCAACCCTACAATTTCTCCCTGCTCCACCTGTATGGAAACGCCTTTCACAACGGTGCGCGCACCATATCTTTTAACCAAATCTTTGCAATGCAGTAGCATCGTAATTCGTAATTTTTAATTCGTAATTTAAACTATTCCTTCCCGCATAATATCATGTATGTGCACCACCCCTTCATATAACCCGTCTTTCAGCACGATCAACTGTGATATTTCATTTTTCTCCATCAGGCTGAAAGCATTTACGGCTAACTCCTCCGCTTCGATGGTTTTAGGATCTTTCGCCATGATATCGCCGGCCGTTAATTGATCCGTTTGCGGCCACTTTTCGAGCATACGCCGCACATCGCCGTCGGTGATAATCCCCGCCAACCGGCCTTGCTCATCCACTACCGCAGTGGCGCCCACCCGGTTAGCCGAAATCGCCATGATCGCATCCATCACAGTGCCTGTAATTTTCACCTGTGGCTTCAATGCCGGGTTCAGCACATCCATCACCCTGAGGTATAATTTTTTACCCAATGCTCCTCCCGGATGCACCCGCGCAAAATCACGCTCCGAAAAACCGCGCAGTTTCAACAGGCAAACAGCCAACGCATCACCTGTCACCAACTGAACAGTAGTGCTGGTAGTCGGCGCCAGGTTATTCGGACAAGCCTCTGCATCTATCGGAGTATACAGCATGTAATCAGACTGTTGCGCCAAATAAGAATCGGCATTAGCCACCATGGCCACCAATTTATTATTTCCTATATTCCGGATAAGTGGAACTAACATCTTAATTTCCGGAGTATTACCACTCTTCGACAAGCAAAGTACCACATCATCGGGCTGAATAATGCCCAGATCGCCGTGAATGGCGTCGGCAGCATGCATAAAAATGGCCGGAGTACCCGTAGAATTCAACGTAGCTACAATTTTAGCCGCTATAATAGCGCTTTTACCTATGCCGGAAACAATTACCCTTCCTTTACTCTCATAAATCAACTCCACCACACGAGCAAAATTTTCATCCGCCACACCGGCCAGTTTAGCCACTGCTGCCGCTTCGGCGTTAATAACAGTTGCCGCTAACCGGGCTATATCTTCTTTAGTATATTTCACAAAAATTTGTTTTTACCAAAAAATAACGTAACTTTAACTCCGCAAAGATAGTAAAAAGTCAAATTTTCTACTATCTTTGTGGAAAGAATTATGATTATTTCAAACGACATACTTTACGGACAGTTAAAAAAATACTTTGGCTTCGAGACTTTTAAAGGATTACAGGAGCCTATCATCAAAAATGTGATGGAGGGGAACGACACCTTTGTGCTCATGCCTACAGGCGGTGGTAAATCCCTATGTTACCAGTTGCCCGCCCTTATATTAGACGGCACGGCCATTGTCATTTCACCGCTTATCGCTTTGATGAAAAACCAGGTTGATGCGATCCGCGGGTTCATTACCGACAATAACGGCGTAGCCCATTTTCTAAATTCATCGCTCAATAAACAGCAAATACAGGAAGTGCGCGACGATCTGCTGAATGGCGTAACCAAATTACTTTACGTAGCGCCGGAGTCGCTGACTAAAGAGGAAAACGTAGCGCTGCTCAAGCAGTTAAACATATCATTTTATGCGGTGGACGAGGCCCATTGTATTTCGGAATGGGGACATGATTTCCGTCCAGAATACCGTCGCATCCGGCCTATAATTAATGAAATAGGGCAAGCCCCCCTCATTGCGTTGACCGCTACGGCCACCCCGAAGGTGCAGCATGATATTCAAAAAACGCTGGCTATGCTGGATGCCAAGGTGTTCAAATCATCGTTCAACCGGCCTAACCTATATTATGAGATCCGCTCGAAAGTCAATACCGAAAAAGAGATTATCAAATTCATCAAGAATAACGAAGGAAAATCGGGCATTATATATTGTCTGAGCCGTAAAAAAGTAGAAGACCTGGCCGAATTATTAAAGGTAAACGGCATTAACGCCCTGCCCTACCACGCCGGAATGGACGCCGCTACGCGGTCGACCAATCAGGATAGATTTTTGATGGAAGACGCCGACGTGATCGTAGCGACCATTGCCTTCGGCATGGGCATTGATAAACCCGACGTGCGGTTCGTGATCCACTACGATATTCCCAAAAGCCTCGAAGGTTATTATCAGGAAACCGGCCGTGCAGGCCGCGACGGCGGTGAAGGACAATGTATCACGTTCTACAGTTACAAAGATATTCAAAAGCTCGAAAAATTCATGCAGGGAAAGCCTATAGCAGAACAGGAAATAGGCAAACAACTGCTGCTGGAAACCCTGGCCTACGCCGAATCGAGTGTGTGCCGCCGGAAATTATTGCTGAATTATTTCGGAGAAGATTATATTGAAGATAACTGCTGCAACTGCGATAACTGCCTGCATCCGAAGAAACCGTTCGAAGGACAGGAATACCTCAAGCTGGTGCTGGAAACCGTATTGATGGTGAAAGAAAAATTCAAGACCGACCATATCGTTAATATTATTGTCGGACTGCTCAATTCCACCATTAAATCATACAAGCATCACGAGCTGGAAATGTTCGGCGAGGGTTCGGATAAAAACAGCCGTTTTTGGAATGCCGTTGTTCGCCAAGCACTCATATTGCATTTCCTCGAAAAAGAAATTGAAAATTACGGCCTGCTGAAAGTTACGGCCAAAGGCCGGGCATACCTGAAAGATCCTTATCCCATACAGCTCACGGAAGATCGCGAATATACCGAGGAGGACGATACGGACGATACCGGTTCCGGCTTCAACAAAGGCGGCGGTGGCGACGAAGAGTTGATCGGTCTGCTCAAAGATCTGCGCAAGAGCGTATCAAAACGCCTGAACCTTCCGCCTTTCGTCATCTTTCAGGATCCTTCACTTGAGGATATGGCCATACAATATCCCATTACGCTTGAAGAATTAAAGAACTGCCAGGGCGTGGGCGAGGGAAAGGCAAAAAAATACGGCGCCGAATTTGTCCAACTCATCAAACGTTATGTGGACGAGAAGGAAATAGAACGGCCGCAGGACTTTATCGTCAAATCGGTAGTGAACAAATCGGGAGCAAAGGTATTCATCATACAAAGCATTGACCGCAAAATGTCGCTCGAAGACATTGCCGACGTAAAAGGACTGCAAATGGATGAACTGCTCACGGAAATTGAAGCCATCGTTAACGCAGGCACCAAGCTGAATATCGACTATTACATCAAGGAGGTAATGGACGAAGAAAAAGTAGAAGAAATATACGACTACTTTAAAGAAGAAGCGGAGAATGAAAGCCTTGATGCGGCAATGACGGCTTTGGGCGCCGACTTTACGGAAGAAGAAGTACGCCTCGTACGTATTAAGTTCATGAGCGAAGTGGCCAATTAAAGACGAGAGACTAAGAGACGAGAGACTAAGAGATAAAAAGGCACTCAGTGATCAACTCGTAATTCGAAATTTAAAATCTATGAAGACACGCTCCCTGCTTATTGCATGCTGCCTGCTGTGCATTACAGCTACTGCACAACCGGTGCAAAACAACATGAAACTATGGTATGACCGGCCTGCCCAACTGTGGGTAGAAGCCCTGCCTTTGGGCAACGGCCGCTTAGGCGCTATGGTGTTCGGTAATCCGAATAACGAAGAAATACAATTGAACGAAGAAACCGTGTGGGGCGGCAGTCCGTACAATAACACCAATCCGTTGGCTGCAGCAGCATTGCCGGAAATTCGCCAATTGATCTTTGAAGGAAAAAATTTCGAGGCGCAGGAATTGTGTGGAAAAACCGTATCGTCGCAAGGAGCGAACGGAATGCCGTACCAAACCGTCGGAAGCCTGCACATTGATTTCCACGGACAAGAAAAATGGACAAATTATTATCGCGAATTAGACATTCAAAATGCAGTGGCTACTTCCTCTTACACAGCCAACGGCGTAACATACAAACGAGAAGTCATTACGTCATTCACCGAACAATTGGTGATCGTCCGGCTGACCGCTTCACAAAAAGGAAAGATCAGTTTCGACACGAAATTCACCACACCTTACCAAACAGCCAATAAAAGCGTCTATAAAAAAATGTTACGCTTAGATGCTAAAACATCCGACCACGAAGGGATCGAAGGCAAAGTACAATTCACCGCCTTGGCAAAAATCGTCAACGAAGGCGGACAACAAAACACCACCGACAGTACCGTCTACGTAAAAAACGCCAACAGTGTGACCATCTTTATCGCCATTGGCACCAATTTCAATAATTACAAAGATATTTCCGGTAACGCATTAGCGCGCGCCGAACAATATATGAAAGCAGCCGGGAAGAAAAATTTTACCCAATCATTGGCCGGGCACAGCGCTGTTTACCGCAATTTTTTCGACCGCGTGATGCTCGACCTCGGTGAAAACGAACAAACCAAAAAGACCACCGACCGCCGTGTTGCCGAGTTCCGCGCGCATTTCGACCCGCAATTGGCCGCACTTTACTTCCAGTTCGGCCGCTACTTGCTGATATGTAGTTCGCAACCCGGCGGACAGGCAGCCAACCTTCAGGGAATATGGAATTACCAACTGCGCGCACCGTGGGACGGAAAATACACTATCAACATCAACACTGAAATGAATTACTGGCCGGCCGAAGTAACTTCTTTGCCGGAAACGCATGAGCCCTTTCTTCAATTGATCAAAGACGTGGCCGAAACCGGCAAACAAACCGCCACCATGTACGGATGCCGCGGGTGGGCTTTGCACCACAACACCGACATCTGGCGATCGACGGGTGCGGTCGACGGGCCGCGCTACGGGATATGGCCTACGTCCAACGCCTGGTTCTGCCAACATTTATGGGACAGGTACTTGTATTCGGGCGACCGCGCTTATTTGCAATCCGTTTATCCTATCATGAAAGGTGCTTGTGAATTTTTCCAGGATTTTTTAGTCAAAGAACCCAAACACGGTTGGCTGGTAGTAGCGCCGTCCAACTCGCCCGAAAATATTCCCTCTCACATAAAGAAGAACAACGCCGCCATACAGGTCGGTTGCACTATGGATAACCAACTGGTATTCGACCTGATGAACAACACTGCCCGCGCTGCTGAAATATTGGGATTAGACGCCGGACAAGCCGGCGAATGGAAAGCTATCGCCGCACAACTCCCGCCCATGCAAGTGGGAAAATACAGTCAGTTGCAGGAATGGATGGAAGACTATGACAATCCCAACGACCATCACCGCCATGTTTCGCACTTGTGGGGGCTCTTCCCCGGTTATCAAATATCACTGTTCAACACTCCGTTGTTGTTCGATGCGGCAAAAAACAGCTTAATATACCGCAGCGACGCCTCTACCGGATGGTCAATGGGCTGGAAAGTGTGTCTCTGGGCGCGCCTGCTCGACGGGAACCATGCGTATAAACTCATCACCGATCAAATGAACCCGGTAACGGAAGAACGCGGACAGAACGGCGGCACCTATCCGAACCTGTTCGATGCCCATCCCCCCTTCCAGATCGACGGGAACTTCGGTTGCACCGCAGGCATTGCCGAAATGCTGGTGCAAAGCCACACCGGCGCTGTTCACCTGCTCCCCGCACTGCCCGACGTGTGGGCTTCGGGAACCGTGAAAGGACTACGGTGCCGCGGCGGATTTGAAATTATAGAAATGATTTGGGAAAATAATGCGCTTAAGAAAGCGGTGATTAAATCGACCCTGGGCGGCAACCTGCGTCTCCGTACCAAAGATGCGCTCAACTTGAATGCCGAAGCGCTGCAACCGGGTGAAGGGAATAACAACAATCCGTTTTTCGCCGTTCAGGCAGTGCGCACACCGCTCATTGCCCCTGAAGCGATATTGAACACCAATCCGCAAATCAATACGCCGGTGTATGACGTAATGACTGAAGCCGGGAAAACTTATACGTTTACCGGTACTGCACCGATACGTTAATTATTCCGGAGGCGTTAAAGCCAATTTCGAAAATGCGAACTTGTTCTTCTCATAAGTAAATTGGCAAGCAGATACGGTATCTATTTTCGGGAACGTACACTTAATGATAGTACGAACACCAGGAGCCAGCAGTACTCTTATAGCATCCCACGAGGCAAGACTTTCTTCTTCGCCCTTTCCCACCGTCAAGCCGGTTTTCTTATAAGGAGTCCCCTCCCAATCAAATATAATCATATCGCGGAGCGCTATTTCCGAACTCGTGCTGCCGGAGTTGGTCAATGCAAAATGCAGGTATAACCGCTCCCCATAACTTTCCGCGCCCACATATTCCATCGTAATGGTTTTCGACAAAGCCAAGCGCTTGGAATCATCCCATTGCCCATTAGCTTCGGCTGCCAACGGCACATCATCAGCAGGCGCTGATGCAGGCACCTCAGGTGCGGCCTCGCTCATAAGCGCCTGAGATTCATAGTTTTCTTTTATCTTACTTTTCGCACCGTCGACAAATACTTTGAAGTAGGGTGCGCGGGCATTAATACCCGTCAAGGCGCTTTGTATTGCATTGTTTTTGTTGGCACCTATACCGCGCAAATCCCGCGTAATGGCGCCAAAAACATCGCCGGTTCTGGCATCCATGATCTGAAACGTCAGCGAACAACTCACCGAATACCTGACGGGAGTTGTCCGGGTAACATCCGCCTGGTTCACCACCAACGTAGCTACCATGTTGAAAGGTGCGCTATTAAGAGCCGCTCCTACTTTATTGGCGTCCAATAATTGCCCCATCTTTGAAAGCAGAATGCCGTTAAGGTTTTCGGACAACGGTTCCGAGTGTTCCGCAATAACCGGGGTTATTCTAATCCAGGCCCAATCATTATTTTTTTTAGTAGCAACTTGCGCCCATCCGATATTTACAGCCAAGCAACAAAAAGCAAAAAAAGTAAAAACCTGTTTCATGTTATTTTATTTTATTTATACAAAAATAAACAAAAATTTCTTTTAAACAAAAATTTTCTTTATATTTGTTCTTCAATTCATGATTCTATGAGACTGATTTCGGTTTTTCAATGTGCAGTAGCGTGTTTTTTATGTTTAAACTGCCTAACAGCCTCCGCCTGGCAAGCACAGGATGACAGCTATAGTCGCAACAGCGCCACCCTGATCCTGATTACCCATCAGGACACCCACGACAATGCGCTTACCGGCATATTTAAGTCGGCATCCCTGGGCGATAAATTCGACTATAATCCTGTAGCGGACTACACGTTGAAGGTGGACTACCCCCGCATCCGGCCGGCTACATCATCACAAGACGGCGTCGCCGCAGAAGAACGGAAAAATAAAATTAATAAGCTACTAAGCACAAGAAATATAGGAAAAGAAATCATCGCTTTTTGGTTTAATCGTGATGCGGCAACAGGCGTAATGAACATGAACCGTATTCACCAGAGAGGTGAATACAGCGTAGATGATGCCGACGTTATACAGTCGCAAAGCATTAAACGCGGCGATGCCGCATTGCAAGAAGCAGGCTCTTCGCTCATCAACAACAGTTTCATCATAGCGTTTGATTATGACAAGCTGGATTACCAATCCGACCACGACGGATACTACTGGGCTGGAGCAGCTACCGCTTATGTTTTCCAGGTCGATTTTACGGACGAAATCCAGCAGGAAATATACACCAATTGCTGGATAGAAGAGGGCGACGACGAGAACACCATCATCCAAAAGAAAGCGGCATTCGACCGACTGGTAATTCCCGTCAAATATATTGCCATTACATCATGTACGGAAACACAATCCCAAAACGATTATTCCGGAAAACAGATCTACACTAAAGACGAGGCCTTTAACGCATTAGTGATCAAGAGCTGGAAAAGTATACTTTTCAATTTGGAAAAAGAGGTAGACCAATTGAAAGTCAGGACGTCACTTTATGATACCCATCCTATACGCGCCAAAATCGGAAAAAAAGAAGGATTACGCGCCGGCTCACGTTACTATACCTACGAGTACCGGCTCGACGCCAACAATAACATAAGCCGGAAAAAGACAGGCGTGATCAGGGCCGAAACCGTTATCGACAACCGTCAGAAAGCATCAGGAAACACCGAAGCCAGTAAATTTTATCAAATAGCGGGGCGCCATTTACAGCCCGGAATGTTGATAGAACAGCACAATGACCTGGGATTAGGTGTGTTTGCCGGGTACAAAAGCGGTGCTCTTGAAGGGATCAACGCCAATATCGACCTGCTGTTACCTGCTATATGGAAAGAGTTTTACGTTGGGATCGACGGTTCTTTCTTTATGAAAAAAGATACGGACAACAAGGACAGTTACACTACCATTGCCGCAAACCTGCAGTTGGGAAAAGGCTTTCATTTCGCCCGCAGTTGCGAGTTCCGCTTGTACTTTCTCGGCGGCATTGATTACATCACAAACGACGACGAATCCTCCAATGAAAACGACAAAGACATGGCATACATAGCCGGCGCCGGCGCCAGGCTAACCATCAATATTTATTATCCGGTGCAATTGCTGGCCGGCGCTGAAGCCAATTTCCTGATCAGCGAAGGCGATCAATACAAATTTAACCGTTCCGCCATAGGAGCCGACCGTTCGGGAATTTCATTCTACGGCGGTTTACGTATTTGTTTTTAATTTATTATACCAGCATATAATATCATGAGGAAAATTATTTATACATTATTGGGCATTTTGCTACTCTGTCCGGTGGGGATGGACGCACAAACACGGAAGGAACGCAAGGCCTTATTCGGAAGCAGCTTTAACTATGAAGTGAGTGTTACCGGTGTTGGACAAGACGGCACAAAAGCCATGAAAGTATGGGGCTATGGCTCCAATGTGGATAACGCTATTGTACAAGCCAAGAAAAATGCCGTAGCCGCATGTATTTTCCGGGGCATTCCCGGAGGAAACGGTGCTGCGCCAACCCCGGCACTGTGTCCCGATAGTCAATGCGAAGAAAAAAACAGTGCCTATTTTGATCATTTTTTTGAAACGGCGGGCACGTACCTAAAATTTATCAACCTGACTACCGACGGTGTGCCTTCGGGGCAAGACCGCCTGAAAATAAAAGGCGGATACAAGGTGGCTATTTATGTGCAGGTGATGTACGAAAATTTGAGGAAAGAACTGGAAGATGCAGGTATCATAGCTAAATTGGGAAGTGGAGCGGCCGGCGTTACCACGGTAACTAAGCCTACCATCATGGTAGTGCCCAGCGACGCCTATTGCATCAGCAAAGGATATGTCACCAAATTCGAAGGAGAATCCATTCCCGATTATAAAAAAGCTTTGCAGACCGACCGCGACTTGCGACTGGTGATTACTAAAATGGGCGGCATGATGTCTGACCGCGGATTCCCGTTGAAAGATCTGGAACAGGAGTTGAAAAAGCTGGATAATGAAAATGCGGAACTGCAACTGATCATGGGAAAACAAACCGGCAGCGGCATACAGGAAAGTCCTATCGAACAATTGAAAAGGGTGGCCAAAAGTGATATTATTCTCGACCTTGATTTCAGCGTGAATAAACAAGGTGCGCAGCAATACATCAGTTTCAACTTACGCGGATTAGATGCTTATACCTCCAAACAAATTGCAGGAGCGGCCGGCGACGGCAAGCCTTCAACGGCAGCAACCCCGGGTCTTCTCCTTGAAGAGGCTGTGTTAAGCTATATGGATGAATTTAACGGAAGGTTGACGACTTTCTTCCAGGATATGTATACCAACGGACGGGAAATAAAAGTAACTATTCGTAAATTTGCCAGTCTACCCTTCGACTTTGAAGAAGAATTTGACCACGACGGTGATTTTCTGGAATTGAATGAAATCATTAACCGGTGGATGGAAGACAACTGTGTGAAAGGCCAGTTCTCCCGTTCGGACAACAGCGAGAATGTGATCAGGTATGAACAGGTGCGCATACCGATGACCACCGCCGACAGCCGCGGCAGGGAACGTGCCGTTGATGCCCGCAGTTTTATCCAGGGACTGACCCGCATGCTGGGCAAAGAACCGTTTAACATCCCTGTAAAAATCTTCCAGAACGGCTTGGGAGAAGTGCTTTTAGTAGCCGGAGAGAAATAAAATTATTTAACCAAAAATATTAATATTATGAAAAGTATTTTTTCTGTAAGTATGGTAGCCGTAGCGGCTATTGCTTTGATGACTTCATGCGGGAGTTCCAAACCGGCAAGCGTAACCGCTAATGCCACCGAAGTATCGGTTCCCTGCGCTGAATATGCTTCCGACAATCAATTCTTCAGGGGTATGGGCTCCGGCTCCAGCCGTGACCTTAATACTGCCCGCCTGAAAGCCAACACGGCCGCTGCCGCCGAACTGGCTGCCGGCATCAGCCAAACAATTAAACGTGTGGTTGAAAATTATGTAAACGAAATGGACAATGCTCAAAAGCAGGATTTCGGCCAAACATTTGAAGCAATGACTACCAACGTAGTGAACCAAACAGTGAGCAACACCCGCACGGCATGTAACAAAACCGTACAAAACAAAGACGGTGGCTATACCGTATACATGGCGTTGGAAGTGAACAAAGAAGAATTTCAAAAAACACTGGAAAACGGCGCCCTGCAAGATAAAAAAATAAGCCTGCTGTTCGATCGCGAAAAATTCCGCGAAAAATATGACGAAGAAATGGAGAATTTCGCTAACTCAAGACAATAATTATGGACTTGAGAATATTTCTCATCGTTACACTTCTGTTATCTGTTCCGGCGCTATCCTTTGCACAGGAAAAAGTACTGGACCGCAGTGCTAAAAAAGCGCCGGGGTGGATTAATGGAGTGGAGCGGAATTACCTGATAGTATCTACCACCGCGCCGGATATTGAAAAAGCAAAAGAAAAAATATTGTTATCCATCCGGGAGCAGATCGTGCGGTCTGTAGCGGTTAAAGTACAATCAACCGTTTCCGTGCAAGTGCAGGAAACCGTATTGAACGGACAGGTAAAACAATTTCTCGAAACAACCGGGGTGAACACGCTGACCAAAACAGGCAACGTTCCCTACCTGAACGAGATTTCACTATCCAACGCCAACGAATACTACTGGGTAAAAAAGCAAAACAAGAAAACCAAAGAGATCATCGTCGAATATCATGTAAAATACCCATTCAGTGAATTACAGTTGAAACGGTTAGTAACGGCATTCCAGGAAGCTGATGCCAAAATGAGCGCCCAGCTCGATTCATTGTGTGATGTAACGGATGCTATCGGCACCACGGAAGAAATTGCCGAAAATATAGTTGCGCTGCAGGCGCTGTACAAGTCTTTTGACGATAGTCGCAAAGACAAGGCGCAAAACTGTGTCAACGCTTATCGCAAACTCTATTCGTATATTTCATTAGAAACAACGGCAGAAGCGGAAGGCGAAATTTCTTATGCCATGATGTTGAATGGAAAGAAAATTACTACCCGGCAAAAACCCCGCATCAGTTCAAACTGCGCCAGTAATTTGCAATTACGAAACCGTAGCGACGGAGCCTCTATTACTTATAAAACGCCCGGCTGCTATGCCGATAGCGAAAACTATATAGAGGTAAGCTATAATTTCGGAGGGAAGATGATCTTGCAGCGATTCAATTTTGCCGTGAAAGAATCAGAATAAATAAAAAGGATGCTTTTAGCATCCTTTTTTATTCTACATACAGCACCAAACCTTTGAGATACTCCCCTTCGGGATGGTAGATATTCACCGGATGGTCGGCCGGCTGCGTAAGTTGGTGCAATATACGCACACGCCTGCCCGAAAGGGCTGCCGCTGAAAATACGGCATTGCGGAAATCCACTTTATTCACTACCTGCGAGCAACTGAACGTAAACACAATGCCGCCGGGCGCTATGCGTGTAAATGCCGCGGCATTCAACCGTTTGTAAGCCTGCAAGGCATTTTTCAAAGCCCCCCTGTGTTTGGCAAAAGCCGGCGGATCGAGCACCATCAAGTTGTAGACATTGGGCTGCGCGTTACGCAGAAATTCCATGGCGTCGGCGGTAAACGATTGGTGCCGGTGGTTGCCGTCGACATTGCGTTCCACCATATCAATGGCCTTTTGCGACGAATCGACGGAATGCACCAATTGGGCGCCGCCCCCCAGGGCATACACGGAAAATCCGCCGGTATAACAAAACAGGTTCAACACCGAACGGCCGGTAGCATACCGTTCAAGCAATTTACGATTATCGCGCTGATCAAGGAAAAAACCTGTTTTCTGTCCCTGTTCCCAATCCACAGCAAAGCGGTAGCCGTTCTCCGACACCTCCCCCGACGGGTCTGCCGTGCGGTACAAATAAGCATCGGCCGTATGTTCATTTTCTTTACTGGACAGCGTGCCGGAACTTTTATCGTACACAGCCCTCAGCTTATCGCCGTAAATCTTACACAAAGCTTCTACGATCAAAGGTCGCGCACGGAACATCCCGATAGAATGCGCTTGCAGCACCGCCGTGTCATCATACATATCAATGATCAATCCGGGCAGGTGGTCGCCCTCGCCGTGCACCAAGCGGTAGCAGGAGGTGACAGAGTGAAGGGTAAAAGGTGGAAAGGTGAAGGGTGAAGGGTTATGGTCACTGCTGACTGCCGGCTGCATACTGCGTACTGCCAACTGCGTAATGCCTACTGTCAGCCCACAGGCTTCGCGCAGCAGCAGCGCTTTACGCAGGGTGTCTTCCCAGAACGCCGCATCAATAGAGCGCTGCTCAAAACTCAATATCCGCACGGTGATAGAGCCTTCCTGATAATGTCCCACCGCCAAAAAATCACCGTTGTGTGCGTGCACCGCTACTACGTCGCCCTCGGCCGGACTTCCTTTAATGTGGTCAACAGCGCCCGAAAACACCCAGGGATGAAAACGCCGCAGCGACTCGTCCCGCCCTTTCTTCAAGAATAATTGCATTCCTTTTATTGATTTGATGGGACAAAGGTAGTAAAATTACAAAATATATTGATATTTCACAATTTTTTGCGTATCTTTGCACGTTCTTTCGCAAGAAAGTTAATAAATAATGTCTAACCTGTTAATTAAAAAACACTTAACAAAATGAGTAAAATTAACGAACAACTCGCCGAAGACGAGGTGGTGATCCCCAAACATGAAGAAGATGTTGATGTTGTAGCAGACGACACCAACGAAGAAGTGCTCCCCAAAAAACAACGCATTAGCAATGCATCCGTAGCCAACGACAAATTCAACTGGGATGCTTTTGAAAGCGATGCAGCCGTATACGGCGCCAGCAAAGACAACATTGAAAAAGAGTACGACCAAACTCTGTCGAAAGTTATCGAAAACGACGTAGTGGAAGGTACTGTTGTCAGCATGAATAAACGTGAAGTAATCGTAAACATCGGTTACAAGAGCGAAGGTGTAATCAGCATCAGCGAATTTCGCTACAATCCCGACCTGAAAACAGGTGATAAGGTGGAAGTTTATGTTGAAAACGCCGAAGACAAACGCGGACAATTAATGCTTTCACATAAGAAAGCCCGCGCATTACGTTCTTGGGACCGTGTAAACCAAGCCCTTGAAAGCGATGAAATCGTTAAGGGCTACATCAAGTGCCGCACGAAAGGCGGTATGATCGTCGATGTGTTCGGTATCGAGGCCTTCCTCCCCGGCTCACAAATCGACGTGAAACCAATCCGCGACTACGATGTATTCGTGAATAAAACCATGGAATTCAAAATTGTTAAAATCAACCATGAATTCCGCAACGTGGTAGTATCGCACAAAGCGCTCATCGAAGCTGAATTGGAAGCTCAGAAGAAAGAAATTATCGGCCGTCTCGAAAAAGGACAGGTGCTCGAAGGAACCGTTAAGAACATTACTTCTTACGGCGTGTTCATCGACCTGGGCGGTGTTGACGGACTTATCCATATCACCGACCTGTCGTGGGGACGTATCAACCATCCCGAAGAGATCGTTCAATTGGATCAGAAGATCAACGTGGTGATTCTTGACTTTGATGATGCTAAGAAACGTATTGCGCTCGGCTTGAAACAGCTGACCCCGCATCCCTGGGATGCCCTTGACCAAAACCTCAACGTGGGCGACAAGGTGAAAGGCCGTGTAGTGGTAATTGCCGACTACGGTGCATTCATCGAAGTACAGCCCGGTGTTGAAGGTTTAATTCACGTGTCGGAAATGTCGTGGTCGCAACACCTGCGCAGCGCACAGGACTTCCTCAAAGTAGGCGACGAAGTGGAAGCCGTGATCCTTACCCTTGATAAAGATGAACGCAAAATGTCACTGGGTATTAAACAATTGAAACCCGATCCTTGGACAGATATTGCACAACGTTACCCAGTAGGTTCGCGCCACACCGCTAAAGTCCGCAATTTCACCAACTTCGGCGTATTCGTCGAATTGGAAGAAGGCGTTGACGGATTGGTACACATCAGCGACTTGTCCTGGACGAAGAAGATCAAACATCCGGGTGAATTTACCTCTATCGGTGACACCCTTGAAGTGGTTGTTCTTGAAGTAGATCAGGAAAACCGCCGTCTCAGCCTCGGCCATAAACAGCTCGAAGAAAATCCCTGGGACGTATTCGAAACCATCTTCACCATTGACTCCGTACATGAAGGCACTATCACCGCCATCAACGACAAAACGGCGATCATAGCCCTGCCCTACGGTGTTGAAGGCACGGTAGCCCTCAAACAACTGACTAAAGAGGACGGCACTGTAGCCAAAATAGAAGAAAAATTACCGTTCAAAGTGCTGGAATTCAACAAAGGAGCTAAACGTATTACCTTGTCGCACACCCGCACTTTTGAGGATGCCAAGCGCGAAACCGAAACCAAGGAACGGAATACCGAAGTTGAAAATACACAAAAAGCCGTGAAGAAATTGAAAGCCAATCTGGAAAAAACCACTTTGGGCGATATTGACACACTGGCCGCTTTGAAATCGGAAATGGAAAGTAAAGAATAGTCTTTTAGAAGGCTAACTTCAATAAAAAATCCGGAATTATCCAAAGTTCCGGATTTTTTATTTATATTTGTCAAATATAGCACGATATGCCATGAAACATTTTTTTACTCTTATAACGATCCTGCTTCTCTGCGCCGTTCAACTCCCGGCGCAAAACCTGTCGGCGCTGCAAGAAGGCTACAGTAAATACGGGCGTTTATTATACTACATTAATAATAATTATGTAGACACCGCCAACATTAGAAAAATAGTGGACAAGGCCATCATAAGCACCCTGCAGGGACTCGACCCCCACTCTACTTATTTGACTGCCGAAGAATTAAAAGCAGCCAACGAGCCGCTCGAAGGCAGTTTTGACGGCATTGGCGTGGAGTTTAATATCCTGAATGATACGCTCACTGTTGTTTCCGCCTTGTCGGGAGGGCCTTCCGAACGTGTGGGGATCATGGCCGGCGACCGTATATTGAAAGTCAACGGGGAAAATATTGCCGGCGTGGGACTGAAAAACGACCGTGTAATGAAATTATTGCGCGGCCCCAAAGGCACTAAGGTAGATTTGGAAATAGCCCGCAAAAATGTTAAAGAACTGCTGCAGTTTGTGGTTGTGCGCAACAAAATTCCTATTTTCAGCGTTGATGCCGTATATGAAGTAAAGCCCGGCATGGTGTATGTACGGCTCAATAAATTTGCCGTGACTACCATGGAAGAAATCCGCACCGGATTATCGAAAATCAAGACCAAACCCACGTCCATGATCCTTGACCTGCGCGGTAATAGCGGCGGCGTGCTGCAAACCTCCATCATGCTGGCCGACCAGTTTTTTGACGCCGGAAAGTTATTGCTGTATACCGAAGGGGTGCACTGGACTAAAACGTTGGATATATCTACCGGCGACGGCTTTTTTAAAACGGGTAAACTGGCGGTGTTGATCGATGAAGGCAGCGCCTCGGCCAGTGAGATCGTAACAGGCGCCATTCAAGACTGGGATCGCGGCATTGTTATCGGTCGCCGTTCCTACGGGAAAGGGCTGGTGCAACAACTGATGCCGCTTCCCGACGGGTCGCAGATACGGCTGACCGTTGCCCGCTACCATACGCCCACAGGCCGCGTCATACAACGTCCCTACGATGCCGAACATATTGAAAAATATTACACCGAAATATATAAACGCTATTCCAACGGCGAAATTTATACGCAAGACAGTATTAAATTCCCCGACTCCCTAAAGTTCCAAACACTGGTCAACAAACGAGTGGTATATGGCGGCGGTGGAATCATGCCTGATGTGTTTATGCCGCTGGATACTTCTTATTATTCGGACTATTATTCAAAAATGTTGCGTACCGGTATTCTCAACCAGTTTTCTCTTCGTTACATGGATGAGCACCGCAACACGTTGAAAAAACAATATCCGGCATTTGAAGCATTTGATAATAAATTTGAAATCACCGATGCGCTGTTTGAGGAGTTGTTGAGTTATGCCGAAACCCAACAGCTGCCGAGGGATGAAGAAGGAATAAAAATTTCCGGCGAAAATATGCGTACCACACTAAAGGCTTACATCGCGCGTATTTTATGGGATACCAATGAATATTTCCAGGTGGTGAACAAGCGAGACGATAAAGTGTTCCTGAAGGCGGTGGAGTTGCTGGATGCGGAGTGATGAGTGACGAGTCGCCAGTAGACAGTTTCAAGATTTAAAAATTTAAAAGTTTCAAGATTTGACGGGTGATGAGTAATAAATTAATAAGGCAATGGGGATCAATTTAAAAAAAGCATTGAAAAATTTAGGTGTGCTGATATTGTTG
>QMCD01001036.1_pt1 | contig 21395 bp, 17 predicted proteins | sample 1821841 | NCBI WGS metagenome assembly QMCD01 (sample SAMN01991225, study PRJNA193472) | Termite gut metagenome, whole genome shotgun sequencing project. | isolation source: worker | host: Macrotermes natalensis
GCCGGGGGCTTGTTGGCCCGCGCCCGCCGCCTGCTGCTGCGCGGCCTCCTGCTGGTAGATACGCCCGAAAACTTCCATGGATACTTCCGAGAGCTTCTCGCTGCATTCCTTGATAAGATCGTTATTATTCGAAGCTATTGCGCTCTTTAGCGCGTCGAGCTCCTTCTGAATCTTGTCTTTATCGTCGCCGGAGAGCTTCTCGCCGAAGTCCTTGACGGATTTTTCGGTTTGGTATACGAGCGAATCGGCGTGATTGCGGATCTCAACCTCTTCCTTGCGCTTTTTGTCCTCTTCGGCGAAGCGTTCGGCTTCCTGTACGGCGCGCTTGATTTCGTCCTCTTTCAAGTTCGTGCTCGCCGTTATAGTCACCTTCTGCTCGTTGCCCGTGCCTAAGTCCTTCGCTGAAACGTGTACGATGCCGTTCGCGTCTATATCGAATGTAACCTCGATTTGGGGCATGCCGCGCGGCGCGGGCGCGATACCGGTTAGCTGGAAGCGGCCCAGGGTTTTATTGTACTGCGCCATCTCGCGCTCGCCCTGTAATACGTGTACTTCCACGCTCGTCTGGCCGTCGGCAGCCGTGGAGAAAATCTGGCTTTTCTTCGTCGGAATGGTCGTGTTGCGCTCGATGAGCTTCGTAAACACGCCGCCGAGCGTCTCGATGCCTAGCGAAAGCGGCGTAACGTCGAGCAAAAGGATATCCTTCACCTCGCCGCCGAGCACGCCCGCCTGGATCGCCGCGCCGATAGCGACGCACTCGTCCGGGTTAATGCCCTTAAACGGCTCCTTGGGGATAACGGTCTTAACGGCGTCCTGTACGGCGGGTACGCGCGTCGAGCCGCCCACGAGGATGACGCGGGAGATATCGTCGGGCTTCAAACCCGCGTCCTGCATGGCCTGGCGGGTGCAAACCTTCGTTTTATCCAGCAAATCGGAAATAAGCTCCGTGAATTTCGCACGCGTGATCGTAACGTCCAAGTGCTTCGGGCCGTTGGCGTCCGCCGTGATGAACGGGAGGTTTACGTTCGTCGTCATAACGCTCGAAAGCTCGATTTTCGCCTTCTCGGCGGCTTCCTGAACCCTTTGCAGCGCCATGCGGTCTTTGCGCAGGTCGATGTTATTGTCCTTTTTGAACGTCTCGGCGATAAAGTCGACGATACGGTTGTCAAAGTCGTCGCCGCCGAGGCGGTTGTTGCCGTTTGTAGCGAGTACTTCGAACACGCCGTCGCCGATTTCGAGGATCGATACGTCGAACGTACCGCCGCCGAGGTCGAATACGAGGATCTTCTGGCTGTTTTCTTTATCCATGCCATAGGCGAGCGAGGCCGCCGTCGGCTCGTTGATTATGCGCAGCACTTCAAGCCCCGCGATGCGCCCGGCGTCCTTCGTGGCCTGGCGCTGGCTGTCGGAAAAGTACGCGGGAACGGTGATAACCGCCTGCGTTACCGTTTGGCCCAAATACGCCTCCGCGTCATTTTTCAGCTTTTGCAGGATCATCGCGCTAATCTCCTGCGGCGTGTAGCTCTTGCCGTCGATATCGACCTTACGGTTGCCGCCCATGTCGCGCTTGATGGAGCTGATCGTGCGGTCGGGGTTCGTAATAGCTTGGCGCTTTGCCGTCTCGCCGACCATGCGCTCGCCGCTCTTCGCGAAAGCCACGATCGACGGCGTCGTCCTGTTACCTTCGGCATTCGCGATAACCGTAGGCTCGCCGCCTTCCATAATCGCTACGCAGGAATTCGTCGTGCCTAAATCTATGCCGATGATTTTACCCATTTGTAAATCCTCCTCTATATGTAAACTTAATTATTTTGCGCGTTAACTTCCGTTAACCTGATATTTTCACCATGCTCGCGCGGATAAGCCGCTCGTTCACGCGATATCCCTTTTTAAGCGTTTCCAGCACCTTGCCTTGCTCCATGCCGTCGACTTGCTCGCACATTACGGCTTCGTGCATGTTCGGGTCGAAGTCCTGGCCTTTTTCGGCGGGGATCGGGTCGAGCCCTTGCTTCTGGAGCGCTTCCAAAAGCTGGCGGTGTACCATTTCAAAGCCGCTTAGCCATTTTTCGTCCATCCCCGCTTCTTTGGATGCGGCGACTGATAAATCGAAGTTGTCGAGCACGGGTAAAAGCGCCTCCAACACGCCTCGAACTCCGTCTTGTACGCCGTCCGTGCGTACGGTGGCGTTGCGCTTTCTGTAGTTGTCAAAATCCGCCTGAACCCTTTGGGCCATAGCGACCATATCGTCCTTTTCTTGCTTGATGGCGTCGATACGCTTTTTCAAGTCCTCAAAGTCGTCCATCGAAAGAAAAACGCCATTGTCGTCGCTGTTTGCGTCAAGCTCCGCGCCGCCGCCCGGCTTCGCTTCTTTTTTAGCGGCGTCGTCTTTTGCCTTTGGTTTCTTTTGCTTGGCCTCGTCCAATTCGTTACCTCCGATTATAATAATTCACAATTCTCAATTCACAATTGATAATTATTAATTTTCCATTATCAATTATCAATTACTCTTTTAAGTGCTCATGAAGGATGTCTCCCAAGCAGGTACGCATGTATTGCAGTATCGCCGCAACCTTGGAATAATCCATGCGCGTCGGGCCGATAATGCCGACGGAGCCCGTCGCTTCGCCGCCGAAGCGGTATGACGCGGTAACGACGGAGCAGTCCTTCATCTCGGCAAGCTCGTTTTCCTTGCCGATCGTGATACGAAACTCGACTTGCTTGGCCTGGTTTAGCAGCCGTTGCAAAACGTCCTTGGATTCGAGTACCGCGAGGAACGAACGGGCCTTATTGACGTCCGCGTATTCCGGCAGCGATAAAATATTCGCCGTCTTGCCTACGCGTACATCCTTTTTGGCGTTTTTCGCGACGCTTTGGCCGATTTCGTCCATTGCGCCGGCAATCCAATTCCGGTGTCGTTTTAGCTCCTCGTGCATCGAATGCGTGAGAAAAGAATTCGCTTCGGATAGGAATCTGTTTTGCAATTGCCCGGTAATCAAGCGCGAAAGCTCTTCGAGCCATTCGATCTCGATTTCCCTGGGTACACGCAAAAAAGATTCGCGCACAATGCCGTCGTCCAAAACGACGACAGCCAGCGCCCGCCCTTCTGATACAGGAATAAGCTGGACGCGGCGGATCGAAGGGTTTTTCGCCTGCGGCGCGAGTACGAGCGCCGTATATTTCGTCATATCGGAGAGCGCCAGCGCCGTTTGCGAAATAACGTCCTCGATTTGATCCATCCTGCGCGAGAAATACGCGTTTATATCGCGCTTTTCAACCTCGGAAAGGCTGCCCTTTTGCATGAGCTTGTCGACATATAGCCGGTATGCCTTTTCCGAAGGCACGCGGCCCGCGGACGTATGCGGCTGCTCCAGATAGCCCAGTTCTTCAAGATCCGCCATCTCGTTGCGGATCGTGGCGGATGAAATCCCTAACCCCGAGTTTTTTGAAATCGTACGCGAGCCAATAGGCGTCGCCGTCGCGGCGATATAGTCTTCGATAATCGCCTGTAATATGCTAAGTTTTCTGGCGTCAAGCTCCAAAAAGCGCCCTCCTTTCCCTTGATTCTTGTTAGCACTCTCTCTTGTCGAGTGCTAATACGATTATAGAAGCGCTCCCGCTTTTTGTCAAGGGCAAATTCGTATTACGTAATGATCGTAACAACGTAGGGGCGGATGGCAATCCGACCGTAGCCAATTATTTTTGTATCCGCGCGGTGCAAAGCACCGCGCGGATACTATTTTTACGGTGTTGCGGGGCGTTGCCCCGCAACACCGCTATTTTGGCGGGCGAACGCAGTTCGCCCCTACAGGTAATCGCCTGTATAATATACCTTAATTACTATAGTACCCATAATGCCCCGTTAAAATGAATTCGCTCAAGCTAATCTGCGTGCGAAGCGCGTCGATCGTCCGGGCGGCTTGCGCTTCGTCCATTGAAAACGGATGGACGCTTGGCCGGCCGCCACTTAGCATAAAGGCGTCGCCTGTAAAGAAATACTGTCCTTTAATACCTTCTACAAGATAGGCCATATGCCCTATCGTATGCCCCGGAGAGCCCCAGCATTGCACTTCAAGGCCTCCGAGCATGAGCACCTTTCCGTCTCTTTGAAGCACGAGCCTCTCAAGCCCGATAGGCAAATCGTTGCCGCCGGAGGCGTTTCGGTTCACTGTCCCGTTTACAAGGCCCAATTCGTCTTCGCTCATAAAGATTTCGGCGTTCGGGAACAGCGAAAGCCCCGCAACGTGGTCGTAGTCGGAGTGCGTTAGCAATATCCATTTCACGTCGTCCACGGAAATGCCGCTTGCCGCCATGTCCGCTTCGAGCGCGTTCGCGTCCGATCCTGCGTCTACCATGATTACGCCCTCGCCGGTGTCTACGAAATATACGGCGTTACTGCCGTTTTGAATCGCATATACATTCGTGCCGGGGATGGCCCCCGTTGCGGCGGGGCTCATAGCCAGCATCGGATAGAAGATGATCAATGCGACGATCATAAGTACGACAATAACCGCGGCAACGATCAATATGATTCGTTTTTTGCTCTTTTTCATTTTGGGCCTCCGTATTGTATTTGGTTATACGACGTGTAAATCGTTATCCTGTAGGGGCGATTCGCAATCGCCCGCCGCATAAACGAGTCCCGCCGCATTCAGCGGGCGATTAAGAATCGCCCCTACAATTTTAGGGTCACGGACGCCATATATGGCGTCCCTACAGGATTTACGCCTCCATAAACCCCAGCAACACCCTATTTTGCAATTCCATCCCGCGCGGCGTCAGCGCCGAATAACCTTCGTGAAGTTCCATCAGCCCTTCGCGCTGCAATACTTCGGACTGCGCGGCATAACGTGCTTCGAAGCGAACACCAAAGCGCTCCTCGAACGCGCGCAAATCGATCCCCCTGACCATACGCAGCCCGAGCATAACCGTTTCGAACATCTCTTCTTCGCGCGGGATAGGCGTCTCGCTTGGAGCCGCGCCCGCGATATACTCCGCTAAATCCGGCGTATTCTCCGTACGCGTCCAGGAGCCGTCCAAAGCGCGGTACGCGCCGTGCGCCGCCGCGCCGAGGCCGAGATACGCGCCGTTGTTCCAATAATTCAGGTTGTGGTGCGATTCCATTCCCGGCTTGGCGAAAGACGAGACTTCGTACCGCTTATAGCCAGCCGCTTCGAGCATTTCTACCGCGCGCGTTTCCAGCGCGTACGCCTCGTCCTCGCTTGGCAAGGTCAGCTCGCCGTTAGCGACGGCGTTTGCCAGCGGCGTTCCATCCTCCAAAATCAGCGGGTAGGCGCTGATATTTCCGGGATCGAAGGCGAAGACGCCGTCCAAGGTCGTTTCAACGTCGTTCAAGCTCTGCACAGGCAGAGAGAGCATCGCGTCCGCGCTCCAGCTTACGCCGGATTCGCGCAAAAGCCGCATGGCTTCGCGTGCGTCGCCCGCCGAGTGCGCGCGCCCTAGCGTTTGCAAAAGCGTGTCCGAGAGACTCTGTACGCCCAAGCTCACGCGGTTTACGCCCGCCCGAAGGTATTCTTCGAGCTTTACGGGCGTAAGTGAATTCGGATTCGCTTCGATTGTAATCTCGGCGTCCTGCGCGATGGCGTAGCAAGCCCGCGCCGCCTTTAGCAGCCTTGCGACCGCCCCTTCGGGCAAAAGCGAGGGCGTTCCCCCGCCGATATACACGGTGTCGAACGCCCCGATGTCTTTCCTTGTGTGCATTTCGCGCATTAGCGCTTCGATATAAGCTTCCATTTCGCCCTCGCGCCCCGCGAACGATACAAAATCGCAGTACGCGCACTTTTTCGCGCAAAACGGAATGTGAATGTATAAACCTGCGTTATTCATTTTGCTCCAATGCTGTAGGGGCGAACTGTGTTCGCCCGTGACCCTATAATCTGACCTATATTCTGTAGGGTCGATTCATGAATCGACCGCGTAATACCACACATCCCGTGTATATGGCGGGCGAACACAGTTCGCCCCTACAGGATTGTGCGATTAATCATCGTGTTCTCAATTAATCTTTAGTACGCTCATAAACGCCTCCGACGGCAGCTCTACGGAGCCGACCTGCCTCATGCGCTTCTTGCCTTCCTTCTGCTTTTCAAGCAGCTTCTTTTTGCGCGTGATATCGCCGCCGTAGCACTTGGCCAAAACGTCCTTGCGCACGGCCTTGACGGTTTCGCGGGCGATGATCTTGCCGCCTATCGCGGCCTGTATGGGTATCTCGAACTGCTGGCGCGGCATGACGTCCTTTAGCTTTTCCGCGACGGCGCGGCCCTTTTGGTAAGCGTGGCCCTCGTGCACTATTACCGATAGCGCGTCGCAAATCTCGCCGTTTAAAAGGAAGTCGAGCTTAACGAGCTGGGCCTTTTCGTAGCCCTTCAGCTCGTAGTCGAACGAAGCGTAGCCGCGCGTGCGGGATTTGAGCTGGTCGAAGAAGTCGTAGACGATCTCGTTCAGCGGCAGCTCGTAGAGTATATTCGCGCGCGTCTCGTCGATATAGGTCATGTCCTTGAAGACGCCGCGCCGCTCTTGGCAAAGCTCCATGATCGCGCCGACGTACTCCGTCGGCGTCAAGAGCGTCGCCTTTACGACCGGCTCTTCCATATAGTCGACCTCGGCCATATTGGGCAGGTTCGTCGGGTTGTCGATCGTGAGCATTTCGCCGTTGGTCTTGTATACGTTATATATAACGCTCGGCGCTGTCGTTACTAAATCCAAGTTGAACTCGCGCTCAAGCCGCTCCTGCACGATCTCCATGTGCAAAAGCCCCAAAAATCCACAGCGGAACCCGAACCCCAGCGCAAGCGACGTTTCCGGCTCGGACGTGATCGAAGCGTCGTTTAAACGCAGCTTGTCGAGCGAATCGCGCAGATTTTCATAGTCTGCGCCGTCGGCGGGATATATGCCGCAGAACACCATCGGCAGCGCCTGCTTATAGCCCGGCAGCGGCTCTTTTGCGGGGTTGGCCGCGCCGGTTATGGTATCGCCGACCTTCGTGCTCGCGACGGACTTTATAGAAGCCGACACGTAGCCGACCTCCCCCGCGCCAAGCGCTTCACACGGCATTAAGAACGGCGTGAAATAGCCGACCTCCGTAACGGTAAAGCGCTGCCCAGTAGCCATGAACTGGATTTCGTCGCCCGCCTTAACGCCTCCCTCCATTACGCGCACGTAGGACAGCGCGCCCTTGAAGTTATCGTATACCGAATCGAATATCAGCGCCCTCAGCGGCGCGCTTGCGTCGCCCTTGGGCGGCGGAATCTTGTCAACGATCTCCGCGAGCACGGTTTCGACGTTCAGCCCGCTTTTTGCAGAAATGCGCGGCGCGTCCTTCGCCTCCAGGCCGATAACGTCCTCGATCTCCTGGCAAACGATGTCCTCGTGCGCGCTGGGCAGGTCGATTTTATTGATAACCGGCAGTATTTCGAGATTATGGTCGAGCGCTAGATAGACGTTCGCTAGCGTCTGCGCCTCTATGCCCTGCGACGCGTCCACGACGAGCAGCGCGCCCTCGCACGCCGCAAGCGCGCGGGATACCTCGTATGTGAAGTCGACGTGCCCGGGCGTGTCGATCATGTTCAGCACGTACTCTTCGCCGTCCGTATGCTTATAGAACATGCGCACGGCTGTGGACTTTATCGTGATCCCGCGCTCCTTTTCTATGTCCATCGTATCGAGAAACTGCGCTTCGCTGTCGCGCTCGGAGAGCGCGCCTGTGAGCTCTAAAAGCCTGTCGGCCAGCGTGGACTTCCCGTGGTCGATATGGGCTATGATGCAAAAGTTGCGTATTTTGGACCGTTCGGTCGCTTCCATCGTTCCTCCAAGGCATGATTGTTTTTTCGAAAGCCGACTTATATTGTACGCAAACGCGGGCAGAAATGCAATCTGTTCTGTTATTGCCCCAAATTATTGCTTTTTGCTCCGATGCTTGATTTGAATTGCACTGCCATCTGATAAATGATACACTCATAATATCGGTGTACAAATTAAATAAGCATACAACACGTTTTATAATAGTTTGGAGGCTGAAATGAATACAGGCGCAAATCCCGTTCGCTTTGGAATCGTTGGCACAGGGCTTATCAGCGATTGGATAATGGAGGCTTTCGCCCAAACGCCAAGCTGTACTGCGGCCGCAGTCTATTCAAGAAGCGCGGAAAGCGCCGATAATTTTGCAAAAAAACATGGCATTGCGCTTCGTTTTGACGATTATGACGCGTTTATTCGCTCAAGCGCCATCGACGCCGTATATATTGGCAGCCCAAACGCGCTGCATTACGCTCAAACTATGCGCGCTTTGGACGCAGGCAAGCATGTTTTATGTGAAAAAGTCCTCGCGCTAAACGAAAAACAGGCGCAAAACATGCAAAAACGCGCCAAAAAATACGGTTTAGTGCTCTTGGAGGCGATTCGTCCCGTTTTCGACCCCGCTTTACAGGTTATAAAGCAAAATTTAACGCGCATAGGGCCTATACGCCGGGCAGTATTTGAATTCTGCCAGTATTCCTCTAAATACGACCGATTTAAAAATGGTGAATACGCCGGTATATTCGATCATACGCTGGGCAACGCGGCGCTTTTCGACCTCGGGATATACTGCGTGCATTGCTGCCTTTCGCTTTTTGGGGCGCGTCATAGGCGCGTATACGGCGCTTCAAGCTTCCTTTCGAACGGCACGGAGGCTTCGGGAACCGTGTTATTGGAATACGGCGATATGCAAGCCGAGCTTGTATACTCCAAAGTCACGCAATCGGCGTTTCCCAGCGTCATACAAGGCGAAAACGGCACGCTGGCGCTCGATACGCTAAATCAATTTTCGTTTGTAACGCTGTATCATCGCAACGGCGGCAAGGAAAATTTGCCGATAAAAGTATTGCCCAAGCATCTAAATATGATTTTCGAGCTCGAAACTTTCGCCGGCTGTATCCGCAAGGAAATAAGCGCCGCGCCATATATGGCCCAGAGTATAGAGGCGCTGCGCATATTCGATGAAATCAGGAAGCAAACGGGCATAAGCTTCGGGGAACTTGAGTCGCTGGAATACTAGCTTTCTTTCTTAGCAATCGTAAACCTAAACGCCGCGCCTTCATTAGGCTCGCTTTCCACCGAGATTCTCCCGTTCATAAGGCGGATTATTTCTTTCGCGATGGAAAGCCCCAGGCCTGTGCCGGGCTCGCCGTGGGCCTTGTCAGCCTTGTAGAAGCGGTCGAATACGTTTGGAAGGTCTTCTTTCGCTATTCCCACGCCGGAATCCTTGACGGTAAGCTCTATCTCTTCGCCTAAATCGCGGACTTGAAGCATTATTTTGCCGCCCTCGGGCGTAAATTTCAGCGCGTTGTCGAATAAAATTACGAGTACCTGCTCCACGCGGTCGGCGTTGGAGTCGGCGAAAAGCGGCTCCTTGGGCATCTCGGCCACGAGGTCTATGCCAAGCTGTTCGGCGCGGTTGGAATAGGTGAAGATGAAGCTTTGAATTAAATCTATGACGTCGAATTTTTTACGCTCTACCAATACGCCCCCGCTTTGCAGGCGCGAAAGCTCCAATAAGTCGTCGATCAGCCGCGAAAGGCGCAGCGTCTCTTTATAGATGATCTGGTAATAGTGGCTGCGATCCTGCTCGGTTTTGACTAGCCCGTCGTTTAATGGCTCGATTAGGCCGCGTAGGGCCGTAAGCGGCGTACGCAGCTCGTGTGAAACGTTTGCGACATAGTCGCGCCGTGTCTGTTCTAGGCGCTCGGATTCGGTTATATCGCGCATGAGCGCAACTGCGCCTTCCACCCTATCTTCATTCAATAGCGTCGAAATGCTGACAAGGAATATACGAGAACCGAGCGCGATATTGAACGCATGATGTGGAATATGCGAGGCAATGGCATAGCCAAAACCCTCCACAACGGGCGCGAATTCGCTTTTTTTCAGCAACTCGTCCGGGTTCGCCTCTTCGCGAAGGCCAAAAAAGCGCATCAGCGCCGGGTTTGCGTGCGTTATTTGGCTTTCGGAATCGACCGCCGCCATGCCCTCGGATAAGCCGTCGAGCAGCTGCATCAGGCGATTGCGCTCTAAAACCAGTTCGGAAATCGTGCGCGAAAGCTCGAACGCAAGGTAATTCAGCGAATGCGCAAGCTCGCCGACCTCGCCCCTTAGAAATTCGTTGGCTTGTATGGTAAAGTCGCCGGAGGCCATAGTGAGCGCGACGTCGCGCATGTTTTTAAGCGGACGAATTAGGCGCATCGACGCCACACATACTACGGGAATCATCAGACACAGCACGGCGAACAACGAGAAGAAAAGCGCGGCGTTCAGGCTTTGCAGCGCGGCGTTTACCTCCAGCATCGGTCGAAAGAGGAAAACAGCGCCTATTTGAACCTCGCCCTCGTAGACGGGCTGCCCGACCATGAGCAGATTTACGCTCGAATCCGGCAAAACGCCCGCAAAGGCGACTCGATCGCCAGACATTACTCTGTCGATTTGCGCGTCGAGCGAGGCGAGCGAGGTTATGTTGATGCCGCTTGGGATATCGAACTGCGTTTCGGCTTCCACAGCATAACCGTTACCCTCGATGCGAAGGCAAAGAATCGAAGCGCCCCATTGCCGCGTCGCGTCGATTAATTGCGCGAAAACCATGGGCGGCAGCCAGCCCGATAGATAATTTTGGAAAATCGACGACAGATATTCGGCCTTGGGTTCGAGATCCGCGACGCTTCGCTGGGCAAAAATGGTCTGCGCGCCGACGGTAAAGACGAGAGCGGTCAATGCGGCGCTGAGCATCAGCGTCGCAAGCATTACCAAAAGCATCCTTCGAAGGAACGTGCTTTTGAACACTTATATATCCACCTCGAACTTATAGCCTACGCCGTAAACGGTTTTGACCGCCCAATTCTGCCCCTCGTCGGGCAGCTTTTGGCGGATGCGCTTTATGTGAGTGTCGACCGTGCGCGTATCGCCGAAATAGTCGTAACCCCAAACGCGCGAAAGTATCTGTTCGCGGTCGAAAACCTGCCCCGGCCGCGAGGCGAGCAGATGCAGTATCTCGACCTCCTTCGGCGTGCATGGGACGGCCTCGCCGTTCAAGCGTATCTGATAATGATCGAGGTTTATCTCAAGATTGTCGAATTTTAACGTATTGGAATGCTCCTGCGCGGTGTCGTTTATGCGCCGCAGGATCGCCTTTATGCGCGCGATTATTTCGCGGGGGGAGAAGGGCTTTACTATATAGTCGTCCGCGCCGAGTTCGAGCCCGAGGATGCGGTCGATCTCCTCGCCCTTGGCCGTAAGGACTATGACGGGAATACCGCTCGACTTGCGCAGCTCGCGCAGAACCTCCATGCCCGTTAGCTTTGGCATCATTTGATCGAGGATCATGAGGTCGTGCGCTCCGGAAAGCGCCTGGGCGAGCGAATCCTCGCCGTTGAAGGCGGAGGTATATTTGAAGCCGTCCGCCTCCAGGTATAGCCGAAGCGATTCGTGAACGTTCTTGTCGTCGTCGCAGATAAGGATGCTGGGCGTTTTCATTCAATCCCTCCAATTTCGCGCGCTGCTTGTACGCAAGCGTCTATTGTAAGGATTATACACCTTTGTAGGCGTTTATAAAAGGCATGCGGTGTGGATTTATTGTGGCGATTGTGTGGTATTTGTATCGAGCTCGGCCTCGTCTTCGGGGAATGCGTCCGCCCAGAACTCTTCGTCGGTTAGCCAGACTGTGTTTGGGTCGTTGGCGAGTGCTTCGGATTCGTCTAGTTTTTGGTCGATAAGACACTGATACCTTAATTGCTCCATTTGCTTACGGCGATCTTCGGCGTTTTCCACCGGCGTCTTTGTTGGGTCGTCTCTTTCATAATGCTCGCAAGGTAATAAATCACACTCGCCGCAATGAAAGAGCTTTTTCTGATTCACGCAGCAGTCGTAAAGCCCGCATATTTCTTCGCCCGTGTATTCTAGCCAGTACGCTTTTCCCTTGATATCCGGGCATCCTTTGCAATCGTGAGGATACGATTTGCACTCGGAGCATATTACTCCGCAACAGCTGATTATTGTTTCCATGGATGAGCCTTTCTTCTTTTTATTAAAATAGGTTTGGATTTATTATTGTGATTTAATGGAGAGACTTGATTTTTAAAGGCTGAATGCTTATCATGCTTTCAGCTTAAAAAAAGACTATCAAAATAACCAACATACTGTGTGACGGCATTTTTGTCCGAGATTTGTACTCCTCGAAATCTTCCGCTTTCGTAAAAGGGTAGTATTATCATGACTTGGCTTTCTGTGACCCAAAAATTAGGACATGCGGGCATCTCTTTATGCTTAACCTTACAGTTCTCGAGTCCTTCAATTCTAAGAATATGTTGTTTTAAGTCCTCAGTAATATTTGTCTGTGATGTTGTTAATCGACGATATCTTATTTCAGGATTACTAATCGCTTCTTCCAAGCATTGGAGCAATTCTTTCTTCGTCCTTGAACCTGTTGCGTATATGAAATCGTTAGATCTGCGACACATCTTCTTGAGTTCTTTTATTACGTCTTCACTATCGTTATAATACTTCGATCTGTCTATCATTGATTTTTCAATGCGTCGAAGCCGAGAAAACACCATAAACGTTATAAGTGGTAGTAAAGATAAAATCATAAAAACGTTTTTATCTATCGTAAATGAAATACCAAAAATTCCTAGTATAGATATTATGATACTCGCTGCTAAACATATAAACGCAATAGCAGAATCAAAACTGTCAAATAAGAAATGAATTATACGTAGTATCTTATGTTTAGTCATAACCAGCCTCCATTGATTTACAACATCTACTGATATTTTAAATAAATGCATACAGCTATATTATAATATTTTTATGCATTAGTAAACATTTTATCTTAAAGCAAATAGGCCCCTTCGCTCTCGCGAAGGGGCCCCTATCCAAAAAACCTATTCTACTTCCTACTCCAACCCCTCATAACAAACAACGCCCTTCCCAGCGTCCACAGTCACGCAAGCCCCGTTCTTCAGCGCCCCCATTGCCCCATAGGCCCCGGTTATAACGGGTATCCCCAGCGTCATACCCGCCGTCGCCGCCCGGCCCTCGTGGTCGTCGTCCTCCACGATAAGCGCGGCGGCGTGCTTAAACAGCGGCAAAAAGTCGTCACTCGCCGAGCGGATAACGATAATGACGTTGCGCTCGCTCCCAGCGTCCCTCGCGGGGGTCTTGGCCAGACGGACGGTTCCCGTAGCCGTCCCCGGTACGGCGCTCTTGCCGAATATGATGATATTACCGAGCATCTGCACCTTAATCATATTGGTCGACCCGCTAACGCCCACGGGCACGCCAGCCGTTATAACGAGCAGATCCCCGTCGCGCGCCGCGCCGGTATCGCGCGCCTTCGCGGCGCCCATGGCAAAAAGTTCGTCCGTCGAGCGCACGTATTCCGCGTAGCACGGCACGACGCCCCAGCTAATATGCAATTGCCGCTCCACCTTGCGATCCGTCGTCGGCGCGACGATCGGGCAGTCCGGCCTGAACCGCGAGATGCTGCGCGCCGTATTCCCGCTGGACGTGACCGCCACGATGGCCTGCGCGCTTAAATCCATCGCCGTATCGCACGTGGCGTGGGAGATGGCCTTTGAAATGACGGCGGGCGAATCGAGCCGCGTGCTCCTAAAGCGCGACCAATAGTTGATATTCGCCTCGGTCGTGCGGGCGATTTTGACCATCGTGCGCACGGCTTCCACCGGATACTTCCCCGCCGCCGTTTCGCCGCTGAGCATGATACAGCTCGTTCCGTCGAAGATTGCGTTTGCCACGTCGCTAGCCTCCGCACGCGTCGGGCGCGGATTGCGCATCATGGAATCGAGCATCTGCGTAGCCGTTATGACCGGCAATGACGCCGCGACGGTCTTTTTTATCAGCATTTTCTGTACGGCGGGAACTTCCTCGACGGGTATCTCCACGCCCAAGTCGCCGCGGGCGACCATTAAACCGTCCGCCACGCGTAAAATCTCGTCGGCGTTGTCCACGCCTTGCTGGTTCTCAATCTTGGCTATGAGCATGATGGACGTATCGCCACGCCTTTCGAGCTCGCGGCGCACGGCCAATATATCCGCCGCGCTCCGGCAGAAGCTGACCGCTATGAAATCGAAATCGTTCTCCACGGCGAAGCCGACGTCCTGCCGGTCCTTTTCGGACAGCGCCGGAACGTTTATTCGCGCGCCGGGGACGTTTACGCTCTTTTTGGACGATATGACGCCGCCATTTTGGACGGTCGCGAAAATATCGCCGTTCGCGACACGATCGATTATCAGCTCTACTAAACCGTCGTCTATAAGCAGCCGCTGTCCGGGCTCGATGTCCTCGTGCAGGCGCTTATAGCTAACGCACATTTGCTTTTCGTCGCCGGGTATATCCTCTAGCCGGATGATGAACTGCGCTCCCGCCTGTAAAGTTACGGGCTGTTCAAAGTCGCCCGTACGGATCTCCGGGCCCTTCGTATCCATGAGCACCGGCAACCTTTTTCCCGTCTTCTTGCAGGCCGCGCGGAAGTTCTTCAGCCGCTGGCCGTGTTCTTCGTACGAGCCGTGGGAAAAGTTCATGCGCGCGACGTCCATGCCCGCGTCTATGAGTGCGGCGATTTCCGCCGGGGAGTTGCTGGCCGGGCCCAGCGTGCAGATTATCTTCGTTTTAATCATATAATAAGCTATACCTCTATGCTTGTTTTTTATTCAGTATAGCATATTAGAGCTGAGGATGCTTTAGAAATGGGTGGAAATGGAAGATGCCCCTCCCCTACCTATACCACCTATGCCGATATAAGCTCGGCGTAATCCCCTCGTGCTTCTTGAAAAGATTGATAAAGTGGCTCACATTCTCCACTCCCACCCGCTCGGACACAGCCGCGATGGACATATCCGTCGTCCGCAGGAACTCCTTAGCGTTATTTAGGCGTGTAAGAATAAGGTATTCATTCGGCGTAAAGCCCGTATGCTTTTTGAAAAGCTTTTGAAAGTGAAATTTATTGATCGAATACCGCCGCGCGAGGTCGTCGAGCGTTATGCGCCCGGAATAATTATCTACGAGGTATGCCCGCGCTTCCTGAACGCTCTCCGGCAGCCCCAAAAAGCTTTGCCCGGAAAACGTCGCGCCGCAGCATTCGCTCATAATATTTGTTAGCATCCCGGCGGCGCGCACATCCGCGAGCATACTCCCCGCCGAATGGTAGAGGCTCGCCAGCTCGCGTATGCCGGAGGCGACGTTGTTGTCCGGCGGTAGCGTCAGCGTATTCGCACCCTGATTCTGCGCGTGAAAAAGATCGTAATACGCCTTTGTCGTAGGGCCGTAAAAATGCATCCATATCACGCGCCACGCTTTCGTCTTCGGCGAGGTATAGTAGTATTGCGGCTTTAGGCAGTCGATCCAGAATATCTGGCCGGGCTGTACGGTATACGTCGCCCCGTCGTATTCCAAAACGCCCTCGCCGCTTAGCGTATACTTAATAAGGTATGAAGCTAGTCCGCTCCTTCTGGTATAGTATTTCTCGTGCGAAATGAAGTCTCCGATTTCCTGGATGTACGGCAGCGACGCGCGAATCGCCGGGCTCGGCGTCGCGTTCAGCCAAATCGACTCCTTTTCCATATCCAGCTCATAGCTTAACTGAACCTGTTCCATATGCCCTCCTTGCCAAGATAGTATGATAAAAAGACAAGATCGTTCGATGTTTTTTAGAACTAGAATGTGTACACTTAATCATATCGTATATTGTTAAATAATTCAAGCGTAGAGATTTAAAGGTAAGGCATTCTATCGCGGCCTGTACGGCGCAGCGACAAGATAGTGTTATTTTGATACAAAAAATCGGCTTTGCCCGAAAGCAAGATAACGATATAACAAGGGGGCTCATCTATGGAACGGTTTGCATGGAAGGCGCGGGTGCTCGAAGGACAGCTCGAAGAATACATCCGCCGCCACGACGAGATTTGGCCCGAGATGACAGCCGTATTAAACGAAGCCGGTATCCATAACTATACCATCTGGTCCGTGGGCAGCGAGCTGTTTGGCTATTACGAATGCGAATCGATCGAATACGCCTCCAAGGTTCAGGCCGAAAGCGAAGTCGTCGCGCGCTGGAACGAATACATGAAAGACGTAATGATCATGGAATTCGACCCGAAAACAGGTACCTCCGTCTTGCTTCAACAAGTTTTTTATCATAAGTGATTTATATTATTTCATAAGGCGGCGAAAGAGATGTCAATTAACGAAAAGCAAATCGAAAAGGGCTTTGAATACGCAAAGGAGCGCTACGCGGCTTATGGCGTAGACACAAACGCGGCTATCGAGCGCGCGGACGCTATAGCGGTGTCTATGCATTGCTGGCAAGGCGACGACGTAATCGGCTTCGACGGTACGGGCGAGCTATCAGGCGGTATAGCTACGACGGGCAGCTATCCTGGACGGGCAAGGACGCCCGGCGAGCTGCGCCAAGATATCAACGCGGCTCTTTCTTTTATCCCCGGCAAAACAAAGCTGAACCTCCACGCGAGCTACGCCGAAAAAAACGGCAAAACAATCGACAGGGACGCGTACACGATCGAACAATTCTCCGGCTGGCTGGACTGGGCAAAAGAAAACGGCCTTGGCCTCGATTTTAACCCGACGTATTTTTCGCACCCCATGATGGACGGCGACTTCTCTTTAGCGAGCCTCAAGGAAGACGTACGCAAATTCTGGATCGAACACGGCAAGCGCTGCCGCGAAATAGCTCTTGAGTTTGCCAAGGGACTGAACCAGCCTTGCGCCGTGAACTACTGGATGCCCGACGGCTTCAAGGATACCTGCGCCGATACGCGCTATTACCGCGAGCTTATGACGCGTTCGCTCGACGAAATTTTTGCCGCTCCGATAGATAAAGAGCTCGTGCCGTGTTCGCTCGAAAGCAAGCTTTTCGGCATGGGCGTCGAGAGCTATACCGTCGCGAGCCACGAATTCTCGCTCGGCTACGCTATCCGCAACAATCTTTTCTATACGCTGGACAGCGGGCATTTCCACCCAACGGAGTACATAAGCGCGAAGATTTCGGCAGTATTGTGCTATCTCGACAAAATTCTGCTACACGTAAGCCGCGGCGTCCGCTGGGACAGCGACCACGTAATCGCCTTAGACGACGAATTGCAGCGCATAATGGATGAAATCCTATGGAACGGCTTCGAAAGCCGCGTTTTCATAGGGCTCGACTTCTTCGACGCTTCCATAAACCGCGTTATGGCCTGGGCCATAGGCATGCGCAACGCGCGAAAGGCCATTCTTTCCGCCGCGCTCGCGCCGATAGAGGCCATTCGCAAGGCCGAGCGCGAGGAGGATTTCTCATCGCGCCTGGCGCTTCTTGAAGAACGAAAAACGCTGCCCAGCGGCGCTGTTTGGGATTATTATTGCCATACGAAGGGCGTGCCTGTGGGCGAAAATTGGATTAAACAGGCGAAAACGTACGAACGCGACGTATTGAGCAAGCGGTAACCTGTAGGGGCGGACTGTGTTCGCCCGCGATACACCCTGGTTCGCGATGTGACGGGCGAACACAGTTCGCCCCTACAATATGGAGAGGATTGTTGTCCATGTCCGAATTGTTATTGGAATTAAAAGGCGTATCCAAGACGTTCCCGGGCGTAAAGGCGCTCGACGACGTGCATTTCCAGCTCAAATCCGGCCAGATACACGCGCTGATGGGCGAAAACGGCGCGGGTAAATCGACGTTTATAAAAGTGATCACGGGCGTACACAAGCCCGACTGCGGCGAGATGTACATAGACGGCAAAAAAGTTGATTTCATCAACCCGCGCGAGGCGACGGCCATGGGCATCGCCGCGATTTATCAACACGTTACGTGCTATCCCGACCTTTCCGTCGCGGAAAATATCTTCGTGGGGCACGAGGTCATCTCCCCCAAGCTTAAAAAGATGAATTGGAAGGAGATGCGCGATAAGGCGGCGCTGTACCTCAAGCAGCTCGGCACGGATATAGACCCGAAGACGACGATGGGCAATCTTAGCGTCGCCCAGCAGCAGATCGTCGAAATCGCCAAGGCGCTCTCCATCAACGCTCGAATCATCATCATGGATGAGCCTACCGCCGCGCTCTCCAAGCGCGAAAGCGAGGAACTATACCGTATTACGCTCCAGCTGCGCGACGAGGGCAAGGGCATAATCTTCATCTCGCACCGCTTCGAGGACATGTACCGCGTAGCGAGCCAGGTTACCGTCCTTCGCGACAGCAAGTATATAGGCAGCTGGCCTGTGGACGGAATAGAGCAAGAAAAGCTCATCTACGCTATGGTCGGGCGCGAGCTAAAGCAAATGTATCCGCCCAAAAGCAACGAGATCGGCGATGAAGTCTTCCGCGCCGAGGGTTTATACAAAACGGGCTACTTCGCGGACGTCTCCTTCGACGTGCGCGCTGGCGAAATCGTCGCTCTATCCGGCCTGGTCGGCGCGGGGCGCAGCGAGGTATGCGCCGCGATATTCGGACATTGGCCGCTGGATAAAGGCAAACTTACGCTAAACGGTGCCGCAGTGAGCCCGAATAGCCCCCGGGCGGCCATGAAGCTCGGCATCGGCTACCTGCCGGAGGATCGCCAAAAGCAAGGCCTTATCCTCGATTGGTCTATCGGCAAAAATATTACGCTCGCCACGCTCGATCAACACGCCAAACGCGGCCTCTTAAGCGTAAAGAGCGAAAACGAGACGGCCGAGCGGCTTTCGCAGCTCGTCGGCGTAAAATGCACGAGTATCCAAGACTTGGCAAGCTCGCTTTCGGGCGGCAATCAGCAAAAGGTCATCGTCGCGAAGCTTTTGGCGAGTTCGCTAAAGTTCATCATGCTCGACGAGCCGACGAAGGGCGTCGACGTCGGTGCAAAATACGCTATATACGAAATCATGCGGGAGCTTTCGGCAGAGGGTATCGGGATACTGATGGTCTCGTCCGAAATGCCCGAGGTACTCGGCATGAGCGACCGGGTCGTCGTCATGCGCGAGGGTAGGGTGATGTGCGTGCTGAACACGCACGAAACGTCGCAGGAGGCTATCCTCGAAGCCTCGATGATGCGCCGTAATCAAGCGGGCTGAAAGGATTAAGCGCATGGAGAAGACGGGAAAAAAAGTTACTCTATCCAGCTTTCGCGAGCTGGGCTTGCTGGTATTTATAGTGGTGCTGTGCATTATCGTGCAGCTCTTCAACTCGAATTTTATGACGCCGGTCAATATCAGCAATCTTCTAACGAATACGGCCATAATCGCTATCCTTTCAATCGGCATGATGATCGTTATACTTACGGGGGGCATCGACCTCTCTATCGGCGCGAATATCGCGCTCTCCGGCATGATCGTAGCGCTGCACGTCGCGGCGGATCCCGCGCTTAGCCCGTTTGTGGCGATGCTCGAAGGTGTAGCATGCGGGCTCGTTCAAGGCGTGCTCGTCGGGCTTTTGGTCGCAAAGCTGAACGTACTGCCCATCATAGCCTCGCTCGGATTATGCTACGTATACCGGGGTGCGGTATTCCTCGCCTCCGACGGAGCGTGGGTCAGCGCCCACCAAATGAGCGATTCGTTTAAAAACCTGGCTACGGGCTCCGTCGGCTTCGATACCGCTACAGGGCGCGTAGGCATAAACAACCTCGTTTTCATCGCGCTATTGGTCTTCGTAATCGCGTATTACTTCCTGAACTATACGCGTACGGGCCGCCGTTTCTTCGCCGTAGGCTCCAACGCCGAGGCCGCGCGCATATCCGGCATCCGCGCCGATACGACCAAAACCTTGGCGTATACGATCATGGGCGGCTTAACGGGCCTCGCGGGCGTGCTCTGGGCCAGCAAATTCGCCTCCGCGCAGCCGGACACCGCCACGGGCTACGAGGTCAACATCATCGCGGCCTGCGTTATAGGCGGCGTGTCCATCAGCGGCGGCTCCGGCAAGGTGCTCGGCGTATTCATGGGCGCAATGCTTATCGGCATCATCAACAACGCCCTACCGCTGATTCCGGACGTCTCCGAATTCGCCAAAAACTTCATCTACGGCTGTATCATTCTGGGCGCTGTGCTGCTCAATACGCTTGTCAAACGCCGCGCGGACCGCAAGGCGCTCGAGGGGAGGCAAATCTGATGGAAAACAAACGAACCGGCCAGCTTTCCATTGGCGATACACTGCGCACATATAGCTGGGAAGTCATGCTCATAGTGCTGTTCATACTCATAAACATCATGAACTCGAGCATATCCCCGAACTACAATATCGCCAACGTGCTAAACGCGACGAACGGCTTCCTCGATAGGGGCTTGATGGCCTTACCTATGGCCTTTGTTATAATGACTGGCTATATCGATATATCCGTGGCATCTACCGTGGCGCTTTCCTCCGTGGTTATGGGCGTGGCGTACAACGCCGGCGCGGGAATACCGATGCCTATAGCGATGGTCTTGTGCCTTATCGTCGGCCTCGTCTGCGGTATGATAAACGGCCTCATTCTCAACAAATTCAAAGAGCTTGCCCCAATGATCGTCACGCTGGCTACGCAGATCATCTACCGCGGCGTCGCGCTGATTATATTGGAAGATCAGGCTGCGGGCAAATTCCCCGAATGGTTTACACAGCTCGGCTGGGGTACGATCGGCCCGTTCCCCAATATGCTGATAACGTTCCTCGTTCTATTCGCAGTCTTCGCGTTCATCTTGCATAAGACCCAATACGGACGCACGCTCTACGCCATTGGAAAAAATAAACTTGCAAGCCGCTACTCCGGCGTCAACGTCGACCGCGCGGTCTTCATAAACTATACGCTAAACGGCCTTCTGGCGGGCGTAACGGCGCTGTTCCTGACAAGCCGCATGAGCTCGACCCGCCCCAACGTCGCAACGAGCTTCGAGATGGACGTCATCGCTATGGTCGTGCTCGGCGGCGTATCTACGGCGGGCGGCAAAGGGCGCATGGGCGGCGTGCTGATTTCAATTTTCATCGTGGGCCTGATCCGCTATGGCCTCGGCCTCATCAATATCAACGCTCAAATCCTTATGATGGTCGTCGGCGGGCTCTTAATCGTAGCGGTCGCCGTGCCGGAGCTGCGCGATATGTTCGCTAGGCGCTCTCATGAAAAGCGCGTACAGGAGCAAGCCGCGAGAGCGGGAACCGTTAATATGTGAATGCTGTAGGGCAGGGGTTCTACTCCTGCCGCACCTCCGTTATTCTATCCACGGCGGGAGCAGAGCCCCCGCCCTACAGAATTTCGTTTGAACCGCCGATAGGCGTTGTTCATAAGCAAAACAAGGAGGAAAGAAAAAACATGAAAAAAATCGTTTCCATTATGCTGGTACTGTGCCTTACTTTCGTTATCGCTGCCTGCGCTCCGGCAGCTCCGGCCGCTCCGG